>Ga0307408_100000450_pt1 | contig 36035 bp, 26 predicted proteins | sample 322Cmetagenome_FD_202116 | JGI IMG/M metagenome (GOLD analysis project Ga0307408, IMG submission 202116) | Maize rhizosphere microbial communities from greenhouse at UC Davis, California, United States - 322HYB-C-3 | ecosystem: Host-associated > Plants > Roots > Rhizosphere > Soil | place...
GCCGCTTCGACCAGCGGCTGGTCCGGAGTGATCGTGTAGAGGATGTTCCCTTTGACTTGGAGGATTTCAGATACTTTCATTTTGGGCCGTCCTGTCCGGTGGTGATTATGGTTTTATTGTAAGCCTTACCATCGAATTTAGCGTATGCCAAGCGAAAAATCCAGAGTTGGATTAATCAAAACGCAACAGTATTCACAAGCTAAATAACACGATAGCATGGCAACCATGACAACGCCAAATTATCCCGGGTTCGATACCCTTGCCCTGCACGCGGGCGCCACGCCAGATCCGGCCACCGGCAGCCGCGCTACCCCCATCCATTTCACGTCCTCCTTCGCTTTCCGCGATTCGGACCATGCGGCGGCCCTGTTCAATATGGAACGGGCCGGCCACGTGTATTCGCGCATTTCCAACCCCACCAATGCGGTGCTCGAGGAGCGCATGGCGGCGCTGGAAGGCGGCGTGGCAGGCATCGCCACGGCCAGCGGGCAGGCAGCCATGCACCTCGGACTGGCCACGATAGCCGGCGCCGGCTCGCACATCGTCGCGTCGCGGGCACTGTATGGCGGCTCGCACAACCTGCTCGGCTACACGCTGAAGCGCTTCGGCATCGAAACGACATTTGTCGATCCGCGCGACCTGGACGCCTGGCAGGCTGCCATCCGGCCCAACACCAAGGTGCTGTTTGGCGAAACGCTGGGCAATCCGGGCCTGGACGTGCTGGATATCCCCAGCATTGCGGCGCTCGCGCATGAGGCCCACCTGCCGCTGATGGTCGACTCGACCTTCACCACGCCCTACCTGCTGCGGCCCTTCGAGCATGGCGCCGACCTGGTGTTCCACTCCGCCACCAAATTCCTGTGCGGGCACGGCACCGCCATCGGCGGCGTACTGGTCGATGGCGGCACGTTCGACTGGCAGGCGGCCTATGAGGCCACCGGGCGCTTTGCAGAACTGTGCGAGCCGTATGAGGGTTTCCACGGCATGGTGTTTGCCGAAGAATCGACCGTGGCGCCGTTTGCACTGCGCGCTCGGCGTGAAGGCTTGCGCGATTTCGGCGCAGCCATGAGCCCGCACAATGCGTTCGCCATCCTGCAGGGTGTCGAAACGCTGGCGGTGCGAATGGACCGGCATGTGGCCAACACGCGCCGCGTGGCGGAATTCCTGCTCGCCAACCCGGCAGTCGAGTCGGTGATCTACCCTGAACTCGAGAGCCATCCCGACCGCGCGCTGGCAGCCAGGCTGTTGCCGAAAGGCGCGGGCGCCGTGCTCTCGTTCACGTTGAAAGGCGACCGTGCGGCCGGCAAGCGCTTCGTCGACGGCCTGAAAGTGTTCTCGCACCTGGCCAACGTCGGCGACGCACGCTCGCTGGTAATCCACCCTGCTTCCACCACTCACTTCCGCGTGCCGGTCGACCAGTTGGCCGCGTCGGGCATCGCGGAGGGCACGATGCGGCTTTCCGTCGGGCTGGAAGATGCCGGCGACCTGCTCGAAGACCTGGCGCGCGGGCTCAAAGCCTCGCAGAAAGGGGCTTGAGCATGATGATCGGTGATTCGTATTGCTACACGGGCGGCAAGGCATTCGATCCGGCCCTGCCAACGGTGGTCATGATCCATGGCGCGCAGAATGACCATTCTGTCTGGGCGCTGCAATCGCGCTACCTGGCGCATCACGGTTTTGGCGTGCTGGCGGTGGACTTGCCGGGACATGGCCGCAGCCGCGGTGCCGCGTTGCGCAGCGTTGGGGAGATGGCAGGCTGGCTGCTGTCGGTCCTGGATTCTGCTGGCGTGGAAAAAGCCGCGCTGGTCGGGCACAGCATGGGCTCCCTGATCGCGCTGGAGGCCGCCCATCGCGCGCCGGATCGCATTGCGCGCCTGGCCCTGCTTGGCGCGACCTATCCAATGAAGGTTTCCGACGCCCTGCTGGACGCCGCGCGCGAGGCCGAAGGGGACGCGATCGATATGGTCAATATCTGGTCGCACAGCTCTTACGCCCAGAAACCGTCCTGCCCGGGGCCGGGTTTCTACGTCAGCGGAATGTCGAAACGGCTGATGGAGCGCATCTCGGCGCAAGGCGAAAACCTGCTGTTCCACACCGATTTCACCGCCTGCAACAGCTACGCGAACGGCGACGCGGCAGCGGCCAGCGTGCGCTGCCCTGTGCAGTTCATCTTCGGCAGCAAGGACATGATGACGCCACCGCGCAGCACCAAAGCCCTGCTGGCGGCGCTGCCGGGCGCAAAGACCGTGACAGTTGATGCCGGCCACCAGATGATGGCCGAGCAACCGGACGCGGTGCTGGATGCGCTGCTCGCCTTCCTGCGCTAACCCCAGCCCCATCCCCCCTCAGGCGGCGCCGAAATGCCCCGCCAGGGTGGTGCCCAGCCCCGATTCCACCGCAGTTTCCACCTGGCGCGCCAGGATCGCAGCATCGCGGCTGGCCTGGCGGTCAGATTCGTCGTCGGAATCGGCCAGGACACCGGCATTCAACGACATGCCCCCGAACACAAAGAGGCGGTAAACATCCGCTACCGTGATCTTGTGGACGTTTGCCAGCAGCACCCAGCTATCCGCCCCTTCGCTGACCCGTTTGCCGAACTGCACGCGCGACGGCGGCGCAATCTTTACCTTCGCCACCCAGCCCGGCACCAGCATCTTCTCCAGCAGGGAGTCCATCTCGTCGAAGCCAAGGCGGGTACGGCCACGCATCTCCGCCGAGCTCACGGCCGCGTTATCGCCCTGCTCCCGCGCTTCGTGCAGCACTTTCAGCACTGCCATGGCATCGACAAATTCCCCGCCCGGCACGGCCTCGTGCCACCAGCGCTCGTACTTTACCACCGGCAGAGCAGCCGTCAGCAAGGCGCCCAGCAGCGTAATCAGCCAGGAAACGTAGATCCACAACAGGAACAACGGCAAGGCCGCCAGCGCGCCATAAATCTTCGAATAGGTCGGCGCCTGGGTAATGAAGATCGCGAAGCCGCGCTTCGCCAGCTCGAATGAAACCGCCGCCAGCGCGCCGCCGCAAATCGCGTCGCGCCAGTCCACCATCCGGTTCGGTACCGTAATGTAGAGGAAAGTGAAGGCCAGGGTCGTCAGCAGGACCGACAGCAGCGTATAGAAGATTGGTCCGGTCACCGATCCAACCAGGCCGCTGGTGGCATCGAACAAATGGGTCGAGAGGCTGATCGACACGCCGATCAGCAGCGGGCCGAGGGTAATCAGCGCCCAATACACCAGCACCCGCCGCACCAGCCTGCGCTCGGTCTTGACGCGCCAGATGCGGTTGAAGGCACGCTCGATCATGCTCATCATCGCCACCGACGTCAGCACCAGCGTCACCGCGCCCACCGCCGACAGTCGCGTCGCCTTGGCCGCGAACGTGGTCAGGTAGCCCAGGATGGTGCTGGAAATCGCCTTCGGCATCACGCTCTTGATGAAATACGCCTCCAGCGCAGTGCGGAAGGTATTGAACATCGGGAAAGTGGTGAAGATCGCCAGCGCAATCGTCAGGACCGGCACCAGCGCGAAAACAGTGGTAAACGTCAGGCCGCCGGCCACTTGCGGCAGGCTTTCCTCGCGCAGGCGGCGGCGTCCGAACTGGAACAGGTCATGCAGTTCGCCCCACGAGAGCGCGCGCAGTTCAGCCACGCCTTTGGTGCAGGCGCGGGCGACGTTGGTGTAGAGGGACTTAAAAACCATCAGTGAAGCTTATTAGTCATGCAACTTGTGTAAAGGGCCATATAATATCAATGATGAACAGAACTAACCTCACAATTCTAATTTTGTATTATTCAAGGCACGGATCCGTGCGTAAGTTGGCGGAAATGATTGCCCAGGGCGTCGAATCCGTGCCGGGCTGCGACGCCCGCTTGCGCACCGTGCCAGCCGTTTCCACGGTAACGGAAGCGACCGCGCCGGAAGTGCCGCTGGATGGCGCGCCTTATGTCGAATTGCAGGACCTGGAGGAATGCGATGGCCTGGCGCTGGGCTCCCCCACCCGCTTCGGCAATATGGCTGCGGCCATGAAGTATTTTTGGGACGGAACGTCGGCGCAATGGCTGTCCGGCACCCTGTCCGGCAAGCCGGCCTGCGTCTTTACTTCGACCGGCAGCCAGCACGGCGGCCAGGAGTCGACGCTGCTGACGATGATGGTGCCGTTGCTGCACCATGGGATGATGGTCATGGGCCTGCCCTACACCCATCCCGAACTGATGACGACGACCAGCGGCGGTTCGCCTTACGGCGCCTCCCACTGGTCGGGACTGGATGGCAAGAAGCCGTTCACGGAAGATGAGAAACGCCTGGCGATCGCGATGGGTCGCCGGCTGGCCGAAACGGCCGCCAAGCTGCGGAGACAGTAAACATGAACAGTACCAAGCACAAACTTTTCCATTGGGGCGCCATCGCCAGCCTGGCCTTGCTCATTATCTGGAGCGTGGCCTGGGAAATGTGGCTCTCCCCGTACAAGCCGGGCGGTTCCTGGCTGGTACTGAAGGCAGTACCGCTGCTGTTCCCGCTGCTGGGCGTTATCAAGCGCGATATCTACACACTGCAGTGGACCTCGATGATGATCCTGATTTACTTCATCGAAGGCGTGGTGCGCGCATACGGCGACAAGGTCACGCCGTGGCTGGGCTGGGGCGAAGTGGCTATCGTGGTGGTCTACTTCCTGTGCGCCATCCTTTATGTACAGCCATATAAGAAGGCTGCCAGGAAGGCAGCCCGCGAATTGCTGGAAAAGGTCAATACCAGCAAGACCAAGTAACCATGGATACTCCCGCTTTCCTGGGCGCTTGCCGCGCCTTGCTCGGCGACGCGCACGTCATTTCCGATGAGGCGGACATGGCGCCTTACCTGCGCGATTGGCGCGGTCGTTTCACTGGCCGCGCCCTGGCCGTGCTGCGGCCGGCCGATACCGGCCAAGTCGCCGCAACCGTCAAGCTGTGCGTTGAAGCGCGCATCCCGCTTGTGCCGCAAGGCGGCAACACGGGACTGGTGCTGGGCAGCGTGCCCGATTCCAGCGGCACCGCTGTGGTGCTTTCGCTTTCGCGCATGCAGAAGGTGCGCAAGGTCGATCCGGTGAACCGCACCATGACGGTCGATGCCGGCGTGATCCTGCAACGCGCCCAGGAAGCGGCAGCCGAGCATGGCTGCCTGTTCCCGCTTTCGCTGGCGGCGGAAGGCAGCTGCACCATTGGCGGCAACCTGTCCACCAATGCCGGCGGCACCGGCGTGCTTCGATACGGCAATACGCGTGAGCTGTGCCTGGGGCTGGAAGTAGTGACGCCACAGGGCGAGGTCTGGTCCGGGCTGCGCGGCCTGCGCAAGGACAATACCGGCTACGACCTGCGCGACCTGTTCATCGGGGCCGAGGGCACGCTTGGCATCATTACCGGCGCGGTGCTCAAGCTTTATCCCCAGCCCAAGGCTTCTGTGACGGCGCTGGCCGCCATGGAATCGCCGGCGGCGGCATTGCGGCTGCTGTCGATCATGCAGGACCATTGCGGAGCAAGCCTGACCGGCTTCGAGCTGATGTCGGCATTCTGCCTGCATCTGGTGGCCAGACACTTCCCCGCGTTGCCGCAGCCATTGGCTGACGGCCATGCGCAGTATGCCTTGCTGGAGCTCTCCAGCAGCGAATCGGAAGCCCATGCGGCAGCACTGCTCGAAAGTGCGCTTGGGGCTGCCCTCGGCGAAGGCGTGGTGCAGGATGCGGTGGTTGCCAGCTCCGCCACGCAGTCGCGTGGGCTGTGGGACCTGCGCGAACACATTCCCCTGGCCCAGGCGGCGGATGGCAAGAACATCAAGCACGATATTTCGCTGCCGGTTTCGTCGATTGCGGATTTCATCGCCAGCACGGAGCCGCAATTGCAGGCGGCTTTCCCCGGTTGCCAGCTGGTGTGTTTCGGCCATTTAGGCGACGGCAACCTGCATTTCAACGTCGCGCCACCGGTTGGCGTGGCAAACGAAGACTTCCTGCACAGCCAGGAGGCTGTCAACCGCGTAGTGCACGATGCCGTGGCCGCATTTGGCGGATCGATTTCGGCCGAGCATGGCATTGGCGCGTTAAAGCGTGACGAACTGGCGCGCTACAAGTCGCCGGTGGAGTTGAACCTGATGCGGGCGATCAAGGCCGCGTTGGATCCTTTGGGCCTGATGAATCCAGGGAAAATACTATGAAACTCCTGCCCTTGCTGCTGATGGCGATGGCGCTTCCTGCAGGAGCGCAAGCCCTGCACAAGTGCACAGCCGATGGAAAAGTGAGCTACTCGCAGCAGCCTTGCGAGAAAGGCGTCGCCAGCACGATCGCTGTGCCGGCCGCGCCGGCGCCGGACCCCGCTGCGGCGGCGAACATCAAGCGCCAGGAGCGCCAGGCCGAGAAAATGGCCAGCGAGCGCCGCAAGCGGGAGGCGCGCGAAGAGCGCGAGAGCCTGGCCGAGGCGCGTGCCGTGGCCAGCCATAACAAGAAGTGCAAGAAGCTCCACATGCAGCAGAAATGGGCGGAGGAAGATGCGCGCGGCGCCACGCTCCAGAACTCCGAACGGGCCAAGGTGAAAGCAAAACGCGCCGCGGACATGTACCAGTTGGAATGCGGCGGCTGACGCGCTGGCTGGCACTCGGCGAATGGCGCTCGCATCCGGTGCGGGCGCTGACCGCTATTGCGGCGATTGCGATCGGGGTGGCGCTCGGCTTTGCCATCCACCTCGTCAACGCGGCGGCGCTCAATGAGTTCACCACTGCCGTCCACAGCCTGTCGGGCCAGGCGGATATCCAGGTGAGCGGCACCGAGCCGGCGTTTGACGAGTCAATTTATCCAATCCTCGCGCGCCTGCCCGAAGTGGCGGTGGCCTCGCCGGTGCTCGAGTTCGACGCGTCGATGCCAGGTGCGCGCCAAGCGCTGAAGATCATCGGCCTGGACGTGTTCCGGGCCGGCTTTATCACGCCGGACCTGATCGGCGCGCCTGAAGAAGATCTTCCTTACGATACGCTGGCGGACGATGCGATCTTCCTGTCGCCTGCCGCGATGAACTGGCTGCAGTCGCGGCCTGGAGGCGAACTGCGCCTGCAGGCGGACAGCAAGGTCGCGGTACTCCGCGTGGCAGGTTCCCTGCAGCGTGCGCGCGTGGGACAGCGGTTCGCGGTCATGGATATCGCGGCGGCGCAATGGCACTTCCAGCGCCTGGAAAAGCTGTCGCGCGTGGATCTGAAGCTGCGCGACGGCGTTGATCGCGGCGCTTTCGAGCGCTCGCTGGCGGCACGCCTGCAGCGCGAGTTTCCCGGCCGCTTCCGGGTCGGCCAGCCCAATGATGCGGAGCAGGAAAGCCGCAACTCGAATCTTAGCCGGGCTTATCGCGTCAACCTGAGCGTACTCGCACTGGTTGCGCTGTTTACTGGCGCCTTCCTCGTGTTTTCCTCGCAAGCGCTGTCCGTGCTGCGCCGGCGCAGCGAGTTCGCGCTGCTGCGTGTGCTGGGGCTGGAGCGGCGGCAGCTGATTCGCCAGGTGGTGCTGGAAGGTGCGCTGCTGGGCAGCATCGGCGCGGCGCTTGGCGTGGCGGGCGGCTATGCGTTGGCAGCCGCCGTGCTGCGGCTCTTTGGCGGGGATCTTGGCGCAGGCTATTTTGCCGGCGTCCAGCCAAGCGTGCAATGGGCGCCGCTCGCGGCCCTGGCATACTTTGCGCTCGGCCTGGGCGTCGCCTTGCTTGGCGGACTGGCGCCGGCCTTCGACGCGGCCCGCGCGCGGCCTGCCGTGGCGCTCAAGGCTGGCACAGACGAAACGGCGCTGCGGCCGCTCTCGCGACCTTGGCCAGGGCTGGTTTGCCTAGCATTGGCCGCCGCCCTGGTGTTCGCTCCGCCGGTGCTCGAGTTGCCGATCTTCGGCTACCTGTCCATCGCCCTCCTTCTGGTTGGTGCCATCGCCCTGATGCCGCGCTTGTCCGGCATGGTCTTCACCGCCCTGGCCCGCCGCACGCCAGCCAGCGCCCCTGGCCTGCGTACCGCGCACGCTGCTGGCGGCAGTACGCGCCCCCGCGCGGCAGCGGGTCCCGTGCGCGCGCTGGCGCTGGCGCGCCTTGCCAATGCATCTGGCCAGGCGGGGATTGCGCTCGGCGGCGTGCTGGCGAGTTTCAGCCTGATGGTGGCGATGGCGATCATGGTGGCCAGCTTCCGCACTTCGGTCGACGAGTGGGTACTGCGCATCCTGCCGGCCGACGTGTACGTGCGCAGTGCTTCGAGCGGCACCACAGGCGGCCTCTCGCCCGTCGAACAGGAGGCACTGCGCAATGTCCCCGGCATCGCCCGCATCGAATTCCTGCGCGTGCGCTCGGTCTCGCTGTCATCCGAACGCGCCAATGTCGCCGTGCTGGCGCGGGATGTCGATCCAGCCGATCCTGGCGGCGCAATGGTCCTCGTCGAGGGGTCGGCGCAAGCGGCGACGGCATCACTCCCGCCAGCCTGGGTTTCGGAAGCCATGTCCGACTTGTACGGCCTGCATACCGGCGCGACACTGCGCCTCCCGCTGCAAGGCACACAACGCGAGTTCCGCGTCGTCGGCATCTGGCGCGACTACGCCCGCGCCGGCGGTGCCGTCATCATTCGCCGCGCCGACTACATCGCCCTGACCGGCGACCGCGACGCCGGCGATGCCGCCATCTGGCTCGCCAAAAACACCAGCGCAGCGCAGGTGCAGGACAACATCCGCAAGCTTCCCTTCGGCGACCTGGTGGAAACCAGCGTCCCGTCCGAAATCCGCAACCTGACGCTGAAAATCTTCGACCGCAGCTTCGCCGTGACCTACCTGCTGGAAGCCGTCGCCATCGTGATCGGCCTGTTCGGCGTGGCAGCCACCTTCTCCGCCCAAACGCTGGCGCGGGCGCGCGAATTCGGCATGCTGCGCCACGTTGGCGTCACACGCGGCCAGGTACTCGGCATCCTTGCGCTGGAAGGCGCCGCCCTGACCATCCTCGGCATCCTGGCCGGCTTCGCCCTTGGCTGGGTCATCAGCCTGGTGCTGGTCCACGTCATCAACCCGCAATCCTTCCACTGGACGATGCAAATGCACTATCCCTGGCCGCTGCTGGCCACCGTCGCCCTGGCCCTGCTGATCTCATCGGCCGCAACTGCACTCATCGCGGGCCGCCAGGCGCTGTCCGGTGGCCCGATTCGCGCCGTACGGGAGGACTGGTAATGCGCGCCCTGCTTTGCTTGCTGTTGGCGCTGGCGCTCAACGTGCCGCTGCGCGCCGCCGACTTCACGCCGGTCACGCCCGGCGTACAGCTCCGGTTCCCGCGCGACTTTGGCGCCCACCCCGGCTTCAAGACCGAATGGTGGTACGCCACCGGCTGGCTGGACACCGCCGACGGCCGCCAGCTCGGCTACCAGGTCACCTTTTTCCGCAGCAGCACCGGCCATGGCCGCGACAACCCCAGCCAGTTTGCGCCGAAAGACATCATCGTCGCGCACGTCGCGCTGTCCGATCCAGAACAGGGCAAGCTGCTGCACGACCAGCGCACTGCCCGCGCCGGTTTCGGCCTGGCCAGCGCTTCCACCCAGGACACCAACGTGCAACTGGACGGCTGGCGCATGCAGCGCGCTGAAGACGGCACTTATCATATCGACATCGAAGCTGCCGGCTTCACGCTCGCACTGCAGCTGCAACCTACCCAGCCCGTCCTGCTGCAAGGCGATGCCGGCTTCTCGCGCAAAGGCCCGAAACCCGAACAGGCGAGTTATTACTATAGCAAGCCCCAGCTGCGCACCAGCGGCACCCTGACCCGCCGCAAAGCCGCTGCGCAAGCCGTGACCGGCGTAACCTGGCTCGATCACGAATGGTCAAGCCAGGTGCTCGATCCGGCCGCTGCGGGCTGGGACTGGGCCGGCATCAATTTGAGTGACGGCGGCGCCCTGATGGCATTCCAGATAAGGGACCGCCAAGGTGGTAGACTATGGGCCCACGCGACATGGCGCGATGCATCCGGTAAGATCACGCACTATTCGCAGGACCAGGTCAGTTTTACTCCGCAGCTGCGATGGAAATCGCCGCACACGCAAGCCGAGTATCCCGTAGCCACCCTGATACGCACCGGCCCCGAACAGTGGCACGTCAGTCCTTTGCAGCAGGACCAGGAGCTGGATTCGCGCCGCTCGACCGGCGCGGTGTATTGGGAAGGCGCGGTGACTGTCACGCGAGGCGGCAAGCCGGCAGGACGCGGCTACCTGGAGTTGACGGGCTATGTCCGTCCGATGAAACTTTGAACAAGAACGTAGAATACGCATGAGCACCACCAACAACGGCCAGCCTGAAGCCCGAGAACTCACGAAAGGCAGCCTGGCCGCCTTCAGGGGCCTGCTGCCCTTCCTCAAGCCTTACCGCAACCGTTTCGTCATTGCCGGCATTGCGCTGGTGGTCGCCGCCGGTTCCACGCTGGCGATTCCGTATGCCTTCAAGCAGATGATCGACCTGGGCTTCGGCGCCAATGCGGGTGTACGCAGCGCCGCCCATGTGAACGAAGTGTTCCTGGCCCTGTTCGCGGTCGCCACGGTCCTGGCGCTGGCAACGGCGGCGCGCTTTTACAGCGTGTCCTGGCTGGGCGAACGCGTGACCGCCGATATCCGCAATGCCGTGTATTCGCACGTGGTCCGGCAAAGTCCCGAATTCTTCGAAACCACCAAGACTGGCGAGGTGCTGTCGCGCCTGACCACCGACACCACGCTGATCCAGAGCGTGGTCGGCACCAGTATCTCGATGGCCCTGCGCAATGTGCTGCTGTTCCTGGGCGGCCTGGTGATGCTGTTCATTACCAGTCCCAAACTGTCATCCATCATCATCGGCCTGCTGGTGCTGACCGTACTCCCGATCGTGATCTTCGGCCGCCGCGTGCGCAAACTGTCGCGCGATTCGCAGGATCGCGTGGCTGATGCTTCGGCCATGGCCGGCGAAATCCTGAACGCCATGCCGACCGTGCAAGCCTTCACCCATGAAGGGCTGGAAGCCAAGCGCTTCGGCGGTTTGGTCGAAGGCGCCTTCAGCACCGCCATGCGCCGTATCCAGGCGCGCGCCTTCCTGACCATGCTGGCCATCGTGCTGGTGTTCGGCACCATCGTGTTCGTCCTGTGGCTCGGCGCCCACGCGGTGCTGGAAGGAACGATGACCGGCGGCGACCTGGGACAGTTCATCCTGTACGCCTCTATCGTGGCCGGTGCCATCGGCGCCCTGTCCGAAGTGATGGGCGAGGCCCAGCGTGCGGCCGGCGCCACCGAGCGCCTGCTGGAATTGCTGGCCGTGCGCTCCGACATCCAGAACCCGGCGCAGCCACAAGCCCTGCCGCCCCGTGCCGCCAATGGCGCGGCCCTCAGCCTGTCCGAGGTGTCGTTCAGCTACCCGTCGCGCCCCGACACGCTGGCCCTGGACCACGTAACGCTCGATATCAAGCCGGGCGAGACCATCGCCGTGGTTGGCCCTTCCGGCGCCGGCAAGACCACCCTGTTCCAGATGCTGCTGCGTTTCTACGACCCGCAATCGGGCGCGATCCGCCTGGACGGCATCGATATCCGCCTGCTGGACCTGCACACCCTGCGCGGCGCCGTCGGCATCGTGCCGCAGGATACGGTGATTTTCTCGGCCGATGCGATGGAAAACATCCGCTACGGCCGCGCCGACGCCACCGACCAGGAAGTGATCCAGGCGGCGCGCCTGGCCGCCGCCCACGAATTCATCGAGCGCCTGCCGAACGGCTACAAATCCTTCCTCGGCGAGCGCGGCGTGCGCCTGTCGGGCGGCCAACGCCAGCGCATCGCGATTGCACGCGCGCTGCTGAAAAATCCTCCGCTGCTGCTGCTCGATGAAGCGACCAGCGCGCTGGATGCCGAATCCGAGCGCCTGGTGCAAGGCGCACTGGAAGCGGCCATGGTCGGCCGCACCACGGTCATCATCGCGCACCGCCTGGCCACGGTGCAGCGCGCCGACCGCATCATCGTCATGGAAGATGGCAAGATCGTCGAAACCGGCACCCACCAGTCCCTGGTTGCGCTGGGCGGCATCTACGCCAACCTGGCGGCGCTGCAATTCCACAATGTGCATGTAACCCATTGAGGCGCGCCGTGACCGACGCTGAACTGCGCCAGAGCTGCCACACCATCCTGCCGGGCCATCGCCAGCCCTCGCCGGCCGAGACGTTTGCCGCCATGGCTGCATGGTGCGAAGCCAACGGCATCACCCACGACGTGTATGGCGAGGGAGAACTGATCCAGTCTTTCGAGCAGAAGATCGCCGGCCTGCTGGGCTTTGAGGCGGCAACCTTCTGCATTACCGGCACCATGACCCAGGTCACGGCGCTGCGCCTGGCCTGCATGGAGCGCGGCAGCCGCCTGGTGGCACTGCATCCGACCGCGCACATCTTCAAGCACGAACGCAGCAACTACCAGTTGCTGGACCATTTCCAGGCCATCCAGCTGGGCGACCAGCACCGGCCTTTCACCCTGGGCGAGTTGCAGGCTGTGCCCGACCGGCTGGCAGCCGTTGCGCTGGAATTGCCGGCGCGTGAACTCGGCGGCCAATCGCCGCGCTGGGATGAACTGGAAGCGATCAAATCCCACTGCCGCGGACAAGGCATTCACTTGCACATGGACGGCGCGCGCCTGTGGGAAGCGGCTGCCGGCTATGGCCGTTCGCCGGCCGAAATAGCAGCGGGCTTCGACAGCGTCTACGTTTCGCTGTACAAAGGCATCGGCGGCCTGGGTGGCGCCATGCTGCTGGGCAGCCGCGCCTTCATTGCCCGCGCCCAGGAATGGTTCCGCCGCCAGGGCGGCAATGTGATCCACCGCACGCCTTATGTGGTTGCCGCTGCGATGCAGTTCGATGCGCGACTGGCGGCAATGCCTGACTACTTCCGCCGTACGCAATGGCTGTACGACACCTTGCGAGACTACCCTCGATTGCGCGCCAACCCTTCGCAGCCGCATGCGAATATGCTGCATATTCATGTGCCGGTCGATCGTGACCGCCTGCTGAAGATTCGCAATGAAGTCGCGGCACTGCACGGCGTTTGGCTGCTGAACCGTGCAGCCCATGCCCAGTTGCCCGGCACCAGCTATACCGAGTGGTACATCGGCGACAACCTGCTTGCACTTTCGGACGACCAAGTCCGCCAAGCCCTCACTTTATGGAGCGACGCACTATGAGTTTTGCTTCGCTGGACCTGATTGACGGGCTCCTTCGCACACTCGAATCGATTGGCTACAAGACACCGACGCCAATCCAGAAACAAGCCATCCCGCCGATCCTGGCCGGCCGCGACCTGCTGGGCGCCGCGCAGACCGGCACCGGCAAGACCGCTGCCTTCGCCCTGCCCCTGCTGCAGCGCCTGGCCATGGAAGACGGCCAGGCCGCACCGAACCATATACGTTGCCTGGTGCTGGTTCCAACACGCGAACTGGCCGACCAGGTCTACCAGAGTTTCCATACCTACGGCTTCAACCTGCCGCTGCGTTGCGCTGTCGCCTACGGCGGTGTGCCGATGGAGCCGCAACTGGCAAAGCTGCGCAAGGGCCTGGACGTGCTGGTGGCAACGCCGGGCCGCCTGCTTGATCTGCACCGCAAGGGCTCCCTCGAGTTCGGCCAGTTGAGTGCCCTGGTGCTGGACGAGGCGGACCGCATGCTGGATCTTGGCTTTGCAGCCGACCTGGATTTGCTGTTTGCAGTGCTGCCGGCGGAGCGCCAGACCTTGCTGTTCTCAGCCACCATGCCGGATGCGATCCGCGCGATGGCCAAACAGTTGCTGCGCGATCCCCTCACCGTGCAGGCCAGCGCGCCCAACACGGCGGCACGCACCGTGCGCCAGATGGTGTTCACGACCGACAAGCGCAGCAAGCCGGATCTGTTCCTGCACCTGTTGCGCAAGGAAGGCTGGGGCCAGGTGCTGGTATTTGCCAAGACGCGCAAGGGTGTCGAGCAGTTGCTTGGCTTGTTGCAGGGTGAAGGCATCTCGGCCGACTCGATCCACGGGGATAAGCCGCAGCCGGCCCGCATCAAGGCGTTGAAGCGCTTCAAGGCAAACGATGTGCAGGTCCTGGTGGCAACGGACGTTGCGGCTCGCGGGCTCGATATCGAAGCCCTGCCGCTGGTGGTCAACTTCGACTTGCCGACAGTGGCGCAGGATTATGTGCACCGCATTGGCCGCACCGGCCGCGCCGGCGCCGAGGGCGAGGCAGTGTCGCTGGTGTGCGCGGATGAAGTTGAATTGCTGCGGACGATTGAAAAGCTGACCGGCACCGTTCTTCCGCGCCAAGAGGAAGCGGGCTTCGAAGCGGATCACCGCGTACCATCGACCGGCACGCCGGCCGTGCCTGCCGCGCGCGCAACCGCCGCCAAAGCGGCGCGCGGCGCAGCCAAGCCGGCCAAAGGCGCAGCAGTTGGCGCAACAGCACGTCCGGCAGCCAAACAAGCTGCGCCAGCGCGGGATGATACGCCGCGCCCTGCGGGCGGGTTTGGCGGACTGAAAGAGGAACTGCCGCCGAAGGAAAAACAACGCTCGCGCGGACCGATCTACGGCGCGCGCGCGGGAAGCCCGGGTGCCGGCACCGGGGGGCGGACAACTGGCGGCGGAGGCCGAGGCGGCGCTGGCGGTAGCGGCAGCGCTGGCGCTGGTGGCGGCAAAGTCGTGGTGACCGCAACGCGTGGCGCCAAATCGGCCGCGCGCGCTGCCGGCCGCGCAGCGTCCAAGCCCGGCAGCCGTGGCAACAAACGATAAACGGAGAAACGCATGAAGCAGTACAAAGAATTGATCAGCACCGTGCTGGAACAAGGAAGCTGGCAGGACAACCGCACCGGCATCCGCACCCTGAGCGTGCCCGGCGCAATGATGCGCTTCGACCTGAACGACGGCTTCCCTGCCGTAACGACCAAGAAGCTGGCCTTCAAGTCGGTGGTCGGTGAGCTGTGCGCCTTCCTGCGCGCATCCCGCAGTGCCGCCGACTTCCGCGCCCTGGGCTGCAAGGTTTGGGACCAGAACGCCAACGAGAATGCGCAGTGGCTGGCCAACCCGCACCGCACCGGCACCGACGACCTGGGTCCGGTGTACGGTGTGCAATGGCGCCAATGGCCTGGCTACAAAGTGCTGGACGCATCCGCGGCCGCGCAGATTGCAGATGCGGAGCGCAACGGCTTCCGCCAGGTTTCCCCACTGGCAGAAGACGGCGTGCAGAAAGTCCTGATGTACAAGGCCATCGACCAGTTGCGCGAATGCCTGGACACCATCGTCAACAATCCTTCGAGCCGCCGCATCCTGTTCCATGGCTGGAATCCGGCGGTGCTGGACCAGGTGGCGTTGCCGGCCTGTCACCTGCTGTACCAGTTCATTCCGAACGCCACCACGCGCGAGATCTCGCTGTGCCTTTACGTGCGCAGCAACGATATCGGCCTTGGCACCCCATTCAATATCGCAGAAGGCGCCGCCCTGCTGCACCTGGTCGCGCGCCTGACCGGCTACAAGCCACGCTGGTTCAGCTACTTTATCGGCGATGCGCACATCTACGAGAACCACATGGAGATGGTGCAGGAGCAGTTGAAGCGCGAACCGCTGCCGCTGCCGCAACTGCATATCAACAGCCGCGTGCCTGCCTTCGCCGAAACCGGCAAATACGAGCCGGAATGGCTGGAGAAGATCGAGCCTTCCGACTTCACGCTGGAAGGCTACCAGCATCATGCGCCGCTGACGGCGCCGATGGCAGTTTAAGCTGGTTCGTCCTGGGGCACGATGCTGCCCCACCAGCGCTTGGCGACGGCCTCGCCATCGCGCTCCAGCAGGAACTGGTAGCCGCGCTGCACGGCTTCTTCCAGCAGGCGCGGCTCGTTCAGTGCCGCTTCCCGCAGGTGATCGACGCCGCGCCGGTCGCCTTCCGCCACCAGCACACGTCCATACATCAGCGAAGCTCGTGGGTTCAGCCCGCCAGGGCGCTTCATCAGTTCGACCACCGCCGGCTTGGCGGAAGCCGTGTCCTCGAATTCCAGCTTCAGCGAAGCCAGTTCCATCAAATCCTGCACCGGCAAGCTCGCCAGCGGCGCCGCCGACAGTTCCCCGATGCGGGCGCGCGAGTTCTGCACGTGACGGAAGCGGTGAACCCAGCCGCGTGAATTGACCTCCCACCAGTCCTGGTCCAGCTCCGCTTCCAGCTTCTTGCCCACGCCGGACGCCAGCAGTATGTCGGCGGCGCAGGTATCGACAGGCGGCGGCAGCACCGGGGCCATCTCGATCGCATCCAGCCGTTCGCGCAGGCAGGGATGCGTATCGTCAAGACCCGAGCGCGCCGACCATGCGCCGTCCAGCGCCTTCCTGGTGGCCCATTCGTCGTAATTGGCCTTGACCGCCAGGCGCATCGAAGAAAACGGCATGAACGGCGGCTTTTCCAGCCGGTCTGCATTCTCATACATGCTGGGCCAGAAATCGCGGGCGATCCAGTCGCCCAGCAGGCGTGCCCGCACCAGCATTTGGGAGGTCGCCGTATGGCCCGCCATTTCGACGGCAGTCCGGTCGGCCTCGTATTCGTCCTGGCGCGACAACACAAAGGTGTAAGCGCTGTAATAGGGGAAGAAGCGTTTCAGGGCACGGACAATTGCCGCGCTGAGCACATTGTCGTCCGCGCTGCTTTCCAGGTGCTCGTACATGGCAACGAACAGGCGGCGCTGGCGGTAGATACGGGTCGAGCCTTTGGCGTGGTCGCCGCACAGGTGGCCGTATTCATGCGCCAGAACGGCCAGCATTTCCTTGGGCGCGGAGCCAAGCAGGAATGGCAGGCCGACCAGCAGGTAGTTGCGGTAGCCGCCGAAAATGCCGAAACGGGCATGCTGGACGATCGCAGCGTTGTATTCATCCGTCACCAGCACGTGGTCGATGCGCGGGCCTTTCAGCTTGCCATACAACTTGTCGAGGATGTCGAACAGCTTGGGCGCTTCTTCCCGGACCAGTTCACGCCCCATCGGCGGGTCCAGGCGCATCAACATCACGCGCAGGATGACAAAGATCAGCGAAAGCAGGAACAGGCCGGCCAGGCCGGTCTTGATCATTGCAAAGGCGCGATGCGACTCGATCGCCCATTGCACGAGCATGGCAAATAATGCAAGAAGCCCGGCCAGCAATCCAAACAGGATTACATAGGCGGCCAGGCTGATCGCAAACACCTTGCGGCGGAACGCCTCCGGGCTGGAATTCGAATCGATCTCCAGCCGGCGGACCAAGTGCTCAAATGCTTTGTATTCCAATCATGCTCCTTCATTAAAACTCTTCCCAATCTCCTACCTCGCTATTGGCGACCTTGCGCGATGCCGGTGCCTTGCCGTCACGCTGCGCTGGCTTGGCCTTGGCCGGCAAAGCAGGCTTGGTGCGTACCGCCTGGATCACCGCGCGCGCCTGCACTGCGGCAGGATGCTCGCGGCGCGGGCCATCGATCTGGAACACACTGACAATCTTCGACAGGCTGCTGGCCTGGTCTTGCAAGGCCGTGGACGCCGAAGCTGCCTCCTCCACCAGTGCCACGTTTTGCTGCGTGATTGTATCCATCTCGTTGATGGCCTGGTGGATTTGTTCCAGACCCGCAGTTTGTTCCTGCGTAGCACTGGTAATTTCTCCCATAATATCAGTCACGCGCTGAATGCTCGTCACGATATCCTTCATGGTGTGTCCGGCCTGGTTGACCAGCTTGGCGCCACTTTCCACTTTGCCAACAGAATCATCGATCAACTGCTTGATTTCCTTGGCGGCGGCGGCCGAACGCTGCGCCAGGTTGCGCACCTCGCTGGCGACCACCGCGAAGCCGCGGCCCTGTTCGCCGGCCCGTGCCGCTTCCACGGCCGCATTCAGTGCCAGGATATTGGTCTGGAAGGCGATGCCGTCGATGACCGCGATGATGTCCACGATCTTGTTGGACGACTCGTTGATCGAACCCATGGTCTGCACCACCTGCTCCACCACTTCGCCGCCCTTGGTGGCGATGGATGATGCCGAAACGGCAAGCTGGTTGGCCTGGCGTGCATTGTCGGCGTTCTGGCGCACGGTGCTGGTCAGTTCTTCCATCGACGAAGCGGTTTCCTCCAGCGACGCCGCCTGCTCGCCGGTGCGGTCGGACAGGTCCATATTGCCGGCCGCGATCTGGGCGGAAGCGCTGGAAATCGTGTCGCTGCCGCCGCGTACTTCGGTCACGATGGCGGCCAGGTTGTCGCGCATCTTGTCCAGGGCGCGCAGCAGTTCGCCGAATTCGTTGTCCGCATGCCTGGTCGCCTGGCCTTTCAGGTCGCCGTCAGCGACGCGGTGGGCCACATCCATGGCTTCTGCCAGCGGTTCGGAGATCGCCTTCAGCAGCACCAGGCCGGCGAACACGCTCAGTAGCAGGCCGCCAACCAGGACCACGGTCACGGTGGTGCTGTTGCGGCTCAGGCCTGCGGCAACAGCAGCGGCATCGGCTTCGATACGCTTGTCGGCGTGCTCGGACAGGGCCTTCAACGCGCCATCGCCGATGCGGTAGGACGGGTTGAGCTTCTTGATCAGGACCGTTTCGGCATCGTCCCAGCGGTTTTCCTTCACAGCGGCAGTGGCGGCGCGCACGTGTTCCACACCCAGGCCATCGCTCTTGGCGAACCACTCTTCGGCCAGCTTGCGTTCGTCCGGCGACTTGATGCTGGCAAGGTAGCTCTCCCAGCGCTTGTTCACGCGCGCCGTCACTTCGTCGACGATGTTGAAGTGGTTGGTCAGCGGGTGGTCGTGCAGCTTGCTCCAGGCCAGGTCAGGATTGTGCTGCAGCGCTTGCAGGATCTGGCTGCGGCCCGTTTCCATGTCCAGGCGGATCGCATTGCGCTCCGCGATATTTTTCTGGTTGGCGACCGTAAAGTCCTGCACCAGGTCGACCGAGCGCTGTGCGCTCAGGATTCCGAGGCCGCCAATAATCGCCAGCAGGCCAATCAGCAAACCCAGCACACCTACCAGCAGGGTCTTGATCTTGAAATTATTGAACATCGCTCACTCCTTTACCAAACATTTGAAAAACTGATGCAAACGGCCACGCAACTCCGAAACGTCGTCGAATTCGATATAGGTGATATCCACCAGGTCATCGAGCTCGCGCAGCAGCGTGGTTTTAATCGGGGCGCCTTTCCACACCAGGAACAGGATAGGCGTTCGGCGGCCTTTGAATATGTGATAGCTCAACTCGAATGCACTGCTTTCACTCATTCCAACGCGGATGTTGACCATGACGTCCGCCTGGTCCAGCAATGCAAGGCGATGGCGGCGGAAATTCTGCGGCGTGAACGGCAAGCCCTGGCTGCGCTCGAACGAGGCGCGGAAGGTCTCTGCGCTCTCGGCCTGCAGACCGGTCAGGTAGTCGAAGGCGTGCGGCAGGCCGTTGGCGCTGTCGATCATCTGCATGATTTCGCCGATCATGCGCTGTTCGCGCTCGTCCGATTCGGTGAATGGCTGGCGGATGAAGACCTTGAGCGGCTCGACGCCGACGCTGCGCTGGCGCGCCTGTGCACGGCGCTCCGGCATCTGCCAGGCGGCCGCCGCCAGGTCCACTGCACCCGGTACGGGACGCGGTGCCGGCGGAGGCGCCCGGCGCTGTTCGCTGCCGACCATGGCGTGCAACTCCTGCAGCGAACGCACGGTACGGTTGTCGGAATGCTTGCGCGCTTCCACTGCCGCTTCGGCTGCTGCGATGGTGGTAAACATCACGGTTCCGGAAGCCAGTGCCGCCATGCGCAGGCTCCGGGTAGCGGCAATTGCGACGCGCTTCTCGTCGACCGTGACCACGGCCATGGCGATCTCGCGCAGGGCCAGCAAGCCAAGCAGGGTTTCGTCTTCGATGGCATTGACTGGTACTTCGCCCGCCTCCAGCACCGCGGCCGTCACTTCGCTGGCACACAGCAAGTAGCCCGCATCGGCCAGCTCGCGGGCCAGCGCCACGGCGCGTGCCTGGTCGGCCTTGCGCACCCGCAGATAGACATAGCCGGCCTGCGGGATGCGCACCCCGGCACCCAGTTCAGCCTTCAGGAAAGCCTCGCCGAAAGTGGTGCCGGTACCCATTACTTCGCCGGTGGATTTCATTTCCGGCCCGAGGATGGTGTCGACACCCGGGAATTTCGCAAACGGCAACACAGACTCCTTGACGCTGTAGTAAGGCGGAATCACTTCCGCTGTCACGCCCTGCTCCGCCAGCGAACGGCCGGCCATGCAGCGTGCGGCGACCTTGGCCAACTGCACGCCGGTCGCCTTCGAAACAAAGGGAACGGTGCGCGAGGCGCGTGGATTGACCTCCAGCACGTATACCCGGTCCAGCATGCGGCCATCGGCCTTCTGCCGCTGTACCGCGAACTGCACGTTCATCAGGCCCACTACCTCCAGGCCGCGTGCCAGGCGCACCGTCTGGCGCTTGATTTCGGCCACGGTGGCCTCGGACAGCGAATACGGCGGCAGGCTGCAGGCCGAGTCGCCCGAGTGGATGCCCGCCTGTTCCACATGCTCCATCACGCCGCCGATCACCACCTCATTGCCGTCGCTGACGCAATCCACGTCCACCTCGATGGCATCGTTCAGGAAGCGGTCCAGCAGAACCGGCGAATCGTGCGAGACCTTGACCGCTTCGCGCATATAGCGCTCCAGGTCGGCCCGTTCGTGCACGATCTCCATGGCACGGCCGCCCAGCACATAAGACGGGCGCACCACCAGCGGATAGCCGATTTCTTCGGCCATGGCCACCGCTTGCTGCTCGTTGCGGGCGGTGCGGTTGGAAGGCTGGCGCAGGTCCATTTCATGCAGCAGTTTCTGGAAGCGTTCGCGGTCCTCGGCGGCATCGATCATGTCGGGCGAGGTGCCGATGATCGGCACGCCGTTAGCCTCCAGCGCCAGGGCCAGCTTGAGCGGGGTCTGGCCGCCGTATTGCACGATCACGCCTTCCGGATTTTCGATGGCGACGATTTCCAGCACGTCTTCCAGCGTCAGCGATTCAAAATACAGGCGGTCGGAGGTGTCGTAGTCGGTCGACACGGTCTCCGGATTGCAGTTGACCATGATGGTCTCGTAGCCGTCCTCGCGCATTGCCAGCGCTGCATGCACGCAGCAGTAATCGAATTCGATGCCCTGGCCGATGCGGTTCGGGCCACCGCCCAGCACCATGATCTTGCGCGCGCTGGTGGGCTGGGATTCGCATTCCTCGTCGTAGGTCGAATACATGTACGCGGTGCGGGTTGCGAACTCGCCGGCGCAGGTGTCCACGCACTTGTACACCGGACGGATGCCCTGGGCGTGGCGCTGCTTGCGCACGGCATCTTCGTGCACGCCAAGCAGGTCGGCCAGGCGGCGGTCGCTGAAGCCCTGCTGTTTCAGGCGGCGCAGCACATGGCTGTCAAAGCCGCCCAACTGCTGCGTGGCCACCCATTCCTCGACTTCCACCAGGTCCTGGATCTGGGCCAGGAACCACGGGTCGATGTGGGACAGGCGGTTCACTTCCGCCAGCGACATGCCTTGGGCGAAAGCCTCGCCCACGTACCAGATGCGTTGCGGGCCCGGCAGGCGCAATTCCTGCTCGATCACGTCGCGGCCCGTTGCGATGCGCTGCAGGCCGTCCACGCCGATATCCAGTCCGCGCAGCGCCTTCTGGAACGACTCCTGGAAAGTGCGGCCCATCGCCATCACCTCGCCTACCGATTTCATTTGCGTGGTCAGGCGGTCGTTGGCGCCGGCGAATTTCTCGAAAGCGAAACGCGGGATCTTGGTGACTACGTAGTCAATCGCAGGCTCAAAAGAAGCCGGAGTGGCGCCTCCGGTAATATCGTTCTGCAGTTCGTCCAGCGTGAAGCCGACCGCCAGCTTGGCGGCGATGCGCGCAATCGGGAAGCCGGTGGCCTTGGAAGCCAGCGCCGAGGAACGCGATACGCGCGGATTCATCTCGATCACGATCATGCGCCCGTCTTGCGGGTTGACCGCGAACTGCACGTTCGAGCCGCCGGTATCCACGCCGATTTCGCGCAGCACGTTCAGCGACGCGTCGCGCATGATCTGGTATTCCTTGTCGGTCAGCGTTTGCGCCGGCGCCACGGTGATGGAGTCGCCGGTATGCACGCCCATCGGATCCAGGTTCTCGATCGAGCAGACGATGATGCAGTTGTCCTTGCGGTCGCGCACCACTTCCATCTCGAATTCCTTCCAGCCGATCAGCGATTCTTCGATCAGCAGTTCGGAAGTGGGCGACAGCTCCAGGCCGCGCAGGCAGATGGCGGTGAATTCGTCGGCATTGCGGGCGATGCCGCCGCCGCTGCCGCCCATGGTGAAGGACGGCCGGATGATGACCGGGAAGCCGAGGCGCTCCTGCGCCTGCCAGGCTTCGGCCATGGTGTGGGCAATGCCGGAACGGGCCGATTGCAGGCCGATGCGCTCCATGGCGGCCTTGAACTTGGCGCGGTCTTCGGCGCGGTCGATGGCTTCCGGGGTGGCGCCAATCAGCTCCACATTGAAGCGTTCCAGCACGCCGTGGCGATGCAGGTCCAGCGCGCAGTTCAGCGCAGTCTGCCCGCCCATGGTCGGCAAGACAGCCTGCGGACGCTCTTTCTCGATGATGTGCGCCACGGTTTCCCAGGTGATCGGCTCGATGTAGGTGACATCGGCCATGCCCGGGTCGGTCATGATGGTGGCAGGGTTGCTGTTCACCAGCACCACTTCATAGCCTTCCTCGCGCAGGGCCTTGCAGGCCTGGGCGCCGGAGTAATCGAATTCGCAGGCCTGGCCGATCACGATCGGGCCGGCGCCAATGATCAGGATGCGCTGGATGTCGGTACGCTTAGCCATGGCGGGCGCCCTCCATCATGCTGACGAAGCGGTCGAACAGCGGCGCCAGGTCGTGCGGCCCGGGTGAAGCCTCGGGGTGTCCCTGGAAACAGAAGGCTGGCTTGTCGGTGCGGCGGAAGCCTTGCAGCGATCCGTCGAACAGCGAGATGTGAGTGACTGCGCAGTTATTCGGAAGCGAATCAGGATCGACGGCAAAGCCATGGTTCTGCGAGGTGATCATTACACGTCCGGTTTCAATGTCTTGTACAGGGTGGTTGGCGCCGTGATGGCCAAATTTCATCTTTATCGTGCGGGCGCCTGAAGCCAGCGCCATGATCTGGTGTCCAAGGCAGATGCCGAAGGTTGGCACGCCGCGCTCAATCAGTTCACGTGCAGCTTCAATCGCGTAATCGCAGGGCTGCGGGTCGCCCGGTCCATTGGACAGGAAGATTCCGTCCGGGTTCAGCGCCAGGGCGGCAGCTGCGCCGGCCTTTGCCGGCAGCACGGTCACGCGGCAACCGCGCTGGGCCAGCATGCGCAGGATGTTCGCTTTGACGCCGAAGTCATATGCCACAACGTGGCAGCGCGGCTGCATCTGGCGGCCGTGGCCCCGGCCCAGCGCCCATTCGGTTTCGGTCCATTCATAAGGCGCTGCGGTGCTGACGGTCTGCGCCAGGTCCATGCCCGACAGGCCGGGGAACTCGCGCGCCAGGCGCAGCGCATCTTGCGCCGCGCCGCCGGCGACGATGGCGCCGGATTGGGCGCCCTGCTGGCGCAGGATGCGGGTCAGCTTGCGGGTGTCGATGCCGGCAATTGCCACCACGCCCTGCTCTGCCAGCCAGGACGACAAATCCTGCTCGCTGCGGAAATTCGATGCCAGCAAAGGCAAGTCTTTTACTACCAGGCCGGCCGCATGGATCGACGGGGCCTCGCCATCTTCACGGTTGACGCCCGTGTTGCCGATGTGCGGATAAGTCAGCGTCACAATCTGGCGGCTGTAGCTCGGGTCGCTCAGGATCTCCTGGTAGCCGCTCATGGCGGTATTGAAGACGACTTCGCCAGCCGTGGCGCCGCTGGCGCCGATCGCGATGCCTTCGAACAGGGTGCCATCAGCCAATGCAAGAATAGCGCGCCCGGCATGCCCATGGGGATGCTTGAGTGGGTGTTTCATCAGGGGGTCTCCTGGGGTCCGTATCGTTATAAAACCAACAAACAGAATTACTCAGCGGTAATTCCTAGCGCGCTGGAAGCTACGATACGCCGGCACACCCCCGGCAAAACTCTCCAAACGTCACAAGCGGCCATTCCACCGCCAAAATAAATTGCGGTGGCGCAATTCCGCAACGTGACCGAATGGCAAAGTGCTCCGATATATAATGTCGGCCATGACAAATTTGACCATCATCGTTGCCACTGATTCCAACAATGGCATAGGTATCAACAACACTCTTCCATGGCATTTGCCGGAGGACCTCGCACACTTCAAGCGCCTCACTTCCGGCCATCCGATTATCATGGGCCGCAAGACCTTCGATTCGATCGGCCGGCCTTTGCCGAACCGCCGCAACATCGTCATCAGCCGCAATCCGGACTGGCAGCACGAGGGCGTGGAGCGCGTCGGTTCGCTGCAGGAAGCGCAGGCCCTGGTGGCCGGCGCCGGCGAGGCTTTCGTGATCGGCGGCGCGCAGGTGTACCAGCAAGCCATGCCGCTGGTTGGCAAGCTTGTAATCACACGCATCGGCCGCACTTACGAGTGCGATGCATTCTTCCCGGCGCTGGCTGCAGGCGAGTGGAAGGAAGTGGCGCGTGAGGAGCACGTTTCGGCAGCCGGGCTGCCTTATTCTTTTATTAGCTTTAGCAGGAACTAAAACATGTCCGGACACGGTTTCCACGTCCACGGCCCGCACGACCACGCCGTGGAACACGCAGCACACAGCAACGACAAATTCTCCGGCAATATCGCCGTGACCACGGCCATCCTGGCCACGGTGGGCGCCATCTTCGGCTACCAGGGCGGCGCAACGCAGAACGATGCGGCACTGTTCAAGAACAATGCGGCCATCGCCAAGACCGAAGCGTCCAACCGCTGGAACTACTACCAGGCCAAATCGTCCAAGCAGAACCTGGCCGAACTGGCCATGCTGCTGCCGAACGCCGATGCAGAGAAGTTCAAGGCCGAGGTGCTGCGCTACAAGGAAGAAAAAGACGCCATCAAGAAGGATGCCGAGGAATGGGAAGCCAAGTCGGCCGAGTGGGACCATAAGTCCGACCACGCCCTGCACAAGCACCACCAGTGGGCACTGGCCACCACGGCCGAACAGATCGCCATCGCACTGGCCGCGATCACCCTGCTGACCAACCGCAAATGGCTGATGTATGCCACTTACGGCGTGGCCGCCGTGGGCCTCGGCCTGGGCGTGCTCGCTGCGCTTTAAAAATGCGATGCCAGGGCCGAACACCCGGCGCGGCTCGGCCGCCCCGGGCATCCGGACCTGGCACCGTGGCTACGATGTAAAGTTTTTTTACCCCGGGAGCTCAATTTCTGCGATACTCCCGGTCTTATTTTTTTGAGGCGCTTGGTCGCGCCTGGAGACCATCGATGAAATTCCGCTTCCCCATCGTCATCATTGACGAGGATTTCCGTTCCGAGAACACGTCCGGCCTGGGTATTCGCGCCCTGGCCGCGGCGATGGAAAATGAGGGCATGGACGTCCTTGGTGTGACCAGCTACGGCGACCTGGCGCAGTTCGCGCAGCAGCAGTCGCGCGCCTCGGCCTTCGTGCTGTCGATCGACGACGAAGAATTCGGCGGCGGTTCGCTCGAGGAAACCGACCTGGCGCTGGCCTCCCTGCGCGCCTTCGTTTCCGAGATCCGCCACAAGAACGCCGACATCCCGATCTACCTGTACGGCGAAACCCGCACCTCGCGCCATATCCCGAACGATATCCTGCGCGAACTGCACGGCTTCATCCACATGTTCGAGGACACCCCGGAATTCGTGGCGCGCCACATCATCCGCGAAGCCAAGTCCTACCTGGACAGCCTGGCGCCGCCCTTCTTCCGCGCCCTGGTGCACTACGCGAACGACGGTTCCTACTCCTGGCACTGCCCGGGCCACTCCGGCGGCGTGGCGTTCCTGAAGTCGCCGATCGGCCAGATGTTCCACCAGTTCTTCGGCGAAAACATGCTGCGCGCCGACGTCTGCAACGCGGTGGAAGAACTGGGCCAGCTGCTGGACCACACCGGCCCTGTCGCCGCGTCCGAGCGCAACGCCGCCCGCATCTACAACGCCGACCACGCCTACTTCGTCACCAACGGCACCTCCACCTCCAACAAGATGGTGTGGCATTCGACCGTGGCGCCGGGCGACATCGTCGTGGTGGACCGCAACTGCCACAAATCGATCCTGCACTCGATCATCATGTGCGGCGCGATCCCGGTATTCCTGATGCCGACCCGGAACAACCTCGGCATCATCGGCCCGATCCCGCTGGAAGAGTTCTCGATGGAGAGCATCGAGCGCAAGATCGCCAACAATCCGTTCGCCCAGGCTGCGGTGAACAAGAAGCCGCGCATCCTGACCATCACCCAGTCGACCTATGACGGCGTGGTCTACAACGTGGAAACCCTGCGCGAAATGTTGGACGGCAAGATTGACACCCTGCACTTCGACGAAGCCTGGCTGCCGCACGCTACCTTCCACGATTTCTACAAGAACATGCACGCGATCGGCAAGGACCGTCCGCGCGCCAAGGAGTCGATGATCTTCTCGACCCAGTCGACCCACAAGCTGCTGGCCGGCCTGTCGCAGGCATCGCAGGTGCTGGTGCGCGACTCCGAGACCGTGAAGCTGGACAAGGATGCCTTCAACGAGGCGTACCTGATGCACACCTCGACTTCGCCGCAATACTCGATCATCGCTTCGTGCGACGTGGCGGCGGCCATGATGGAAGCGCCGGGCGGCACCGCCCTGGTGGAAGAATCCATCCTGGAAGCGCTGGACTTCCGCCGCGCCATGAAGAAAATCGACGAGGAATGGGGCCAGGACTGGTGGTTCAAGGTCTGGGGCCCGGACAGCTTCGCCGAAGAAGGCATCGGCTCGCAGGAAGACTGGATCTTCACCGAAGACAGCAAGAAGTGGCACGGCTTCGGCGACCTGAAGCCCGGCTTCAACATGCTCGACCCGATCAAGGCAACCATCGTCAATCCTGGCCTGTCGCTGGACGGCCAGTTCGGCGAGACCGGCATCCCGGCCTCGATCGTGACCAAGTACCTGGCGGAACACGGCGTGATCGTGGAGAAGTGCGGCCTGTACTCCTTCTTCATCATGTTCACCATCGGCATTACCAAAGGCCGCTGGAACACACTGCTGACCGCACTGCAACAGTTCAAGGACGATTACGACAAGAACGCCCCAATGTGGCGCATCCTGCCGGAGTTCTCGGCTGCCAACCCGCGCTACGAACAAATGGGCCTGCGCGACCTGTGCCAGCAGATCCACGACTTCTACAAAGCCTACGACGTAGCGCGCCTGACCACCGAGATGTACCTGTCGGACATGGTGCCTGCAATGAAACCGTCGGACGCTTTCGCCAAGATGGCGCACCGCGAAATCGAGCGCGTAGCGCTGGACGACCTGGAAGGCCGCATCACCTCGATCCTGCTGACGCCTTATCCGCCGGGCATCCCGCTGCTGATCCCGGGCGAGCGCTTCAACAAGACCATCGTCGATTACCTGCGCTTTGCACGTGACTTCAACGAACGCTTCCCAGGCTTCGAGACCGACGTGCACGGCCTGGTCAAGCGCGAAGTGAACGGCCGCAAAGACTACTTCGTCGACTGCGTCAAGCAATAAATCTGCACTGTGGATCGTGTGCCGCACCGCGGCGCACGATTGAGCAAGCTCAATACTACTGCTCGCGATTTCGCTCTATAGTTGTCTTCCAGTCCATCCGGAGGGGCGACTTTATGGCGCTTTCAGCTTGCATCCTGGCGACCGCGAAGGCGCCGGCCAATGCCAGCAACAGACTGCGGATCGATTTATCCGACGCAGGCGTTTCCCTCATCGAAGCACCGCAGGAAAGCGACGCTTCCATTCTTTTATTCAAACAGTGGGACGGCGAACTGGCCGCTAACCTGCAAGCAGCAGGTGCACAGCAAATGCTGGCGATCTGTTGCGAGCCGGCCGGACTGGCGGCCGACGCCATGTGGGAAGTGCTTGCAGCCGGCGCCTCCGACCTCCTCCTGTGGCGCAATGGCGAAGCAATCCTGCCGCAAGTGCTGGCCCGCCTGGAGCGCTGGCACGACGTTGCGCAACTCATGTCTTCCGATCGCATACGCGCCTGCCTGGTGGGGCAAAGTGCCGCGTGGCGGCGCATGCTGCGCAGCCTGGTGGAAGTTGCTGCCTTCACCGAGTCCCCTGTCCTGATCACCGGCGAAACCGGCACCGGCAAGGACCTGCTGGCGCAGGCCATCCATCGCCTGCAGGGCGGGCAGGGACCGCTCACGGTCGTCGATTGCACCACGCTGTCGCCGGAACTGGCCGGCAGCGAACTATTCGGGCATGAACGGGGTGCCTTTACAGGCGCCTATAGTGCGCGCGACGGCGCCTTTGCCGCGGCCAATGGCGGCGTATTGTTCCTCGACGAAGTGGGCGAATTGCCGCTGCCGCTGCAGGCGCAGCTCCTGCGCGTGATCCAGGAGCAGCAGTACCGGCGCGTCGGCAGCAATGACTGGCATCCGACGCGTTTCCGCCTGGTGTGCGCCACCAATCGCGACCTGGAGGAGGAAGTCCAGCGTGGGGCGTTCCGCGCCGACCTGTATTACCGCATTGCGGCCTGGCGCTGCCGCACGCCTCCCCTGCGCGAGCGCCAGGGCGATATCCTGCCGCTGGTGCAGCACTTCCTGCGCCAGCTTGGCGGCCAGGCAGTCGAGCTCGACCCGGCTGTGCGCCAGTACCTGCTGACCCGCAGCTACCCGGGCAATGTGCGCGACCTGCGCCAGACGGTGGCACGCATCTGGCACCGCCATATCGGGCCTGGGCCACTCACCATCGGCGATGTGCCGCCGGAAGAAAGGCCGGCCGTAGGCGGCGCCTGCTGGCCCGACGCAGACTTCATCAACGCGATCGGGCGAGCGGTGGACCTTGGCGTCAGCCTGTCGCGCATCGGCCAGGCCGCCACCGACACGGCGATCCAGCTGGTGCTGCAGCAGGAAGGCGACAACAACCAGCGCGCCGCCCTGCGCCTTGGCGTGACGGACCGCACGCTGCAACTGCGCCGCAAGGCGCGCAACGTGCCGCTGTGAGTTAGCCCCGGCCGATCAGGCGCAGCAGGTTGCCGCCCAATACCAGGCCCTCGTCCCCCGCCCCAAGCCGCAACAGACGGATCTTCTCCAGCTCCACGCCGGGATGCAGCCACGGCCCGTCGGTGCCAAACAGTACCTTGTGCGCGCCGGCCCGCCGGATCGCTTGCTCCAGCAAGTCGAAGCGCCGCACGCCGGCGCTGTCGGTATAAATATTCCGGTGCCGCGCAAGATGGTCGACCAGGGCCAGTTGCGCCGCCCAGTCGTCGGCAAAGCTGCCCAGGTGGGGCAGGATGAAATTCACGTCCGGGTATTGCTCCGCCAGCAGCTCGGCCACCGATGTCACGCCGACCGGGTCGTACAGGACCGGCAGGCCGAAGTGCCGCGCCACCTCGCATACTTCGCCGGTGATCGGAGCGTCGTGCCGGTGCAGCTTGATGCCGACGAAGCCGTACTCCTCCACCGCCTTGCGCACCAGCGCGGCAATCCGTCCCGCATCGCGCCTGGCGTGCACGAAAGCGAAGGCCAGGTAGCGTTCCGGCTCCGCAGCCACCAGCCGCGCCACGCCGGCATTGGCCGCGCCGTAATCGGAATGGAAGGCAGCGAGCAACACGGTGCGGTCGATGCCGGCTTCACGCGCGCGCCGGGCGTAGCGGCCCAGCGCGGCGTTGCTGTCCCACGGCCCGGTCAGGCCGTCGCCGGGTCCTGCGTGGCAATGGCAATCGATGATCATGACTGGCCAAAATGCGGGGCGTGGGTGCGCAGGGCCTCCAGCACGGCGCGCCGCACCGCCTGTGGGCTGCCGTCGCTGTCGCCGGCGGACTGCGCGGCGCTGCCGGCAATGCGCACGAAGCGGCGCGCCACTTCCAGCTCGCGGTCCACCTCCGGCATTTCCTGCATTTCCATCTCCAGCGCATTGCTTAGCGCCCCGCCCAGCGCGCGGCCCAGGGCTGTGCCGACGCCCGGAATCGGGATGAACGACCCCAGCGCACCGCCGACAAAGGGCAAGGCCTTCTTCGCAATCCCCTTCAGGATTCCGCCCAGCGGCTGCGCCACTTTCTTGATGCCCTTCCAGACGCCCTTGAACATCTTGCCCAGGAATTGCTCCAGTTCCTCCTCGCTTTGCACGCCGAGCAGTTCCATCGCCAGTTCCAGCTCCTGTTCCTCGCCGAAGGGAGCGCTCCGGCAGCGCCCGCAGCCGCAACCGCCGCGGTGCTCCTCCTCGAACAGGTCGAATTCCAGCTCGCGGTTCTGGTTGGTCAGGAAACCGTTCCTCCTGTTGAACATCCGTTCATGGAAGTGCCGCTCCAGTGCGCGCCGCTGCGCATAATCGGCAGGGCCGACCGACACGAAAGTCTTGATGTTCTCCGGGCGCAGCCCCATCACCGCCGCACAAAGCCGGTGGTCCTTGAGCCGCTTTGCCATATTGCCGGATTCGCCGCTGTAGCCCCGCATGCGTCCGTTGACGCCGAACTCAAAATAATACAGGCCGGCCTGTTGCGCACGCGGATGGTCGGGCGCCGTGCGCAGCGAGCCAACGGGCTCGAACCTGGGGCGCATGCCCGGCGTCATCCAGTTGACTCCCTCGCGCAGGGCTTGGGTCAACTCGCCTTCCACCGGTTCTTCGACCGGCTCTTCGACCGGTTCCGGGGCCGTTCCATCATCGCCGATCGGCAGCGGCTCGAAAACCGGCGTGCGGGAAGGCCAGAAGCCGACGACGGGTGCCGGCCACACGGGGCGGCGCCCCGGCGTGCCGCGCCCACGGCCCTGCACACGGGCCGGAATGCGGCCCGGCTTGCGGCTGCCGCGCGGCCGCCATTCGAATTCCATTGTTTCAAACATGGCTTACCTCCATGAGTTGTCCGATCGTGCGGGCGGCGTACGCCACTTGCTGTGCGCTATGGTCCGCCCGCAGCAGCAATGTCAGCACCTGCCTGGCCCAGGTTCCCTGCAACAGCACTTCAATTCCAAGCAGCGAAAGTTCGCTTCTTAACAACAGGCCATCGCACCCGGGCGGCAATACGATGCGCTGGACTGGAAAGCCGCCGCCCAGGCAGGCGATGCCGTGCGCCGCCAGCGCCGCCTGCAACTGCGTTACCCGATCGTGCAGCCGCTCACGCAAGGCCCGCCCTGCCCTGCGGTTGGCTTCCAGCGCACAGAGTCCGGCTGTGATTGCGGCCACCGATGGCGGGCTGCAATGCACCCGCGTTTCGCTCGCTGCCATGAAAGCGCCCAGCAGCTTGCGCGGCCCGGCCAGTACTGCCAGAGGCGCCCCAAAACCCTTCGCCAGCGAAGCGCCGGACAATACCGGCGCGCCGCCAAGACCATGCGCCGCCACCGAACCACCGCCGTCGGCGCCAACGACGCCAAGGGCCTGGGTGTCATCCAGCAGGAGCAGGCCGCCATGCGCATCGGCGATATCGGCATAAGCGGCCAAGGGCGGCGCGGCGGCATCGCCCGGCGTGTAGCCGTCGGACAGGATCACCGGCCTGCACCCGGCTGACTGCCAGCGCCGCGCAAGCCCAGCTGCCTGCCCGGCGTCGCAATGCCGGAAGCGCACCAGTGGCACGCCTTGCGCGGCCGCCCGCTCGGCACCCCAGCGGGCTACCGGGTAAGCCGCGCTATCCACCAGCAGCGCCAGCGGCCCTTGCGCCAGCCAGCCGAACAGGTCCCAGAACAGGTGCAGGCTGGAGGGCGACAGGCAGGCCGCCTCGCAGTCCATCAAGCGCGCCAGCGCGGCCCCCAGCTCCGGCTCTCCCGGCACTGGTTCCAGTGCCGCCGGCTTCCCCAGTGTCAATTCGTCCCAGGCCGGCAGCGACTGCGCGGCGTGCCGCATGCCCAGGTAAAGCGCGCTGGTGAAGTCGGCCCGCACCGCCGCCTCACGCGCTGCGCGGCATGGCCTCCAGCCGTTGGCGCAACAATATTGAAGGCATGGTGGACTCCAGTTTCGCGTTTGCTACTTCCGAAGTCAGGTCGACGCCCGTCACGGCGCGGTAGGCGTGCATATAGCCCTGGGCCTGCGGCCGCCAGAAACGCGCCCAGGCAAAGGCCTCGGTCGGGTCGTACACATCGCTCCAATGCGTGTAGCGCACGGACAGCAGCAACTGTTCGCCGAACATGGCCAGGTCGCGGAAGTGGGCGATGCTGGTATCGCTCCAGCCCTGCACCTTCTTCATCGCATCCACCCGGTCCATCCACGGCTCGGGATGCGCCACCATCAGCCGCGTCGGCAGGAATTCGCGGAACTCCGGGCGCGCCAGCATCCATTGCTGCATCAGCATTTCGATGCGCGCCGTGGACGGCAGGTCGCCGAACTGGTTGTGCGCCCCTTGCGACAGGATCAGGTGCACCTCCTTCAGCGCGTTCAGGATCGGGAAGGCGTCGGCCTTGACCGTGGTGTCGTCGTCCTGGCGGTAGAACGGCATGAGCTGGCGCAGCAGGTTGTGGAAGGCTTCAATGAACTTGGAGCGGCTGTCGGCCGGACGGAAGTCGCGCACGGCCTTGCCATCGAGATGGATGCCGTAGTGGTGGTCGTACTCGTAATTGCGGCGCACCACGCTCAAACGGTGCTGTTCGTCCTGCACATAACCCCACAGCAGGTTGTTCAGGGGGCGCAGCATGTCCACTTCCATATTGGCCAGCGGATCGGGTCCGTTGCCGTGGGCCGGCGAGCGCACATTCTGGAAACGGCGCGTGATGGCATTCATGGTCTGCACCAGCATGCCCTCTTCCTGCCAGTAGGACCAGATCAGCTCCATCATGCAGGGGTTGACCAGGCGGTCGCGGATAAAGCCGGCGCACAGCTCGGCGTCGTGGTGATCCTTGTGGCCGATGTGGATGCGCACGTCCGGCAGCTTGCTGCGGATCAGTGCCAGGTAAGGCAGGATGCGCGTGTTCTGGTCCAGCGACGTCAGGTAGCGCTTTACCAGCTCGTCTTCCAGCTTGCGGTCGCGCGGCAGGTCGCGCCGGTCCAGGTAGTCGGCATCTTCCTGCGCACGGAAGGCATAGGGGGTGCGCAGCACGCCGCAATTGACCATCACGAAAGCCTCGGTCGCCGCTTTCAGTACGCGGTAGGACTCGGAGTCGCTGAACGGCAGGCTGCGGCGTTTTTCCAATACATGGAAAGCGTGCTCCTTGTCGCGGAAGCGGTCGCGTTCGAACTCGGGCACGTCGCCACCGGCGTTGTGGCAGAACAGGTGGTCGATGAACAGCTTGTAGGTATTGAAGGACAAGGCCTCTGCACTGTTGCGGATCAGCGTCCAGTGCGCGATCACCGGCCGGAATTCCGCTTCCGTTCGCGAGGCCTGGGTGGTGATCGTGCCTCCGACTTCGAGCGGGGAGGCATCGTCGATGTCCATTTCGTCCGTAGTGCGGAACCAGGCAGATTCGCCCGGAACAAAATCGCTGCCCAGAACGCCAGGATTGGCTTGGCCATGTTCGGCCAGCTCCCGCATGTGCACGCGGACGGCGATCTCCTGCCTGCCCGCATGCGTTATGCGCATGCTGGAGTGAACTCCATCACGCGCCACCAGGGGCACCTCTACCTCGTGGAACATGCCGGGCAGATGGTCCTCGTCGGCCGGTGCCTCCCGGCGCTTGACGGTCACGTGCAAGGTGTCCCCGACCACGCCGTGCGGACGATCCAGCTTCCTGCCATTGGTGTAGAACACAGTCTCCAGGAAGATCTGGGGCTCCAGGGAAAAATCCACATCGCGGCCCGGTTCCCGCTGGGACAGCTGCACTTCGCGCACGTATGGATCGCCTTCGTTGAAAGGCGTGGCATTGTTCAGGTGCAGGTAGTACTTTTCCAGCGCCAGGCCATTGAAGTGCGCCCTGCCATCCGGTCCGGTATGGGTATGCAAGGTCTTCCCTTCCCCTTTCAGGAGCAGGTGGGCATGCACCACCGGCACATAGCGGCCGTCCAGCATCTTGGCCCGCACTTCGATATCAATCCTGCCGGATGCGCGAGGCGGATTGTTAGCTTTTGCATTCATGATGGAGCTCTCCTCAAAGGTCAGTCAAGGTATTGCGAAGCGCCCAGTGCGTCAGCAGGCGCCCCAGCAGGATGCTTTCGTGCTCCGGGCTCAGGATCCCGTCCGCCCTGGCCTGGCCAATCACCGCGAACACCAGCACCGGCGAAGCCTGGTACAGGCGCTCAGGCTTGCGCTGCCAGAGCCGGAACAGCAAGGCCAGGTAAGCCGGCTGGCGCTGCTCCACTTGCAGCGCTTGCGGCAGCGAAGCCCCACGCAGCAATGCCGGGCGATGGCTGGCCAGCAAGCCCGCCAACGCAGGCATCGATTCGCGCAACGCCAGCAGCAACTGGCGGTCCCCCTCCGGCACGCCATCCAGCGGATAGTAGGACTCCCACAGGCGTGCCATGCGCGGCCACTGTGGATGCGGATACAGGCGCTCGCCCATCGCGCAACTCAGGAGAACCCGGATCCACGGCACCGGGTGCGGGTCGTCGATATTGATGCGGAAGACAAATATGCGCGGCAGGCTGACCACGCCGATCAGGCCATGGGTAGCAGCTACCCCCACCCTTGCCAGTGACCAGAAATCGGCGACGATTTCGGAAATCCAGCGTTCCCACAGCTTCCACACCTGCGCCGGCCCCGTAGCGCCGGATTGCAGCGATTGCAGCACCGGCCGCAGCGAGTTGACCAGGTCCAGCAGCGCAGCTCCCTGGTGCCCGACTTCATGGAACAGGGAGGACGCAATGCTGGCGCCCACCATCCGTTCGCGCGGCACCCGGATGATGGCCACCGGGTTGTCGCCGCCTCCCGGCAGCCGTGTGCGGGCGCGCCGGATCGCCGCTCCAGGCCCGCGATCCAGATAGCACACCAGCGGCGGCGCCGTGTAATAGCCGCCCCGCAGGGCCAGGGCATCGGCCGAGGCAATGTCCAGCCCCGCCAGCCATACGCCGTTGCGATGCTCGCTGCGCTGTGTGATCACGTCGTTGAACATGTCGAACTGGATCAGGGCTGCATTGAACTTCATGCGCAGGAAGGTGAAGCGGCGCTGCGCATGGGCAGGACTGGCGCGCCGCCCGTCGGGGCTGCGCAGCCAGTGCAGGAAGCCGCGCACCATGGCCCGCAATTCGCGCCGCCCCGCCACCAGTTGCCGCTCGATGCCAAGCTGCGCGCGCGGCAGCAGGGCGGCGGCCGGCACCATCGGCTCGATCAGGGCGAATGGCAGCACCCGGGCCAGGCGCGTCAGCAAGGACCGCGCCTCCTGCGCCAGCATCCAGGCGGCGTACGGGCTCATTTGGATCAAGCCCCGTACAGGACGATTTTGCGGCCCTGGCGCACCCAGCGTCCGGCGTTGCCATGCATGGCGCCCGCTGCGCCGCCCGCGCCGCGGCCGGCCGCTCCTTGCTGGCTGCCCTGCTGCCCGGCCCTGGCCAGCAAGCCCGGCGCATGCTGGCGTACGGCCGCCGTAGCTGCTTGCATGGCGATCTGGCGCGGGTCGCCGCCGCGTGCCTGGGCGGCGCGGTTGACGGTATCGGCTGCGACTTTGACGAAAGTGCGGGCACCGTCGAACTCGCGGTCCTCACCCGACATTTCGCCTTCCGCTTCCAGGCCCAGGGCGCTGCCCGCCGCCGACGCCAGGCCGCTGCCGATCTTGGCGCCCAGCGGACCGCCGAAGTAGCCGCCGATAGCGCCGCCAGCCAGCGGCAGCGCTTTCTTTGCCACGCCTTTCAGCGCACCGCCGATCGCCTTGCCGACTGGCGAACGAATCACATTGCCGGCGAACGATGCCGCCTTTTTCAGGAAGCTGCCCAGGAACTGTTCCAGTTCCGCTTCGTTGGTCACCGACAGCAGTTCGCTGGCCAGTTCCATTTCCTCGGCTTCGGTCAGCATCCCTTGCTGGCCCATTTCGCCGCCCCATTCCGATTCGCCAAACTCATACTCGCCTTCATAGGAAGTTTCGT
>Ga0307408_100000451_pt1 | contig 36023 bp, 32 predicted proteins | sample 322Cmetagenome_FD_202116 | JGI IMG/M metagenome (GOLD analysis project Ga0307408, IMG submission 202116) | Maize rhizosphere microbial communities from greenhouse at UC Davis, California, United States - 322HYB-C-3 | ecosystem: Host-associated > Plants > Roots > Rhizosphere > Soil | place...
CACCTGCAACTTCCAGCCTTATACCTTCGCTCCAAAAAAGTCCTGCGGACAAGCGGAGGGCAGCCCTAATCAAATTTGTACTAAAAACAAATATTGATTTTCAATGCATAACGCTCTTAATACCGTCGATACTCTCGGGGGAGAAGGCTTAGAGATGAAGTGATACATCATCAATTAAATCATTACCATCATGAAACGAATAAGTTATACCATATTTTTGAAAGAATTTTTGCGCCACGCAGCTGGACCTTTAGCCGATTTAATTCCAGCAAAGAAGCAGCTTGCAAGAAGGGACATCTGCAGTTATTTAGAAAGAGAAAAAGAGAAATTGGCTGGCTGGTTCAAGGCAGTCCAGCTAAACTATATTTCAGCAGAAGAATACGGAAAGCTTTTTAACAGACTTCCTAATTCTTTTCCACTTAAAACCCTATATGACAGCGGCATTGATGAGGCGCAGGTAAGGCAATTAACCGATCTGCTTCGGAAACTTTTCCGGGCGGTGTTTCTGCTCGCAGCTAAGGAGGGATATGCTTGTTTATCCCAGGAAAGAAAAAAGCCGCTTGTTGCCTATTCTCAAATTAAACCATCAAATATACAGTTGCAAAGAAATTAGTTATATGACAATCCTAAGTTTAAGAAATACTTTAAATCAATCAGCGCTTTTTAAGAAAGAATACCTGGCGCTTCTACTTAACATAATCTTTTTTATTTGTTTCCCGTCCTTGATACGTGAGGTAGATGTGACAGCAGCTCCGGTAGACCCTGGCATTCTGAGCGTTTTAATTTTAGCGATGTTTGCCGTGATATTATTTAAGGCAGCCACCTGGGGATTAATCAGGATGATCTGGCCGGCACTGGCAACTTACTCTTCAGAAAGCTTCGAACAAGATTTTAACTCCCTAAAACCAATTTACAAAGTATGTATCTATTTAAGTTTTTACCTGTGCTTACTCTTTTTGTTTATACTGGCTATGTGGGCCATTCTATAGTGCAGCCTAAACAGCTGCCGGGGCAAGCAAGCCCGTCACTAACAAGCAAGCAACAACAGCTTGAATCGATATGCCTTGCAGAACTAGGGGTGAGGGAACACACCGGGAAAAATGATGGCAGCAGGGTAGAAGAGTATCTGCGTTATACGGGTTTAGCTAAAGGGCAGCCATGGTGTGCTTCTTTTGTTTGCTGGTGCCTGGCAAAGGCAGGTATCCCAAATCCGCGGTCTGCCTGGTGCCCATCACTTTTCCAGCAAGGCAAAATCATCTATTCTTCAAGCGATATTAATAAGCCAGCCGCTAGACTTCAAAGCGGTGATGTTTTCGGGTTATGGTTTCCGGATAAAAAGCGTATTGCCCATGTCGGCTTCATCAGCAGCTTTAAGGGCAAATGGGTACAAACGATAGAAGGAAATACGAACCTGGCCGGAAGCCGCGAAGGTGACGGGGTGTATGCAAAAAGGCGGCTGTTTTCGACCTTATACAAGGTCGCCAGGTATGTGCCGGATGAATGACGGGTATGGATTACAAATCTCTTATATCAACAGTTCGGGAGGTACTATGGCTATGGCTTTACATCCCGAACTGTAGCTAGCGCCATAATCAATACGGCTAGGTTTTGAATATCTGGAGTATAACCAGGGCCGGTGTAAGAACTTTAGTTGGTTTCTATCGCATGTATATGCGATTTGGACTCTCTTTGATATATATCCTATTTACTGAGCGTTATATATATTATTTTGAACCAATTGATTAAGTTTTGTGAATTCCGCTTGGAGGCTGCTTGTAAACTAATCGCCAGGTTTTAAACATTCTTCGATAGAACTGCCTGTAGCTTTTTAACTAATACTCAAATTTCCAAAATATTTCTTATAATTACGCAGAAAAATGGATACCTAAATTCATGTACAATTCTATATTTGAATCTTTTAAGGAAGAACTTTCTACTCATAACCTCCGCTTTCAAGCTCACTATAATTTACATACCCGCCTCAAGGTTTCATTTTACACAAATAACCTCCATCAGGAAACGGGCGCCCGCTGTTTTTTAAGCATTAAGATGTGTTTTTATTTTAATAAAAATACCTTCAGTGTTTCATCTTCTATTTTGCAATGAGACGAATTCTATCTTTAGTTTTTCTGACTATAACTGCCGTTTTTCTGAGCGGCTGTTTGTTAAAGAGGCTCCTTGTTGTTAAGGGACAATTAAATGCATTTGATAAAAATTTTACGGTTACAAAGCTCCCCGGTGATGGCTTTTGTATCGGATTTAAAAATCCGGTATTACTTAGTTCAGATGTGGACCTAATTGCAGGTTGTAAAGCTACGAGTCTCTTAAAGGACGATTCGGCAGTACGTTCTCTGTTATTTTTATTGGAGAAGGAAAAAGGCAAAAAAGAGGAAATTCCCGTTCGTGTCGATTTTATTAAGAAGGGTAGTGAGCCAAAATTGGAAAAAGTGTTTATACCGGAAAAATTGGCGAAGATAATTTCCAGCGATCTGATTATACAGTGTATGAAAAGTGGTGCCACATCAAAAAGGAATTTAATGCAAAGAAATGTCACCGTGCGTCTAAATGATATTAACTTTAATCTATTGCCAGATCGAGCCGAGATTCGAAATATTCTTGGCAATCCGGCAGAAGGTGAAGAAGGCAAATTTGACTACCTATACAAATACAAAGTGGCATCAGCTGAACCGGATAAAAATTCCAATCCTTCAGTCAGTATCAAAATTTCATTTTATAAGGATAAACCAGAAAGAATACAGCACCTCAGTTTACGGTATAGAACCGCGCTTATAGATGTAGATATTAGTGCAAAAAAGGCTGTATTACAACTTATTTAATAATCTAGTAATAATAGGTTTATGACAAATGAAGAAGAACTAGTTCGGACAAAAACAAAGTTACTGAGGATGGAATTATTGGTGGTTGCGCTTCCTGATAGTGAAACGAAAACTGTTTTATTGCGGGAGATGAAAGAAGCCCAGTTATTAATCGATAAAGGTGATCCGTCCTATGCTAATGCAATATGTAAGGAATTGCGGTCTTTTATAAGGGGATTAAGGCTCAGATCCTTCTTTGTTTCGCAGACTGGAACATCAAACATTCAATTAATTTTTAGTGGTATCCTGATCTATTCATTTATCGTTCTGCTTATCGGAATATGTGCAATTATAGTAGATCAATATAGGGTAAATCCAACTTCAGGATTGATCAAGGTTGTAGATGGGATAGGCCTGAACCCTTTATTCAGCACTGTAACAGGCCTCGGAATACAACCAATGTCTTATTTAATCGGGCTTTTCGGAGCGGCAGGTGCTGTTGTAAGCCTGGTGAAGCGCTTTGATGAGTTTGAGCAAAAAAAAGGCTCCCCCTGGTTGTTCTTCTCGATAGGATTATTTAGTCCAATAGCTGGAAGCCTCGCAGCGGTAGTGATTTGTAAATTCGTATCGGCAGGCCTCGTCGAAAATTATAAGGAAGTTCCTCTTATTGCAGTAGCCTTTTTTGCAGGATTTAGCGAAAGGCTGTTAAATAAAGTTGATTCAAAATTGTAATTTTTAAAGAGTTTTCCAGAGGGCTTGTCCAAATTTGGCACCGGGGGTGTTTGCGAGGTATGGTACATCTCCAATAAGTTAGTTGATGGCATTTAATGCCCACACTAAAAAACGTGGCAGTAAGTACTCCGCCCGCTCAGCTTGGGCTGTATGTTTTTTCGCCGGAGTAAGTTATGAAAAGGTCCAAGCGACACGTTTGAACCAGCGAGAGGGAGGTCCCGTACCCCAAATGTCATTAACTTAAGTGGTTGGTGGGGACACCAACCACGGCAGACGCCGGTGCTGGTGTCTCCACCAGCACCGGTGAATTCCTTAAGTTTAATGACATTGCCCTACCCCCCTAAAGCTACTGTGTGTACACAAGTTCTGGTATTTAGGCGATTTGCAGGGGGGTATTTGAAATAGGCAGAACCTTGATTCGGAGGTGGTGCCTTGCGAAGTGCCTGGGTAAAAATTCACTTATCAGCGGGCCTGTGTATGAGGAAGGTGCATTGTCGGGTTTTCTGAAGCAGTGGAATGTGGGGAAAGGGAAAGGCCGGCGCAGCACCGTGCGGCTGATAAGGGAATTTGCGCAGAGGAATGTGCGAAAAAAGGCACCTCGCAAGGCACAAGATTTTTGTTTCTTTTCATCGAATGGAAAAGAAAAAGAAAAAATTGAATCCACAGAAGATGTGTACACACAGTAGCCCCTAAAGGGAAGGTCATATTCGAACTACAGGGATCTATATCAGGAACCGATTTCCTTTATAAATTTAAAAAGATGTTGACATCAGAATCCAACTGGCGGCGGCTAAGTACCAACTGATCATCCATTAAGATCATATTGTTCTCAAGTTCATAAATCAGTAGCTCCCGGCGGCGGATTTCCTCCGGCGACAGCGTGCTTCTGTCCCTCTGCAGATTAGTGCGAAGACCCAGAAGCTTATCTGCGGCCAGTCTGAGAAGTGCTTCGCCAAACGACATTCTTTCCCAGGTATCTTCGTAGGTATTGAACACATATTCCCGCGAACGGATGTATCTACTCGACCAGGTGTCGGGATAATTGAACTTGCAGCTTCCCAGGTGATCACCGTGGTTTAAATGCATCTTTAATGCATTTTCCGAAACGTTTATGGTTACGCCATTATTGGAGTTATTGAAAGAGGGTTTATGGCAAATAGTAACCTTTTTTTGATCTCTGGGATTATAGCGCTTAGCAAAACTGCCAAGGTTCCAGTCGATACTTACATCGCGTTTTCCATTTAATTTAAAACTATTTCCCTTGCCCTGTTTGGAGCTCTTGAAGCTAAAGTTTCCCTTGTCGGCGTGTTTATCTCTACCGCCCGCATTCCCCCGGCCTTCTTTATCTTTCTTCTTGTTACTGACAGGATTAGCACCTTGGTTTTCCCGATGATTTCCTCCCTGCCGGGATTCGCCGGAACGGCCATTATTCCCATGACGGCCCTGATTTCCCTTGCCCTTGTCCTCAGATTTCCCTTGTTGTTGGTTGCCTTTATCATTCTTTTTTTCTTTCCCGGGCTGCATGGTTGAAAATGCCATCAGAATGGCGAGGACTAAGGCTGCAAAGCCAAGGGCATATATGTATTTCATAGCAAGCTTAATTTGTGGATTTGAACAGTTTTAATGGCCGCGAAGATTTGCTTGGTTCTTTCATTTCCTTCTTGCGAAGTTGTTTACTTCAATTCCTTATCGGCTTCTTCTATCGATTTTTCCAGTTTCAAGGTCACTTCATCCAGTTCCTTATTCGTATTGGAAAGCGACTCGGAAATGGAATCCATGGTGGCAGCTTTCGGGTCGTTTGTTTTGGTGTTATTACCCGAACACGATCCCATTACCAGGCTAAGAAGTGCCAATAAAAAGTATAATGTTTTGAGTTTCATTTTTAAGGACTCTTAAGTAATACTATAAGGAACAGGTGTCTACCTTTGTTTGTTTTTGAGGCATTGTAGGCGGCAGGGTGCTTGAGATGGGCGCGGGATTAATTCTGATTTCGTAAAGAAGCAGGATGCTTCAGTTATGAGGGCTACGAGTTACGCTTCGCCAAACTTGTGTCAAATGGGTCCAGGCGGCATGCTTTGAACCCAATATCGTTAAAAAATCTGTTACCCTCTCTGTCTTACGACATCTCTCCCAGAGGGCGAGAAAGCCCATTACTCCCTTTAAATTGCATAATCATAATTAACCCCAAGTCCTTAACTTAATGGCGAAATACTCTTTTTAGGAGTTTTCAAGAATATCTGTCGCTGTTTCATTACCGAGTTGTTCAGCTAATCCAATAAGAAGCCCTTCCGTGCCCCGAATGTAGCAAAGCCGATACACGTTCTCATAATTAACCACGTCTCCAACTACTTCGGCACCATGTTTCGCAAGTCTGGATAGCAATTCGTCGAGGTTGTCAACCCTGAACATGATACGGAGATAGCCGAGAGAGTTCACTGGAGCTGTTCTGTGGTCTGCAATAGTCTGTGGGCTTAGAAATCGCGAAAGCTCAAGACGCGTGTGTCCATCGGGAGTAACCATCATGGCAATCTCAACGGATTGATTGCCCAGTCCTGTCACACGCCCAGCCCATTCGCCTTCAACCATCATTCGCCCTTCAAGCGCCAATCCTATCTCTTCGAAAAAAGAAATTGCATTATCGAGGGACTCGACAACGATACCGACATTGTGCATTTCCAGTAATTTGCTTTTTGCCATTTCTTGTTTTATATGATTTGGTTATCAGGTTTATGTTTGGGCCTCTACGTCAAACTTAATAAAAAACAGAATTTGTAAACCATTAAAGTAATATAGATTAAGGTTCAAATGTTTGGATGTAAATACCTGGTATGGTTGGATAGAAATGTGAAGTTGGTGGATGTGTGTACTGTGGTCTTGTAATAATCCTAAATGGGGAGTCAGAGACTCTTTTCATAATGAAATCCGTAGAGTGCTGTCGCTTTGACTCTACGGACAGAGATGGTAAATTAATATGTGTCGTTTTCCTAAACCTCAATATCATAGGTAGTGGGTTTTTTTTTCAAACACAGAAGGCGGAAATGACAATAATCGTAGGCAAAACCTTCAGGCTAGTACTGCCGATTTTGCGAAGAGCCGAGCGTGGGGCAGAAAAGAATCCCGAGTAATTCGGGAGCCCGCTTGAGCCTGTGGGGTGAAGCATCGTTCTTTTCTTGATTTATTTATGATTTTATTGTTTCTAATAGGTATAAATGAGATCGCTTTGCTAAGTATTTGGTTACCCTTTTTGTTTCAAGACAAACCGACCGCAGGGAGCTCATGAGAGCCTTTTAAAATAAACACTGCGAATAAAAGTAAAAGAAAGAAGAGTTGGAAGTAGTCCCTGCGTTATCAAAGGTAAAAGCCCGCAAAAGATCGGCGAAAATCTTATCATAGTAGGGTCCAAGCGGCACGCTTGAACCAGCAAGGATTTGAAGCTTCTAATGATATTTATACATCTGAAGGCTTAGCTTTTTCAAACAACCTTACTAAAGCCCAAGCCAGAGGAAGAATTAAAGTCATTGCTATTTCTTTAGGTTGAAAATTTAATTTAAGGATAAGAATTGATAAAGCCGACAAGAACCAGATCACTCCAGTTGCGAAAAAGAAATTCTTGAAGAAAGTAATTGAATTTTTCATGTTATAAGTTAAGTTGTTCTTTAGTTTTTTGTGAAATTTCACTCAGGGCTCCCAGTCAGGACACTCGCATTTGGCGTATTTACAGTCTTTTACATTTGCAGTTAACTTGTCTATCCCCAACTGCCGCATATACATCCCTAATATAGGTTATATACGCGGCAGCGATCATACTAATAAATTTATCCAACCTGTTGTTCTGTTGGAAACTTTGAGAGATCCATATAGAAAACCTCCCAGGTATGTCCGTCAAGATCTTCGATGGTTCGTTGTTGCATAAAACCATAATCCCTTAATTCGTTCGGTTCAGTTCCACCTGCATTTAGCCCATTTCGCACAATAGAATTTACTTCATCAACACTGTCAGTAGACAGTGAAAAAAGTCCTGCTAACTTTGATTTAGTGTCTGCAATAGGTTTAGTTGCGAAGCTTGCGAACTTTTCATGCGTTAAAAGCATTACAAAAATATTGTCGCTCCAAACCATACACTTTCCAGTTTCGTCTGAAAACTGAGGATTGTTTGTAAATCCTAATGCAGTGTAAAAGTCCATAGACCTTTGCAGGTCGGTTACTGGTAAGTTGATGAAAATTTGTTTTGCCATAGTGTTTTTGTTTTTTCGTTTTGGTTTATTGAATAATAGTAAAATTACTATTTACTTTAAAAGGTTCATTTTTTAACGAAGAATAATTTTTGCAGTTTGGGGATTATATTCTTTCCCATTCCTTGAAATTGGAACTTTTTTCCTAAAAAAGTTGAGTCTCTTCTATGCGGCTTCCAATCCCGAGAGAATTTCAATCGTTCTCATTAGTCCTTATAACACTTTTGAAAACCTTAACACTTCAGCTTGTTCCAGAGCATCAAGATCTTTTGCTACCATATCAAATTGAAGCTATCGTTTTTCGTTTAAAATAAATACTGTTAAGTCCTTTTCTTGTGATTCTGGGGTGAGTCGTTTTTATTAACCCATTCAAAGTGGCTATCGATCTAATGCCTAGTTGCAGCCCGCGTGGCAAACGCTGGCGATGAAATGAGCTTAAAGATCGAATGTTTGCACCTCAAATATGGCGGTTAAGCCCCCCCCTGAGCTTTCGGTGTTTAAAAGAACATTAAGTTTATTATTTTTACCCTATCAAGGGGGGCAATTTTGGTATAAAAAACAGCTTTTAAAAGCTACATCAAATTATTAGGTTGAATCCTGTTCCTTGTTTAAATTTGTAACAATGCCTTACCTGTCACAATATTATCGTTGTTTTTACTTTTTTATTAGTTTAACTATCGTTGCTATATTTTCTTATAGCTGCAAGAAAGAGGGCGAGCTTCCTGATCAAAAAGAAGAGGAGCATGAGCCGGCCTTAGTTCCCGACATAAGATATGCCAAGCTGGAAAGTGTCGATCTCTTAAGTTATTTTCTGGCCTATCGGTTAAACCTCGTAACAAGAGAGTCGGGCATAATTTATTCTCAGGATTCTGTTTCTCTGGCTGAAAATAAAGGAACCGAAATTTTGGGTACTAATCTCGCTGGCGTGTATGATATTAACATCAAACTAGCCTCTAATCCTTCAAAAAGGCAATTATGGTATAAAATTTTTTATAAGGATGAGACTGGGAAGCGGGTTTATTCTACGCTGTACAGGCATCAAATACCTGATTATCTGGTGCAGAATAAATACATTGTTCATGGTCCGGCACTTTATAACATTCACCCTACTGAACATGTGATTACCTGGGGAGAAGGCTACTACAAAGGAGTAGATAACTCTCTTGGTATAATGACTTATAGTCTTGATACCGATGCTGGTAACTATAAGGCTAGTTTGAACGGTATCGATATTCCATTGAAGGACATAAAGTCATCATCTAAATATGTAAATAGAAAAGTACTGGTATTTGATATTCCTGAGCAAATGTCTTTTGGAACTGCTGCCCTTAAATTGTTTTGCCGAAACCAGTTAGTTTATACCGATAGCCTGACTGTTGTAAGTGGTGGATTGATTTCTAAAACAGAACATCCTGAAAAGGGACAGGGAAACGAAGACATATTTGTACAAGATGATATGTTATATACCTTCGATTGTTCGTACTGGTCCGGGGCGAAAGCAAGGTTCTACAAATGGAACTCAGAGACTGATACCTGGACGAAATTACCCAGTCCATCCGAAAACTTTTCTTCCGGGGGGAGAATAGCTCAAGCTATAAAAAATGTAATCTATTTTCCACCTTATAGTGAAGACAAGCGTTCACAGGCGCCTTTTCTTTTTTTTGAATATTTGTGGACGTTCAATACCATAACTAATCAATGGACAAAGGTCACGCTGCAAAGTACAAATGATTACCAGAAGGTGAGAGCAGGCCTTAGCACACTGGCTTGTTTTGTCTACGAAAATAAGTTTTATTGTATAAGTTCATGGACCAGGGCCTATTCACAAGTATATACTCTCGATGTATATAATCCGGCAGACAATAGCTTCAGTACCGTGATGGATTTGCCGGGAGGTACAGATATTGAGTCGTACAGGGCGGTGGTTTGTGGGAATAAGCCATACGTACTGGTTTCAAGAGTTTACACGCCTTACATGTCTTCTACCATTAATAAAAATGAGTTTTACGAGGTAGATCTTGCAGCAAAAAAAACTATCCGGAGGAACTGGGTAATAGATCCAGAAATCGATTGGAAGTGGAATGAATACGAACAACGTATTGTTAGTCCTGTTTTAGCCAGTTACAAAGGCAAAATTTACGCTTACGGTGGCAGATCTGTTGCTAATTCGAATACTTTGCACGCTATGCTTTTCGCAGTTTATAATCCCGAGCGAGACCTTTGGGAGCCAGCTAGTGGTTACAGTTACCATACTGCCCGGGTTAGCCAAACCAGGGGATTATTAGTTTCCCTGAATGAAAAATTGTATGTGGGACTTGGTTTAAACAGGGAAGTAATTGGGGCTGTGGATTATTCGGAAATAAACCGTTCAATTTTCAGGATATCAGTAAAATAGCCTGTAAATATATTTAAAGATAAAGCCGGAAGAAAGACACTTTCTGAGGGCTTTATACGGTCGGGGCCATCATTCTTTGGATCTACTTTTATGATATGTTTTATGCAATACGCTTCAATCAAACCTTCTTTTAATCAGTATATGAAGCAATCAACAATAACTTTTCGAACCTTGTTCATTCCGGTTATTTTAATTTTGGCGGTTTTTTTTCAATCAGCTTGTACTAAAAAAACAAGTAAAGAAGAGGGACTAATCCCTGAAGTTGTTAACGGGAAGAAAGTTACCATCCGTGGCCGGGTTAAAGGGGGCGGGGGCTATTCCGAAAAAGGTGTTACAATTAGTATAAATGGTAAACTGCTAACTAGCGATACTGAAGGAAACTATGAGTTTAGTGACGTGGTTTCTGATCCTGACAAGGTTCATATGAAGTTTAGCCGGCCAGGTTATTGGGACTACCATAAAATGCTTGTTGTGGAGGAAGAGGGGATATATAACGGTATCGATGTGCAATTAAACAGTATTTACGATACCCGCTCATTTGAGGCTGTAACTGGCGGAGAGCTGAAATTTGCCGGCCTACGTTTTAATTTCCCTGCATCGGCGGTTCAAAAGGCAGATGGTTCTGAGTTTAAAGGAGCAGTATATGTGGATGCTCTGGATCTGGACAGGGATGCTCCTGGTGATATGAGGGCCGATTATGGTAGGAGTAAGGTAATTCTTGAGTCGTATGGTGCTTTTGTGTTAAAGCTCAAAAGTCAGAATAATGAAGAATTAAAGCTTTCAAAAGAAGTAACGGTAACTTATTCCAGAGCTTTAGGCGCATCTAATTTTCCCTTAAAATTACAGTTGTGGCTTTTTAACGAGGATAAGGCGATATGGTCAGAAGCCGGATTGGCAGCTCGTGTTAGCTCTGACTATAGTGCAATTATAAGTAAAAGTGGATTTTATTCAATTGCTGTGGCACATCCTTGCGGCCTTTTAAGAACGAAAATTAAAGACTCAAAAACCGGTAATGTTGGAAACGAGTTACAGATCTTCAGCTCCTGTAATGAGTACAATTTTGTAAGTTCCTTTCGCTGCATAAGTAATTCGAATGGAGTTGCTTTGCAATACGTTCCGGCAGAAATTAAGCTCAGAACTTTTTTTCGAACGAAATGCCTGGATTATATCATCGCGCAGGAATATAATATTAGCAGCCAGAATAATAATAATGCAGAGAAAACTGTTGTAACCGACCTGTCCAAATATTTGACTGATATGAGTGGTATGGTAGAGGACTGTGATTATAAACCAGTAAACGGGAGCGCTGAGATTGAAGTAGCCGGGAGGAAGTACTCAAGTGACATAATTAATGGAAAATATAGGTTTAAGGTGCTGACCTGTGGCAATGAATTTGCAACACTACGAATTTACGACCACAATAAAAAGCTGGTTTACACAAAAGAAGCCTACGATTTTGTTCAGGGAAAGATATATAAATCCAGCGATGTAAAGGTGTGTGATAGGCCTCAACAAGGAACCGTTTCTGTGATAGCAGATGGGATAACTTATACCTTTCAAACCCCGCAGGATTCAATAAAATATTTTACAGTCTATGAGAAGATCTTCCAACGCCCCGTATATGGGATCTATGTCAGTTCCCGCGACATGAAAAAATCCTTTTATATCACCAATCTAAACCCAAGTGTTGAGGTCTCGCCTATTTACACGCTAGCATTGGGTATTCCTGGTCATGTTTATCAGATGGGATTAATCGATTATAGTCCGGGTACAATGACTATTTCCAGTTATAAAAGCGCAGCAACAATAATTCAAGGCACATTTAAAACGAAAACACACCATAATTACGACTTGTATACCAATCAAAGGGATATCCGGGAAATACAGGGAAGCTTTAAAATAACGCAGTAGGGGAAACTGCGCCGGTTACAGAAACCAATCAGCATGACGAAATGAGCTAACAGGCGTTGGGCTTTAGTCTTTTTCGTCGATTTGCCACGGCCTTGTCCGAGCAGTATCGTAATATTTTCCGATACTAAACAAGCCTGAAAGGCTTGACTCTAAGGAACCACGGGTGCAACCCGTGGTTATGAGCAATCAAATCAAAACTTCCTTTCTAGCTATGACATAAAAGCCTCACCCCCAACCCCTCTCCTCCGAAAGGAGTCCTTTGGACAAAAAGAGAGGGGAGCTAAATCAGTGGTGGCTCTGGAACCTGGTTCTTTAATGTCATCTTTACTTTCGGTGTTTTGAAAAAAATAGGGAACTACCTTCGACATAAATTTTATTGGGCGCTTTGTCAGGCTGAGGACGTCGAAGCCCTAAGCTACCAGCCCTGAAAGCTCGAAATAAAAAACAACCGGGTAATTAATTCTATCCATTAGTAATCACCATATTTTCGTGTGCAATTTCTAGCGTATCTACCGCAACCTCATTACCATCTGATTTCAGGTCTGTGCTGGTGATTTTTGTAGGCCATGCATTGTCGAGCCGCCATTGCATGGTTACCATCCCACTTTCGTCCAGCAGCCTGATGATGATTGTTACGCGGCTAATGGTGTTCATTTTCACTTGGCTGTACCAGTTCCAAAATGTATTATCATTGACAAATACACCTCTTTTCATGGTTATATTACCATACTTTACCAATCCAGGCATCTTCTCGGTGGTAAAAACCGGGCTGTTGCTTTTTCGGTATTCAATAATTTGGCTTTCTGCCTCAAGTCCTGAAATTTCCTGAAAAGCTAGGTTTCTGAATTGTGTGCCGAGATCTACTTCAAACCTGAACTTTGGCATTGGCCACGTAGTATTCTCCTTGCCAGTATCCTCTGTAATCATATCATTATTAAATTTCTGTTAAAATATTAAGATGCAGCCATTTGCTGTTGAATGGTAATTACGATGAATTCAGCAGGATGTACTATGGCTACCATTATTGTTACACGCATATAGCCATCTAACACATCATCGGCAGTCATGCTACTACCGAGGCCGCAGCTAACCGAAAATGCCTCGGCAGGAGTAGCTCCCTGCAATCCGCCTTGTTTCCAAACCCCAGTTAAAAAGCTGCTTATCATAGCTTTTACGGCTTCCCAGGTGTTTTTGGTATTAGGTGAGAAAGCGTAAGCACTTGCTGCCTGCTTACATGATTGCTCTATAAAAATCATCGTACGCCTTACCGGCAGATATCTCCAGTCAAGGCTGTTTCCGTCAAGGGTTCGTGCACCCCAAACCAGGATACCTATTCCATTAAAAAAGCGAATGGCATTAACCGATTTGCCACTAAGTGCGTCTATATTTAAACTTACCTGTTGGGTTTCAGTTAGCCGTATGGGTAGTGAAACAGTACCTATGATAGAGGTATTTGCCGGAGCTTGCCAAACGCCTGTCTCCCTGTCTGTGGCTGCCATTACTCCAGCCATGCCGGCACTTGGAGGAAGTAAATTCACCTGGGCCAGAATATGTTGCATAATTATGCTATAGGTTGTGCTTACTGTAAGTAAGGCATTATTATTTTGGCTTACTGTTAGGCCTGATGTAGGATTTTGAATATTGCCTATAATGGCCTGCACTGAAGAATCTGGCTGGGATGGTGGGTTTAACAATTGCGCAAGCTGGCTCACATCACCGCCAAACAGGTTGGTATAGTCGAGGTCCTGGCTTTGCATGATTGTAGTTCCAATAAACGGATAGTATGCGGTACCATAATTCAGTCCCGTGTTACCCGTGCTGTTCCTGAAAGTGGCAATATCATCCATATAGGTATTCGGATCGGGATCATTACCGCCAATAATATCAAACACGCTGATTGCGGTTTGCATCTCGGTACATTGCAGCAACATTGCCTGCATTAAGCTGGCATTATCTGCCACCGAAAGCAGAGTAGCTTCCGGACAAATGTACATAGTAGGCTCCGACTCCTTTTTCAGTTCTTCCAGGCCTCTGAGTAAATCGGCTAATATCACATTAGGATTTACAATATGGGCTCCAGGCAAAGCTGGTTTATTGGATGGCTCCCCGTAACTCCCTACCGAAACAATGTAAGCATCGCCACCTCCATTCATGTAAAAAAGCTGAATACTGTTATACAGGTAATAAATAGTGGCTGGATCGGGACAGATAGCATAAGACGTAGTACCGAGTTGAATGCAATTTCCTTTTGAGGCACCGTTTTGCGGCGAAAGGTAATACTGCGGGCTATACTGTTTTAACGTGCCAGAAGAAGGCTTTTGGGTTGGATAGCAGTAGACGGCCTGAAAGTCGGCAAACGAGGTTATTTTTAGAGGAACATTGGTGTATGACTGTCCTTGATAGGAAGCCTGGGGCGTATAACCGATAAAGGCAGGAACCGCAGTAGGTACCGGCTGTATCGAATTGGGAAAAGCATTTATTTCGTTAACGTATACACCCGGAGTTTTGATGTTGGAGCCGATCATGAGTTGGTTGTTAGCAGGGATGAAGCTAATAATTTTACTTAAAGTAGAAAAGGAGAATAGGAAAAGTGAGAAAGTAACTGTCGCGGCCTTAGTTTCCAAAGAGTTATAGCAGCATATTCCGCTACTAAACAAGCCTGAAAGGCTTGACTGTAAGGAACCACGGGTGCAACCCGTGGCTATGAGCACATGAGCAATTAAAACAAAATTTCCTTGCTACTCCGTAGTGTCTCCTGTGCAAAAGGGAGAAGGGAAGAAGATACTCTTAGTTAACAGCTTTGCCCACTGGAGATCCGAGTGAAAGGAGCTCAACCAGCCCTTACAAACAATTAATTATTCCGCTTCTAACAAGCCTGAAAGGCTTGACTGTAAGGAACCATGGGTGCAACCCGTGGTTATGAGCACATGAGCAATCAAAACAAAACTTCCCTGCTACTCCGTAGTGTCTCCTGTGCAAAAGGGAGAAGGGAAGAAGATACTCTTAGTTAACAGCTTTGCCCACTGGAGATCCGAGTGAGCTCAACCAGCCCTTAAAACAATTAATTATTCCGCTACTAAACAAGCCTGAAAGGCTTGACTCTAAGGAACCTCGGGTGCAACCCGTGGTTATGAGCATATGAGCAATCAAAACAAAACTTCCCTGCTTTCCGTAGTGTCTTCTGTACAAAAGGACAAAATGGAGAAAGATGATCTGCTATTGGAAAATATTCATCGCAAGTTTCGCAATAGGCAATCCCTGTTGTGAAGATTCACCTGTTTCTTAAAAGTGAGAAGAGCATTTATTACACAGGAATTTCATCAGATATCAAAGATTTTATCGTAGGAATTTGATTGTTTTAACCAACGACCCAGGAAATAAGCAATATCCTATGGACCTTCAGATTCATTATTCAGCGATGATATATTTCGCTTTTTTCCGCGGCGCTCTATTACTCCACAATTTTCCATGGCGGGTTCTTACGGTTCACACCGGCGAAGTATAGAATGAGTTGATTTCCATCCGGGTCTTTTAACCGGGCTTCTCGCCATAACCAGGGCTTATCAAGAGGTAATTCTTCAAAAATAAGTCCTTTCCCTTGAAGCTCATTTACATATTCGTCAAGACTATCCACTTCGAAGTACACCCAGATGCCTTCAATGCCTTTTGCAATGTCGGCTTTATGAAGGGAAAATGTAGAGGAGCCTTCCGGGCATTCAAACCGGGCGTAATGGGGGAGGGCTTTTACTATGAGCTTGAGCCCTAACTTTTCGTAGAACGCGATGGACCTTTCGATGTCTGAAACAGGGACTGTGATTTGGTTTAAATTCATAAGGAGGAAGTGTTTATGTATCCCAGGTAATGCTTATAGTTCCTTCATCAAACGTGCTATTTCACGTGCATTAGCGTCGGGGCTCATAGCCAAGGAATTTATAATCTTCACTTGTTCGTTTTCACTTCTATTTTGGCTTAACTTTTTCTTAGCCTGCAAATCAGAAACAATAATTTCAAACGCAACGATGCCATTAAGTAGCTTCAACTTATACTCCTCTGGTAGTTCATCCCATTGCAGCTTATAGGCTTGCTCATAAGTATTTATAGTTGCTTCAAGCACCTTAAAAACCTGCTCCGTTTCACTGATGATCTTGCCTTGCCCATAGGCATGTACAGAAACATAATTCCAGGTAGGAACATTTAGCCGGCTATCATAATTTGCAGGGGAGATGTAAGCATGAGGTTCGCTGAAAATTGTAAGAATATTTTCTCTTTCAATATCTTCCCATTGTGTATTTGCTTTGGCAAAATGTGAGGTTAGCACGATTTTGTCATCCCTGTTACTAATAATGAATGGTAAGTGTGTTGCCGTCGGAAAATTGTCTTTCGCCGTAATGACTGTGGCAAAGCTGAATTGCCTCATAAAAGCAACAATCTCATTGGTGTCGGTAACAAGGTTGGTTTTAGGTATGTACATTAGTAATATTTAGATAACCGATAAAACTAGCAAATAACAGGGATTAATTCTTCTTCATTTTTTTGAGTGCTTGTGTTTTGATTTAGAACTAACCTGAGTTCGACTATAAATATGCAGTTTGTAGGGCGTGGGGGGCTTTTCTCGCCCTCTGGTCCTAAGGACTCCTTTGGAGGAGAGATGCCAATGCTATTAAGTTAAGCGATTTGTCCGGCGTGGGTCGACCTTTCTCTCCCCCCTGGGCTACTGTGTGTACACAAGTTTTTGGTATTTAGACGATTTGCAGGAGGGCATTCGAAATAGGCAGAAAACGCTGATTCGGAGGCAGTGCATTGCGAAGTGCCTGGATAGAAATTCACTTATCAGCGGGACCTGTGTATGAGGAAGGTGCATTGTCGGGTTTATTGAGAGTTAATCGTTTCTTAGTTGTCTCAATGAGCTCCCTTCGGTCGGTTTCTGAAGCGATGGGATGTGCGGAAAGGGAAAGGCCGGCGCAGCACCGTGCGGCTGATAAGGGAATTTGCGCAGAGGAATGTGCGAAAAAAGGCACCTCGCAAGGCACTAGATTTATTCACTTATAAATTATTTTTAATAGGTGTTCATGAGATCGCTTCGCTAAGTATTGTTTCTTTTCATCGATGGAAAAGAAAAAGAAAGAAAAGTACAAATGGAAATCAGCTGAAATTTGCCGAAGATGTGCATACACAGTAGATCCTTGAGGTAATATGAAATATGAGGGTATGTAATTGTTGATCTGACGGGAGAAAAAGCATAAATCGTCCTGAATACCTGCATCACACAAAAAGATCCGGGTTGTCTTCCCGGATCCCTTTATACATTTTTTATATGCTTCCTAACTAAACGCGCAAGCATGTTTTTTGCAGCACGATAGTATCTATCCATTGCTGCTGCTTTTCTACACTAAAGTGCCGCGCCGGTGTTTCCAGCTTACATATACGGATACCTTTCTGTCTGCAATGGTTTGCTATCAAATTTAGTTGCCCCTTTATATTCGGAATTCCGTTAAAGGTTTTCCTTGTAAAATAAACCGCCTTTAAATGGGGCAGAGTATCTATCAGGGAGATGATATCATTCCAATGCAAAACATGGCTATCTACAAAAGTATCATCAGTGTTTTCTTCCTCACCTTCCGGAACCTCCAGCATATCAATTAGATCAGCAAAGCCAATCTTTTGCTTTTGCATAAATTCCTGTTTCTGTACTAAAGCGGAATCTTTTAAGGATTCATATTTCCAACATATGGGCAGCAGATGCCATAGAAAATTTCTCGGCCTTCCGTAAAAGAAATCCGTATCTTCTTCCACCTCAGGCACGAAAGTGCCCAAAATAAGAATTTGCGTATCTGCATCCGGTAAAATGCTTTTGAATTTATGTGAAACTTGTTGCATAAATAATTAAACTCTTAACATCTAAATAAACCATCAAATTTAAATCCTTAAACCCAAAATAGATCAGATGAAAGAAGATGTTTATAATAATCGAGTTTTGTAACAGGAATAAGCTCTGCGACGCTAAAGAATATCGCGGCTTGTGTTTAGGTTTTGCCTATTATAAAGCGAGCGGCTAACAGGCAACCGCTCGCTTTATAGCATTACTTAGAGGGTGTCAGCTTAAAAAGAGGGCTATTAATAAGAATCTGAAGCGCTTGTTCTTTGCTAAAGCCTTGCGCAACCAGGGCGTCAAAAAATTGTTTATGCAACTGGGCTAATTCTTGCAATTTGCCAGGCTGCTTGTAATAGTTAGTGACAGATTCCAGCATCGTACTCATCATATTGCCAAACATAGGAATTACCTGTTCCATGGGATTCTGGGCTACAACGCTGCTATCGACAATTACGTTTTGCACTTCAAGATGTGATATCTGTTCATCCGATTCACGTTGTCTTTCCAGATTAACGCCATAAAAATTAAACGAGCCATCACGAGGCTCAGTTTCGTGTACATCGAATTCCTTAGTGCCCTTTGGTAAAGGTTGAAAATATACCTTAAACTCTAAATTTCCTTCGCCTGGTTTAAACACATGATTATCAGGTGCAAGAGGTATTCCTTCAGCTTTTTTAAAACCATATTGTTTGCCATCCGGAGTACGGAGGTAAATGTCAGGATGGACATTTACGCCTCCACGGTTATTCTGGTGCCTAAACGTTAGTACCGTCGATTTTGAGTTCGTTTCTACATTTTCGATGAAGCAGAGGCGGTCGTCTACTGTAGCCACTGCGGGTTTGCGAAGACTTTGCGCTGATGCCAGGCTTGTAGTTCCTGCAAGCAGGATGATTGTAAGGAAGGTTCTCATTTGATTATTTTTTGGGGAAAGATAATGTTTTGAAAGTTAATTGCAGAGGCCTTCGTAAATGAAATCGTGGTAACATGCATCGGAGGGACTTAAGGATTGTCGACCTGAATACTAATGATGGTGCGGGACTAAGAATTCCCATCATAACTAAATGTTTGTTAAGGAAATATTGAAATTAGCAGTTAAATTGCAGCCTATGAGAGTAGCTATAGCTTCACCGCCAATACCAAAATCAATTAATGACGGTATTATAAATCTCCAAAAGCTGGCGAAAGAAGCTGCACAACGAGGCGCCGAAATTATTTGCTTTCCGGAATCCTATTTACCAGGTTATCCGGGGATGCCATATCCCGAAGAAGACCGAAGTCCGGCGGCATTACAAGCAGGACTGAAACAAGCTTGTTTGATTGCTACGGAAAACGACATTGCTTTGATTTTACCCATGGACTGGTACCATCATGGTAAATTACTGAATGTGGCATTTGTGATATCCGAACAAGGAGCGGTATTAGGATTTCAAAGTAAAAACCAACTGGACCCTTCAGAAGACTCTATATGGGAGCCGGGAACAGAGCGCCAAATTTTTGAGGTTAAGGGCCTTAAGTTTGGTATATCGATCTGCCATGAAGGCTTCAGATACCCGGAAACGGTGAGATGGGCGGCACAAAGGGGAGCGCAAATAGTGTTTCATCCCCATTTTACAGGAAGTGATACGGAAGGCAAAGAGCTTAGCGAATGGGGCAGCAAGGAAAATCCTTATTATGAAAAAGCGATGATGGTGAGGGCCTTAGAGAATACCATTTATTTTGCCAGTTCTAACTATGCTTCACGCTTCGCGGAGTCGGCTAGTGCCATTATTGCACCAGATGGAAGCTGCATTGCGAATGAAGCTTATGGAAAGGTTGGGGTAATTATTGCAGATATTAACCCTCGATTGGCTACCGGCTATCTCGCCAGCAGGCTAAAAAATCATCTGTATAATTCTTAAGACGAAGGATGTGGTTTGTGTACGACGAAGGGAGCAGAACATTGCCCGCCAGCACCGTCATTTCGAATCCCTTTATGGGTGAGAAATCTCCCGATACTAGGTAGAATTGCAATTTCAGTACTTCTCTTCGGGGGATTGTTAGGGCATTTTCTGACACGCATTCCCCGTCCTTTTCATGCCTCGCGAGAAAGTGTCAGACACCTCAAAGGTGTCAGACACTTAAGCATAGAGCCTCAGGCAAATAACTTGAGATTAACCCTGGACTGGCTACCGGCTATCTCGCCAGCAGGCTAAAAAATCATCTGTATAATTCTTAAGACGAAGAATGTGGTTTGTACGACGAAAGGGAGCAGAACATTGCCCTCCAGCACCGTCATTTCGAATCCCTTTATGGGTGAGAAATCTCCCGATACTAGGTTGAATTGCAATTTCAGTACTTCTCTTCGGGGGATTGTTAGGGCATTTTCTAACACGCATTCCCCGTCCTTTTCATGACTCGCGAGAAAGTGTCAGACACCTCAAAGGTGTCAGACACTTAAGCATACTAGAAAAGCCTCAGGCAAATAATTTGAGATTAACCCTGGACTGGCTACCGGCTATCTCGCCAGCAGGCTAAAAAATCATCTGTATAATTCTTAAGACGAAGGATGTGGTTTGTGTACGACGAAAGCTACTGTGTGTACACAAGTTTTTGTATTTAGGCGCTTTGCAGGAGGACATTTGAAATAGGCAGAACCCTTGATTCGGAGGAGGTGCCTTGCGAAGTGCCTGGGTAAAAATTCACTTATCAGCGGGTTTGTATGAGGAAGGTGCATTGTCGGGTTTTCTGAAGCGGTGGGATGTGGGGAAAGGGAAAGGCCGGCGCAGCACCGTGCGGCTGATAAGGGAATTTGAGCAGAGGAATGCGCGAAAAGAGGCACCTCGGAAGGCACAAGATTTTTGTTTCTTTTCATCGAATGGAAAAGAAAAAGAAAGAATTGCATCTACAGAAGATGTGTACACACGGTAGACGACGAAAGGGAGCAGAACATTGCCCTCCAGCACCGTCTTTTCCCTTTATGGGTGAGAAATCTCCCGATACTAGGTAGAATTGCAATTTCACTACTTCGCTTCGGGGGATTGTTAGGGCATTTTCGAACACGCAATTCCCCGTCCTTTTCATGCCTCGCGAGAAAGTGTCAGACACCTCAAAGGTGTCTGACACTTAAGCATACTAGAAAAGCCTCAGGCAAATAATTTGAGAAGTTGGGGCAAACATTATGCAGCACTGTTTCTACACAATGCTTGCAAAAAGTGCACTCAAACGAGCAAATCATGGCATCACTACTTTCATTAGGTAATTTCTTGCCGCAGTTTTCGCATACAGGCCTTAATTCCAGCATATTCTAAAATTTATTATTGATGATCAAATTGGGGGAACTAATGTAATTGAATAAGAGAGAACTAAGCAGAAAACTCTTTTTTATAAAGAATCATATTTAATGATGTCCAGGTTTTTCCATTTACCTCTATCTGTGATGCAATACCCTCATTAATTCTAAAACCAATCTTTTCGTAGCATTTAATAGCGGCAATATTCCAGTCATACACGTTTAAGTCAACCTTATCAAAGTCTGTTTCCTTAAATAGAATATCCAGCATTGCTGCTACTATTTGTCTCCCAAGACCCTTGCTTCTAAAAGTTTCATTTCCAATCAGTATTCTTGAGAGCCTCGGAATCTCGTTCTGGAAATTAAGTTCGCAATGGCCTATTGTCTCAGATGTGGCCTGGTAACAAACTTTAAAAAGCCGCCTATCTTTTCGTTGTTTATATTTCTGCAGCTGCTGGTTAGTTAAGGGAAACGTAAAAAAAGGCCCGGCAAATTGAACTAAGTCTTCTTCGCTGTTTACCCAAGATATGAGCCTTTCAAAATCTTCGTTCAAAAATGGCTGTAATTCAATCATGATTGTTAGGTTTTTCTGTGGCGCAATATAAAAAGTATTTTAATTAGTCAGCAGGGCCTGTGCGAGAGGGCTAGGGAATTCGCTTTTAAAAAATCGTAAGGAGAATTTCAGTGAATGAACCCATAGGAGAGGCAAAAGTGTCTGACATCTTCGTCCGCAGGACTCCCTCGGAGAGATGTCTGACACTATATACAGGCTCTGCGTTATTTCTTAAGTTAAAAACGATTTCCCTGACGAGAGGGCTGCCTTGAAAGATTCCTCAATAAATCTTAGGCAATACGCAAAATAAGGCGCTTTAAGATTTATTAAGAAGTTTAATTTGTCTTTAGCTGCCTTAATGCTACTTCGTGGTCTCCGAAGTTATAATGACATCATTTGTATGTTGCTTACCTTTAACGAGTTGCATATTTGGCATTTTGTCATCTCGACCTAAGGAGACCACGAAGTAGCATTGAGCCCTTTAAAGAACAATTAATTAGCTCAATAAATCCTAGAAAGCTTACTAGGTAAAGCGCTTTAAGATCTCTCCAAAGTTATATTGACATCATTTGTATGTTGCTTATCTTTAAAGAGTTGCACTTTTGGCGTTTTGTCATCTCGACGACAGGAGACCACGAAGTAGCATTGATGCCTTAATAAAACAATTAACACCTCAATAAATCCTAAGGCTATACGCATAATAAGGCGCTTTAAGATCTCTCCGAAGTCGAGATGACAAACGGGCTAGCCTGCGTTTCGCTAGATGTCATCACTATGTTTTGTTTTTTGCAAAAAAGCTCTTAAGTCGAGATGACAAAGTTCGATAGCCTGTATGGCGCCCAGATGTCATCCTTATATTTTGTTTTTTGCAAAAGAGCTGATTACTTGAGATGACAAACGGGCTAGCCTGCATATTGTCAAATTCATCTCCATATTTTTCAAAATTTCATTACTTATAATGACATCATTCGCAACATGCTCATTGTAGGTAATTCAAAATATGAGACTTTGTCCGCTCGTCGAAAGGAGTGATCTTAAAATGACAAGCGGCTAGCCTGTATCTCGCTAAATGTCACCCGCACTTTAGCGTTTGAAAGAAATATCTCTTAAAGCTTGATTATATAATTAACATACGCATTTGCTGGCCGGGTTTCAGATCCGCCAACAGCAGAAAGTGGTGCTGAATGAGGGGTGCCAAAGCCATTACCTCCAACCTGATTATATGTGCCAGGTATGAAGTTATTATAAGAAGATGTGCCCGGGTTTAGCCTTACAGTGTGAGTATGGGAAATAACCTGGCTCGACTGCACACTGCCCACCTCATTCCCTGTATTTCCTCCTGTTTGCATCGCCGTTCTAGTAGTCTTATCTGGATCTTTGCCTGCAGTTCCATCCACTCCACGTAGGAAAGTCCCTCGAAAATCGGGGATATTAAATGTTGTATTTCCATTGCCAGACCCAAAGGCAGTACCTACCGCGGAAAACAGCTCTGTATATGTAATTCGGTCAACCTCGCTACCGTCGCACAGAAGGTATCCGGTGGGTGCCGAGCTTCCGCCATAAGGTAAAATCGTTCCCGAAGGAATTATATTGGTGGCGGCCGACGCCCCGGAGATGTATACCCAGGTAGGAGCGGTATTCGTGCTGGTATTGTAGTAGAAACCTTCTATGGCATCAGTTTGATAGAGTAGAAGTCCCTGAGCTGCCGCTGGCAGTGGGTTCATTGCCTCCCTTTCTGAGCTAGTGACTCTTGGAATTAATAAGCCCTTTTTTTCTGTAAAAGCCGAAACGTCAATATCCAAAGCTGCCGACGCGTTCGGCGCCTGGCCATTAGCATTTATACCAACATTCTGCGCCTTAGAGGGGCCGAACTGGAAGACTAAAATCAGAAGGGTAAGAGGTTTGAGAGAAGTTGTAATGTATTTTGAGCGTAATAAAGACATAAGCTGCAAAAATAGCTTTTGTTCGCAAAAGGGGCAATACCGGCATTTTAGTATTATAAATGCTTGTCCTACACAAATCGGAGGGAGTTTTCCGTGGTGTCACCATCAACCACTTAACTTAAGGGTTACACGGAGTCAAGCCTTTCAGGCTTGCTTCGATGGGTTATAACCACGGGTTGCACCCGTGGTTTCTTAGAGTCAAGCCTTTCAGGCTTGCTTGGTAGCAGAACATGCTATTCGTGTCATTCCGGACAATAGGGGAATTATGGCGTTTTAAATTTTGTGTTCACACGACAGGAAACTTCGGAACACCTCCGCAATGTCATTAACTTAAGGATTTGAGATGCGCCGTAGGTGTCCCGAATGTTCGGGAGTAGAAAAAATTTAATTGATAAACGGTTTTGCGTGCCGTAGGTACGCTACATATAGTCCCGTACCTACGGCACGGAATTTAAAATGGCTTGTTCTTCTACCAACATTTGACCCCGATGGGGTTGATAGCTTTTTATTTAATAACATTGCCGTCGGCTTATGTTGTTTGCGGTTGGCCGTTAGTAGGAGGTTCCTTAAATTTCAACGGAATTTTAAACCAAAAGGTGGAGCCTTTTCCTTCCACACTGTTTACCCCGATTTTGCCATTATGTCTTTTAATAATTTCCGCCGAAATATAGAGTCCTAATCCAAGCCCCGAAAACTCTGAAGAAGTATCTTCCACTCTGAAAAAGCGGTCAAAAACCATGGATACCTTTTCTTTCGGAATTCCGATGCCAAAATCTGTAACACAAACCATTAAAAAATCCCCCTCTTTTTGGGTGTCGATTATGACTTCCTTGGCTGTTGGAGAATACTTTATTGCGTTGGTGAGAAAATTTGTTAAAACCTGTCCAATTCTAACTTTATCTCCTTCTACCACATCATCAACAATGTTTCTCAGCCTGATTTCGTGAGAACTGGGGCTATGCATAATGCTGTCTTCAATTACCTCTCTAACATGAAAGCTGCTTATCCTCAGGCTAACTCTATTTGCCTGAATTTTGGCATTATCTAGTAAGTCATTAATCAGCGATGTTAATCTGTTGATCTGTTCATTGGCTTTAGAAATAAACACTTTTAGGACCTTTTCTTCAGCTTGAGTATCAATAAGCCTTTGCAATATTTGAATACTGGCCTTCATGGTGGTCATAGGCGTTTTTAATTCGTGGCTGGCCACACTCATAAACTCATCCTTTTTTTCGAGCAGCTTTTGCATCAGTAGGTTTTGTCTGGCAGCTTCCTCTATCTCCTTGCTGGCCGTTATATCCTGGGTGACGACAATTATTTTTGACGGTTTTCCAGCTTCGTCTCTCTCAAAGACCTTTCCCCGTGTTCGTACCCAGCGCCAATCTTTCTGGCTGTTTACCATCTGGTAGTCCAAATGCAGGATATCTTCATCTGTAGCGGTTTCAAAACTGTTAAAATAATCACGAAACCTGGTCCAGTCGGCGGGCTCAACAATGGGCTCAAGACTATCTATTGTTGAATTCAGTAGCTGTTCAATTGTAAAAAATGAATAGACAGGGGCTCGGTTTGCATAAGTAAATTTAAGAGTTGTATAATCTATAACTGTTATCAAATCGGGGCTTGCTTCAGCTATTTTATTCGTAAAATGAATACTTTCCTTAAGTTTTAATTCTGTTTCCTTTAGCGTAGTGATATCAGTGAAGTAATATAAAATATCTTGCACTGAACCACTTTCTGTCCGGCTGAAAATCATTGCCGTTGTTTGCAGCCACCGCCAGATGCCATAAGCATCTTTTACCCGTATAAGTAAATTGTAAATAGTATCGTCAGAGGAGGCAGTTCTTATTGATTCTACGAGTTCGTTTAACTTGGGAAGGTCTTCTGGATGAACATAGTTTTCAAAATATCCTGAATCAGCTTGTTCCAACTTTGCATCATAACCTAAAATTCGGCTAATCACCTTGTTACTGTAGCTGGTTTTATTGTTAACATAGTTCACTATTACGATAATATCCGGGGAGTTATCGATGAGGGTTTGTGCAAAATGTTCGCTTGCTTTTAGCCTTTCCTGAGTCTCTTTTAATTCGTGAATATCCGTTACTGTTCCAATCCAGAAATCAACATTATTATCAGGCGCTTTTACCGGATTTGACCTTCCAAGATGCCATCGATATTCTCCCGTATACTTTCTAACTCGATACTCAGCTTCGTAGGGCTCGCCCAGTGCCGAGTGCTGAAACCAAAGGCCTATAATTCTTTCGTAGTCGTCTGGGTGGATAACAGTCTTCCAAAGTTTACTTATTTCTCCTTCCCATTGCTCACCTGTATATTCAGCCCATTTTTTATTAAAATAGATATTTGTACCTATAACGCTTGCTGCAAAGGCAATTTGCGGAATATTGTCTACAAGCGTTTCCAATGGTAATTGCTTCACATTTTCAAACGCGAACCTGTCGCGCCGAACATCGCAGATTTCAACTGAAATACCTGACGCAGATCTGAATATTTCGATATATAACCATTTTTGATGGGGGATCGAAAAGAAATTAGTTTTTATGTGTTTCTCGCCCTCAATTGAACGTATCAAGATATCAAAGAGCGCCGGGTTCTCTTCTTTGTGGATGGCATCCCTGATATTTTTGCCGAGCAGGTCTTTCTTGGATTTTAGGAGTAGCTTTTCGGTAGCAGGGTTTAAATACATAAAGTTGTAGCCGGTATCTAAAAAGAAGAAACTTTCCTCTAGTCCGGCCACGAGTGCTTCCATATGCGCACCCAATAATTGGTTGTCAATGTTATAGATATCTGGCATAGCCTATATATATCATTAATATGGAAATAGGGACAAAAGTTCTTTATTTCCGCGATTTTCGCTTATTCCGAAAAACAGTAGAGCATCCCCCTAATGAAAACAATGCGGCACTTATTAAGGTTTCACCTGAACCAAGCACCCCATAAAATGAAGAACCATATTGGAAAAAAACAATGGGTAATTGCTGAGGGATATATCCCTGAAAACAGTAATGGGCCCGAGCCGGAAATGACCAGCCATGAAACGGCATGTATTCTTAACACCACCAATCTTGATGCCCACATAGAGATAACTCTATATTTTGCAGACCGCGAACCTATAGGGCCGTATAAAATTAAAGTGCCCGCCCGAAGGACCATGCACTTACGATTTAATGACCTGGTTGATCCGGAGCCAATACCTCTGGGAACTGAATATTCCAGCGTTTTCCACGCCGATGTACCCGTTGTTATCCAGCATACCCGGCTCGATAGCAGGCAAAGTGAAAATGCGCTTATGACCACCATTGCTTTTGCTGGTAACGAGTAAGCCTTATAAAGCAATAAAACAATAATCTATGGCAAGTACTAATCAATTAATCATTCCAATGGTTTGGTTTGATAACCAGGCAGAAGAAGCTGCTCGTTTTTACACCTCCGTGTTCCCAAATTCCCAAAGCGGCCGGATAACGCGCTATGTGAAAGAAGGACAGGAAATACACGGCCGCGAAGAAGGTAGTGTTATGACTATCGATTTTGAACTGGAAGGGCAGAGGTTCTCCTTTCTTAACGGTGGCCCCATTTTTATGATCAACCCCTCGATTTCCTTTTTTGCCACATTTAGATCTGAAAGCGAAACGGATACCATCTGGAATGCATTGCTTGAAGGAGGCATGGCTTTAATGGTTTACGGCCCATACCCATGGAGCCCAAAGTATGGCTGGGTGCAAGATAAGTTTGGCATATCATGGCAAATTGCCTGGGCAGGCGAAGATGAATCTGGCAACCAGTCGATTCTAACTTCGCTGCTTTTTGTAGGCGAGCATTGCGGACAAGCAGAAAGTGCCATGGATTTCTATACTTCGATATTTAAAAATTCTAAGGTAGAGGAAGTATTGCATTATGGGGCAAACGAGGCGCCTGAAAAAGAAGGTACTGTAAAATACGCCCAATTCTCCCTAAACGGACAAACCTTTATGGCAATGGATAGCGCCTTGCAACATAACTTTGCGTTTAATGAAGCAGTATCGCTAATGGTGTACTGTGAGAACCAGGAAGAGATTGACTACTACTGGGATAAGCTCTCTGAAGGCGGCGACCCTAAAGCCCAGGTTTGTGGCTGGCTGAAAGATAAATTTGGCGTTTCCTGGCAGGTTGTACCCTCCATCATGGATGATATGCTTCAGGATGGCAATACCGAAAAAGTTGAACGAGTAACGAAAGCCTTTATGAAAATGAAGAAATTCGATGTTGAGGAATTAAAAAGAGCCTTTAATGGGGAGCAGGTTATTTAATGACGAAGACTCGCATGGCATGTTCTGCTTCTAGCAAGCCTGAAAGGCTTGACTTTGAGCAACCACGGGTGCAACCCCTGGTTAAGCAAAAAGGTTGGGGACTAAGATTGTTATTTCCAACAAAACTTGTTTAGAGCTAAGTGCTTTTGTGGTTTGACGAAGAGCCCGGAAAGAAATGCGCTTGTCAAAAGGGGCTTGCGGGATGGTAGGGTGCATCAGCTGGTTCGCGAAGCCATGGACTGTGCGACAACAGGTGCGGCACCGTGGGTTTGACAAGTGCATTTGTGCGTTGCCTGTGCGAAGAAGGGCTCCTCGTCAAAGCACTTGACTTTTGGTTCTTTTTGTCAAGAAAAAGAACAAAGCCCAGCCGGCAAGGCGATGATGATCGAAGCATCTAAATCCGAATGACTTGCTTCGGGATGTTTCTTATTGCCCCCCAACTTTTACGCATGATCCACCCCTGGTTAAGCACGTTCAAATATTCCTCAAGCATACTATAGCCATTTTTAGCGATCACGTTTCGGTCCTCGGCATTATTGGGGTTAAGCTTATTCTTAAGTTCCCAGGCCTCAGGCATTCCATCATGATATTGTATGTTCTTTACCAGAAGTTATAGGATATTGCTCCGTGGTTGGTGTCCTCACCAACCACTTAACTTAATAGTTTTGGAGGAGAAGGGATAGGAATGAGGCTAAAAAAAGCTATTTTTAGAGCTACCCATAACGAATTGAGTTTACACTTTCATTACCAGTTCTTCGATTTCCGAGATGTCGAAAGGTTTTTCAATATAGCCATCGGCGTGGGCACGCCTGGCAATCTCAGGTAAATCATTAGCGCCGGAAACCAGGATAATTGGCACCCGCCTTAATTGATTGATCGACTTCAATATAGTACAAAGCCCACTTCCTTTAACCCCAATGAGAAATTCATCAAGTATGATAAGATCAGGTGCTATATCAATAATTTGCTGGATGGTTTCGGATTTCCAGGTCGGGAAAGTAAATGTTTCGTAACCCAGGTCGTTCACAACCAACTCCATTATTTCCAGGATAGATGGGTCATCATCTATTATTATAATTTTCTTTTTTTTCATCACCACTTGCGGTAGCACCTAATTAAAAGCCCCATAGGCAATATTCTAACAGTTACGGGAGGCATTCTTATCTAAAACGTTTCATTAAAGAATTTGATTGAGGTGTAAAGCGTATTGTACCTAACGTGTATATATTGGGCAATGTTTTAGGGCTGATTAATAAAAAGCTGAAATAACCGGCGTATTAAAGAACTTAACAAAGTGCCGTTTTTTTCAGGACACTATTACACATTGGCCCTCTTTTTGATATATTAAATTAAGGCCCTTTCAGAATAAGAAAACGCCATCATGAAAAAGGAAAAAATTAGCAACACAGAAATTAGCGCCCTTGGAGTTGATAATTTAGAGTTACTCATCCCCTTTAGCCGTGTGGCTAATGGACTATTAAAGCATGAAGTGATGCCAAAGGAAGAGGTGATCGCCAACTTAAAAGCCTTAATTGACGACCCAAAACCCTTCGCAAAACAAGTGGGGGGGAAGTTTAAAAATGTAGCCGAAAAAATAATTCAGTTGCGTAAAGCAGGTAAGATTGAAAGAAAAGAAGTAAGCACAGTACCCTTACGTGGAAGCCTTCTTGAGTTCCCTGTTTTCGGTGCCGAGCATATAGAAGCCGGCGCATTGGAGCAAATGAACACAGCTATGAAATTGCCGGTTACGGTGGCCGGGGCGCTAATGCCAGATGCCCATCATGGTTATGGATTGCCCATAGGCGGCGTATTGGCAACTACAATTAACAGCATTATTCCATTTGCAGTAGGCGTTGATATTGCCTGTCGTATGTGCTTGAGTATTTTCGAGTTACCGTCGTATATAATTGATACTGAAAGGGAGCGGCTGAAAACTATACTCGACAACAATACTGTTTTTGGAATGGGCGGAGTTACGAACAATCATTATGATACTTCTCTGTTTGACAGCCCCCAGTGGGATGCTACCGAGGTAATACGTTCGCTTAAAGATAAAGCTTACAGGCAACTAGGAACTTCCGGTACTGGAAATCATTTTGTAGAATGGGGCGAATTAGTTGCAACGGACGGAGCAATTGAAGGTATCCCGGAGGGCAATTATCTTGCACTGTTATCACACTCTGGCTCAAGAGGCTTCGGAGGAAGCATCGCCAATCACTATTCGAAGATTGCAATGAAGAAAACCCGGCTTCCAAACGAGGCGAAACACCTGGCATGGCTCGATATGGGCTCGGAAGAGGGCCAGGAATATTGGCTTGCCATGAACCTTGCAGGAGAGTATGCCTCGGCAAACCACCACGAAATCCATAATAAAATTGCAAGATCCTTAAATGTAAACCCTATTTTAAGGATTGAAAATCACCACAACTTTGCGTGGAAGGAAAAACTGGCCAATGGTACCGAGGTTATGGTGCATAGGAAAGGCGCCACGCCCGCAGGGCAGGGAGTGCTTGGAATCATTCCTGGTTCAATGAGTACCCCTGGTTTTGTTGTTAAAGGCAAAGGCAATGAAACCGCGATAAATTCGGCATCGCATGGGGCCGGAAGGTTAATGAGTAGAAATGCCGCATTTAAAACCCTGCATCGTGATTTGGTTGATGCCGAGCTTGCCCATAAGAAAATTACGCTGATTGGCTCTGGCCTGGACGAAGCCCCAATGGTTTATAAAGATATTCACGCCGTGATGGCCGCGCAAACAGATTTAGTAGAAGTACTGGCATCTTTTCAGCCCCGTATTGTAAAAATGGCCAGTGCGAAAGAACGACCTGAAGATTAATATCTCCTTATGGCAAACACCGAACCAGCGGACTCCAAAACCGGTAGTATTTATACCGGAGCCAGCGGACTGGTATTACCGGTGCGAAACAAGCTTGCCTATCCCGCAGAGTTTCAGGACAAAAGCAGGCTTCATTATTATGCTTCGCTATTTAGCAGTATAGAAATCAATAGTTCTTTTTATAAGCTTCCAATGGCGGCTACGGTAAAAAAGTGGCAGCAAAGCACGCCAGACGGCTTCCGTTTTACGTTCAAACTTTGGCGGGAAATAACACATAATAAGGAGCTTATATTTAAACAGGAAGATGTAATGCGCTTCCTGGAGGTGGTGTCAGAAGCCGGCACAAAATCAGGATGCCTGTTGATACAATTTCCGCCCAAAACCACCTTTAAGAACGAACTTCAGCTTGAACAACTTTTAATTCGCATTAAAGAGCATCCGCTTTCAAGCCAATGGAAACTTGCTTTAGAATTTCGCCATAAATCCTGGTACACAGAATCTACTTATGAGCTTGCCAGGGTATTCGACGCCTGCATTGTAATCCAGGACTTGCCAGCATCTGCAACGCCTTTCCTTCCCCAGGAGGCCGGCCATATTTACATACGCTTTCATGGCCCCAACGGCGGGTATAGAGGTAGCTACACAGATGATTTTTTGTATGAATATTCGCATTATATCAAGGCATGGAAGGAAGAAGGAAAAGAAGTTTATGCGTATTTTAATAATACTATGGGTGATGCTGTAAACAACCTGATAAGCTTGAACAATTTCTTGAACAAGGAGTTATAGTATTCAACTCAACAATTCCATAACGCTTTCTGACATGATAAATCGATACCTTGCTACTGCATTTATTGTTCTTGCTGCTTTTAAAAACCTATCGGCGCAAAATAAAATAGAGAACCTTATTATTATAACATCTGATGGACTGCGCTGGCAGGAAGTATTTAAGGGGCTTGATGTTGAGCTGGCAAGAAGCAAACGATTTAACGAAGGTGATAGCACATCCATTTTTCGAAAATATTACGCTGCTACTGCCTCAGAAAGCAGGAAGAAGATATTCCCTTTTCTCTGGACAGAGATTGCAGCCAATGGACAACTATACGGAAACCGCATTTATGGAAATAAAGTAGATGTGGCTAACCCATACCGAATATCTTATCCGGGCTATAATGAGCTATTCACGGGATATGCCGACTCTACCGTCAATTCAAACAGCCATCCGGATAACGCCAATATTAATTTACTTGGTTTTCTGCAACAACAAACCGGTTTTCAAAATAAAATAGCCGCATATGGTGCCTGGGAGACATTTAACCGCATACTTAACGAAAGTAAATTAGGTTTTCCTGTTATTGCTGCCTTCGACAAGTCGGGTGGCGAAAAGCCCAATGCAAACCAGTCTATCATAAATAAGATGCTAATGGATAGCTACAAACCCTGGGGAACCGCTGAATGCCTGGATGTTTTTACTCATTATGCAGCCTTTGAGCACCTAAAAACGCAGCGCCCCAGAGTGATGTATATCGCCTATGGTGAAACCGACGAATGGGCTCACTCTGCTAAGTATAGTTCATATTTAAATGCTGCCAACCAGGTAGATAAATGGCTGAAAGACATGTGGGATTTTATACAAAGTGATGTGCATTACAAAGATAAAACTGCACTGTTGCTTACTGTAGACCATGGTCGGGGAGAAGGTGATACCTGGGTAAGCCATGGAAAGTCTATACAAGGATCTAACGAAGCTTGGTTTGCTGTTATTGGGCCGGGAATAAAAGCCAAAGGCGAGCAAAAAAAGCCAATGCAGGTTTATCTACAGCAGCTGGCTCAAACGGCGGCGCATTTACTTTCCCTTACATTTAAGGCAGAGCATCCGGTAGCAGCTAAAGTTGAGGAGGTTTGGAAGTAATCCAGCTCGTTATAATGACGTCTTTGTAATTTATTGATTTTGAGTCTTTAAAGCGCTTGAAGGGTATCTATTGCCGTCTGCTTTAGCACAATGTAGTTAAGGTCAATGACCCCATCGGGGTCAGATGTCGGTAGAAAAAATAGGTCGATATGAATTCCGTGCCGTATGTATCCCGAACATTCGGGAAACATTCGGGATAGCGTACCTACGGCACGCAAAATCGTTTATCATTAAATTTTTCTACTCCCGAACATTCGGGACACCTACGGCGCATCTCTAGTCCTTAACTAAATGACATTGTGCTTTAGCCGCATTAATGTGGCTAAAGATCTAATAGTCCATTGGGCTGAAGCCAACGGTAATAGAAATCCTGCGCTCCATGTCATTGCTATATTTTTCTTCTCAATCTTTACTTGTAATGATATCATTTTCAACTTGCTTATTTTAAGACACTTTCAAACTAGGCAATTTTGTCATCTCGACGAAAGGAGAGATCTTAAAGCAATACGCATAACAAAGCATTTAGGATTATTTGGATCTTGTTGTTTTTCAAAGGTTCAAATGCTTCTTCGAGGTACTTATAATGACATCATTGTAACTGGTTCATTTTTAAGCAATTTTAAATATGAGACTTTGTCGTCTCGACGAAAGGAGAGACCTTAGACAGTTTGCATATAAAGCGCTTTAAGATCTCTCCGAAGTCGAGATGACAAAGTGGGCTAACCGGTATTGTGCTAAATGTTATCACCATATTCTGCTTTTTGTAAAAAAGCTCTTTACTCGAAATAACAAGCGGGTTAACCGACATGCTGCCAAATGTCATCCCTATATTTTACTTTGCAGAAGCTCCATGTTCTAGATAATAAACGGGCTAGCCTGCATATCGCCGGATGTCTTAAGCCTTTGTAGATTTCCTGACCACCAATTCGCTCGGTACAATAATTTCCTCATTCTCCACAAATAGAAAGTTATTTTTCAGTGCCCTGAATAAAGCTGCACTGGCCTTTCTGCCAATTTCAAACGCGGGCTGTGTAATGGTAGTTAGGGGAGGCTGCAACAGTGGCGCTATTTTAATACTAGAAAAACTAATAATCTTTAGCTGAGAGGGGATTTGCATATTCAGCTCGTGGCAAACCTGGTATAAGGTGATCCCCAATTTTTCCACTGAGGCAAATATGCCATCTGGTTTATTGTTTGAGCTAAGTAGCTCTGATAAAATCCTGATATTTTCATCTTCATCGGGGGAGCAGCAGATAATCTCAAAAGTGGTGTTATGTTGGTTTGCAGCATCAACAAAGCCGCTTTTTCTCCTTTGGTCGATAGATAAATGTTTGGATAAGGATAAATAGGCTAGTTTCTTACAGCCTTGTTCAATTAAATGCAGGGCAGATTTGTAGCCGCTATTGTAATCGTCGGTAATTACTTTCAGTGTATTCAGCCCATCGCAAATCCTGTCGAACAGAACCACCGGAATTCCCCGTTTATTAAAAGCTTCAATATGGGCTGTATTGGTTGTTGCGCATCCTACCGACATTAAAATTCCATCCACCCGGCCATCCAATAGTAGCCTCGCAACAGAAGCTTCCTGCTCGTAGTCTTCATGGCTTAAATAAATTAAAACGTGGTAGCCATTTTGCCGGGCAACTTCCTCAATACCATTTATTGCCAGGCTGAAAAAACTATTGGTGATCTCAGGAATTATAACCCCTATAGTTCTGCTTTTTTTGCTGCGAAGATTACTGGCGTAAACATCAGGCCTGTATCCTAGTTCATCCGCTAAGGCTTTTACCCGCTTCTTGGTTTCTTCGCTGGTCTCATAACTATCGCTTAAAGCCCTCGAAACTGTTGAAATAGAAAGGTTCAAACGTTCAGCAAGCTCTTTAATAGTTATTTTCGACATGGATCTAAAAAATTTAACACCCCGGAAAAAACCGGTGCAAGTCGGAAACGTTTCCGGTAAAATTATCTGTTATTTATTGTGTGTGGTCAATTATTTATTCAAAATTTGTAACAACGCATTAAGAATAATAGCCAATACAAATAAACAGCTTATATCCGAGATTAATTGAACATAGTAGGCACTAAAGCATCTTGTGGGCTTTTTTTTTGCGAAAGTTTAATTTGTTTTTAAAAGGACATAAAGAACCTGCTTGCTACTTTCATCGCCGTTTGTGAGCTTTTGCTCATGCAGGTTTTGTTATATTTCGTTTGGCATCTTCAGGGCTTGTGCGCAATGCCGTTAAGTTAAGCGGTTGGTGGGGACACCAACCGCGGCGAACGAAAATATACTAGGGTTGTGATTTCATGCAACCTACTGGTTTTTTCAAAGGTTATAAACAGAATTTACTAAGCAATCAATAAATAAACCAAAAGAAAATAGATATGTATTCGGGTTTTTCGTTAGAAAATAAAGTTATTGTAGTCACCGGGGCAACCGGCGTGTTAGGCGAATCTTTCGTTAACGGACTGGCAGATGCTGGTGCTATTGTTGGTGTTTTGGGCCGTAATGTAGCCGTAGCTAATGAGCGGGTAGAGAACATCATAAAAAATGGAGGGCAGGCAATTGCACTAATTGCCGACGTTCAAAATGAACAACAGGTTGAAGCCGCCAGAGATTTGCTGGTAAGTAAATACGGAAGAATTGACGGCTTAATTAACGGTGCAGGTGGAAATCGCCCGGGTGGTATTCTTCAACCGGAAGGCGATATTTTTGCATTAAATATTGATGGGATGAAAGAGGTAATGGACCTTAATTTATGGGGTACCTTAATTCCAACGCAGATATTTGGTAAAATAATAGCGCAAACGGGCGGCAGTATCGTAAATATTTCGTCAATGACAGCCAAGCGTGCCGTTACCAAGGTAATGGGTTACAGCCTTGCAAAAGCCGCTATCGATGCTTATACGCAATGGTTTGCGGTGGAATTGGCTAACCGTTACGGTGATGCAATCCGAATGAACGCCATCGCCCCAGGTTTCTTCCTTACCGAACAAAACAGGACTTTATTAACTACTGAAGATGGCGGCTATACCAAACGCGGCGAATTGGTACTTAACCAAACCCCGTTTAAACGTTTCGGGCACCCTGACGAACTCGTAGGCGCCCTAATCTGGTTATTAAGCGATGCATCTAAGTTTGTCACCGGAACTGTTATTAATGTTGACGGTGGTTTTATTGTGAATAGTGGGGTGTAGCTGAAAGCTTTGAGCAATGAGCTATGAGGTATGAGCTATCAGCAATGAGCTATGAGC
>Ga0307408_100000452_pt1 | contig 35970 bp, 26 predicted proteins | sample 322Cmetagenome_FD_202116 | JGI IMG/M metagenome (GOLD analysis project Ga0307408, IMG submission 202116) | Maize rhizosphere microbial communities from greenhouse at UC Davis, California, United States - 322HYB-C-3 | ecosystem: Host-associated > Plants > Roots > Rhizosphere > Soil | place...
TCATCTCCTGCACCTCGCCCAGGCCTTCGGACGGGATCTTGCCCGCCTCGATGGTCACGAGCAGGCCCAGGTCGGCCTTGGCGGCGCGCAGCTCTTCACCCAGCAGGCGCACCAGCTCGCCCCGGCGCGGCGCGGGCACATTGCGCCATGCCTGAAAGGCTGCATGCGCGCGGCCAATGGCGGCCGTAGCATCTGCCGGCGATGCCTGCGCCACCGCGCCAATCGCCTCGCCCGTGATGGGTGAGCGCACCGGCAGGCTGCCGCCCGTGTACGCGCTGCGGGGCACACCCAGGCGTTGCAGCAGTTGATCGACTTCGGTCACCAGGGAGGCGGCAGCGGTGGGAATGGCGGACATGTCGGGCTCGCTAGGAAAAGAGAGAAAAGAGACAAAAAAGCGGCAGCCGGGCCAGCCCGGCGATATGCCACTATCGGCCAATCCACCCCGTCCTGCATAGCAAAAAAACGGAACGACTTGATCACAAAATGGAATGAAGTAGCAGTAAAGGTGGGCACAATGGCATAGCAGCTCGCGCTTCATTGCAAAGCGCCAGCGCACGGACAACGTGCCACTCCCCCACCTCATCATCATTCCCTTGCCGCATGACCCTGCTGCGCCGTGCCTTCTTGCCATCCACCGCCGACCTGCTGGCTTTTGAGGCCGCGGCACGCCACCAGAGCATCTCCCGCGCGGCTGGCGAGTTGCACCTCACGCAAAGCGCCGTGTCGCGCCAGATCCGGCAGCTGGAGGAGCAGCTGGGCACCGCCCTCTTTCACCGCGTGCGCCAGCGCGTGGTGCTGACCGACGCCGGCCGCGTCTATGCGGCGGACGTGCAGGCCGTGCTGCAGCAGCTGTCGGCCAGCACCCAAAAGGCCATGGCCTTTGCCAGCACCGACGGCCTGCTCAACCTGGCCGTGCTACCCACGCTGGGCACGCGCTGGCTCATCCCGCGCCTGGGCCGGTTCATGGCACTGCACCCGCAGGTCATGGTGAACCTGTCGGCCCGCACCGAGCCGTTTGACTTCACTGGCACACCGTTCGACGCCGCCATCCACTTCGGCGCGCCGCACTGGGCTGGCGCCGTGTGCGAATACCTCATGCACGAGGAAACCGTGCCCGTGTGCAGCCCCGCCTACCGCGACCGGCACGGCATCCGTACCCCGCAAGACCTGACGCGCGTGGTGCTGCTGCAGCAAAGCACCCGCCCTACGCAATGGGCCGAGTGGTTCGAGCTGGTGGGCGCCCCCACTGCCCTGGCCCTGCGCGGCCCCCAGTCCGAGCACTTCGCCATGATCGCCCAGGCCGCCGTTTCGCACCTGGGCGCGGCGCTGCTGCCGCGATTCCTGATCGAACAGGAGTTGGCGGCAGGGAGCTTGGTGGAGCTGTCAGACCAGGTGCTGACGAGCACCGATGCTTACTACCTGGTCTACCCGGAGGCGCGGGCGCAGACGCCGCTGGTGAAGGCGTTTCGGGATTGGGTGGTTGGGGAGTGTGCGGAGCAGAGGCAGGGGTGAGGGGGCCTCATCACCGATCGGCCAGGAGCTGACATCGCATCCTCACCTCATCTCTTCGCGGCAGGCGCGGCTGTATGTGAAGGGGGCGGTCCCTTCGCGCCCGTTTCGAGCCAAGCGATCTTGCGATCAAGGAAGGCGAGCATCGCCTGCAATTCCAGAGCCCTGCCGCGCAACTTGTCGCGCTGCGCGGTCAGGGCCTTGAGCATCCGCGCCTGCCCGCTCCCTGAACGCCGCTCCCCGATGAGCAGCTTGATCTCCGGGAGTGAGAGGCCCAGGGCCTGGCCTGCCTGGATGGCCGAGAGCAGGCGCAGGTCGGCTTCGGTGAACTCCAGGTAAGGCCGCGACCCGCCGGCGAGCCCTGTGCGCGGCGACAGGAGGCCTTCCCGCAGGTAGTGCCTGACGGTCGTCTGCTTCACTCCTGCGCGGCGCGCGAATTCAGCGATCCACATCTGTCGGGCCCCTGTCTTGACTATGCATTCAACTGCATAGTTATAACCCGGGCCATGAACCACGCGACCCCCCTGCTTCTCCTTCCCGGGCTGATGAACGATGCCCGAATCTGGAATCCCCTGACGACCGCCATCGCCGCGGAGCGCACGGTGCACATCGCTCCCACGCAACTGCACGACAGCGTCGCCGGGTCGGCCCGCGATGCGATAGCGGCAATGCCACCCGGCTCTTTCGCGGTCGCAGGGTTCTCGCTGGGTGGGTACGTCGCGCAGGAGGTTTGCCGCCAGGCGGGCGGCCGCATTGCCGGGCTGGGCCTCCTGGACACGGGCGCCCGCGCCGACACCGAGGAGGCGAAGCAGAGCCGGAAAAGGATGATCCAAGCCGTGGACGGCACCGAAGGTGCGGGCGCCGCCACCTTCGACCAGATCGCCCAAGGGTTTGCCGCACGGATCGTTCACACGTCGAGGCTGCAGGACGGGGAACTGTTGCGCCTGCTGTTCGACATGGCTTCCACCGTGGGGACCAAGGGCTTTGTGCGGCAGCAACGGGCCGCAATGAACCGGCTCGACACCCGGGACCTGCTGCCTCGCCTGCACGTTCCCGCCGTGGTGGTGTGTGGGCGCGAGGACCAAATCACGCCCTTCATCCTGAGCCAGGAGATGGCTTCACTTTTGCCGGACGCCGAGCTTGTGGCGGTGGCCGAGGCGGGCCACATGTCCATTCTGGAGCAGCCTGCTACGGTCGTTGCGGCTTTGGTGCGTTGGCTCCGACGTGTGGATGCTGCTACCGCGCGCAACGTCCACAGGCCGGCGTCGCCCTGAGGACGGCTGCTTTGGGCGCAACGCAGATCAGCGCCATGTCGAATTCGTTCAAGACCTCGTTGGGCAGCCCCGGCACCATCCCGCCCCATGCAACTTGACCCCCTCGCCACCCACCTCTGGCACGCCACCCACGCCTTCAAAGCCAACGGGCTTCCCATCACCACCCGCATGACCGTGGTGCGCCTGCCCGAGAACAAGCTCCTCATCCACTCCCCCATCCCCATGCCGCCCGGCAGCGCATTGCTGCGCCAAGTCCAATCCCTTGGCAGCGTGGCTTTCATCGTGGCGCCGAACAAGATGCACCACCTGTTCCTGGCGCCGTGCGCTGCGGCCTTTCCGCAAGCCACCGTTTACGGTCCCCAAGGGCTCGCCAAAAAGCGCCCCGACCTGGCCGCGCGGCTGCAGGAGCTACCCACAGGCAACCTGCCCGCGTGGCTGCCGGATCTGGAGCACCTGGCGTTCCAGGGCATTCCGGCGGGCAATGAATCCGTGTGGTTCCACCGGCCTTCGGCCACGCTCATCGTTACGGATCTGCTGCAGTGGATGGCCGGCGACCTGCCCTGGCCCACGCGGGCCTATGCCACGCTGACGGGGGTGCGGCGCGGGCTGGCCGTGCCGTGGACGGTGCGGGCACTGGTGCGCGACCGCGCCGCCGCGGCGCGCAGTGCAGAGCAGCTGCTGCGCTGGCCGTTCACCCGGGTGGTGATGGCCCACAACCAGGTCATCGACGCCGATGCGCACGCGCAGGTGGCGCGAGCCCTGGCGGTGTGGTGAGCCGAGCGGTCTCCTAGCAGCTCACAGACGAGGGAAACGCCTGCGGGTCCACCCGCGCCGCCGCCTTGAATGCCGGCTTGGCAAAAAGGTAGCCCTGCATCAGCCGGATGCCGCAGCCATGCACGAAATCGCGCTCGGCCGCCGTCTCGATGCCTTCGGCGATCAGGGTGATGCTCATGTCCTGGCACAGGTGCGCCAGATTGCGCACGATGGCCTGGCGCGGGCGGCTCGCGTCAATGTTGCGCACCAGGTCCATATCGATCTTGATGATGTCGGGCTGAAAGTCCGACAGCAGCTTCAGGCCCGCGAAGCCAGCGCCAAAGTCGTCGATGGCGGTGCGGAAGCCGCAGCGCTGGTATTCGCGCAGGATCTGGGCGAACCAGGGGCCGTCTTCCACACGCTCGCCCTCGGTCACCTCGAAGATGATCTGGTCGAGCGGGAAGCCATGCACCCGTGCGGCCTCCAGCGTGGTGCGGATGCACAGTTCGGGCTTGTAAATGGCGTTGGGCAAAAAGTTGATCGAGACGCTGCCCCCTACGCCCAGTTCCCGCGCGTGCTTGAGGGCCTTCACACGGCAAGCCTGGTCGAAGCGGTAGCGGTTGTGCTCGTTGACCTGCGAGAGCACGCTGTGCGCGCTTTCGCCCGCTGGACCGCGGACCAGCGCTTCGTGAGCAAACACGGTGCGCGTCTCCACGTCCACGATGGGCTGGTAGGCAAAGTCAAAAGCAAAGCCCACGCGCTCGGCATTGCCGCAGGCATCGCAGTCGTGGCGCGTACCGGCCAGGGGCACAAAACCTGCAGGAAACGATGGATTGGCGACGGGCGCTGCGGCGAAGGTCATGGATTGCTCCTTCCTGAGTGGAATGGGCCGTCTACCCAGGCCGGGAAGCAAATCCATGCAGTGCCTCGTCCGGTGGGCAACGCCACCTTAACCGAAGGCGCTTGCCAGCGCGATACCCCGACGGCACCGTCATGAATGCCCCGCACCCGGCCTCCGCAGCGGAAGCCGCCACGAACCGCCAGCAAGCCGCGGGTGCTTCAGCGTCAGGGCAAATTCTGCTGCGCGTAGGCGTACACGGCCTCCCCCAGAAACTCCACCATGCGTGGGTGGTAGCCGTTGTGAAAAGCCTTCATGTCCGGGTTGTCCGCGTAAAAAAGGGCCGTGCCCACATACGCATCGCGCGACGGCGGGTAAAAGCGGGACACGATCTCGTAGTGGCGGGCCATCAGCGCCTGGATGGTGGGCGATGTCGGCTCGTTCGCATCCAACAGCGGAGCGAGCGCTTTGTAGAACGCATCGAAATCGGCGTGGGCCTGGGCCTTGTCCACATGCGCCCACTGGTGGGTGCTGGCCAGGGACTGCGCTTGCTCCGCAGTTTGGGCAGCGCGGCATTGAGCGAGATATGCGGGAGTGGCTTGCTGCAGAAGACCCATGGCGTGGCGGTGCGCTTTCAGAAAATCAGGGAAGTAAGTAGAGGAAGACGCACTGCAACGGTAGCGGTTGGAGCGCTGCTGCCGGAAGGTCATCCACTCAGAAAGGAAACGCGGACTATACCGGCGCCACCACACGTCGCGGCGCACAAGCCGAGCAACGCGCGCCAGGGAGCAGTAATGTGCCTTGACTCAATCCGATGACTGCGGCGCTGCAGGCGTGCGCACTGCACCAGGCACCAGTCTTGAATCAGGCAAGGCACCCGACAAGCTCTGCGCAGGCCGCCTCAACGTCGCGTCAAACGGATTGATCTTCGGCCCGATCGCCGCCGCCTCGCGCTTGAGCAGTTCCACCACCGTCGGCAGGCGATCGTCATTCAGGCGCGCAGAAATGGTCCCCACACTCAGCGCAGCCACAGCCCGCCCTTCGCGGTCCAGGATGGGCACGGCCACGCCAGCCATGCCTTCGAGCAAGCCGGTGTTGCGGCCGGCGTAGCCCAGCTGGCGCACGCGTTCGATTTCGGTGCGCAAGTAGACCTCGTCAAACACGCCGTACTCGCGCACACGCGAAAGGTTAAAGCGGATGACTTCTTCGCGCTCGGCCTCGGGCAAAAACGCCAGGATGGCCAGGGCGCCCTGCCCCACGCCCAGCGCCACACGGCCGCCGATGTCGCCAGTGAACGAACGGATGGGGAACGGCCCCTCGCTGCGGTCCAGGCAAACGGCATCGAATCCGCTGCGCACCAAGAGAAAGATGCTGTCGCCCAGGCTGGCGCACAGGCGCAGCAGCGCCGGGCGGCACAGGCTGCGCAGGTCGCCGGGGTTGCCTGCTTTGGCGGCCAGGGCGAAGAAGTCCATGCTCAGGCGGTAGAGCTTGCTGCGCTCGTCCTGCTCGACCATGCCTTCTGCCACCAGGGATTGCAGCAAACGGTGCGTGGTGCCCTGCGTCAGGCCCACGGCACGCGCCAATTGGGTGACTCGCCCACCCTCGGCCTGCACGGCCGACAGGGCCCGGATGACGGCAAACACCCGGGGTACGCCACCGGTGGCGGCTGATGCGGCTTCCATACCTCGCTCCTGTGGAATTCATTGATCAAACTGAAGGCATCATATTTCATTGAACGGAATAAATTCAATAAAAATTCTGATTAATGGAATACCCGAAGCGTTCTGGTTTGTTTATTGCAATAGATTCAATCGAACGAAGCGGCTGCTTCAACCTTTGCGCGGCAATTGCACCACCGCAGTGCAAACACCCCGAAGGCCTGCAGTCCATCCCTGCAACTCCAAAGCAGGTGGTACGCACCGCCCCAGGGCAACCCGTGCGATGCCGCCAACGGAAAGGCTTTCGCCATGTCGTTTCTCAAGCTCACGGATGTGACCAAGTTCTATGGCAGCACCTGCGCGGTGCAATCCATGAACCTCACGGTGCAAAAGGGTGAATTCGTGTCGCTGCTCGGCCCCTCCGGCTGCGGCAAGACGACCACGCTGCAGATGGTGGCGGGGTTTGAGGCCGTGACCAGTGGGCGCATCGAACTCGATGGCAAGGACATCACCCACGCCAAGGCGAACACGCGCGGCCTGGGCATCGTGTTCCAGAGCTATGCGCTGTTCCCGCACATGACGGTGGCGGCCAACGTGAGCTTTGGGTTGGAGATGCGCAAGGTGCCCAAGGCCGAACGCGCCGAGCGCGTGGCCCAGGCGCTGGCCCTGGTGCACCTGGAAAAGCATGCCACGCGCTACCCGCGCGAGCTGTCGGGTGGGCAACGCCAGCGGGTGGCATTGGCGCGCGCGCTGGTGATCGAGCCACCCGTGCTCCTGCTGGACGAACCCCTGTCCAACCTCGACGCCAAGCTGCGCGAGGAGATGCAGTTTGAGCTGCGGCAGATTCAGCGCAAGGTGGGCACCACCACCATCATGGTCACGCACGACCAGAGCGAGGCCATGTCCATCAGCGACCGCGTGGTGGTGATGGAGGCCGGCCGCGCAACGCAGATCGACCACCCGCACCGCGTCTACGAGCACCCGCGCACCCGCTTCATCTCCACCTTCGTGGGCAAGGCCAACCTGCTGCCGGGCCAGGTCGCGCATGCGAGTGGCACACACACGCAGGTGAAGGTGGGCACCCTGACGATGGAGGTGGACGGCACCCGCTACCGCCCCGGCGCCGCCGTGCTGCTGAGTGTGCGGCCTGAAAAAGTGCAACTGGTGCCCGCCGTGCAGGGCCGGATGGATGGCCAGGTGTGCGAGCGCTTCTTTTTGGGCAGCCAGTGGCTGTACCGTGTGGGCACGCCCGTGGGCGACCTGATGGTATTGGCGCCCAACGACGGGCGCGCCGCGCTGGCCGAAGGCGAGCGCACGGGTGTGGACTGGCCCGACCACTGCATGCGCCTGCTGCCTGCCGATGAAACCGCCCTGGCCGAGCTGGAGGCCGAAGACGCCATCGCCGAGGTGGCGCCATGAGCCTGGCCACCACCTTGCTGCACAAGAAGGCCGCGCCTTGGTGGCTGTCCGGCCCTGCGCTGCTGTTGTTCACGGTGCTGTTGCTGGTGCCGCTGGCGCTCACGGCGGTGCTGTCGTTCAACGCCTTCGATCCGGCCACGGGAGTGAAACCGGGCGAGTTCACGCTGGAGCACTACGCCCATGTGTTCACCGATTCGTATTACCACGCCATCTTCTGGCGCACGTTCTGGATTGCGGGCCTGGTCACGCTGATCTGCGTGCTGATTGGCGCGCCGGAGGCCTATATCCTGAGCCGCATGGGCAACCCCTGGCGCTCCATCCTGCTGCTGGTGGTGCTGGCGCCGCTGCTGGTCTCAGTGGTGGTGCGCGCCTTTGGCTGGAGCATGCTGCTGGGCCCCGAGGGGCTGGTGAATGGCGCACTGCAGCTCATCGGCATCGGCCCCGTGAAGATGCTCTACACCGAGATCGCGGTGGTCATCGCCCTGGTGCATGTGATGCTGCCCTTCATGGTGATCCCCGTGTGGACCTCGCTGCAAAAGCTCGACCCGGGCGTTGAAAACGCAGCCCTGTCGCTGCAGGCCACGCCCTTCACCACGCTGCGGCGCATTGTGTTGCCGCAGGTGCTGCCAGGCATTTTGTCGGGCAGCCTGATCGTGTTTGGCCTCGCGGCCAGTTCGTTCGCCATCCCCGGCCTGCTGGGCGGGCGGCGGCTGAAGATGGTGGCCACCGTGGTGTACGACGAGTACCTGCACGAGCTGAACTGGCCCCTGGGCGCCGCGATTGCGCTGACGCTGCTGGTGGCCAACCTGGTGGTGATGCTGAGCTACAACCGGCTGGTTGAGGACCGGTACAAGAAAGCGTTGGGCTGAAGTTATGCAGAAGAACGGACCTTTGGCCCTCGCGTTCAACGCGCTGGTCATCACCTTCATGCTCGCGCCGCTGCTGGTGGTGTGCATCGTGGCGTTCACGCCGCACAACACGCTGACGCTGCCCACCACCGAGTTCTCGCTGCGCTGGTTCAAGGCGGTGTTCGAGCACCCGGACTTTGTGCAGTCGTTCTGGAACAGCCTGTGGCTAGCGCTGGCCTCGGCCACGCTGGCCACGGTGCTGGCCGTGCCTGCGGGCATTGCCATCACGCGCTATGAGTTTGCGGGGCGCGGCTTTTTGAATGGCCTGTTTCTGTCGCCGCTGATCATTCCGCACCTGGTGCTGGGCGTGGCCCTGCTGCGCCTGTTTGCACTGCTGGGCGGCACGGGTAGCTTTGGCTGGCTGGTGTTTGCGCATGCGCTCATCGTCACGCCCTACACGCTGCGGCTGGTGGTGGCGGCGCTGGTGGGGTTTGACCGCAGCGCCGAGCATGCGGCCCTGTCGCTGGGGGCGAGCCAGGCCACGGTGTTCACGCGCATCACGCTGCCGATGATCCTGCCGGGCGTGACGGGCGGGTGGATGCTGGCCTTCATCAACAGCTTTGACGAAGTGACCATGTCGATCTTTGTCACCTCGCCCAGCACCGTGACGCTGCCAGTGCGCATGTACATGTACGCGACCGAGTCGATTGACCCGCTGATGGCTGCGGTGTCGGCCCTGATGGTGGCCCTGACGGCCTGCGCCATGGTCGTGTTGGACAGGGTATACGGACTGGACCGCGTTCTGGTCGGCCGGAAATAGATGGGCATCGCAACCATGAGTTCCAGCCAACCTCTGCTCCACCGCGTGGCCGAAAAGGACCGTGCCCCCGTGCCCTTCCTGCTCGATGGCGAACCCGCCACCGCGCTCGAAGGCGACACGGTGCTCACAGCCATTCTCACCCACCGTGCCCAGCTGCGCCGCAACGAATTCAGCCACGAGCCGCGTGCCGGCTTTTGCCTGATGGGCGCGTGCCAGGACTGCTGGGTGCAAACCGCTACGGGCGAACGCCTGCGGTCTTGCGCCACGTTCGTGAAGGCAGGCATGCAACTGACCACGGGGGAGCCTACATGACCGCTCCCACCTTGCAACCCGTGATCGTGGGCGCAGGCCCTGCGGGCATTCGCGCTGCGCAAACGCTGGTGGCGCATGGCGTGCGGCCTGTGGTGATTGACGAGTCTGCACGCAGCGGTGGGCAGATTTACCGCCGCCCGCCCGCCCACTTTGCCCGCAGCGCGCAAACGCTGTACGGCACCGAGGCATCGCGCGCCACGGCGCTGCACAGCACCTTTGATGGGCTGCGCGCGCACATCGACTACCAACCCGACAGCCTGGTGTGGAACGCCCAAGGCGGCATGCTCGATGTGCTGCACGGCCCCACGCAGACCACGCGCACAGTGCCTTACGGCCAGCTCATTGTGGCCAGCGGTGCGACTGACCGGGTGCTGCCGGTGCCCGGCTGGACGCTGCCCGGCGTGTACACGCTGGGCGGCGCGCAGGTGGCGCTCAAGTTCCAGGGCTGCACCATTGGCCGCAACGTGGTGCTGATGGGCACCGGGCCGCTGCTGTACCTGGTGGCGTACCAATATGCCAAGGCGGGTACCAAGGTCGCTGCGGTGCTCGACACCGCGCGCTTTGCCGACCAGCTGGCCGCCCTGCCCGGCATGTTGACGCAGCCCACCGTGCTGGGCAAGGGCCTGTACTACGTGGCTTGGCTGCGCGCGCACGGCGTGGTGGTGCACACCGGCGTGCGGCCCGTGCGCGTGCAGGGCGACACCCGGGTGAACGCCGTGGTGTGGAGCGACGGGAACGCCGAGCACACCGTGCCCTGCGACGCCGTGGGCTTTGGCTACGCCCTGCGGTCCGAAACCCAGCTGGCCGACCTGCTGGGTTGCCGCTTTGCCTGGGCGCCCATGCACCGCGCCCACCTGCCCGAGCGCGACAGCGCTGGGCGCACCAGCGTGGCCGGTGTGTACCTGGCGGGCGACGGCGCGGGCATTCTGGGTGCCGATGCGGCCGAGTGGGCAGGCGAGCGCGCTGCACTGGCGCTGCTGGCCGATCATGGCGTGAAGGTCGATGCGGTACGCACTACCGAACTGGAACGCAGGCTGACGAAGCTGATGCCGTTCCGACAAGGGCTGGAGCGCGCCTTCCCTTTCCCCGCCGACTGGGCGGCCCACGCACCCGATGCGCTGGTGGTGTGCCGCTGCGAGAACATCATAGCCGGCGAGTTGCGCGCCTGTGCCCGCGATGCGGGAGCCGATGAGGTGAACCGCCTCAAGGCCCTGACCCGCGTGGGCATGGGCCGTTGCCAGGGCCGCATGTGCGGTGTGGCCGCTGCAGAAATTCTGGCCCACGCCACGGGCAAGCCCATTGACGCGGTAGGACGGCTGCGCGGACAAGCGCCGGTCAAGCCCATTCCCATCCACCTGCAAGCCCAGGCGGAGGCCCGCGCATGACCACGACCACCCGAACCATCGACACCGACGTCGCCATCGTGGGCGGCGGCATCATGGGCGCGTCGGCCGCGCTGGCGCTGCGCCGCAAAGGCGTGGGCGTGGTGCTGCTGGAGCGCGACCTGTGCGGCTCCCGCTCCAGCGGTGTGAACTACGGTGGCGTGCGCCGCCAGGGCCGCCCGGTGAACCAGCTGCCGCTGGCGCAGCGCGCCCACCAGGTGTGGGCCGACCTGCCCGCGCTGATTGGCACCGATGGCGAATACCAGCGCAGCGGGCACTTCAAGATCGGCCGCAGCGAGGCGGACATGGCCTCGCTGGAAGCCTACACCAACCTGAGCCGCGACTTCGACCTGGGCATTCAACTGATCTCCGGCACCACACTGCGCGAGCGCTGCCCCTGGCTGGGCGGGCGCGCGGTGGGCGGATCGCTGTGCCCCGATGACGGCCAGGCCAACCCGCGCCTGGTTTCGCCCGCCTTTGCGCTAGCTGCGCGGCGTGCGGGTGCGCAGATTCTGGAACGCACGCCGATGACCTCGGTAGAGCATGACGGGCAGCAGTTCACCGTGCGCTCCGGCACTACGGTGGCGGTGCGTGCGCCCGTGCTCATCAACTGCGCAGGCGCCTGGGCCGGTGCGCTGGCCGCGCAGTTTGGCGAGCCGGTGCCCATTCACTCCGGTCACCCCGCCATGGCGGTGACCGAGCCCCTGCCCTTCTTCATGCACTGGAGCCTGGGTGTGGAAGGCGGCGGCATTTACTGCCGCCAGGTGGCGCGCGGCAACCTGGTGCTGGGTGGTGGCGCTGGCGTGGCGCTGGATGCCGACCGCGCCCGCTCCGAGCGCAGCGCCATCGCCACGCTGGCAGTGCAGGCCGTGGAGCTGTTGCCCGCCCTCAAGAACGCGCACTTCATTCGCACCTGGAGTGGCACCGAGGGCTACCTGCCCGACCGCCAGCCCGTGCTGGGCAAGAGCCGCACCACGCCCGGGCTTATCCATGGCTTTGGCTTCGCCGGTGCGGGCTTTCAGATTGGCCCCGGCGTGGGCGAGGTGCTGGCCGAGCTGGCCCGCGACGGCCGCAGCACCACGCCGATTGATGCCTTTGCGATTGAGCGATTTCTCCCAACGACGGTGGCTGACGTGGCCAGCACTGCCGCTGCCCACTGACCCCGTTTGCCACCGACAAAACTCCCCTCCCCACCATAAAGGAAATCACCATGACCTTCTCTCCCCGCTTTGCCAGCCGCACCCGCCGCGCCCTTGTGGCGGCCGCTGCACTGACCGCCGTGGCCGCCGCAGGCACCGCCACCGCGCAGACGAAGACGCTGTACATCGGCATGAACGGCGGCACCATGGAGAAGGCGTATACGCAGTACGTGTTCCCGGCATTTGAAAAGCTGCATGGCGTGAAGGTGGTGGTGGTGCCCGGCACCTCCTCGGACATCCTGGCCAAGGCCCAGGCCAACAAGGACAAGCCCCAGATGCACGTGATGTTCCTGGACGACGGCATCATGGTGCGCGCCATGGGCATGGGCCTGTGCGAGAAGCAAAAGCCCAACCCGCACCTGAACGACCTGTACCCCGCCGCGCGTTTCAAGGACGACCTGGCCAGCGGCGTGAGCCTGGGCATGACGGGCATTGCCTACAACACCAAGATGTTTGCCGAGAAGGGCTGGGCGCCGCCCACCTCGTGGATGGACTTTGCCGACCCGAAGTACAAGGGCAAGGTGGTGTTCCAGTCCATGCCTTCGTCTTCCTTCGGGCTGCATGGCTTCTTGATGTTCAACCGCATCCAGGGCGGCAACGACAAGAACGTGGAGCCGGGCTTCAACAACTGGGCCAAGACCATCGGCCCCAATGTGCTGGAGTACATCCCCAGCTCGGCCAAGATCTCCGAGATGGTGCAGACCGGCGAGGCTGCGCTGTTCCCGCTCACGCCCACGGCCGTGGCTGCGCTCAAGGTGAAGGGCATTCCTGTGGAGTACGCGCAGCCCAAGGAAGGCTCGGTGGTGCTGATGACCGGCCAGTGCGTGATTGCCAAGAACAGTGAGCCCGAGCTGGCGCAGAAACTGGCCGAGTTCCTCCTGAGCCCGCTGGCGCAAGCCAACGTGCTGCAGTTTGGCGCGCAGATCCCCACCAACCCCAAGGCCCCGGCCGTGGGCGAAGGCGCCGAGCAGGTAGCCAAGATCAATCAGTGGATGAAGAACGCCGTCACGCTGGACTGGGACAGTGTGAACGCCAACCGCCCGGCCTGGAACACCCGCTGGAACAAGACCATCGAGCGTTGAGCCCAGGGGCCGCTGGCGCGCGTCCCAGCACACTGGCGGGCCGTTTGTGACAAATGTCACCGGCTGCGCCCTACCCTGCGGCAGCAGGGGGTCACAAACCCTTTCTTCGAATCCAGAATCCGGCGCCTGAACACGCAGATGCGTTGATTCATTCGTTCGTTCATTCATTCGAAGAAGAGGGATACCACCATGAAACGCTGGATCAAATGGACCGCGGGCGGCGCGCTGCTGCTGGGCGTGGTCGTCGTGGCCACGGCGGCCAGCGGCCTGTACCTGGCAGAGCAAAAGCGCAACCGCTACATCGACATCAAGCCCCGCCCCGTGGCCTACACCACCGACGCGCAGACCATTGAACGCGGGCGGTACCTGTATGCATCGCGCGGCTGCACCGACTGCCACGGTGCGCAAGGCACGGGCCGCGAGTTTGTGAACGACGGCAAGGGCACGCGCATCGTGGGCCCCAACATCACCCCGGCAGGTGTGGTGGCCCGCTACCAGCCCGAAGACTGGAACAGCACGATCCGCCATGGCGTGAAGCCCAACGGCCGTCCGGTGATGGTGATGCCCAGCGAGGACTACAACCGCTTTACCAACGACGACCTGAACGCGCTGGTCTCGTACGTGCGCCAGTTCAAGCCGCAGGAGGGCGCGAAGGCCGTGGTGGAGCTGCCCCGCCCCGCCTGGGTTCTGTATGGCCTGGGGGCCATCCCCGATGCCGCGGCGCGCATAGACCACCAGTTGGCACCCTCGCGCCCCGTGCCGGCGGGCGTGACGATGGCCAACGGCCAGTACGTGGCCAACATGTGCATTGGCTGCCACGGTGCGGACCTGTCGGGCGGCAAGATCCCGGGCGGCCCGCCGGACTGGCCCGCCGCTGCCGACATTCGCCCCGGCGCCGACAGCGCCATGGCCCGCTACCCCAACGCCGCCAGCTTTGTCGCGATGCTGCGCACCGGCAAGCGGCCGGATGGCACGCCGATCCAGGTGATGCCGTTTGAGTCGCTGGGGCAGTTGAGCGATGTGGACGCGCAGGCGTTGTACTTGTACTTGACGGCCCCCGGAGGTGTTGCCAAAGCCGGCGGCAGCGGTGCTGCGGGCGCGGGCCTGACGCCGGCCGGTGCAGAGGTGGGCACGCGCGGCAGTGATGCGGATGCCCATGTGGTGCGGGCAGAACAGTCCGGGGGACAGCCGAACCGGCCATCGAACGTGCCTTCGGTGTCTTCAGGCTTGCGGATGCCGGGGTAGCGGATGCTGCTGGCAGCTGAGTGATTTCAGCCGCCAGCGCTTTACTATCCGGCGCTGGCAGCTATGTTTTTAGGAGCAATTGGCACCCCATGCCCTCCGTGCCGATGCGCCACCGGTTTCCCTTGCTCCGCCGGCGCCTGGCTGTAGCTGCCCATCGGCCCGCCGGGCGCGTTGGAAGGCCCAGGCCCCGCTGGCGGTGCCCTGCGCACGCGCGGGACCACGCTCAACTGCACGGTGTCCAGCACCGGGCCCGGCACCACGTTCAGCGCCTTGCGTGGCAGGTCGACCAGTTGCTCCGCATGCCACACGCGCACCTGCGCGGCACCGTCCGGCACGCCCGCAAAGCGCGCAATGCCGTCGGTGTCGGTCTTCAGCGTCCAGGCCGAATCGGTCACGAACACGTGGCCGCGCATGGAGCCGTGCAGGTGGCATGACAACAGCACCACGCCCGGCGTATCGAGCTTGACCTCGGAAGAATTGGCGGGCTTGCCATCGGCCTTGCCTGCCAGCCGCATTTCAAAGCCGCTGGTGGCCGGGGTTGCGGCCAGGCCTGCGGCAGCACCGCGTACGTGGTGGTCCCACCGGTCCTGGTTGGTGAAGCGCACCGACGTGCCGGGCATCACCACCGTGACGGCGGGCACAAACCGCATGCGTTCCTGCTCGATGGTGGGGTTGGCCTGGAGCAGGCTGGGCGGTGGGCCTCCCGTGGCGCCGGGGTACAACACCACCACCGCCTCCGGTACTGGCTTGCCGTCGCGGTCCAGCACCTGGATCTGAACGCTGCCGGCACTGGCGCTGGCTCCCACGGCACTCGCCGCGATCCAGAAAATGGCCCTGTGGTGAATCATCATTGCGCGGTCCCCTCCGGTCGATGCGCCGGGATGCCCGATTTCATGCCAGCCTTGGCGGATTGGCAAGAGCCCGGGGCTACGGACTAACCCGCTGTGAGGTGCGCATAAGCCGTTCGCAAAAGCCTGCCGTGAGCAAGCCTGCGTGCCGCCCCTACGTGGCCATCGCAAGACAGCGGCCTACGCCACCGGGTAAGTGCCCGGCAGCAGGATGGACCGGTCTACCTGGTTGATGTTGGTGTGCCCACAGAACGCCATCGTGATGTCCAGCTCTTTCTGGATGATCTGCAGCGCGCGGGTGACGCCAGCTTCACCAAAGGCCCCCAGGCCGTACAGGAAGCTGCGGCCGATCAGCGTGCCCTGGGCCCCCAGCGCGCGGGCCTTGAGCACGTCCTGCCCGCTGCGGATGCCGCCGTCCATCCACACCTCGATGTCCTTGCCCACTGCCTCGGCAATGCCGGGCAGTGCGGCGATGGAGGACGGTGCGCCGTCCAGTTGGCGGCCGCCATGGTTGCTGACGATGAGCGCGTCAGCGCCGCTGTTGACGGCCAGCCGCGCGTCCTCGGCGTCCATGATGCCCTTCAAGATCAGCTTGCCGCCCCAGCGCTTCTTGATCCACTCCACATCGCCCCAGTTGAGCTGCGGGTCGAATTGCTCGGCTGTCCACGACGACAGCGAAGACAGGTCGCCCACGCCCTTGGCATGGCCCACGATGTTGCCGAAGCTGCGGCGCGGCGTGCCCAGCATGCCCAGGCACCAGCGGGGCTTGGTGGCCAGGTTGATGAGGTTGGCGATGGTGGGCCGGGGCGGCGCGGACAGGCCATTCTTGATGTCCTTGTGGCGCTGGCCCAGGATCTGCAAGTCCAGCGTGAGCTGCAAGGCCGAGCAGTTGGCGGCCTTGGCCCGGTCGATCAGGCGGTTGATGAAATCGCGGTCGCGCATCACATACACCTGGAACCAGAACGGATGGTTGCCCGTGTGCTGGGCCACGTCTTCGATGGAGCAGATGCTCATGGTCGAGAGCGTGAAGGGAATGCCAAAAGCCTTGGCCGCCTTGGCACCCAGGATTTCGCCGTCAGCATGCTGCATGCCGGTGAGGCCCGTGGGCGCGATGGCTACCGGCATGGCAACCTCCTGCCCGACCATGGTGGTGCGGGTGCTGCGGCCTTCCATGTTCACGGCCACGCGCTGGCGCAGCTTGATGCGGCCGAAGTCCGTTTCGTTGGCGCGGTAGGTGCCTTCGGTGTACGAGCCGGAATCGGCGTAGTCGTAGAACATGCGCGGCACGCGGCGCTGGGCGATGACTCGCAGGTCTTCGATGCAGGTGATTTTGGACAGATCAGGCACGCGCGGGCTCCACGGAAGTTCGGAAAGAGGACAACAGCAGCGCAAGGCTGCGAGACTGCGCGGATGGTAGGCAGTTGCCCGCCGCCGGGCCATCAAAATTATTTGCGGCGTGTGCAACAAATTTCCAAAGCGCATCCGGACAAGGTCCGAGCGCCCGGGCCGTCCAATCCGTATCAAGCTCCGACGCCCGTAACACAAGCGCCAACAGCTACATTTTTAGTAGCATCGATTCCAGAGACCGGTCCATCCAATTCGGCTTCTGCCCTTCCCACTCACCCCGGCCGCTCTCAAGTGGCCGCCGGGCCGGCCTTCAGGGGGAGCACGACCAAAGGCTCTGCATCGGTACCGCGGCTGAGCATGAAACGCATGCGCCCACCGCGCTTGGCCGCGTACATGGCGCTGTCGGCCTGGCGGGACAGCGCAGCGAAGGTGTCGCCGTGCTCGGGGTACAGCGCGATGCCGCCGCTCAGCCCGATCTGCACCGGGTGCCCGGCCAGGTCGAAAGGAGCATCGCACGAGGCGAGGATCTTGCGGGCCACGTTGCAGGCAGGCTCGGCCCCCTCCAGGCCTGGGAGCAGCACCACGAATTCATCGCCCCCCTGGCGGCACACGGTGTCGGAGGCGCGCACGGCGGCCTTTAAGCGCTGGGCGAACTGGGCCAGCAGCAGGTCCCCCACGTCGTGGCCAAGGTTGTCGTTCACGGCCTTGAATCCGTCCAGGTCCAGGTACATCACAGCCAGGTACTTGCCGTCGCGCTGGGCCTGCGCGATGGCCAGCTGTGCGCGGTCCTGCAGCAGCACGCGGTTGGGCAGGTCGGTCAGTGCGTCGTACTGGGCCAGGTGGGCCATGCGCTCGGCCATGGCCACGGACTCCGTCACGTCGCGCAACACTGCCACCGCGCCCGTCACGGCGCCATGGCGGTCGGTGATGGGGCTCGCGGTGCCTTCCACCTGCGCGCGCTGGCCGCTGGTCCGGTGCACGACGACGCCGCGCGCGGCTTCGACGGGTACGCCCCGCTCGATGGCCTGGCGCAGCGGGCTGGCCAGGGCCGCATCGTTGCCGGGGTTGCGCAAGTCCACCACTTCGTCCACGTTGTGGCCGGCGGCGTCGAACGCCTGCCACCCGGTCAGGCGCTCGGCCACGGGGTTGAGGTAAGTCACCGCACCGTGGGCATCCGCGCTCACCACCGCATCGCCGATGGACTGCAGCGTCAGGCGCATGCGCTCCTTCTCGCTGAACAGCTCCTCTTCCATGCGCTTGCGCTCGGAGATGTCGGTGACCTGCACAAACACACCCCGCACCTTGCCGCCCTCGGCGTCGGGCAGGTACGACGCCATGGCGTGGCGCGCCACGCCATGCACATCGTCAAACGTGCATTCGAACAGCTGCGGTTCGCCCTGGAGCGCGCGCTCCAGGAAGGGCTTGTTGTGCGCGAACAGCTCGGGGCCCAGCAGGTCGCTCAGGTGCATGCCGGGCATGCGCTCCGGCGCCACGCCGAACCAGTCGAAGTAAGCCTGGTTCGCGAAGCGGTTGCGCAAATCCGTGTCCCAGTAGCCGATCATCGATGGCATGTTGTTCAGGATGGTTCGCGTATTGTGCTCGGCCTCGCGCAGGCGCGCGGAGACCTGCTGGCGCAGCGTGAGCTCGCGTACGAACAGCGCGGCAAGCGCCAGGCAGCTGAGCATGAGCAGCAGCGCGAAACTGCCCAGCCCCCAGGCATTGCGGTACCACTGCGCCAGGATGGTGTCAGCGGGCTGGGTCACATTCAGGATGAGGGGATAGCGCCCGACCCCACGGAACGAATACAAGCGCATCACGCCGTCGATCACGGCTGGCGCCACGAATCTGCCTTCGCCCTCCTGCTGGAAGCGCAGCATGTTGGGCGTGCCCGCGAGGCTGCGCCCAACATCGGCATCGCCATATGGAAATCGGCTGATCACTACGCCATCGCTGCGAAACAGGTTGATGCCGGTCTGCGAGCCCATGTCCAGCGCGCCGAAGAACTCGTTGAAGTAGCTCAGCCGGATGGCGCCCACCACCACACCCGCAAAGCGCCCCTCGGCGTCGTAATAGCCGCGCGCCAGCGGCAGGATGTTGAGCCCCGTGGCGCGCGACGGGACGGGCTTGCCGATGAATAGGCCCTTGTGTTCACCGGAGCGGAAGGCCTCGAAATAGTCCCGGTCCGCCAGGTTGGTCTGGCGCGGCGCCAGCGAACCGGAATCCAGCACCACGTTGCCCTGGGCGTTCAGCACCAGCACGTCGCCCGCGCCACGCGCGCGCAGCGAGTTGTCGAACACCACCCGGCTGCGCAGGTCGGGCGGCAGGCTCCACACCTCGGGCCGGCTCACTTCGCGCGCCACACCTTCGAGCGACTTGTCGAACGAGTCGAGCATCCAGGTCAGCCCCTGGTCCAGCGAGCGGACCAGCTGGTCGTTGGTCTGCGCGGCGTAGTTCCACTCGTCGTTGCGGATGGTGAGCAAGGCCCGCGCAAACAACGCACCGATGCCCAGCGAGACCAGCAAGGCCAGCCAGAACAGGCGATGGGTAAAGAACTGGCGCAGGAACGGCATAGAAATATTTGGTAACGATTTTAGTTCGTTACCTGAAAAGCCGGGTGTGGAGGCTGGTCCCACATCCCCGCGGCGCGGCAGGGTCAATGCGGGAAAGTTCGTGGAGCCGGACCCACCGCGCCTGCTCCCCTCACCTCGATGCGAACCTCATCGAGCACACGGCCCCGGGCGTCCGTCAGCTGCACCACATGCCGGCCGGGCCACGGCAGCCAGGCCACGCGCGGCCCGCGGCCCAGGGGTTTGCCGTCCATGCGCCATTGCACGCCTTCGCCGGTAGCGGTGAATTGCAGGCGCTGTCGTGCGGGGGGGATGTCCGGGTCCAGGGCAATCACCGTGCCGGGCGCGGGGGCAGTGATGCGTGCCGAAGGTCCAGAGGTGGCCGCCACTTCGCTGCCCCCCGGGTGGGCGCTGACAGGCGACTTGAAGCCTTTTTTACCTCCAGCGCCCATTTCATCAGCGCCACCAGCTACTGAATCCATAGCAAACAGCGGCTGCTGGGTACCCTGTGCAAACCACTCTTCGCGCGCGGCCTCCAGGGGCTGGGGGCGAGTGGCGATACCCGGCTGCGCCGAGGCCGGGCCGAACCGGACTGCGGCACGGACCAGCCCGGACGGCGCCCGAGGCGGGCGGCTGGGTTCGCGCGCGTGGAGGAAGCCCATCACCGCCGCCCAGATGGGTGCCGCGCCGCTGGTGCCGCTCACGTCGTGCATGGCGGCGCCGCTGGCGTTGCCCACCCAGACGCCCACGGTATAGCGCTCGGACCAGCCCACGGCCCAGTTGTCGCGCATGTCCTTGCTGGTGCCAGTCTTCACCGCGCTCCAGAAGCGCGTGGCCAGCACGCTGTCGGTGCCAAAGGTGCGGGCGCGCGCATTGCCATCCGAAAGGATGTCGCCCACGATGAAGGCGGCATGCGCAGGGAGTGCGGGCGTGAAGCGCGGCGGCGCACCCCCGTCTGCTGCCAGCGCCACGGGGCTCTGCCGCCCGCCGTTGGCGAGCGTGCGGTAGGCATTGGTCAGGTGTAAAAGCGGCACCTCGGGACTACCCAGGGCCAGGCTGAAGCCAAAGTAGTCGCCGCTTTCGCGCAGCGGCAGGCCCACGGCGCCGAGCTGGCGGTGGAAGGCGTCGGGCGTGACCATGACCAGCGTGCGCACCGCCGGCACGTTGAGCGACGCGGCCAGGGCCGTGCGCACGGACACCCAGCCTTTGAACTGGCGGTCGTAGTTCTGCGGGATGTAGAGGCCGCTGGCGGTGGTGATCTGCGCCGGCGAATCCTCCACCAGCGAGGCCGCCGTGAGCCGCCGCTCGGCAATCGCCTGGGCATACAGGAAAGGCTTGAGCGTGGAGCCGGGCTGGCGCAGGGCGAGCACGCCGTCCACTTCGCTGGCCTGGCTGAGCTGGCCCGACGAGCCCACCCAGGCCAGCACCTGGCCCGTGGCGTTGTCGAGCACCAGCACCGCGCCGTCTTCCACGTTGCGCCCGCGCAGCTCGCGCAGGTGCTGCTGCAGGCTTTGCACGGCAAAACGCTGCAATGGTGCGCGCAGGGTGGTGGGCACGCGCTCTGGCACCGCGCCGTCCTTGCCGAAACGCTGGCGCAGCAGGTAGCGCGCAAAGTGCGGTGCCACGCCTTCGCTGGCGTCGAACGCCCGGCGCTGCAGCGCGGCGGTGGTGAACAGGTCCAGCGCCTCGCAGTCCACTGTGGGCCGCGGGGTCGCAGCCGCCCTGCCCTGGCGCGGCGCGGCGCGGGTGGCGGGGGCATCGGCCGCCGCCATCTCGCGCAGCACGCCGCACGCCCGCTGGGCCACCAGCGCGGGGCGGGCGTTGGGCGCGCGCACCAGCGCGGCGGCCACCGCCGCCTCGCGGTCGTCCAGCCCGTGGGCGGCCTTGCCAAACAGGGTGCGGCTGAGCGCATCGATGCCCACCAGTTCGCTGCGAAACGGCACCAGGTTGAGGTACGCCTCCAGGATCTGGTCCTTGCGCCAGCGCCGGTCCAGCACCTGGGCGGCCACCGTCTGGCCGAGCTTTTGCACCACGGTGCGCCCGCCGGGGCCCTGGCGCCAGTCCCCATCCAGCAGGCCCGCCAGCTGCATGGTGATGGTGCTGGCCCCGCGCGTGCGCTGGTTCCACAGGTTGCCCCAGGCGGCGGCCGATGCGGCGCGCCAGTCCACACCGCTGTGCTCGTAAAAGCGCTTGTCCTCGCTCAGCACCAGGGCCGCGCGCAGCGCGGGCGACACATCGGCCAGCGGCACCCACTGCCCGCGCCGCACGGAGGCATCGGTGCGCAGGCGCTGCAGCAGCTCGCCTTCGCGCGAGAGGATTTGCGTGTCCGATGGACGGAAGTCCTTGCGAACCTCATCAAAAGCCGGGATAGCGCTTGCTGGGAAAGCGCAAGCAGCTATCAAAAACAGAGCAATCCAGGCATGGTGAAAGCCCGGCCTGGCCCGGACTCTGCGAGCACGTGGATCACGGGCCACCGGGGTGCTCCTTGTCGAACCGGGCCTCGGCCTCGCTCAGATGGCGCAGCAGGATGTGCGATATGAGGTTCACGCCAATGCCACCAAACACCACGGGCAGCACGTACAGGGCGATGGACAGCTCGGAGAGGAACACCGCATCGTCCGCCAACGACGGCGTGGTCCTGGCCACGTTGGCCAGCGACTGCAGCAGGTACACGTCCACGCCCGCAATCAGCACCAGCGCCACGCCAAAGCCCAGCACCGCCATGCGCGAGATCGCGCGCGTGGCCAGCAGTGCGGCATAGATGCCCGCCGGCAGCACCACCGAGAACACCACCAGCACCCAGAACCGCAGTTCCACAAAAACGCTCAGGCTCATGGCGTCGGGGCTCAGCAGGTGGCGGTCCGAAAAAAGGTCTGGCGCAGCGAAATCACTTCGCCGCTTCGACCCTCACCCGCGCGTTCGGCACTTCGCCAAACATCTCGGGCGCGTACATGGCTTCGACACGGCTGGGCGGCAAGGCGAAGTCGCCCACATTGTTCAGCCGCACGGTGTACTCCATGGTCACCGTGCCCTTGGGCAGGTACTCGTAGTAGCTGCGGAAGGACTCGAAGCTGCGTTCCTCGAATGCGGGCCAACCCGCGCCGCTCCTCTTCTCGCCCTGCGTGGCGATCTGCGAGTCCCGGCCCAGCCCGCTGCCCAGAATGGTGGCACCGCCCGGGATCGGGTCGGTAATGGCCACCCAGGTCATGTCGGCGCTGGCGTTGACTTCGAGCTTCACGCGCAGCACATCGCCCCGTGTGTACTGGCCAGCCGGCAGCGACTTGTTGGCCTGTTCCACGGGGGTCACGGTCTTGGTGATCGTGTACCCGGCCGAGAACGGCGCCTTCAGCTGGATGGCGGCCACCGATTGCAGCGTGAGCCAGGGCTTGCCAGCCCCCTGGTGAGTGACGGCGAGCTGCTCCTTGCCGCCTGTCTTACCCCAGGGGAGGAACATGCCGTTGTTCTTCAGGTTGCCGGGCGATGCAGGCGCGCCGAACCAGGTCGTCTGGTGGGTGGCACCGGTGAGGTCGCTGGCCTTCACCCGCTCGACCTTGCTCCAGTCCACGCTGGCAGCATTGCCACCCATGCTGGCCTTGGTGGTGCCGGACACCGGCACGGCCTCGAACTTGGCGCTGAATTTTTCCAGCGCCAGGCCACCCCACAGGTTGGCCGTGGTGGTGTGCCACGCGCCCGCCTGCTGGCGGCCGATGAAACCATTGGCCAGGCGGCCCATGTCGTCCTTCCAGGCCGGGTCGTCCATCACGGCCAGCATCAGGCGCGCGGTGTTCACGTCGCCGTTTTGCATCAGCCACCACCAGTAGTCGTCCTGCTCGGTGCTGAAGAGGACCTTGGTGCCCTGGTACGACAGGCGCGCGCGCAGGATCTGCTGGGCCTCGGCCAGGCGCTGGTCGCGCTGGGGCACATCGGCCACGCGCTTCAGGACATTCACCCAGTCGATCACCGCATGCGTAGGCCACTGGTTGGGCGCGACGGTGATGCTGCTCACCATGCGGCCCTGGGCCTTGCCGTAGCGCGACAGCGCTTCGATGGCGGCGAGCTTGCGCATGTCCAGGTCCTTGCGCGGGCTCCAGAAGCTGCGCTCGATGCGGCCTTCGATGAAGGCGATCAGGCCGCGCTCCATGGGTGCGCGCACATCGTCCGGCAGTGCAAACGCGGGGTTGATGGCGGCGGCCTCGTGCGTGGCAGCCAGAACGTAGGCCGTGAGCGTGTCGCTGCCCCGGTTGCTATCACCGTCGCGCGGCGGGAAGTAGTTGGCCAGGCCATCACTGTCCAGGTAGGTGGGCAGCTGCGCCACCACGGTCTGCCACAGCGCACCATCGCGCAGGCCCACGGCCTTGCTGGTCTTTTGCTCCAGGCAGGCAAACGGGTAGCGCGCCCACCAGTCGCGCACGCCGGGCAGGCCTTCGGCCAGCTTGGGCTGCAGCGACATCTTGAGGCCGCCGCGCCCGGGCAGCGCATCGGCGGGCGGGTTCACATCCAGGTTGAAGCTGCCATCGACCTGCACCAGCGTGGCCTGCTGCACCGTGAGCGGCACGGCCGGGATCAGCTTCTGGCTGGCCTTGAGCGCGTCGCGCGCGCCGCTCACGGTGTCTTTGGCTTCGATCTCCCATAGGATAGCCTGGGCGCGGGTCTGCGCGAGCTGGGCGGGTGCGGTCACCGTCCACGCCACCTCGCGCGATTCACCGGCGGGGATGTCCACCGTCTGAGGCTTCAGGTCCAGCAGGGTGGCGCGTGGGGCCACCTCAACCTTCATCGCGGCCTTGGTGGTGTTGCGCAGCGTGAGCTGGGCGCGGAACTGGTCGTCCTCGCGCACCAGGGGCGGCAGGCCGCTGATGATCTGCAAATCCTGCGTGGCGCGGATGCTGGTGCTGCCGGTGCCGAACAGGCCGGTGGCAGCGTCGGCCACCGCAACGATCTTGAAGGTGGTGAGTGCGTCGTTCAGCGGCACCGTCACCTTGGCCTGGCCGTTGGCGTCGAGCTGGATGGCGGGCTGCCACAGCAGCAGCGTGTCGAGCAGCTCGCGCGTCTGTGCCTTGCCTCCGCCACCGCCGGCGGGCACGGCCTTCTTGCCGTAGTGGCGGCGGCCGATGATCTCCATCTGCGCGGTGGATGTCTCCACGCCCCAGCTGCGCCGCTGCAGCATGGCTTCGAGCAGGTTCCAGCTGGTGTTGGGCATCAGTTCCAGCAGCGCCTGGTCCACGGCGGCCAGGGCCACCTCAGCGTTCGCGGCAGGCTTGCCGCCCGGCAGCGTGGCGGTGATGGTGACCTGCGCCTTGCCGCGCACGGCATAGCTTTCCTTGTCGGCCTGCACCTTCACGTCGATCTGGTGGGCCTGCGTTCCCACGCGGATCTCGGCCAGGCCCAGGCGGAACGCCGGCTTGGAGAGGTCCACCAGCGCAGTGGGTGCCTGGTACTCCCGCCCCTCGTACCAGAACGAGGTCCACCACTCGCGGGGCGCCTTGAAGCCCCAGGTGAAGAAGCTGTACCACGGCACCTCGCGCAGACGGCCGCGCAGGGCCAACACGCTCACGTACACGTTCGGGCCCCAGTCGGACTGCACCTTCAGGCTCACCGTGGGATCCTGGCCGTTGAGCTGCACCACATGGGTTTCAATGATGCCCTCGCGCTCCACGGCCACCAGGGCTGTGGCAAAGCGGAATGGCATGCGCACCTGGAACTTGGCGGTCTCGCCGGGCTGGTAGTTTTTCTTTTCGGGCAGCAGGTCGATGCGGTCATGGTCTTCGCCACCAAACCACAGCTCGCCCTGGCGCGTGACCCATACGGAGGATGCGGCCACACTGGTGTTGCCGTCCTTGTCGGTGGCCGTCACCACCAGTTCCACCTCGCCGGGTTCGTCGAGCTTGGACTCGCACAGCAGCAGGCCGCGCGCATCGCTCTTGCCGGTGCACAGCGTGCCCAGATCCTTGGTTTCGGTCTGGTTGTCGTAGCTGTAGAAGCCGCCCACCATGCGCTTGCGCGTGCTGGTGGTGACGCGGGCGATGGCCTGCACCTGCAGCGAGGTGTCGGCGGCCGGCTTGCCACTGTGCTGCAGCGCCAGCGCCTGGAAGCGGATCTTCTGGCGGGCCGATACCCAGCCTTCGGTCTTGATGCCCGCCACCACGCCCGCGGGCCACAGGGCCTGCGTGCTGCGAATGGTCTGCACTTCGCCATTGGGGTCGGCGTAGGTGGCCTCCAGCAGCAGCTCCTGCGGCTGGCGCGTCTGGGGCACGTTGTCGATGGTGACCTTGCCAGCGCCGTCCTTGTTCAGCGTGACGGGCAGCTTGTCGGCAATCACGCGGGCGTCCTGGCTGGCCGTGGCTTCCTCGTCGTCGCTGCTGGCGCTGTCGGCACTGCCCTGCTCACGCTTGCGCGGCGGCCGGAAGCTGAACGTTTCGTAGTCGCCAAACTGGAGCGCCTTGCCGCGCACCAGGGCCGACACCCGCACCGGCAGGTTGGCCGCGCCGCCGCCGGACACGTAGTTGATCTGCACATCGGTGGGCACCGAGCGCACGCGCACCAGGGCCTTCTTCTCGACCGGGGCGATACGCCCTTCCAGCACAGGCAGGCGGAACTCCTCCACCCGGAACTCGCCCGAGCTGAAGCTGCGGTCGTCGCCCGCGTCATTGCGCAGTTCGACCTGGTACACACCCAGCTTGGCGGCGGGCGGGATGGCGAAGCTGTTCAGCGCACTCAGGCCACCCGTGGCCGTGTCGCGCCAGGCGATGGGCTGGGTGAACTGCTGGCCGCTGCCCACGTGGGTAATCACCAGGGTGTCGGGCCGCTCCTTGGGCAGCGCAAAGCCTTGGCGGGTTTCCGAGCGCAGCACGTGTTTCATCGACACGGTCTCGCCCGCGCGGAACAGGGTCCGATCGAAAATGGTGTGGGCGCGCTCGCTGGGGCGCGGGTCGCTGTTCGTGGGCACGTTGAAGCGCCAGGGCTCAATGCCGCGCTGCCAGTCGCTCCACGTGAAGGCCATGTCCTCCACCCCGCCGTCGTCCTTGTGGCGCGCGCTGACGAAGTAGGCGTTGCCGCCGTCGCCATAGTCGCCGCCATCGCTGCAGCGGGCGGGGTCGGACGACAGGCCGTCGATGCGGGCCACGCCCTGAGCATCAGTCAGCGCGTTGGCCAGTTCATTGCCCTTGCAGTCGCTCACGCGCACCGTGGCGCCCTGCACCGGCTGGCCCTTGTCCAGCGTGGTCACCCAGGCCACGGCGTTTTCGCGGCCGAGCTTGAAGTGCACGCCCAGGTTGGTCACCAGGGCCGAGGTGCGCACGTACATCGTGCGGGCGTCGCCGTGGCGCTCGTCCAGCAGCGAAGCGCCGAGCTTTTGCGAGGCGATCTCCACCACGTGGAAGCCAGGCGAGAGCGGGATGCCCACCACCTCGAACGGGCGCGGGTCGTTGCTGGCGGGCTTGGGCAGGTCCAGCGTCTTCACGCCGCCCTTGCCCGACAGCAGCGACACCATGCGCGACTGCACGTAATCCTTGTCGTCGTCCAGCACTCTGGGCAGCGGGCCGCTCACATCCTGGCGGGCCTGCTTGCGGCTCACCACGTAGCTGTCGTAGCGCTGCACCTTCTTGAACCAGGCAATGATGTCGGCGTCGGTGCGCGGCTTGAGGGTGCTGACCTTGCCGGGGGCTGCCGCACCCGGCTGAAGGCCCTGCACGCGCAGTGCGGCTTCCACGTTGCGCAGCGTCACCGGCAACAGCGCTGGGGGGTTGTCAGAGCGCGGGCCTTCGGCAAAACGCTCCACGATGCCGAAGGGCGCGGCCGCAAACTTGGCCAGGGGCGGCATGCCACCCGTGGACACCTTGAGCGGAAAGTTGTCTGCGTTGCGCAGCGGGCGGCCCGAGGCGTCCTTGAAGTCCTTGGGCAACTCCAGCGTGAAGGCCGTGTTTTCAGACAGGGGCGCCGCAAACTGCACGCTGTTGACCAGCGCATCCCCCTTCTGGCCCTCGATGCCGCCGTCGGTCTGGGGCTTCAGGGTTTCCTTGGCCGACTTGAGGCGGATGGCGGTGGCCAGGCTGCGCGGCACCGGGGCGTTGAAGGACAGCTGCATCGGCCGGATGGGCAGGCAGGCGGCCTGCGCGTTCTCGCGCTCGCAGCTGAACTCGGCCGCAAACGGCTCGCGCACCTTGAAGTCATAGCGCTTCTCCACCGTGTTGGCCACACCGCTGGGCGTGGCCACGCCCTTGCCAAACACGATCTGCATGCGCGAGCCCGAGGTGAATCGCCGGTTGCAGGCCAGCGTGGCGTACTGCAGTGGCTCTTTCGCCGCGTCTTTTTCCAGGCCCAGCGTCTTCAGGATCTCGGCGCGCTGCGCGCCTTCGATCTGGCGCACCGGCACGCGTTCACCCACGCCGTCCATCGTGCACCACACGTTGGCCTGGACGCTGGCGGTGGTCGCGGGCCCGTTGAACTGCAGCACGAAGAACTGCTCTTCATCAATCTCCTGGTAGGTGCTGGGCCGGATCGTCTGGACAAAGGGACCGCCGCTATTGAACTGATAGCTTTTGGCGCCCGCCAGTTCAGCGCCAGCGGCCGATTTGAAGCCAGGCTTGACCGTGGCAGTGCAGCGCACGCCCGGCGGCAGGTCGCGCTCGAAGTCAAACACCCACTCCCGCTCGCTGGTCCAGCGGCCCGTGCCCTTGGTGGAGGCGGCGTCGCTGCAGCTCAGGGTGAGAGGAGCCGGCGCCTTGGGGTCGCCAAAGCTGACCGCCGCCGCGTCGAACTTGGCCACCACCTGCCGCACCCGAGCGACTTCGCCCTGGGGCGAAAAACTCGTGATCTGCAGAGCGTGCGCCTGGGTTGCCAGCAGCCACCCGCCCAGCAGCAACGCAGCGCTGGTCGGGGATTTCCTCCAAAGTGTTTTCATTGTGCTTTTGCTCTTGCCTGCAAGGGCCCTGAGCGTAGCCGATCCACCCGTTCAGGCACCATCCGCCGCCGCCTGGCCAGAGCGTGAATGTGTGAGAAAGTGCTGCAGATGCCAGCCCATGTGTGCGACCTATACTGCCGCGCAACAATTGGCGCTACACCAGCGCACCCCGCGCAGGGAGGCGGGAGAACACATGGCCACACGTCCAACGGGCATTGACCTGCCTGCCCAGCCCGCCAAGCAACCGGCGCCGTTCTGGCACCGGCTCAACTCCTTCTTCACCTTTCCGCTGCAATCCAAGCCGCTGATGTACAGCGTGCTGCTGGCGCTTTCCAGCCTGTTGTTCAAGCTGATCTTCTTTTTGCCCGACGCCCTGGGCATCTTGCTGATCGAGGTCGGCATCCTGCTGGCCGCGTCGCGCTACGCCTTCAAGGTCACGGCCCTGGGCTCGCGCGGCATCCACAGGGCCGAGGACTACCCTTCCGAGCTCGACCCGGACTGGAAGAACCTGCCCTGGAAGCTGTTTGCCATCCTGATCGCTCAATCCATCGCCGTGGGCTGGCTGCAGCGCCTGAACCCCCTGTTGGGCACGCTGGCCTGGCTGGCCATGTGTTTCCTGCTGCCCGCCACGCAGATCGTGCTGGTGCAGACCTGCAGCTTTACCGAAACCCTGAACCCCGCCAACGCCTGGAACGCCGTGCGCACCATTGGCTGGCCCTACCTGCTGCTGTGCCTGTTCCTCTTCCTGCTGAGCCAGGGCACCTTCATTGCGCTGGGCATGCTGCTGCCCATCTTCAAAGGCTGGATCCTGCTGCCCATCGTCAACTGGCTGCTGATCTACTTCAGCTGGGTCATGGCCAGCCTGCTGGGCTATGCCATGTACCAGAACCACGCGGCGTTCGGCATTGACCTGCTGCCCGGCGCGGGCCTGGACGATGACGGCGCCCCAGCAGACCGCCGCAGCCCGCGCCAGATCGAACAAGACGCCATCGACGCGCAGGTGGCCGCGCTGGTCACCGCCGGCGACATGGCGGGCGCCCTGGGCATTGCTTACGAAGAGCAGCGCACCCACGGCGACGAAGTGCCCGCACAACGCCGCTACCACCGCGTGCTGGCGCTGGCTGAAGGCAAGACCGCCACACTGCTCGACCACGCCCAGCGCTACATTCCGCTGCTGCTGCGCTCGGGCCACGCGGGCGAAGCGCTCAAGGCGTTCCAGACCTGCCGCTCCAAGGACGCCCAGTTTGCGCTGCAGGATGCCAATGCGACCCTGGGCCTGGCCAAAGCCGCCTGGAATGCCAACGACGCCAAGGACGCACTGGCCCTGCTGCAAGGCTTTGACCGCCGCTTCAAGCACCACGACAGCGTGCCGGCCGCCTACGAACTGGTCGCGCGCGTGCTGCTGCAGGGGATGAACCGCGCCGACATGGCCTTGCGCGTGCTGGCCACGCTGGAGTCGCGGCACCCGGACACGGAGGCCACGCGGGAAACACGGTGGCTGCTGCGCAACCATGTGCCGCAGGGAGCGGCGGGAGGTTGAGGTCTCCATGGGGCTCTGGCGCTTTTGTGGAAAGCGCCATTAGCTATGTTTTTCATAGCACCCTTGATGGCTTGCCGCGCTTTCCAACACCTGGCACCTGACGCATGCCGCCCCTCGGGCTGAGCTTGTTGAAGCATTGGCGCGAACGCCCGCTTGCCAGTCTCTGCAGCGTGCTTGAGTTGACAGCGGTGGCCGGGATGTCGCTCCGGTTCCCGCCTTTCAACAAAGCATGCCGCCCAAGCCAGCCAACGAGCCCAATTGCCAAGGCTCTGACAGACTCAGCCCGAACGAATGGCCTGGCAAACCATTCACCTTTTCAACCCCAGCCCAGGCGCCAGTTCCCCCAACACCGCCGCCTCATCCCGCCGCCCCGCATGGTGCAACGCGGCCACCAGCATGCCCAGCGTCTCGCCAAGCTCCGGGTGCGCGGGGGCCGTCCGGTGCAAGGCGTTGAACAGCCTTTGCGCATCGCCCCACTGCTGCGCGCGGGCAAACCGGCGGCAGAGGCGGGCCATGTCATCCGGAACCAGGCGAGCGCCGGGTTTGGCCTTTTCGAAATAGGTGCGGTAGCTCGCGTGCTGGAACTGCAAGGTCTGCTCATCGTGGGCGTGCAGGCGAAAGATGCGGCGCGCGGCATGGTGAAAGTCCTCGCCGCCGGGCCACAGCGATGCCGTCTTGAACCAGGCGCTGAGCACCGACTGGTCTTGGGGGCGCAGCTTGGCGGCGGCGCGCCACTGCGCAAGGGCCTGCTCGAACTTCATGCCCTGGGCCAAGCGCTGGGCATGGGCCACGTGGGCATCAAAACCGTCATCCTCGTCCTCGGCCTTTGGCGTCACCGGCACCTCCACCGGCTTCTTGCGCAGCAGCATGGCCAGCGCCATCAAAGAGGCGCCTGTCAGCAAGCCGCCCAGGTGAGCCATGTAGGCGACACCCCGGCCGCTGAGCCAGTGCTGCAGCAACTCATTGGCAATCCACGCGGGCAACAGCAGCAACGCCGGCGCGGTGACGTAATTAAAGTAGAAGAACAGCTGGTAAAAAAACCGCACGCGCCGCAGCCGGTACAGCACGGCGTACATGCCCATCAGGGCCGACACCGCGCCTGAGGCGCCCAGGCCGTAGCTGCCCATGCCCGCATACGCCCAGCCCGCCAGCAGCGAACCGCCCAGGCCCCCCAGCAGGTAAAACGCCAGATACCAGCCCCGGCCCAAGGCCAGCTCAACCGAGAAGCCGAAGAGAAACAAAAACACCATGTTGCCGATGAGGTGCCCGGTGCTGCCGTGCAGGAACGTGGCGGTCAGCCAGGTGATGGGGCGCGGCTCGGCATCTTTTTCAAAGCTTTGCGCCCAGTGGCGGGTAAAGGGCGCGGGCTGGCGAGCTTCGTACTGGGTTCGCGCGGATTTCCAGTCGGCGTACCGGGGGTCTTCGGGCAATACAAAACCCGGGCTCTTCACGCGCTGCTGAAAGCCGTCCTCCTGCTCCATCCAGCGCAGCAGCATGCGGTGGTTGCCCGCCTTCTGCAGGGCGCGCGCATCCTGGAGGTGCTTGTCGCCCGTTTCCTCCAGCCAGGCCACGAAGCGTGGAACCTCCACGGCAGGCAAGACGCTGGCTACATAGAAGGCAGCCGCGCGGTCCTGTGCCTTTTCCTCCCATCGCTGCGGACCCCAGAACACCAGCATGTTCACCAGGATCAGCGCCACGGTCATCCAGGGCGGGTTGCGCCACGTGGGGCGGCTCTCAAGCGGGATGGCGTAGAACATCTGTCAGTCTGGCAGGGCAATGAACAAAGAGAGAGGGATGAGGGACGGCTCGCGACATGCGCGGGCCATCTGCTCCGGCGCAGAGCGCCGAAAGGGCAAGCGTAGCAAACAGCGGGTGGCGTCGGCACATCGCCGTGGCTTTGCAGTGCGTGGCGACGACGCGCACATGGGGTTGCGTCCTACCCGGCCAACGACCATCGGACTCAACGATGTTGGCTGGTCCCATTTCCGTCCCCGTTTCCAATTTCCAGACCCCCAGGAGCGCCCATGGCCCGATCCCCTACTACCCGTGGCGCGGCGAAAAAATCGCCGCCCACCTTGCCCTCGTCCACCCAGTCCGACACCTACCGCGGCCATGCGGGCGAATTGCAGCAGCAAGCAGGCGGCAAGCACCCGGTGCTCACCACGCAGCAGGGCATACCAGTCGCCGACAACCAGAACTCGCTGCGCTCCGCTCCGCGCGGCCCCACGCTGCTGGAAGACTTCATCCTGCGCGAGAAGATCACGCACTTCGACCACGAGCGCATTCCCGAGCGCATCGTGCATGCGCGCGGTTCCGCTGCGCACGGGTTTTTCGAGCTGACCCATTCGCTGCGCGACTACACCACCGCCAAGGTGCTGACCGAGGTGGGCGTGCAAACCCCCGTGTTCACGCGCTTTTCCACCGTGGCGGGTGGCGCGGGCTCGGTGGACACGCCGCGCGACGTGCGCGGCTTCGCCGTCAAGTTCTACACGCCTGAGGGCAACTGGGACCTGGTCGGCAACAACATCCCCGTGTTCTTCATCCAGGATGCGATGAAATTCCCCGACCTGGTCCACGCGGTGAAGATGGAGCCAGACCGCGCGTTCCCGCAGGCCGCGAGCGCCCACGACACCTTCTGGGACTTTGTCTCCCTCATGCCCGAGTCGATGCACATGATCATGTGGGCGATGAGCGACCGCACCATCCCGCGCAGCCTGCGCATGATGGAAGGCTTTGGGGTGCACAGCTTCCGGCTGGTCAACGCGGCCGGCGAAAGCACCTTTGTGAAGTTCCACTGGCGGCCCAAGCTGGGCATTCAGTCCACCGTGTGGGACGAGGCGATGAAGCTGCAGGCGGCCGACAACGACTTCCACCGCCGCGACCTGTTCGAAGCGATCGAGGCAGGCAACTTCCCGGAGTGGGACCTGGCCGTGCAGCTTTTCACCGAAGAAGACGCCGAGAGCTTTCCGTTCGACCATCTCGATCCCACCAAGCTCATCCCGGAAGAGCTGGTGCCGCTGCAGGTCATCGGGCGCATGGTGCTCAACCGCTGGCCCGACAACTTCTTTGCTGAAACCGAGCAGGTCGCCTTCTGCCCCGCCAACGTGCCCCCGGGCATCGATTTCAGCAACGACCCGTTGCTGCAGGGCCGTCTGTTTTCATACTTGGACACGCAACTGTCGCGCCTTGGGGGACCCAACTTCGCGCAGATCCCGATCAACGCGCCCAAGTGCCCCTTCCACAACATGCAGCGCGACGGCCACATGCAGATGCAGGTGCCCAAGGGCCGTGTGAACTATGAGCCCAGCAGCCTGCAGGGCGACACGCCCCGCGCCTCGCTGGCGCAAGGCTTTCGGCACTTTGCCCAGGCCGATGACGGCGACGGACGGGGCAAGGGCCGCATCCGCCCTGAGAGCTTTGCGGACCACTACAGCCAGGCGCGCATGTTCTACCGCAGCCAGAGCCCGCTGGAGCAGGCGCACATGGCCTCGGCGCTGGTGTTCGAACTCTCCAAGGTACAAACGCCCCACGTCCGCGAAGCCGTGGTGGGCCACCTGATCCATGTGGACCCGGAACTGGCCCAGCGCGTGGCAAACGGACTCGGCCTGCCGGCGATGCCGCCTGCTCCGCCCGCGGCAGAACCTGTGCAGGACCTGCCGCCCTCGCTGGCGCTGCGCATCATCGACCGCATGAAACCCACGCTGCAGGGGCGCTGCATCGGCATCCTGGTGGCCGACGGCTCCAACGGCGACACCATCGCCACGCTGCGCAAGGCCGTTGAAAAAGCGGGCGCCACCGTGAAGATCGTCTCGCCCAGGATCGGCGGCGCCACGCTGCGCGACGGCACGCTGCTGCCTGCCGATGGTCAGCTTCAGGGCACGCCGTCCACGGTGTTCGACGCAGTGGCATCGGTCATCACGTCCGAGATGGGCGAGATGCTTTCGCGCGAGTCCGCCGCGGTGGACTGGTTCCGAGACGCCTTCGGTCACCTCAAGGCCATCGCCGCGGGCAAGGGCACGCAGGCCATCCTGCAGGCCGCGGGCATCGAGCCCGACGCGGGCGTCGTGGACCCTGCCGATGTGCAAGGGTTCATCACGGCCGCGCAAACGCGCCAGTGGGCCCGCGAGCCCAAGGTGCGCATGTTGGCGTGACCACGCATTTCTGTCCCCACCCCAACGACTTCACTACCCCCACAAGGAGTTTTCCATGCCCACAGCCCGCTATGACAGCCAGCAACTCAACGACCTGGTCCTCCAGATGATGGAGACCGAACTGGGCGGCGAACAGGTCTACCGCAAGGCCATCGAATGCGCCACGAATCCCGACCTCAAGAAGGAATGGGAGGAATACCTGGAAGAGACCCTGACCCACCAGAACGTGGTGCGCAGCCTTTGCGACACCCTGGGCCTGGACCCCGACATGCAGACGCCCACGCGCCTGGTGGTCAAGCACATCGGCGAATCGCTGGTGAAGGCCATGCAGCTGGCCCAGCAAGGCGGCAACCCCGACGCCGCGCAGCTGGTGGCCTGCGAATGTGTGGTGCATGCGGAAACCAAGGACCACGCCAACTGGGAACTGCTGGGCAAGGTGGCCGAAGTGGCCACCGGCGAGATCGGCAAGGCGCTCAAAAAAGCGCATGAGGCGGTGGAAAAAGACGAGGACCACCACCTCTATCACACCAAGGGCTGGTGCCGCGAACTGGCTACCCAGGCGCTGGGCATGCCCGCCGTGCTGCCGCCGCCCGAGGAGGTCAAGCAGGTGGAGACCGCCATCGGTGCCTCGCGGGCCGAACAGCAGCGCGAGTCCATGCTCTGAAAAGAGCCCCGCCCCGCATTCGCTATAAAAATAATAGTCCCTAGCGCTTGATGCACAAGCCCTGGGGGCTATTTTGATGGCAAATCGAAAACCCGCGTTACCAAAACCCGGCGCTACTGGGCCACGAAACCGGTGGTCTTGATGATGCGCGCCCAAGCTTCGGTGTAGGCCTGCTGGCGCGTGGCCAGTTGCTGTGGCGTCATGTACCCCACCGTGAGCCCCATGGCCGTGAGCGGCCCCTTCACCTCGGGCTGATCCACCACCTTGGCCAGGGCGGTCGAGAAGGAGGTGATGAACTTCTGGGGTGTGCCGGCAGGCGCGTAGATGCCGTAGTACGGCAGATCGTCAAAGCCCTTGAGGCCCAGTTCGTCGAACGTGGGCACGTCGGGCATGGCCGCCTGGCGCTTGGTGCCCAGCACGGCCACCACGCGCACCTTGCCGGCCTTGTGGTTCTCGATGAAATCGGGGATGGAGCCGACGCCCGCCGCGATCTGGTTGCCCAGCATGTCAGCCATCATGGGCGCGCTGCCGCGGTAGGGGGCTGACACCAGGTCCAGCTGGTACTTCTGGCCCACCAGCTTCACCAGGAATTCGGGCGTGGAGGCCGGTGCCGGAATGCCCACGGCCCCCTTGCCCTGGCCTTGCGCCTTGACCCAGGCCACGTACTCGTTGAACGACTTGGCCGGGTTGCCGCCCGAGACGGCAAACGCATTCACGAACGTGGCAAAACCACCCACCGGCACGAAGTCGTGCACCGGATCAAAGCCGGGGTTCTTGATGACCTGCGGCAGGATGGAGATGGTGTGGTCGTGCGACAGGAACAGCGTGTGCCCATCGGCGGGCGCAGCCTTGAGCGCCTGCGCCGCGATCTGTCCACCCGCCCCTGGGCGGTTTTCCACCACCACGGGCATGCCCATGGCGTCCTTGAGCTTGTCCGCCAGCAGCCGCGCAATCGCGTCCGACCCGCCACCCGGCGGAAAGCCGACGAGTAGCCGGATGGGCTTGTCGGACTGGGCCGATGCCAGGCCCATGGTGAGGGTGGCGGCCAGCGCGGCGGTGGTGCGCACAGCGCGGGACAACAGGCTGCGGCGGTGCAGGGGTGCGGTCATGGTCAGGTTCCGAAGTGACGGGGTTGGACAGCGCAATGAGCGCAAGGCGTTGCAAGGTTCAGGCCAAACGGGCGCGGTGGCGCTCCAGTTGGGCTCGCACTTGCGCGGGCGCGGTGCCGCCCAGCGTGTTGCGGGCGTTGAGCGAGCCGCGCAGGCTCAGGCAGTCGTACACGTCCTTTTCGATGGCCGGGTGGAAGCCTTGCAGCACATTGAGGGGCAGTTCCGACAGGTCGCAGGCGTGGCTGGTGGCGGCCTTCACCGCGTGCGCCACGGTTTCGTGCGCGTCGCGGAAGGGCAGCCCCTTCTTGACCAGGTAGTCGGCCAGATCCGTGGCCGTGGCGTAGCCCTTGAGCGCAGCCTGCTCCATGGCTTGCGCGTTGACGGTGATGCCGCCCTCCTTCTGGCCCGTGGCGGGGTTCAGCTGGCCGCCGACCATTTCGGCAAAGATGCGCAGCGTGTCCTTGAGCGTGTCCACGGTGTCGAACAACGGCTCCTTGTCTTCCTGGTTG
>Ga0307408_100000453_pt1 | contig 35946 bp, 32 predicted proteins | sample 322Cmetagenome_FD_202116 | JGI IMG/M metagenome (GOLD analysis project Ga0307408, IMG submission 202116) | Maize rhizosphere microbial communities from greenhouse at UC Davis, California, United States - 322HYB-C-3 | ecosystem: Host-associated > Plants > Roots > Rhizosphere > Soil | place...
TGTGGCGATCGGATTGTTAGGCGCAGTGGCTCTCTCTCGCGTGCTGGCGTCGTTGGTCTTCGGGGTCAGCACCCTCGATCCGCGGGTGTTGGCGTCCGCGGCCGTGTTCATGGCAGTCGTGGCGGCGTTCGCGGCGTACCTGCCGGCGCATCGGGCGACTTCGGTCGAGCCTAGCTCGGTGTTGCAGTAGCTTGAGCGCGTCGGCATCCAGAAAAGGGGAATCGGATCAAACGGAACTGCTGATCGAACGGATTGAAAGTGGTGCAAGGCTCGTTCGAAACCTCAAAAATCCTCCGTTTAGATCAGTTGTTTCCGTATAATCCGTTTCCCCCTTTTTTTGGATGCCAGGTTCGGGTTCGCTGGGCCGAACCTGGTTCGCAGAATCACACAGAACCGCGCTATGCCATCAACATCTGCCTGGCTCCCTTGGGCGCTCGGGTCGGCGGTGTTTGCCGCCCTCACCGCGCTCTTCGCCAAGATCGGGCTCGAGGGGATCGACTCGGACTTCGCCACCCTCGTGCGGACGTTCGTGATCGTTGCCGTGCTCGGGGCATTCGTCGCCTCCACCGGGAAATGGCGGAACCCATTCGCACTGCCGCCCAAGTCGGTGATGTTCCTCGTGCTGTCCGCGTTCGCGACGGGTGCGTCGTGGGTGTGCTACTTCCGCGCGCTCAAGATCGGCGAGGCGGCGAAGGTCGCACCGGTGGACAAGCTGAGTGTCGTCCTCGTCGCTCTATTCGCGTTCGTGTTCCTGGGCGAGCGGCCGGTGCCGCGTGAGTGGTTGGGCATCGGGCTCGTCGCCCTTGGCGTCCTGGTGTTGAGCCTACGTCGCTGATCGCCCGCGGAGGTGCGGAATCCAACGCGGCACCGCGCGCTTGTAGTCGAGGTACGATTCCCCAAATCGCTGCTCGAGGCCGGGCTCCTCGACGAGCAGGAAATAGACGTGGTTGACGAGAATGAACGTCAGCGCCCAGAGGGCGAGGCGCCACGATCCGAACACCACCGCCTCGCCGGTGAGGATCGTGGCCACGCCCGTGATCATCGGGTTGCGCGTGTAGCGATACGGCCCGACCGCAACGAGGTTGGACGTTGGGTCCCACGGAGCGAGCGTACCCTTGCCGACCCGGACAAACAGGCTGATGCACCACGTCACGAGCGCGAGCCCGGCGAGGATCACGAGACCACCTAACGTCCGCGGCATCCAGCTCCAATCATCCCCAGGCCAGCGTGAATCGTTGCTCGCGAACGCGGTCAGGATCCATCGCGGCACGACGAAGGTGACCATCGTCGGAAGCAGCAGGATCGCCAGGAGGTGCCGCAGAGCTATCAACACGGCCGCCTAACGTGGCGCCCCGGCCGGTCGCGGGAGCGGCAGTCGAGGCAGTGGCGCCACGAGGGGTGCCTGCGCAACTCCAAACACCATGCCCAGCAGGATCGACGGCAGCACGGTAAGCCCTGGGGGTTGAGATGGTGAAGACCTTATACCACGGCCATGGGTGCTTCGCCATTGACCGTCGCCCAATCTACGGCGCAACCGCGGCGTCCCGCTGAAATAGCGTGAGTCGATAGCCGCAGTGTAAGCTTCACCCGTGAGCCGCGAGCACCGCCGCCGCGGCGCCGCCCGAGCAAGCCCCGATTGGAGAGCAAGTTGTCGATGGTGCCGGTGGACGCGCTTCCGCACGCACGCGCGAGCTATGATCGCCAGTTGTGGCGTCAGGCCTACGAGCTCTTTTCTGCGACGGACCGCGAAGAGCCATTGGGCGCGGACGACCTCGACCGGCTGGCGACCTGCGCGCTCATGATCGGCAACGAGTCGGAGAGCGTCGACATCTGGGCGAAGGCGCATCACGAGTTCCTGACGCGCGGCGCTATCGAGCAGGCCGCGCGCTGCGCCTTTCGCATTGGATACGGCCTCGCGTTCCGGGGCCAGATCGCGCACGCGAGCGGATGGCTCGCGCGTGCACGCCGCGTGCTCGACGACGCGGCGGCGGACAGCGTCGTTCGTGGCTACCTCATGTTGCCCGACGCCATTCGCGCGGCGCTCGCTGGAGAGTTCACGCGCTCGCACGACCTGTTCATTCAGGCGGAGGCGATCGGTCAGCGGTTCGGTGACGGCGACCTGATCGCCTTCGGACGTCAGGGGCAGGGCCGAACGCTGATCAAGATGGGCAGGCTGGCCGAGGGCGTGGCGCTACTCGATGAAGTGATGGTGGCCGTGACGGCGGGCGAGCTCATGCCGATGAGCATGGGCGATATCTACTGCAGCGTCATCGACGCCTGCTCCGAGATCTTTGACCTGCGCCGGGCCGTCGAGTGGACCGCGGCGCTGGAGAAGTGGTGCGAGTCGCAATCCGATAACATTCCCTATCGCGGGATGTGTCTCGTCCACCGCGCCGAGATTCTGCAGCTTCAGGGGTCGTGGTCGGACGCGCTGGGTGAAGCGGAGCGTGCGTGCGACCGTCTCCTCGTCCCGCCGCCGAGGCCGGCGGCGGGACGCGCGTGCTATCAGCGCGGGGAGCTTCATCGTCTGCGCGGCGAGTTCGACAAGGCGGAGGCGTCGTATCGGCAGGCGGCCGAGTTGGGGCGGAAGCCGCAGCCCGGGCTCGCGCTGCTGCGGCTCGCCCAAGGCGACACCGAAGCCGCCCTCGGCTCCATTCGCCGAGCGGTTGAAGAGGCGCGCGCGCCAGTCGTTAGGTCCCGCATGCTCGGCGCGTTCGTGGAGATCCTGCTCGCCGTGAACGATACGGAATCGGCTCGCGGCGCCGCGCGAGAGCTCGAGGAGATTGCGGAGTCCCTGGACGCACCCTTCCTGCGGGCGGCAGCGGCGCATTGCAGCGGTGCCGTGGATCTGGCGGAGGGTAACGCGGAACACGCCCTGGTGGCGCTGCAAAATGCGCGGGACGTCTGGCGCGAGGTCGAGGCGCCGTATGACGAGGCGCGGACGCGTGTGTTGATCGCACTCGCCTCCCGGGCGCTCGGGGACGAGGACACCGCGGCGCTCGAGCTCGACGCGGCGCGCGGGAGGTTCGAACGGTTGGGTGCGTCGAACGACGTCGCGAGACTGGAAGAGTCGGCGCGACGTGAATCGCCGCGCGCCCCGACGCGGCTCACGGCGCGCGAGCTCGAGGTGCTGGGCCTGGTCGCGACCGGGAAGACGAACCGCGCGATCGCAGGTGCGCTGGGGCTGAGCGAAAAGACCGTGGCGCGCCACGTGGCGAACATTTTCACGAAGCTCGACGTCACGTCGCGCGCTGCGGCGACGGCGTACGCCTATCGAAACCGACTGGTGTAGGGACTGGGAACTGGGGACTAGGGGACTGGGGACTGGGGACTCGGCTACCCAAGCCTTTACCTCTCCGTCTGTTTGGAGGCGCGGTAGAGTGCGCGAAGAAGCTTCGTCAACATTCTACCGATCGAGCCGATTAGCCCGAACGCCTTGGCGCATTCCTCCTCGCTGAGGTGCTTGCAGCGAATCGCGACATACAGAATCGACTCCACCTCGAGTAACGACCCACGTGCTATCGACACGTGATGCGCGTACTCGAGGCGGTGCACGCGTCCGTTGCCCTCGGCGATGTTCGATGGCACCGACAGAGCGGCGCGGCAGATCTGGTTCGCCATCGCGAAGCGGCGGCACCGGATCAGCTTTTCCGACAGCTCATCGACAGTCGCGGCGAGTTCAACGCCGAGCTTCCAGACGTCGAGCTCCTTGTAGCTGCGTGGGGACATTGGGCACTCACCCTGGGGGTCGGTTCAGGATGAGTACGGTGGGCGCAGTTTCTTATTTGTCCGGCATCGCACCGCTTCGCTGCTGCGCAAACATTGCGTCCCGGCCGAGTCCCCTAGTCCCCAGTCCCCTACACAGAATTACCCACGCGCCGGACTGCCCACCCTGCGTAGTTTGGCCGAAGCGCGTTGATCACAAAGGGCTTAGCGTGCTCCCAAGGTCGGAACGCCGACCAAGGCACACGCAACGGAGGCAGGATATGCGCGGATCATATGAGCCCGAGCGGGTCGAGACGATCATCATCGGTGCCGGGCAAGCTGGATTGTCGGTTGGCTATCACCTGGCTCGTCGAGGACGGCCGTTCCTGATCCTCGAGGCCAACGAGCGAATTGGCGACAGTTGGCGCACGCGGTGGGACTCACTCAGGCTGTTCACGGCGGCCCGCTACGACTCCCTCGACGGAATGCCGTTCCCATCCGCACCGGGATACTTCCCGACGAAGGATGAGATGGGCGACTACCTCGCCTCGTACGCGTCGCGCTTCGGGCTGCCCGTTCGCACCGGACAGACAGTCACGAGCCTAACGCGCGAAGGCGATTGTTATCTCGTCGTCACCGACAGTGGCCGGTACGAGGCGAACCACGTGGTCATCGCCATGGCAACCTTTCAGCGACCGAAGGTTCCCGGGTTTGCGACGAACCTCGATCCCTCGATTGTCCAGCTGCACTCGAGCGAGTATCGCAACCTCACGCAGCTCCAGCCGGGCGGCGTGCTGCTCGTCGGCGCCGGGAACTCCGGAGCGGAGCTCGCGCTCGAGGCCGTGCGTGGAGGTCACGAGACATGGGTGTCGGGCAGGGACGTCGGCCGCATTCCGTTTCGATTCGGCGGCATCCCGCGCGCGCTCCTCATCGGCGCCATGCTCCGGTTCGTGTTCCACCACGTGCTGACGACGGACACGCGGATCGGCCGGAGGGTGCGCCCGAAGGTATTGGCTCACGCGACGGCGCCGCTCATTCGCGCTACCCCGGATGTACTGGGTGCGGCAGGGGTGCAGCGCGTCGCGCGCACCGCGGGAGCCCAGGAAGGGAGGCCGCTGCTCGAGGACGGTCGCGTGCTCGAGGTCGCGAACGTCATCTGGTGCACCGGTTACGAGACCGGATTTTCGTGGATCGATCTTCCCGTGTTCGACGCGGATGGCGAGCCGCGCCACGACCGAGGCGTCGTGCGCTACGAGCCCGGCCTCTATTTCGTCGGGCTGCATTTCCTGTACGCCATGTCGTCGACGATGATCCACGGTGTCGGCCGCGACGCGAATCACGTCGCGGAGGTCATCGCGGGGCGCACGCGCGCGGGCTCGACCACCGCCGAGTACGCCGCGGCCACCGCCTAACGCTACTCGACGCGCACCGGCACGCGGGCCAGAAGTCGGCCACCAAGACCGCCGCGGATCTCGATCCGCAGCGTGCCGGCGCGCTCGGGTGTGAGCTCGAAGTCGTACGTCTCGCCCATCGCGATGGTCTGCCGGGCGCGTCTCGGCGCGCGACTCGCCACCGGCAGGTCCGCGCCGTCCTTCGCCAGTGGACGCCACTGGATAAGGAGCGAATCCATCGTGAGGACGCCCACGCTGTCCTGTCGCGCGGTCACCTGCACCGCCACGTTGGGATTCAGTAACGCGAGACTGATGAGCCGCAATCGCGCCGGCTGGCCCGCGTGAAGGACGATCGTGTCGGGGTTGGTCTGCCCGTTGACGTCGAAAAGCGGCACAGCCTGGAGGCCAGCGCGGGCGGTCTTGATGAAGATCGTGTGATCATCGCGCGGGAGGCCTAACACCGAATCGACGACGATCAGGGCGCCGAGCAACCCCGCGCGGTGCTGTTTCGGCTCGTTCGCGTGCGTATGGTAGATGAACGTGCCAGCCCGCGGCGGCGTGAAGCGAGCCTCGAACGAATCGCGAGGCGCGATGATCGGCGAGATGCGCTGGTCGATGCCGCCGAATCCGGCGACACCGTCGTAGTAGCTGTCGAGCTCCATCCCATGCCAGTGTACCGCAGTAGGCTCACCGAGGTGATTGACCACCGTGATCGAGACCGGCCGGCCGCGCTGAAGTACGATCGGCGGGCTGAACCCCGAACCTGCGCTCGCCGCGGGTAGCCCGGTCGCCGGCTCCTCGACGAGGAAGCGCATCGAGGGCGCGGAGTCGGGGAACGCCGAGTCCTGAACGGCCACGATGCGCAACCGCCGCTGCGCGGCAGGTGTGCGTGCGGCCCCGGTGCGGGTGCCAGGCCGCGGCTTGACGATGATCCCCATCACGAGACCGGTCATTCCGGTCATCGCATGATTGGCATGCGCGGCTCCGCGGGATCCTTCCGGAGGCATTGGTGGACGCGCGACGTGGATCTGGAAATGACAATGAAAGAGCCAGTTCCCAGCTCGCTCGGGAACCCATGTCAGCGACATCGCCGAGAACGGCGTCAGTCGCTGAGTGACGACCATCCCGTCAGGTGCCACGGGTCGTTGACTGCCGAGCGCGGGGCCCGTGAACTGATCGACCCGGTAGTAGAACCCGTGCAAGTGCATCGGGTGGAAGTCGTTGTTCGCGTTGATGACGCGCCAGTGCAGCGTGTCGCCGACGGTGGCTGTGAGCTTCTCGGTGGTCGGCCAGGATCGGCCGTTGATCGAGAAGATGATGCTGTCGCCCGCCGGGATACCGTTGATCACCGAGTCCGTGGACGCAAGCAGCACCATGACACGATCGCGAGGTGGCGGCGACCCAGCGGAATCGACGACGACCGCGCCCGCCATCAACCCGCCAATCTGTAGCGCGCGGGCAAGCCCATCGTTGGTCCTGGCTCGGTAGAAGTAGTTGCCAGGCGTCGAGGCAACGAAGCGGAGCATTCTTCGTTCACCGGGAGCGATCGCGGCCGAGTCGTCCGCAGTGGGGGACGACCTGCCGCTCGCACCGGACGGAATGTGGAACACGATCGTATCGCGCTCGAGCGTATTTCGTATCGTCAGCTCCACGGTCGTTCCGGCCGGAACGCGGACGAGCGGGCCGGGGACGACCGCCGGACCGGACGCCGCGCCTAACGCAAGCACCTCACGGCCCGGCAGGGAATCGCCATTGGGATACCAGACGGCCCGACGCGCCTCGAGGCTGAGCGTCAGGACGCCGTTGGCGAGCGACCCGGCAGGTTTCGTGTTGGCGTTAGGCACCGCCACCGGTGCAGTGCGGCGCGGACTCGGGAACGCGACAACAAACAGCCACAGCGACAAGCCAAGCGTGCTGGCTCCGCGCATTTGGGGCATCCTGGGTTCAGAACTCCAACAACCCGCTCTTCACAACCGAAATATCTGCCGGCACGACCGCCGCTCCATCGTAGCCTGGAAATCCACCGAACCGGAAGGACAGGCGGAGGTAGTCGACGAAGAAGAGCGCGTGCCGCTCGTTCAGCAGCTCGCCGTCGGCACGGAGGTCAGGGATCGCCATCTCGTACGCGTCGCCGCCACTCGTATTGGCCTTGTGGAGATCGTCCGGTGCGATCGTGATTGCGGACGGCCTGCCGTCCTCCTCGTCCTCTTCGTCGTCGTATTCGACCGCGCCTTCATCCAGCGCATACACCACCAGCGGGTCCGGCGCGATCGCGCGATCGGCCGGGGCAAGCGTTGGGTGGCTACCGATCAGGTTTACTTCGCCCACGACTTCGTAAAACGTGCGCAACGACAGCGGCAACACCGCGTATTTGCGCTCGAAGCTCACGATCTGGTCATGGATGTCCGGGGGAGGCGGCGTATACGCTCGTGCCCGCTCGCGCGTTTCCTGTTTCCCTGTGCCCTGAGCGGCGAACAGGTCGCGCGCCTTGGCCATCATGTCGGCCAGATTCGGAAGCCCTGGGATGTTTGGCGTTTTGCCGGCCCCCATCACCCGACGAACGAGCTGATCGAGATCCATGCGTGTCACGCCGTGCGGCCCGCCGATCGCCACGTCGAGCGGGCCATCGGGCATCCCGAACGTGTAGTGCATGGCCGTCAGGCGCTCGACGAGGGTACGCACGTTCGCCTGCACGCGACGCATGGTCTCGTAGGCGACCGCGAGCGCATCGGCGACGTAGGGGTCCTCGCGCACGCCGGCACCTAACGATACGAGCTCCCGCCACACGTCCCGGTGCGCGCCGGCCTGGTAGCGATCGTACAGCGGAAGCTTCCCGCCCGCGTGTGCGCGGAGGTGCTCGAGCCGCGCACCGGGGTCGGCAGGAAGCGCGGCTTTCAGGATCGCGTCCGGCTTCGACCGCTTCTTCGGCTTCACCGCGGGCGCGGCCCTGGCCTTCACGTGCCGCGCGAACGTCGGGTCGAAGCCCTTGTACTCACGCGGCGGGACCGCCTCCGGCTGCATGATCCACTTTTCCGGGACCGCTTTCCCGTTCCACGCGTACGCGTTCCAGCCATCGCGGAACACGGCTGCGGGGCCGTCTGGCCGGTGGAGCAGATATTTCTCGTTCACGTGAAGCTCGACCGGCCGATCACTCATGATCGCGACGCCCTCGAAGGGCCACCACATGCCTGACAAGCGCGCGACGTCCCACGCGGCCGCCAAGAGTGCCGGGGGCTCGCGGTCGCCGACGCGGTGCTCATCGTCGGCCATCGTCGAGAACGAATAGTCCCCGAAAAACGAGCTGCCGATCAGCCGATCGGTCGTGGGGCAGTGCAGCGCACTCGGCAACGCACCCCGGTTGCTCCCCCAGAAATACGTCTCGGCCCGCTCGAGGTCGTCGTCCTCGCCGTGCTGCGTGAACAGGCTCGAGACGTCGTCGGACAGGCTGTACCGCGCCTCGAGGAACTTGGTCGTCAGCATCCGCGACGGTACCGGCGGGAACCGCAGGTGCTGGCCAAGCGGGCCGCCCGCGGCCGCGAGCGCCGCCTTCGGGTCAGCGAGGCCGAGCCCGGCGCCTAACGCCGAACGCGCGCGGTCGAGCTGCTCCCGGTCGCTTCGCGACAAGCCTGTTGAAAGCTTCTGCGACCACAGCTGGTGGTGCGGCGCGATCAGCAGCGCGACCAGCCACGACGCGCCGAACGGCGAGTCGAACCAGAGAATCTGGCGCGGCTCCGTGAGATCTGCCGCCCTGTAGAGACGTCGCACCGCCACTTCCGCCCGGGGACGATCGGCGGGAGCGGTCGAGAGCAACTGGTCGAGCCATTTTGACCGAAGTTCGCGTAAGTTCACGCGCGAAGCTCGAGCCAGCGATATACGGCGTACCACATTGCGAGCGCGAGCACGGGTATCCAGATCCAGCTCTCCGTCAGCTTGCCGCGCATCGAGGCGACCACGCCGATCGCGATAATCACGATCAGCATGAGGATCCAGATGTTGCCGCCCGTCAACGCCTCCTGTCCGAACAGGACTGCGTTCCGGAAGGCTTCCTCGAGTATGTCCATGAACGTGGGTCGGACCGTGTCTCGCCCCGACTCGCCGCCGGACGGCCGGGCGGCCACCCATCATATTGTCGGATGGACCGCCAGCGCGCCATGGTCGTGCGCCGATCGGGCAACGTCACCTCGCCCCTGTCGTCGAGTACGGCCGGGGTTAGAAGACTCCGGCTCGGCACGATCGGTCACGCGGTCAGCCGCGCCTTCGCTCCGGGAGCGGGTGGTTGTGCGAGGCAATGTGTGCCGTTAGGCGCGCGGAGGCGACCCGTCGCCCGCAGCTCGGGCACGACACGCAGCACGGCGCCGGATGCAGCACCGCGAGCGGCGCCCGATGGCAGATGCAGTCGCACGCGTCACCCGGTGGTGGCGTCGGAACGAACTTCGTGAAGGCTCGGTCCCGCTTTGGCAGCCCGCGCATGCCCCAGCATACGTTCGGGGACAGAAGGGCGGAAGGCAGGCTCAATAGTCGGTAGTCGGTAGTCGGTAGTCGCTAGCAACAGAGTGCCGCACCGCATCGCGGTTCAGCAGCCAGTTCTGCAGCACCGACACCAGCGACCCCGTGCCGACCGAGAGGGCAACCGCGCTCGACGCCGTCCACAGGAACGCTGCCGTGGCGAGCACCCCGATCACGAGCACGGGCATTTGACTCGTCGTCTGGCCCGGCGTGCTAGGGGCGCTCGAGATGCTCCACGCGGTCAGCGCCGTCGCGACGAGCAGCACGGCGCCGTCCGGCCGGGCGAGGTCGCCAACCCAAAGAAACCGGACCTTGGCTCCAAGCCCGGCGCGCACCGCGGCGAAAAGACCGCCCAGGACGGGAAACTGAATCGCCATGCCCACGAGTCCCGACGGCGTGAGCAGCCTGACGCCGTGCTTCGCCTGAAGCGCGCGGGTCTCGCGCATGACCCGTAGAGGGTCGTTCGCATATCGGCGCTGCAGGACTTCCACCTCGGGGAGCAACGCGGCGAGCTTCGCCTGTTGGTCGCGGGCGCGGCGTGCGAGACGGAGCGTAAGGGGCAGAAGGGCGAGCCGGACGCCCGCCGACACGAGAAGGACCCCGCCGCCGAGGCTGCCACCGCAGACGTGTGCGGCGGCGAAGATCGCGGCCCGGAGCAGCTCGACGAAACCAGCCCACATGTTCGCCTCTCGAGGTGGTTAGGAGATTCCACCGTACGGTGCGAGACACGCGCGGGCTTCAGCCCGACCCTCAGGCTCCGAAGTGGTGCGCCAATCGGCGTCCCCAATACATGCCGAAGCCGGTGCCAATCATGCTGACGACGAACGCCGTGAACGGTCCGGCCAGTGCACCGACTGCCCACCCGGCGTAGCCACCGACGGTGGCGCCTACGAACCCCATCAATTTGGTCATGTGGTCACCCCACCCTGTGGCGCGATCGAGCTCGCAAAGAGGACGATCGGCGCTGGAGGCGAGCCACTCGATCCGCGTTGGGCAGGACCGGTGGGCGTCGGCACGCCGGGTCAATGAACCGCCAAGGGGCGGGTGCAGCCCGAGCCGGCGCAGCCTAACGCGACGAACACCTCGGCGCGGATGAGCCAGCGCCCATCACGCTTGATCCACTGCGCGGCGTAGCGGCCGCGGACGAGCGGTCGATCGTCACGCGCCGCGCGGCCGGTCCACGTCCCCGACTCGAACGCGAGGGGCCACCGCTCGTTGTCGCTGACGTCCACGCGGTCCGGCTCGCGATGGAAGACGGTCGCGGTATCCGCAGCCATGGCGGAGCGATAGTTGGCGCGCCCCTGCACGATGCGTCCGAGCCCCGAGCGGATCACCACGTCGTCCGTCCAGAACGATGCCGCGCGATCGAAGTCGCCAGCGGCGATTGCGGTGTTCTGCTGCGCACGGGCCGAGCGGACCGCCGCCGCCTCCCGTGAGTGTTGTGGGGCCACGCGTCCCACGGCGTAGGACCCAAGCATGGCGGCAACGAGGAGCGCGAGACGAGGGAGTGCGGTCATAGCAGCTTTGCCGTTTCAACGGGCGTTTCAAGGGGTCAGAGCCCTTGAATTCGTGGGCCTGGGTTTCATAGAGCGCCCGTATTCAAGGGCTCTGACCCCTTGAAACCCGGAGCCTCACCACCATGTCCAGTTGAACTGCGGCGCCAAACGGAAGCTGAGCGGCGCCGGTTGCAGAGCGCGCGTGGCGGCCGGCCCCGCCGTACAAGGCGACGAGCAGATCCGACGCGCCGTCGATCACCCGCGGCTGTTCCGTGAACGATGGCGAGGAGCGAACGAAGCCACGCAGTTGTTCGATCGACACGATACGATCGAGATCGCCGATATCGTGCTTGATGATGGCCAGCAGGTCGAGCATCGTGTCGCGTGCCGCGATTTTCGCGTCGTCCACGGACAGCTCGGTTCCGACCTCGCCGCGCCGCTGACTCACCCGCCCGGAAACGAAGAGCAGGTCGCCCGACCGCTTCGTGCCCAAGTAGTTGGCGACCGGCGTTTTCGGCGGTGGAAGGATGAGCCCGAGCTCGCGCAGCCGATCTTCCACCGCGCTCATTGCACGCTGGTCCTCCGCCACCCGCTCTCGATGTACGCGAGCCGCAGCCCGCCGCGCAGCTGGTTTCGGAAGCTTCCGGATCCATAGTTCGCGCCACCGATGACGAGCGTGCAGCCTAACAAGTACGCGACGTCCAGCCGGTGCCGGACCAGCGCGAGGTGGCAACCCTTCCGGCGGTGGGCCGGTACCGTCGCGCCACCACCGAGGCTCGCAACGCCGTCGCGAACGCGGAGGGTCGCAACGGCCGCCGGGTCGCCGCCAACGCGGGCCAGGAACCACTGCTCGTCGCCACGGAAACGCCGTCGACCATCGTCCATCGCGGCGTCGCGCCACTCCGGTGGCATCTCGAACCCGTCCACCATCGTGCTCAGATAGTCCTCGAGGTTGTCGGCCGTCACCCTTTCGATCGTGATGTGTCGCGGCGGCGAGGTCAGCTCGCTCGACGGTACGCCGTACAGGATAGCCTGCTGGAAGTCGAACTGTGCGAAGCCGGCCATCGAGAGTGCCGCGCCAACCGCTCGCGTGAATCCGGTCGGCGTGAGGTAGAACTCCGGCTCGAGCCCATCGGATGCGTAAAACGCGAGAATATCATCCAGCCGAGACAGATCGTCGGGGCCAAAGCAATACACCTTGTTCGACGGCCGACCGCCTTTCGCCTTGGCGGCGATCGTGCGACCGAATTGCACGACGATGACTGTTCCGGGAGCCGCCGGGCCGGTTGAGACGACGGCCTCGGGCGCCACGAGCCGTTCGATGCGTCGCGCGAGCTCGGGCGTGAGCAGCGGAACGTCCCGTTTCACGACATGGTTGGTCGTCACCACGTTAGGCGAACGACGGGCGCGTCACAGAAGCGGCGCCATTGTCCGCGCCGCCTCGGCCGAGGTAACGACCGGGATGCACTCGAAATCGACGACGTCGCGCCACTCCGCCAACCACTGCTCGAGGAGCGCGGGATCATCGCACTCCATGACCTGATAGCAGTGGCGGATGTCCGTCGTGACCCAGCTCGCGATGTACTGCAGGCCGTCTGGTGCGAGCCGTCCCTTGTCGCGAAATCGCCGATAGACGGGGCGTGCGTCACCGTCGCGAAAGTGTTCCACGATCATGTAGAGCATGGAGGTAAGGTCGCCATCGCGCGGGCCAGCGCAACCCTACCGCAACAACGCTCGCACGCGGTCGGTGTACTGCCGGCTGCTCCGCAGCTGCACACCGCCCTTGATCTCGATCACGTGTCCTCCCGACTCGTGCGCCCGTACCGTCAGGATGCGATCAACGGCCACGATCGCTGACCTATGAATACGGACGAAGCGGTCGGGGTCGAGCTCATCCTCCGCCTGCTTCAGCGTGCCGCGCCAGAGATGGGTCTTCGACCCCACGTGCAGGGCGAGGTAGTTGTCTGCGACGTCCATCCAATCCACCTGGTCGGCCGGCACGATGTGATGGGTGTTCCCGCGCCTGACGACGAAGCGCGTGCGATATCCGCGAGCACGCTCGGCGACCGTCGCGCTCGAGACGAGCGTCAGCCCATAGTCCGCAGGTCGTCGCCCCAGGCGCTCCCTGGCGCGCGTCACGGCCGCCGCGAACCGCTGGCGCGTGACGGGCTTCTGCAGATAGTCCACGGCGCCGACCTCGAACGCCTTCAGGGCGTACTGCTCGAACGCGGTGATGAAGATGACCGCGGGTACTCGCGCGTCGTCAAGTGCCGCAATGACGCCGAACCCGCTGAGCTCCGGCATCTCCACGTCGATGAAGACGAGGTCGGGATCGAGCCGGGTGATCAGGTCGAGCGCTTCGATGCCGTTGTTGGCCTCGCCGATGAGCTCGAGCCCCCCGGTCTCGCGAACCAGCGTGCTCACGCGCTCGCGCGCGAGCGGCTCGTCGTCGACGGTGACGACGCGAATCGCGGTCATGGCGACGCGACCGGCGGCTCGTAAACGCGGAACGGGATGTCGATGTGCGCGACGGCGCCGCGGTCGGTGCCGCTGCCTAACGAAAACCCGTGATCGTCGCCGAACGAGGCGCGCAGTCGCTCCCGTGTGTTGCTGAGACCGATCCCTTCGCGCAGTGTCGTGCTCGTCGTCAGGCCCGCGCCGTCGTCCGCCACCTCCAGGTGCAGCCGCTCGGCGTCACGACGCGCCGTCACCACGACGCACCCGCCCCGTGCTCGGCCACCGATCCCGTGAGCGAGCGCGTTCTCGACCAGCGGCTGCAGGATGAACAGCGGAACCGACGCCTGATCGAGGTCGGGCGCCACATCGATCCGGAACTGCAGTCGATCGGCGAAGCGAACCTGCGCGATCTCGAGGTACGTCCGCGCGTAGCGAATCTCATCGCCGAGCGGCACGAGCACGTGATCGCGATGCCGCAGGAGGTCGCGCAGGAGGTCGCTCAGCTTCGCCAGCATTTCGTCCGCGGCTTCGGGGTCGCGATGAATCAGCGTCGAGATTCCCTGCAGGGTGTTGAACAGAAAGTGCGGATGGAGCTGACCCGTGAGCGCGATGAGTCGTTGTTCCGCGACCTTCGCCCGCAGTCGTTCGCGATCGAGCGCCGAGTGCACGGCGCGCCGGCGCGCCTCGACCACGGCGACGATCCCTGCGAGCGCGATCCACGCCAGAGCGTTTTGCCTGACGGCCTGCGGTGCATACGCGGAAAATCCGGGCCGTATCGGCGACCCTCGATAGATCGCGACATACTGGATGACACTCGTGATCGCGATCATCGACAGCACGATGGCGAATGCGATGATGATCGCTCGCGCGCGCCCTTGTCTCTCGACGTCGATGCGTCGCGCGGCGAACAGGAGCAACGGCAGAGAGATTGCCGCAGCATACCACACGATCGATCCGACGCCGAGCATGAAGAGCAGCGTGCGGAAGTTCGGTGCCGGCCCGGGCAGGCGGGGCAGCGCACGGCGCATGGCGCCGGCTGGGATCCCGAAATCAGGCGGCGTGGCGTACAACCCCAACGCGACCGCGGCGATGACAATGCCGCCCCACACCAGCGTGGGAGTCAGCCAACTGTCGTCCGTCCGAGCGAACCGAGGAATCGTGATAGTCTGGAAAGAGACTTACTTCCGGGCTGCGAAGGACGCCTCGTCGGAGTCATCGTCGATCGCGGAGGGCGTATTGATGATCGCGGCGCCTAACGCCAGGCTTGCCGCCGCCATTCCACCAATCACTGTCAGCAAGCCAGGCAACGACGACATCGGCAGCGCGGCCCCCACGACAAACCCGGCGAGCAAGTAGAGCCAGAGCACGAGCGCGCTGACGACAAACCAGCGAAGGCGGCCGCTCTGTCGGTGGCGCAATGCAAGGTAGACCGTTGCGCCCGTTGCCACGCCGAACGACACCGCAGTCGCGGAGGAGCCGACCAGCAGGAAGCGCGCGATCACTCCAGACGACAAACCGATCGCGCCGCCAACGCCTCCACTCCACGCCACGCCTGATCTCAGCCTGGATAGCCACCCTGGCCGCCCGGCGGCGGATGGCTCGGTCGCGCTCACAGTCTCGAGCGCCGCTTCGAATGCCTCCTTCGAGATCCCGGCCTCGGTTGCGGCCTCCCTCAGCTCGGCAATCGTGAGCCGCGTGTCCTCGCAGTGATCCTCCGCCTCTGAACGACCCTTATCGATCGCCGCGGCCGTCTCGAGAATTCGTCGCACGACGTCATCTGAAATCGGGGTCTGGTCTCCATTTCGTTCCGGCTCTCTCATTTCGATACCTCACTGCCGAGTGCACGCTTCCACAGGATGTACTCGGGGCGCATGCAAAGCCAGCAGGGGCGATAACCCGCCTTGATCGCCGTCGACTCGTCGGCGAAGAAGACGCGATACGTGGCATACGGTCCACCGCGGGCGAGGGCGCGGAGCGCGCCCGGGCAGTCGAGCCGACCGTAGATCCTGCTCCGGCGATGGCCGCCTAACGTGCCCTTGGTGGGGCTCTGGTACTCGATGCCGTCGGGGCCAATGAGGCGATACATCGTCGGGAATAGGGAATAGGGAATCGGGAATCGGGAATCGGGAATCGGGAATGGAAGGGAACCGGGAACGGGGAACCGGGAACCGTGCCTCCCCGGTAAGGCCCGTTGCGGTAATAGCAGCAGCCAGCAGCACGCGGCAGTAGCGCGCAGCCGTCGGCTACCAGCCGGCAGCTGCAGTTACGTCGGTCCGCTTGTCTCATCGTGACCGGACCGGTCGTCGGCAATTCGTCCCGCTCCCGGCTCGTCGTGCGGGGTGCAGCCCACTACTATTGTGTGCTACCACATTTTGGGAGGCCCGAGCTCGGTGCCTTCCGGGACCTGTTTCGTATGACCCCCAACACACCCAGAATCGCGGCGGCCGTTTTCTTCCTGGCCGCGCTCGGCGCGTGCGGTGCGCCGCGCCAGAGCATTCAGTCGTCGAAGCCGCCGAACCCGGTCGTCATGAAGGGCGACTCGGCAGCCATCGCGAACGCGAAGCCCGACAAGTTGCGGTACCAGGCGACCGAGGCGGACATCAACTTCATGTCGGGAATGATTCACCATCACTCGCAGGCGATCGTGATGGCGAAGATGGCTCCGACGCATGGAGCGAACTCTTCCATTCAAACACTGGCCGGTCGCATCATCAACGCCCAGACAGATGAGATCAATCTCATGTCGATGTGGCTGCGCGACCACAACCAGCCTGTGCCGACACCGAACCCCAAGGGCATGACGATGAAGATGGGCGGTGAAGAGCACGTCATGCTCATGCCGGGCATGCTCACCGAGGAGCAGATGAAGCAGCTCGATGCCGCGACAGGCGCCGACTTCGACAAGACGTTCCTCACCCTCATGATCCAGCACCACAGCGGCGCCGTGTCGATGGTGAAGGAGTTGTTCGGCACCTACGGCGCGGGCCTGGACGAAACGGTGTTCAAGCTCGCGAGCGATGTGAACACCGACCAGACCACAGAAATCGCTCGCATGCAGCGCATGCTATTCGACCTGCTGATCCAAAACAAACCACAGTGATCCATCGTTTGGGTTCAGGTTCGTCTTCCTCATTCCGTTCTTCAGAGGCATGACCATGTCACTCGTGTACCGCTTCACTCGACCGTCGGTGGGTCGCACCGCAGGTCACTTCGTCAGGCTTTCGCTCGCCGCGGGGCTCTTCTCGGCGGCGGCGTGCTCGTCGACCCCCAAGACGAGCCAGAGCGCGACGCCAAAGGCAGATCCACGCGTTGGTCTCAAGGCCGGCATGTGGGATGCCCAGCAGAGCCAGTGGAACCTGAAAGTCGTCTCCGAGACCCGGCCGCCCGAGAAGTTCGTCGGCTCGACGAACTCGGACCTGGCGTTCAGCGGGAAGTACGCGATCCAGGGCAACTACAACGGCTTCCAGGTCTGGGACATCTCGAACCCGTCCAAGCCCGTCCTCACGACGGCGTTCTTCTGCCCGGCGTCGCAGAGCGACGTGTCGGTCTACAAGAACCTCCTGTTCGTGTCTGGCGAGGGTAACGGCGGCCGGCTCGATTGCGGCGGCGAGGGTGTGAAGGAGCCGGTCAGCAAGGATCGCCTCCGCGGCATTCGCATCTTCGACATTACCGACATCACGAACCCGAAGTACATCGCGAACGTGCAGACGTGTCGCGGCTCGCACACGCACACGGTGGTCGAGGACCCGCGCGACAAGGATAACGTCTACGTCTACGTCTCCGGCTCCGCCGGCGTCCGCTCGGCTGAGGAGCTCCCGGGGTGCATGGATTCGGGTCAGAGCGAGGGCTCGTCGCGTTTCCGCATCGAAGTCATCCAGGTTCCGCTCGCGAATCCGGCGGCCGCGAAGATCGTGAACGGTGCGCGCATCTTCGAGAACCTGACCATGCCGAAGTCGCACGGTGCGGCGCCGGCCGACATCGCCGAGATCAACGCCGCGAAGGCTCGCGGGGATTTCATCGCCGACATCGGTGGCCAGCAGATGGTGCTGCCGCCGCAGTTCACGAAGCCCATGCTCGACAGCATCGTGAAGGCTCGGAACGGCACGGGTGACCCGACGGGTGCGGACAGCGCGGCGCTGCGCGCGGCTATTCCGGGGATGATCGCGAAGATGATGGGTGGGAGTGGGCCGACGAACGGTCCGCGCCCGGGCCCCGATCAGTGCCACGACATCACGGTGTACCCGGCGATCGGTCTCGCTGGTGGCGCGTGCGGCGGTTACGGCCTGCTGCTCGACATCAAGAACCCGGCGAACCCTGTCCGCATGGACGCGGCCGCCGACTCCAACTTCGCCTACTGGCATTCGGCCACGTTCAACAATGACGGCACGAAGCTCCTGTTCTCCGACGAGTGGGGCGGTGGCGGCGCGCCGAAGTGCCGTGCTTCGGATCCCAAGGAGTGGGGTGCCGACGCGATCTTCACGATCGACAACGGGAAGCTCAAGTTCCACAGCTACTACAAGCTGCCGGCCGCGCAGACGGACAAGGAGAACTGCGTCGCGCACAACGGGTCGCTGATTCCGATCCCGGGTCGCGACGTCATGGTGCAGGCGTGGTACCAGGGCGGCATCTCGGTGTTCGACTGGACGGACCCTGATCATCCGAAGGAGATCGCGTTCTTCGACCGCGGGCCGATCGACTCGACGAAGTTCTCGATGGGCGGTTCGTGGTCGGTGTACTGGTACAACGGCTCGATCGTGAGCTCCGAGATTGCCCGCGGGCTCGACGTGGCCGAGCTCACGCCGAGCGAGTTCATCTCGCAGAACGAGATCGATGCGGCGAAGACGGTGCACATGGACTACCTGAACACGCAGGGTCAGCCGAAGTTCGTGTGGCCGCCCTCGTTCGCGCTGGCGCGCTCGTACGTCGACCAGCTCGAGCGGAGCAAGTGCCTGTCGTCCTCGCGGGTCTCGGCCGTGCGCTCCGCGTTGTCGTCGGCGGAGAAGGCGTCGGGGTCGGCGCGTAAGGACGCGTTGACGACGCTGTCGACGCAGCTGAACGGTGACGTGAGTGGCTCGTGCGACGGCGCGAAGGTGCAGAAGCTCTCGAACGCCGTGAAGGATCTCGCGAACGTCGCGAGCTGATTCGAAACGGCGCACAACACTGGTAACTGGTTGCTTGAACTGGTTACTGGTTCGAACCCTCGGGAGGCGCCTGTCTTCCCGAGGGTTCTTTTTAGTCCGCACGCAGCGCGAGCGCCGGATCTAGGTTGGCAGCGCGCCGGGCCGGCAGCCAGCTCACGGTCACGCACACGACCGCCAGCACGAGCGCGACGAGACCGTACGTCACCGCATCGGCAGACGTGACACCGTAGAGCAGCGCGGACAGCGACCTCGTGATCGCGAGCGCTGCGGCGCCGCCTAACGTGATTCCGGCAGCCGCGAGACGCACCGCATCGCGCACGATCAGCGCGATCACATCCGCCTGGGTGGCGCCGAGCGCGCCGCGGATCGCGATCTCGCGCGACCGTTGTGCCACGCCGTGCGTCAACACGCCGTAAACGCCGACGAGTGCCAGCGCAAGCGCTGTGACGGCGAACGCCGTGAACACCACCATCACGGAGCGACGCGAGGAGACGGCCGCCGAGCGCTGTACGAGGTCGCCCATTGTGCCGCCCCCGTACACCGCGGCGCCCGGATCGACCTCGTTGATCGTGCGTCGCAGAGCGCCGATCGCCTGACGGTCACCGGTGATGCGCGCGAGCACCGTCATGCGGTTCGCTGGGCCCTGCAGATGCGAGTAGTAGATCGTCGGCGGCGCAGGCTTGTCCAGCCGGCCGGTCCTCACGTCCCCCGCGACTCCGACGATCGTCCAGGCGCTGTCCTGCCAGCCGTAGACGCGGAGTCGCCTGCCTAACGCGCCACCGGGCGTGCCAAACAGGCGCCGCGCAAGCGACTCGTTGATCACCATCGCGTAGGCCGCGGTCGTATCGTCGCGCGTCGTCAGAGGACGTCCATGGAGAATCGGGATGCGCAGGGTTCGGAAGTAATCTCCCGCCACCGCACGCAGCGTGGCTTCGGGCCGCTCGCTCGGCGGAGGGACCGGTTCGCCATCGACGCGGAACCAGTTCGCGCCGGAGCCCCCGAGTGGCGGCTGGGAGATCGCACCGGCATGCTCGACGCCCGGGAGGGTACGCACCCGCTCGATCGCGTTCTCGAAGAACTGCTGCTGGCGTTGGCCGCTCTGATACGCCGGTCCGCTCAACGCCACACGTACCGTGGCGACGTGTTCGGCGGTGAATCCGGCGTTGAGCCCGAGGAGCGCGACGACGCTCCGCCCCATGAGCACGGCGGCCACGAGGATCACGAACGTCATGCCGATCTCCGCGGTGACGATCGAGTCGCGAAGCCGGTGATGCGCGCGACCGGTGCCGGTGCGCCCGCCCGAGCGGAGGGTCTCGTTCGCGGACTTGCCTGACGCGACCAGCGCCGGAGCCAGCCCGAACGCGACCGCCGTGAGGACCGCGGTTCCAGCGGCGAACGCGAACGCGGTGAAGTCCACCGACACGACGCGGAGCGCCGGGGCTCGATCGAACATGGCGTCGGGGACTTTCGCCAACAGGATCGGGATGAGCGCCGACGCCAGCCACGCGCCCAATGCGCCGCCGGCGAGGGCGAGGACGACGTGCTCGACGAGGAGCTGCCTAACGATGCGGGCGCGCGAGGCCCCGATCGCGGCGCGGATGGCGATCTCGCGGGCGCGCTCGAGCGAGCGCGCGACCGTGAGGCTGGCGACGTTCGCGCAGGCGATGAGCAGCACCAGCGCGACCGCGCCGAACAGCACGACGACGGGGCGCCCGATCTCCGCAATCGCGTCCTCGTGGAGCGAGGTAACCATCGCGCCGCGTCCGGTATTCGTCTCCGGGTACTGCGCCTCGAGCGCACGCATCACGTCGGCGGTCCGGGATCGGGCGACGTCGACCGTAACACCGTCACGAAGTCGCGCGACGATGTTCAGCCAGCGGTTGAAGCGCTGCGTCCGCGTCTCGGCGCTGCGGTCGATGGGAAGCCAGAGGTCAGCGTCCCCCGCGGGCGCGAAGTAAAATCCCTGCGGGAGCACGCCGCGAACGACGTAGGGGACTCCGTTGATCGTCATGGTGCGCCCGACCACGTCGGGGGCGGCTCCGAGCCGGCGACGCCAGAAGCCATCGGTGATGATGACCGCGTTCGTTCCACCGGGGACGTCGTCTTCGACCGTAAATAACCGCCCGCGCGCCGGCCGGACGCCGAGCATGTCCAGGAACCCCCACGTGATTCGTGCGCCGCGAACCATTTCAGCCGCACCAGCGTCACTGACGGTGACGTTGGTGCCGTCGTAGCCCTCCACGCTTGCGAAGAGGTCGCGCCTCGACCGGAGATCCTGGTAGTCCGGATAGGACCCCGCGGGATTGGTGCGGACATCGCTCGCGTACGTCTCGCGCACCAGAACCAGTCGCTCAGGCGCCGGGAGCGGCGGCGGCCGAAGCAGGACGGCGTTGACAACGCTGAACATCGCCGTCGTTCCGCCGATGCCGAGCGCGAGAGTGAGAAGGGCGACGATCGTGAAGCGCGGCTGTCGCCGGTACGATCGGATGGCGATGCGCGCGTCGGCTACGCCCCCGAGAAACGAGTCGGCCACTGAGGTTTCCTCGATTCCGCTGTCGTTCATGGTGAGACACGAAGGCCCACCACATCCGTTGCCGAGGATGATGATGCTCCATCAATATCCGCATCATCGTTGTTGCCGAAAAGGCTTGCCAAACGCGGAAGCCGGTTTGGTCCACTAGATTGGGGTGATGGACACGCTCGCGCTCGACACGGAATCGGCACGCTGGCTACGCGACCTGCAGGACGAAGGCGGGGCCCGCGACGACGCCATCGCCCGGCTTCATGCGATGCTCGTTAGGGTGGCGCGAGGCGAGGCAGCGCGACGACGTGCGACGCTGCCCGCGCGAGCGGCGGACGAGGTGGACGACCTGTGCGTTCAGGCCGCGAACGATGCGCTCATGGCGATTCTCTCCAAGCTCGACACATTTCGAGGCGCCGCGCGGTTCACGACCTGGGCCTGCAAGTTCGTGATCCTCGAGGCATCGGCGCGGCTCAGACGCCACACGTGGCGCGAGCGAAAGGTGGAGCTCGACGACACGATCTGGGATCGTCTCTCCGATCAAGCCCCACCGGTACTCAAAAGGCTCGAGGATGACCAGTTGATCGCAGCACTCCACCGTGCCGTCGACGCGCACCTTACGGAGCGCCAACGGCTGATCTTTCAGAGTGTGACCATGGACGACGTGCCCATCGATGTGCTCGCGGAGCGACTCGGCTCGACGCGTGGGGCGATCTACAAGACCCTTTACGATGCGCGCGCGAAGCTCCGCCGCGCATTGACCGACGCAGGCTACGCGGAGCAGCGCAATGACTGACCATCGACTCGACCAGATCCTTGGCACCACGGGTCGAGATCCCGGGTGCGACGCGGGATTGGACTTCATCGACGAGTACTGCGACATCGTCGCGCGCGGCGATCTGGTTCCCGGGCGATTCGCCGATTTCCTCAACCACCTCGGCAACTGTCGAGCGTGCCGCGAGGATACTGAGAGTCTACTCGCCGTCGTTCGCGAGCAGGGGAATCGAACGGCGACGTAAGATCTCGTTCGTTCGCGCCGCTAACTCGAGGAGCAGGTTTCTCGGGCCGGCCGCGCGTGACTCTGGCCCCTAACGCTGCGACGGATGACGGCGGCTCATCCGTGGCCATGTCGGGAGCCTTCAGATGTCCAATGCATCTACGCCCGTGACCTATGGGAGCATCCAGGTCGACGGACTGAACATCGCCTTTCGCGAAGCCGGGAGTCGGGGGAATCCCAAGCTCGTGCTGCTGCACGGCTTCCCATCGTCGTCCCACCAGTACCGCGATCTCGTTCCCGCGCTGTCGGACCGATTTCACGTGATCGCGCCCGACTATCCGGGCTTCGGTCTGAGCGACACGCCGGACCCGGAGAGCTTCGCGTACACGTTCGATCGGATCGCCGACATCGTCGACCGCTTTCTGGCGATCAAGGGGTTCGCGAAGTACGGCCTGTTTGTCCAGGACTACGGTGGCCCGGTGGGCTTTCGCCTCGTTGATCGCGGGCCGGAGAGACTCGAGTGGCTCATCATCCAGAACTCGAACGCATACGAAGTGGGCTTCACCGCCGCGTGGGACGGGCTGCGCAACGCGTTGTGGAAAAAGCGTTCGCCGGAGTCGGAGCAGCCGCTGCTCGGATTCCTGACACGGGACACGGTCAAGACAATCTACGCGCACGGCGCGAGGCACCCGGAGCTCGTGAGCCCGGACGCGTGGGAATCGGACATTGCGTTCCTCCAGCGACCTAACGCGGCGCGGCTACATCTCGACCTCTTCTACGACTACCGCACGAACGTCCCGCTGTACCCGAAGTGGCAGCGGTTGCTTCGCGAGCGGCAGCCGAAGACGATCATCTTCTGGGGGCAGGACGACATCTTCTTCACACGCGAGGGCGGCGAGGCCTACCTGTCGGATCTGCCGTCGGCAGAGATGCATCGACTGCAGGCGGGGCATTTCGCCGTGGAGGATCATCTCGACTACATCGCAACGAACATCCGCAGGTTCTATGACGCGAACGTGGCTGGCGGGGTGACGGGGGCCCCGGCTCGACTCGCGGCGGTGTGAGGACCCGGGACTGGGGACTGGGGATTGGGGACTCGGCCGGGACGCCACTATTGCCGAGTCGCCGGTCGCCGGTCGCGGCTAAGCGTTAGGCATTGCACCGTGCCCGACCACCACCGCGCAGCTGCGACAATGACGGAGATCGTCAGGCATCCAAACAACGGGGAAACGGAAACGGCCGGAAACTACTGATCGGGCGGATCGCTCCGAGGACGGGACGATTCCAACCACAACGAGCTGTCATATGAGGGAACAACCTCGGGAGGCATGATATGAACGTCCCGAGGTTGTTCCCAACAGATCACGGCTTGTTGGGTGTGGAGTTTTCCGCTACGTGGAGCGATCCGCAAAATCCGATGTTTCCGGCCGTTTCCGTTTCCCCTCTCTCAAATGTTGAATGGCAGTGTAGCGGACCAGACGAGCTGCATGACCTCGGGCGACGTCATCCCTCCCGCAACGCGACGTTAGGCTGCACGCTCGCCGCCCGGCGAGCCGGAATCCAGCACGCGAGCGCCGCGATCACGAAGAACACGACCACCATCGTCACGAACGTCAGCGGATCCGTCGGCGCTACGCCGACGAGGAGCTTCGTCATCGCGCGGGTGAGCAGGAAGGCAGCGACGAGCCCGATGCCGACGCCGATGGCGCTCAGCGTCAGTCCCTGGCCAACGATCATGCGGAAGATGCCCGACGGCTGGGCCCCGAACGCCATCCGCACGCCGATCTCCGTACCGCGCTGCCTGACGAGGCTCGACAGCACGCCGTACAGGCCGATCGCGGCGAGTGTGGCGGCCAGTGTGGCAAACAGCGTGATGAGCGCGAGCGCGAATCGCGTTGGCGCCATCGCGCGATCGAGAAAGGCCGTCAGCGGCTTCATGTCGGTGATCAATAACTGCGGATCGAGCTGCATGAGCGCAGAGCGGACTGGCCCCTCGAGCTTGGCGGGGTCGCCGCCGGTGCGGACGATCCATGCACCGGCACCGTTGCCCTCCTGCGCGCCATTACTGAAGTAGATGGACTCCTTCTCGTCTCCCACGAGCGTCGTGTGGCGCTGATGGGCGATGACGCCAATGACCTCGAACGTCTCGGGCTCGGGCGTCGAGATGCGGGCGAGCAGGTGCTTGCCTATGGCTGACTCGTTCGGGAATGCCATCGCCGCCACGCGGTCATCGATGATGATGGTCTTGGCGTTAGGTACGTCGTCCTGGGGACCGAACGTGCGACCCGCGATGAGCCGTCCGCGCATGACCTCGAAGTAGCCGGGCATCACGATGTGGAACTCTCCCTGGCGGAACTTCGTCGGGTCGCCGAGTGCCGCGCTCGTCCCCCACCGGCCGCTGGAGGGCAGGTTTTCGAGCGGCAGAACCGCGGCGGCAGTGACCGCTTTCACGCCTGGTACCGCGGCAAGACGCTCGCGGATCACCGCGATTTTCGCCATGAACTCCGTGTCCGAGCGAACCCGGAGGTTGCCGAGCCGCATCGTCAGAAGGCCATTGGCATCGAAGCCCGGGTTCACGCGCTGCAGGGCGATCGCGCTGCGGATCATGAGACCGCAGCCGATCAACAGCACGAACGACAGCGCGACCTCGGCCATCACGACCGACTTGCGCAGGACCGTGCTGTGACCGCCGGTCGAGCCGCGACCGCCGGCGCGGAGCGAGTCGATGAGGTTCGGTCTCGAGGCGCGGACGGCCGGCACGAGGCCGAACACGATCGCCGACACCACACAGGCGGCGAAGGCGAAGCCGAGGACGATCGGGTCGATCGACACGTTCGTCATTCGCGGGAGGTCCGCCGGCGCGAGCATGGGCAGCACGCGAATGCCGGCGTACGCGAGGCCGAGGCCGAGGATGCCACCGGCGCCGGCCAACACGAGACTCTCGGCGAGCAGCTGCCGGACGAGGGCCCACTGCGAGCCGCCCAGTGCCGCACGCACCGCGAGCTCGCGATCCCGCGCTGAGACGCGGACCAGGAGCAGGTTCGCGACGTTCGCGCAGGCGATGAGCAGCACGAAGAACACCGCACCCATCAGCGCGCGGATCGTCGGCTTCACGGTGGCAACGACGTTCTCCTTCATCGACTCCGTGCGGAAGTGCAGGTCCACCGACTGTTTTGTCGGATACCGCGAGCGGAGGTCCGCGGCGATGCGCTCGACCTGCTGGAAGGCGGCAGCGAGCGTCGTCGTCGGCTTCATGCGGGCGACCACGAAACAACACACGTTGTTGCGCGTGACGTCGGCCGCGTAGTTGATGCGCGCCGAGAGCCACACGTCCGGCAGGCGCTCGACGCTGGATTTCGGAGGAAAGAGGAGCTCCACGCCAGGTGCGAGGATGCCCACCACGTGCACCGGTCCGAAGCCGACCTGGATGTCCTTGCCGACGATCGATGGGTCAGCGCCGTACTGGCGGCGCCAGAATCCGTCGCTCAGAACGGCGATCTGTGGGAGTCGCTGCGGCGGTGCCCCTGCCGGAGCGCCACCATCCGGCGATGGCGGAGGCGGGGGCTGGACGCGGCCATCCTCAGGTGTGAACGCACGTCCGCGAACGACTTTGACGCCGAGCACATCGAAGATGTTTGGCGTCACGAAGGCGGTCTTGACCTGCTGCGGCGGTGCCCCATCGACGATGAGGGGCGCCGTTCCCGTGCGGACCGCGGCGATCCCGTCGAAGAGGGTCGCCTGATCCATGAGGTCCTTGAGGTCGCCTGGCGCGAAGAGCCAGTCGTACACCTGGCGCTGCCGGAGCTCACCCCAGATGATGGTCAGGCGCTCGGGATGGTCGTAGGGCAGGGGTCGCAGCAGGACGGCGTTGACGACGCTGAAGATGGCGGTGGTTGCCCCGATGCCTAACGCGAGCGTGATGATGGCCGTGAGCGAGAACGCCGCGTTCTTGCGCAGCGTGCGGACGGCAAGAGCCAGGTCTCTCAGCATGGGACTCCTAGTCCCCCTTACGGAACGGGAGGTATGGTTGGGTACCTAATGCCCAGCTGCTCCAGGTACGTCGCGTACTTCGTCGGATCGTAGTAGTACTTCCGCATCTCGTCGCGGTACCGCGCCATCTTCTCCGCATTCAACCATATGGCCGGTTGATCGCTCGCCGCCATGAGCGGCTTGTACTTGATCGTCTTTGTTTGTACGTCACTGAAGTAGCGTTTCGCGTCGGTCACGAGACGGGGCTGCATCATGAGGTCGAGCAGCGTCATCGCCTGCACCTTGGCGCCCGCTACCACGCCCTTGTGCGCGATCGGCGTCGCCATGGCGATCGCGTCGGCCCAGTTGTGACCCGGCGTGCCCGGGATGTTCGACGGGTAGTAGAGCGTGACCGACGGGACCGTCCACGTGACATCACCAATGTCGTCGCTGCCCGTGCCCGCGCTCGCCTTCGCGGCATCCTCGGGCGTACGGAGCGGCGGCACCTTCGTGGTCAGGCCGCTGTCGGGCTGGCCCATCATGCGCTGGACGGCCTTCGCCATCGCGATGTCCTTGTCGTCCCATTTGGGCATCCCCACGCGGACCGCGTTCTCGTGCATCGCTTCGGCTATCGGCTTGTTGAAGTGCGGGCGCCAGGCCGAGCCGATGACTTGGACAGTGTCGAGCGTGGTAAACGTTGCCTGGGCGGCGGCGCGGGCGATCTGCTTCGCGTCCTCGAACATCTTCGTCACGCGGTCGTAGTCACGCTCGCGGAAGTAGAACCAGATGGCGGCCGTGCTGGGCACGACGTTAGGCTGATCGCCGCCGTCGGTGATGACGTAATGCGACCGCTGGGCAGGCTCCATGTGCTCCCGGTGGTATTCCCATGCGTTCGCCATGTTCATGACGGCATCGAGCGCGCTCTTGCCGCGCCACGGCGCCCCCGCCGCGTGTGCGGCCTGGCCCGAGAACTTGAAGATCGCCGAGATGAGTGAAAGCGCCGACTCGTCGCCGTACGAGATCCCGAACTCGCTGCTCACGTGGGCGAAGAGGTTCGCGTCCACGCCGTTGAAGACGCCCGCCCGCACGAGAAATGCCTTGCTCGCCAGCTGCTCTTCCGCCACGCCGGGCCAGAGCATGATGGTGCCGGGAATCTTCTCGCGCGTCATGATGTCCTTCACGGCGAGGGCGGCGATGATGTTGAGCGGAACGCCGCTGTTGTGCCCTTCGCCATGGGCGGGGGCGCCGAAGATCATCCGTGCTCGCCCGGCGACGCCTGGCTTCTGGCTGGACTGCGGGATCCCGTCGATGTCCGAGCCTAACGCGATGACGGGCGAGCCGCTGCCCCATTTCGCCACCCACGCCGTGGGGATGCCGGCCACGCCACGGTCGACCTTGAACCCGTTCTGCTCGAGGATGCCCGTCAGGTACTTGGACGTCTCTAACTCCTGCATGCCCAGCTCGCCGAAGGAGAAGACCTGATCGACCATCTGCTGGGCCATCTTGGCCTTGGCGTCTATCGCAGTCGCAAGATCGGCCTTGAGGCGGTCCATGCGCGGGTCACGTTTGGCCTGCGCGACGAGGGTTGCGGGGAGAAGCAGGGAGCCAGCGAGGAGGTGCCGGACGGATGTGGTCATCGCGGATTCGCGGACGCAGGGGAGAGATGAAGGAGCGAGCACACGAGCTCGTGGCGTTCGCGAGACGGTAACTCCGGTGGGTGGGCATCCGCCATATCTGCCCATCCTGTCTGCTTGTCGTAGAACGGCCCGTTGTCGATCACGAACGGAATGGGCTTCGGCCCGATCTGGACCAGCACGTGATCCGCGGGGTCTGGGCCGGTGCCCGAGTCGCCGTTCGCGCACGCCGTCCCCGCGAAGAGCGCACCCACAATGAACAATCTGGTAATGAACGCGCGTGACATGTATGCCTCCAGCTGCAGTCTGATTGTCGAGTGGTGTCCAGCTCGCGTGTCAGACTAGCGGCGGAGAGTCACGCCTCTCTCACCGTATCAACCGGTTGTGGCAGAACGTCTTCCATCGTTTCGACGACCCCAGGACGCCGCTATGGCGTGCCTGCGTTGACAACCGGGCTCTCCCACCAGAGCCGCGCGAGCGGCTTCTGACGTGGCCAGATCTCGGTCAGCGTCGCCGCCTCGTACAACCGGCCGTTCTTCATCACCCAGCGGATGCTCGTCGTATTGCGGATGTCGCTCAACGGATCGCGATCGAGCACCTGGAGATCCGCTTTCTTGCCCGCTTCGATCGACCCGACGTCCGCCGCAACACCGATGGCGTCCGCGGAGACGATCGTCGCGGCGCGGAGGATGTCGTGGTTCGGCATTCCTCCCATCCCGTAGCCCCACAGCTCCCAATGTACCCCGAGCCCCTGCCGGTTCCCGTGTGACCCGAGTCCGACGTGAGCACCCTCGCGCACGAGTGTCGTCAATGCCGCGGCAGCGCGTGGGAATCGGAGCTGACTGTCGCGTATCCACTTCGTTGCCTGCTGCAGGCGATCGTCGAGCTCCCAACGCGGTGTGAATCGCGTGAGCACCGAATCCGCGTACGGGTTCGTGCGCGTGTTGAAGTACCCCTCGAGATCGGCCGTAACGATCAGCGTGGGCGTGTAGGTGATGCCGCTCGCCGCCAGGAGCTTCGCGACATCGTTGTAAAGCGGAAACGGCATGATCGTATGCTCGGTGCCGGAGTAGCCGTCGAGCGCCAGCGTCATGGTCATGCGGAAATCGCCGGCTTCGGTCGTCGTGTTCAGGCCGAACTCCTTGGCCGCCATGTTGATCCACTGGCGGTGCTTCCGGTCGCCGGTCTGGTACTGCTTTATCATCCCTGTGTTGTAGAACTCTCCATAACGCCGGACGATGTTGCGCGCGTCCGTGTAGCTCGAGATGTCATCGCTGGGGAAGATGCCACGCGCCGTGCTGAGAATGCGCGGGCCGACCATCATCCCCGCGTCCACCAAGTCGCCGAGCGTCAGCACATCGGTCGTCATGGTCTGCGGGTCGCGGGTCGTCGTCACGCCGTACGCGAGGTTGACGAGGTACTCCCACGGCTGCGTGCGGTGCACGCCCCACGCCGTCCACATGTGGGCATGGATGTCGACGTAGCCGGGAAGAATCGTCTTGCCAGTCGCGTCGATACTGCGTGCACCGGCCGGAACATCGAGCGTCCCGATCGGCCCGACCGCGGCGATGCGGTCGTTCACGACGAGCACGTCGGCGCGGTCGATGACCTCGTTCGCCTTCATCGTCACGACGCGCGCGTTCTTGAGCACGATGGCGCCCTGCGGGCGATCCCTTGGCACCGTGAGCGCGATGTCGTACCGCGCCGTCGTGCGTCGCCCGAGATCGCGGACGAACAGCGATGGGCCCAGGGCCCACACGGCACGGGTTCCATCCACACTGAAGCTCGGGAAGCTGCCGCCGATTTCCGTGAGCCGCGTAGTGGGGACCGGCGATTGCGCGAGCTTCGTCGTCGAGATCGTCGGCACGTCGCTCCCGGACGGGATGAGATCGACGAGATAGAGGTTGGTCCGCACGTTCGCCAGCGCGCGCTTCCCGTTAGGCGCGATGACGATCTCATCGGCGGACTCCTCCGCTGCCCTCGTCCACGCCCACCCGGTCATCTTGAGCAGACTCCGTCGATCCGACCCGTCCCACGCCATCGAAATCAGGCCGTCGACGCCGTCGTACGCGTACACGCGATCGACGCCGGTGACGAACTGTGCGCCACCCGGCAGGCCGTCGTAGTTCGACGGAAAGGTGATCGGCGAAATCAGGCGCGGCGTGGCGCACGCCGGGCGCGTGGCGACACAATCCGCCGGGAGCCACATGAGATCCACGTCCTTGTACTGCGTGCGCAGCAGCTCGTCGCGGCTGTTGACGCGCTGTTGGCGAGTTCCCCGTTCGACGGCGATTCGCGCGCCGTCGGCGGTGAAGACGGGCTTGTCGTAGAAGGCCCGAGTCGACGAGACGCGCTCGGGCGTGCTGCCGACCACCGGCCGGACGCGCATCAGGTCGCCGCCTAACGAATCGGTCCAGGTCACGTACACGATCGAGCGCCCGTCCGGCGACCAGCTTGGCGAGAACTCGCCGACGTCGCTCGTCGTGAGGCGTCGCGGCACGACCTTCTGCGGCGCAGTCCCATTCGGAGCGGCGTCAGGCAGGTCGGCAATCCACAGCCGATCCAGCGCGGAGAACACCACTCGGTGATTGTCGGGCGATACGCGTGGATCGCGGATCTGACGGACGGTCAGCACGGAGTCCGGCAGTCGGTGCTCGATTCGCACGAGCGCCGCGAGCTGCTGGTCCACCTGCGCGGTGAAGGCGATGGCGGTACGTCGCCCCGTCATCACATCGATCGACCAGAGCTTGCCATCGAGGGACGTCACGAGCGAGCGCCCATCCGGCGTGAACGCCGAGCCGGGCATATAGTCGCTCGTGCGTCCGCTCCCGGCCCACAGAGCGTGTTCGGCGAGCACGCGCTCGTCGCCGCTCGCGAGATCGCGGAGGAAGATCGCCGAGCCGTTCTCGCCGTTGCCCCCGACGTACGCGAGCCAGCGACCGTCGCGGCTCAGCGTCGGCCGGATCGCCCCGCCGACGTGCCCGCTGCGCACCGAGACGCGTCCGGTCGTGCGGTCCAGCGTGAAGAGCTGATGCTGAATGATGCCATGCGGCGCCGCTTCGCCCGCGGCACCCGTCGGGCCCGGGATGGCGGCGAAATACAGCATGCGTTCGTCACCACCGAACGCCGCTCCATGGGCGAACCGGCCAGGCACGGTGAGCTTCACGCCCGCTCCACCATCGACGGGATACATCCAGAGCTCTGAGTCGTTTACCAGCAACCCATTCCGGCGCGTCGCAATGATCGCGCTTCCATCGGGCGTCCATGCCGGCGCGACGTACCAGGCACGATCGCCGCGAGTGACCGCTCGCGGATTTTTCCCGTCCGCGTCGGCGATCCACAGATTCTCGGCCCCCGTGCGATCGCTGACGAACGCGATGTGCGTCCCGTCGGGCGAGAACTTTGGGTGGGAATCCCAAGTGGGGCCGTCCGTGAGGCGCGTTGCCGTACCGCCGGCAATCGGAAGCGTGTAGAGGTCGCCGAGCAGGTCGAAGACGATCGTCTTCCCGTCCGGCGAGACGTCCAGCGACATCCACGTGCCCTCATCTGTGGTGAAGCGGAGGGTGCGTGGCGTGGCGGGAACGGGGGCCCGTGCGCTCGTGTCCTGCGCGCTAACGAATGACGGGAAAGAGCCGACGCTCGTTAGGACCGTTGCGAGCGTCAGCATCGGGACATGGCGTGCCAGCATGGGCTACCTCATTCCGCTAGATAGTTCCTCCGAACACGGCGCGACGCGTGAGCTGCTGCTGTGTCTCGCGAACGTCAGCGAAGTCGTCGGCCGGACTCTGGCCGGTGATCATCGCGACTGCGTGGGTGCGCAGGAGGTCGTGTCGCTGTCGCCACACGCGACCCGCGTGAACGTACGACAGCTCGACCCAGTCGGCGACCTCGTCGTCGCCGCGCGCGACGACGGTCTGGCCGGGCGCCGCAAGGTTCTCGAGGGCTGGCCGGTTTCGCGCGGTCTGCACGAAGATGGCGCGATCGGGTTCTCGAACGAGGTAGAAGGCGGGAGACACCTCGCCCGTGACGATTGCCGTCCAACCTCGAGGGAACGGCACCGAGTACACGCCACCTGCGTCGATCCACCATTCTCCGCGCTCTGGGCCGTCGATGACGGTCGCGACCGGGTTGGTCATACCACGATCACTGCGTGCATCCGTCGCGATACGTCGAGTCTCTGGCGAATCCCCCCGCGTCGCCGTGGCAACGAGCGCGTCATCTTCCGCGCGAGCGAATTCGAACGGAATCTCCACGGGAATGACGCGCTTCCCGTAGCCGGAAACGGCGACGTAGACGTGGCCCGTCTGGGGCGCCACGGTCGATCGCCTAACGCAACAGCCGCTGGAACCGCGGGTTCCCGTACAATGGCTTGTAGGTCGGATCCAGCCGGAGCCACTGCGGGGTCAGATCGGACGAATAGACGGTGAGCAGCGGCATTCGTGCTCTCTGAAGAGGACGTGCACAGTGGGTTATTACTGGTACAGGTAACTGGTAATCAGAACCCTCGCGATGCCTCTCTACGGTGAGATAAGCATCCCGAGGGTTCAAATGACCAACACCAATTCCAGTAACCTGTAACCTGTGTGCTTTGATCTAGCGTTCCTACTTCGCCGTCAGCGTGCCGAGCAGCCCATGCGTCTCGTCGTCCGGTCCGGCGCTGAAGTACAGGTTCGTCGCCGGTGCGGAGCCAACACCGAATTGCAGGTCCCACAGCCCTGGGATAACCAGCGACGCGTTGTTCGAGTCGTGCAGGAAGCCGCGAAACGCACCCGACGTGGCATCGTAGGCGCCGATCAGTCCATCACCGAAGTTGCCGATCAGGATATTGCCGCCCGCACTTCCAAAATCCGCCGGCGCGGCAACGACCGCCCACGGCGAGTTGAGCCTGCCGTTCGACACGAAGCGCTTCACGAGTGTGCCGGCCGGGTCGAAGATGTCGACAAACCCGTTTCCTACACCGGGCTCGTCATCCTCGTTGTCGGGCGCTTTCTGCTTCGCGAACGTGACGTACAGCTGTCCGTTGATCGTGCGAATTCCGAACGGGCCGTAGCCGGACGGGATCGACGTGTCGGTGAACGACGAGACGAACGCGAAGTCCTTGTCGAAGATGTCGACCGAGTTCCCCTTGAAATTCGTCGCGTACAGGAAGTTCGCGCCGCCGTTCGACGCCATCGCCAGGCCCTTGTACACCGCGCCATTGGCCGAACGGTCCGCCACGATCTGGGCGTTCGTGCCTGCGGCCTGGTTCCACGCCGAGATCGTGCCGTCCTCGCCGGCGAAGATGAACAACGCCTTGTTGCCGCCGTTGATCAGGAAGTCGGTCGTCGGATTGAACACCTGCCCTGTTGGCTTTCCACCCGGCGACCCGCCGGCCTGTGGGATACCAACGACCAATGAGAGCTTCGCGCCGGTACCGTCGTACAGCGTCGAGAGCGACGTTCCGTTGTCACTTACCCACAACGTGCCGTTCGAGCTGAACGCCATTCCCCACGGGTTGACGAGGTTAGCGTCTACCGTCGTTGCCCCCAGTGACGCGTCATCGGCGACGAGCTTGGTCTCCTCGTACGCCGTTGGGAGAACAGGTGTGGTTGGAGAGTTATCGCTCGAGCATGCGACGAACGTGATGACGAGCCCCGCAATAACGGCAGAGCGATATACGAATGACGTGGAGCATTGCATAGGCGCCTCCTGGTGAATACCTGTGCCCGCCGGCACACGCTCGCGCTGACTGTAGGCGAACGTGTGCCGGCGGAGCTCCGACCATACAATTGGGGGTGCTAACGCGCGCCTGAAATACGGTGAAAGGATGAACGGCCGTCGAGCTTGGCGAGGTCGTTCGTCCGAACGCAGAGCATCCGATCCGTCGAAATGCCCGCCGGCTCCGGCACACTGTCGTGTATCGCCACGCGGCCGCTACGCATGAGCTTCAATGGCTCGCGTCGCGCGTTAGGTGCGCTCGCGCGCACCCGGCGCGGCCACGTTCCGGAGTTGTCGATCGTGAGGCGCGGGACGACCTCGACGGCTTGCCACCCGGCCGTGTGCGACTGGTGGATCACGGCGCGCTCCGGTTCCAACGACGGCGCCAGCAGGGAACGGCCGGCCTCGTTGATCCCGATTCCCGTCGCTAGTGCTTCGCCGAGCATCCAGCGAAGCGCGATCCGCTCGGTCTTCGGGTCGCCGTTGCCGCCGCCGACATCGGAGTGACAGCCACGAAACCAGACCTCGGCGATGTCCTGTGCCTCGATCGCCGCGTGCTCGGACTCCGACAGTCGCGACCATGCCGCTCCTGGCTCGCGGTCCAGGTCGAGGCGACCCCACGTCGTCACGTCGAACCACCCCCGCTGCTCGTCGAGCGCGACCGCGTGGCGAACAGTGTCCACGATCGGGTTGTGCCTCAGGTGTGGAAGCATGACAGGTCGCAGGCCGCCGTACGACTTCACCGTATCCCAGACGCCGAGGAAGTGAACGCGACACTCGCGCTGGTGCTCGGCCGATAGGAATCGCGCGATGGCGTCGCGATCAGGCTGCATCGGCTGATACAGTGCCCATGCGCGGTCGAAGAGCCGACCGTCGTCGTGGCGATCGCTGGCGGGAAGCCCGCAGCGGTAGAGCAGGCCCGCGAGCGTGCGTACCGTGAACGCACCGCGACTGAAGCCGAAGAGAAAGAGGTGATCGCCTTCGTTGTACAGCCGCGCCAGCGCCTGATACATCTGCCGCACGTTCTCCGCGAGGCCGTAGCCGAAGGCGAGACCGAAGACGAGCGAAGCCCGTTCGAGGGGCCGGAAACGGGACTCGTTAGGTGCGTGGAGCACCTCGAGCGCGGACCGGTCACCAATGGTGTTGGCGTACTGGTCGATCTCCTGCCATCGCCGGTCGTCGGTGCCGATACCCTGGTCGTAGACGACGGCCTGCGCGCCATGGTCGTTCAGCGCGAGGTGCTGCACCACTCGCGCAACGTTCGACTCGTGTCGCTGGAAGGAGTTACCCGTACCGTCGGAGCAGATGACGATGTTGCGCGGCATCGAAGCACCTCGGCGAAGTTGAGCGTCAGGGCTCGAACGCGTTCCAACGCTCGCGTGAGAGCTCCATGAGCCGACCAAACCGTGGCTCGGAACGGAGCCGCGAGAAGAACGGCTCGTACTCGGCGAGGAACGGGTAGTTGACGATCCCCAGCTCGATCATGCGCTGCACCGCATCGAGCGCGGCCTCTGTCTCACCGACCAGCGCAAAGGAGTCCGCCATCCACCAGGAGAAGATGTCATCCCACCGTGCCGCGTCGCGCAGCTCGGGCGTGAGCACGTTCAGCACCTGCTGGCGATCCCCCTCCAGCGCGTAGCCTAACGCCGACGCGAGCCTCGCCCAGCCCATGGTTGGCGCGTCGCTCGACACGCCATGGAGCATCAGGATCGCCTCGTCCTGCCGGCCGTTGGCGGCGAGCGTCTGCGCGTGCAGCATGCGATGCGTTGGGTTGCCAGGATCCACCTCCACTGACCGCTGCGTCCACCTCATCGCCTCGACGTAATCGCCATCACACATGGCCACGATCCCGTACATCGCGAGGTTGATCGACGTCAGGGGATCCACCTGCTGCAGCCGGTCCATCAACGCGCGGGCCATCGGGATCCGACCCGCGACCGCGTAGTGATAGCCGAGCCAGAGGAGTGCCTCGGGATCGTTCGGGTCGAACACGAGCGCCTTCTTGAAGTCGGCCCGCGATCCGGTGGCGTCGGCCCGGTTGTTCCGAATGGCGCCACGGAGCCCGTATCCCTTGGATGACTTCGGGTTGAGCTCGAAGATGCGTTCCGCGCACGCCTCGGCCTTGCCGAGCCATTCCTCGTACTGGTCGACGGGCACGAGGCCGACGTTCACGTGCTGCCAGTAGATCATTCCCTCGGCCGCCAGGAGCAGCTCGTTTTCGCCCACCAGGTCCTGCGCCTGACGAATGAGCTGGAGCGCCAGCTCGAGCGACGGCTTGGTGAAGCTCCAGATCTGCTGCCGGGCCAGCAGGTAGAACTCGTACGCCCGCATGTCGGCGATCGGACGCTCGGCGATGCGGCGATCCTCGTCCGGCGTTAGGCGGACGCGTAGCGCCTCCACGATCTGGCGCGACAGGCGCTCCTGGATGTCGA
>Ga0307408_100000454_pt1 | contig 35920 bp, 24 predicted proteins | sample 322Cmetagenome_FD_202116 | JGI IMG/M metagenome (GOLD analysis project Ga0307408, IMG submission 202116) | Maize rhizosphere microbial communities from greenhouse at UC Davis, California, United States - 322HYB-C-3 | ecosystem: Host-associated > Plants > Roots > Rhizosphere > Soil | place...
CAACCCGGCCAGCTGTTCCGGCGGTACTGACTATGGCAGCTTCCAGAGCGATGGCGCGACTTACAATGTGCGCCGCTGTTTGCGTACCCAACAACCCTCGATTGATGGCACCCAAACTTTCTACCAATACTTCAGTGTGAGAAACCCCAAAAAAGGCTTCGGAAATATCTCGGGTACCATCACCTTTGCCAACCACGCCGGTTTCTGGGCGAGCAAAGGGCTGACGTTGGGCAACCACGATTACCAGGTACTGGCAACTGAGGGCTACCAAAGCCGCGGCAGTTCGGATATCACCGTCAGCCAGGGTGCGACCACCAGCAGTACTCCCGCCAGCTCTACGCCTGTTGCTTCCAGCAGCTCGGTGCGCAGCTCGACCGCCAGCGGTGGCGGTAGTGGAGTTACAGTACGTGCCCGCGGCGTTGCAGGGGGCGAGCACATCAACCTGCGTATTGCAGGTGCTACGGTGGCCAGTTGGAATCTGACCACCAGCTTCCAGGATCTGACTTATACCGGCACGGCGTCTGGTGATATCCAGGTACAGTTTGATAACGACGGCGGTAGCCGCGACGTAGTGGTGGACTATATCCGCGTCAACGGCGAAACCCGTCAGGCAGAGGATATGACCTACAACACCGGTTACTACGCCAACGGTTCATGCGGCGGCGGCGGTAATTCCGAGTTGATGCATTGCAACGGCGTGATAGGTTTTGGTTACACCTATGATTGCTTTAGCGGCAGTTGTTCCGGTGGCAGCACCGGTGGTGGCACGGGCTCCAGCAGCAGCGCGAGCAATTGCTCTGGTTATGTCGGTATCACCTTTGACGATGGCCCCGGTGCTAACTCCACTACCCTGGTGAACCTGCTCAAGCAAAACAACCTGACCCCGGTGACCTGGTTTGTGCAGGGCAACTATGTGGCCGCCAACACCAACCTGATCCCGACTTTGCTGAGCGTGGGTGAAATCCAAAACCACAGCTACACCCATCCACACCTGATCAACCTGAGCTATCAGCAAATCTACGATGAGCTTAACCGCACCAATCAGGCGATCCAAAATGCGGGCGCGCCCAAGCCGACAATCTTCCGTCCACCCTATGGCGAGGTTAACGCCAATGTAAACCAGGCGGCACAAAACCTCGGCTTGCGCGTAGTGACCTGGAATGTGGATTCGCAAGACTGGAACGGTGCCAGTGCGGCAGCCATCGCCAATGCGGCCAACCAGCTGCAAAATGGCCAAATAATCCTGATGCACGATGCCAATTACAACAATACCAACGCGGCGATTGCGCAAATCGCATCAAACCTGCGCGCTAAAGGCCTGTGCCCGGGTCGTATTGATGCAAGTACCGGCCGCGCCGTTGCGCCTTCTGGTGGTACCGCAAGTAGTACACCCGCTGTTTCCAGCAGCAGCCGTAGCAGCACACCAGCGGTATCCAGCAGTGCCCCGAGCAGCACACCTGCATCCAGCAGTCGCGCCAGCAGCAGTGTCGCTACCGGTGGCGCTTGCCAATGCAACTGGTGGGGTACCCGCTACCCAATCTGCACCGCAACAGCAAGTGGTTGGGGTTGGGAGAACAACAGAAGCTGTATCACTACCAGCACCTGCAATAGCCAAGGTACTGGCGGCGGCGGGGTGGTGTGTAACTAGCCCTGATAAAACTCCACCAGTAGGTTTAGCGGGGTGGGCAGACTAAAAAGGGCGGATAATCCGCCCTTTTTATTGGCAGCAAAAACATCATTTCAGTTATATAAACCTAATATATAGTTTATTTGACTATATGCTTATAGTTTTATTGACAATAAATAATCCCGACGGTATACATGTATACATCGAGTGCCGGGTGGTTTTAACAATAACAGCAAGCCTGTTTGGTACTCGATATACACCTGTCCGCAACAGACAGGATCAACCTTGCAACGGTCCTCATCCTCTATGGGTGGTATTGGTTGAGAGGCTTAATTAGAGAGACTAATAATGAAAATCACTGGCAAAAAAATCCTGACGTCACTTATCGGTGCTGCAGCCCTGTGTGTAACAGCGGTTAATGCGCAAACACTGTCTTCAAACGCCACCGGCACCAACAACGGTTTTTACTACACCTTCTGGAAAGACTCCGGCAGCGCTTCCATGACCTTGCAGTCCGGCGGCCGCTACACCTCACAATGGACTAGCAACACCAATAACTGGGTAGGCGGTAAAGGTTGGAATCCGGGTACCAGTTCGCGCGTGGTCAGCTATTCCGGTAACTACGGTGTTAGCAATTCACAAAACTCCTACCTGGCCTTTTATGGTTGGACCCGCAGCCCGCTGATCGAGTACTACATCATTGAAAGCTACGGTTCATACAACCCGGCTTCCTGCTCTGGCGGTACTGACTACGGCAGCTTCACCAGCGATGGCGCTACCTACAATGTGCGTCGCTGCTTGCGCACCCAACAACCCTCTATCGATGGCACCCAGACTTTCTACCAATACTTCAGCGTGAGAAATCCGAAGAAAGGTTTCGGCAATATCTCCGGCACCATCACCTTTGCCAACCATGCTAACTTCTGGGCGAGCAAGGGTTTGAACCTGGGCAACCACGACTACCAAGTACTGGCGACCGAAGGTTACCAAAGCACCGGTAGTTCTGATATCACCGTAAGTGCAGGTACCAGCGGTGGTGGTAGCTCCAGCTCGGCGCCGTCCGGTAGCAAGACGATTGTTGTGCGCGCCCGCGGTGCGGCCGGTGGTGAAAGCATCAGCCTGAAAGTGAACAACACTGTGGTGCAAACCTGGACCCTGTCCACCACTATGACTAATTACACAGCGACAACCAGCCTGTCGGGCGGTTCGTTGGTGGAATACACCAATGATTCCGGCAGCCGCGATGTGCAAGTGGATTACATCAGTGTGAACGGCAGCATTCGCCAATCGGAAGCCCAAACCTACAACACCGGGGTTTACCAAAACGGTGCCTGTGGTGGCGGCAATGGCTTGAGCGAGTGGATGCACTGCAACGGCGCTATTGGTTACGGTAATCTGTAAGCCTTAACGCGGTCGAACGGTACTGTGTTACAAACAAGGGGGCAGAATATCTGCCCCCTTCTGCCTCAAATTAATCACCCTACAACAATAATAAAACCAAACACAACGAGGGATATGAACGATGAGTATCCAAGCTGATTTCAAAAAACACCTGCTATTACCCGCACTTATCGGGGCGGCGCTTGCATACGGCGCATTCAATTTAACCGACGATGATTTTAGCCAGCGCGAGCAAATTGCCTCCCTTGAAAACCGGATTCTGGATCTGGAACTGCTACTCGCGCAAAAAGAAGAAGAGCTGGCCGATGCGCGCTTTTTTTCTGCAGGCGCATTTGGCCCGGCTGATACTTCCGTGCAGCAACAAGCCAGCGCGACCCAAAACCCATCCACCCCTGCTGCAGCAAATGCGCAGCCAGCACCATCAGAAGGCGAATTGGCGGGTAATGCAATGCCGGATAGCCAGCAGCTGCTGAGAGATTTAGGCACCCGTTCCGACCGCGACCCGCGCTCGTTTTCCGAAAAAGCCAATGCGCTGCTTGCGGGCAATCTCGGTAAGGAAAACATCGCCCTGGTGAGCAAGGGGGTGTTTGATATGGCGGATAACCGCGAAATCCTGCCCGACTATGAATTGGAATCGCTCTACCAGAGCCAATCTGACCCGGATCTGCAGCGGGTTATCGCCCAAGTGATGGCAACACGTGGCGACAACAGTTTGCTGGAAAAACAAATTGCCACCACCCAGGCCCGCTTGGGGAGCGACAACCCGGCCACACGCCAGCAAGCGCTGGTCGAGTTAGGCAAAACCCGCTATGCCAGCGCCGCCAATGCGATTGCGCCACTATTGCAGGACGGGGATACCAACGTAAAACTGGATGCCTTATTGGCACTGCGCGCGACTGGCAACCAAAGCCATGTCCGGCTGGCAGAAGCACTGGTCAACCATCCTGACCCGGCAGTGAGTTGGCTGGCAAAAGATGTTGTCAATAGCCTGCAAAACCTGAGTGAGCGGGCGCGTACCCAACTGGCTAGCACAGATATTGTCGCTGAATTACCGGTGATAACAGCGCCATAGCCCTATCCCGGATCCTAATGAAACCGAGGTTTTACTAATAAAATCGTGGCGCAATTTTCATCTCGAAATCAAAAAAATACGATGGGAAGTGGCGTTAAGATCTACCTGATCAAGAAGCAAAAGTTGTTAAAAAAGGGAACCTTTTAACATTTATTGTTAATAAGACAATAAGCATATGGTTAGAAAGACCATAATATATATGGTTTATTTGACAATAAGGCAATATCACCATAAATAGGCACTTATCGCGGTGGCCAAGCCGTTTCAACACCTGTAGTCAACAATAACAGCAACGCAGTATGGCACCCGATAAATGCCTGTTCGCAATGAACAGGGTAAGTCCCAACAGCCCCTCCTCCTCTACAGGCGGTATTGGTTGGGTGGCAATATCCTGGAGTCTAATAATGAAACAATTCATCACCAAAAAATCGGCTATCTGTTCAATCCTCTGTGCGGCGGCGCTCGGTGTATCCGGTGCTAATGCGCAGACCCTAACCTCCAATTCAACCGGTACCAATAACGGCTTCTACTACAGCTTCTGGAAAGATTCTGGCAATGCGTCCATGACTTTGCATTCCGGTGGCCGTTACGCATCCCAATGGACTAATAACACCAACAACTGGGTGGGCGGTAAAGGCTGGAACCCCGGCAGTAGTTCAAAAGTGGTTAACTACTCGGGTTATTACGGGGTGAGCAACAGCCAAAACTCTTATCTGGCACTTTATGGTTGGACCAGAAGCCCGCTGATCGAATACTACGTTATCGAAAGCTACGGCTCCTACAATCCGGCCAGCTGTTCCGGTGGTACCGATTACGGCAGTTTCACCAGCGATGGTGCGACTTACAACGTGCGCCGCTGCCTGCGTACCCAACAACCGTCAATTGATGGAACCCAAACGTTTTATCAATACTTCAGTGTGAGAAATCCGAAGAAAGGCTTTGGCAATATTTCGGGCACCATCACCTTTGCCAACCACGCCAACTTCTGGGCGAGCAAGGGCTTGAACCTGGGTAACCACAACTACATGGTATTGGCGACTGAAGGCTATCAAAGTAGTGGTAATTCCGACATTACTGTCGGTGAGGGAGCAGGTAACGGTGGCGGCGGTGGTGGCGGCAGCTCAAGTTCCGCACCAAGTGGCAGCAAAACTATTGTGGTGCGCGCCAGAGGGACAACCGGTCAGGAGCAAATTCGTTTGAAAGTAAACAACACCACAGTCCAGACCTGGACGCTGTCTACCGGTATGAACAATTTCACTGCAACGACCAATTTGTCGGGCGGTTCACTGGTGGAATTCTTTAACGATTCCGGCAGCCGCGATGTGCAAGTGGACTACATCAGTGTGAATGGCAGCGTGCGTCAATCGGAAGCGCAAACCTACAACACCGGTGTTTACCAAAACAACGCCTGTGGTGGTGGCAATGGCGGTAGTGAATGGATGCATTGCAACGGCGCTATCGGTTACGGCAATCTGTAACCTGATCTGTTGACCCTTAGCAAGGTAAAACAAGGGGCGGGATTTCCTGCCCCTTTTTAATCAATACCTGGTAATCGACAGCTAAAAAATAATAACGAGAGATACCCATGAGCGTTCCCCGCTATTCCAACAAACATTTGTTCTTGGCTGCGTGTATCGGCGCGGCGGTGAGCTATGGGGTAACCAGCATGTTGTCGGATGGCAGTGCACAGCGCGAAAAAATAATTGCACTTGAACATAAAATCCAGGCATTGGAATCCGCGCAGGAACCAGTCCCTGTGCAAGCAGATAAAGCCGCGCCCCAGGCGCCGGATATCGAGCAGTTACGCAAAGATTTGAGCACACGTTTTATTGGCGACCCGCGCAGCTTCGGCGAAAAACTGCGCGATTTTGTAGCGGAAAATAGCCATCCGCAAACCATCGCCATCGCCTGCAAAGTCGTTGCCGATCTGGCCGAGAACCCGGATACCTTGACCAACCAGGAACTGGATTCGCTCTACCGCAACCAAACCAATAGCGAATTAAAACGCGTGCTCGCACAAGTGCTGTCGCTGCGCGGCGATAACAGTTTGATGCAGCTATTGGTCGCCGAAGCCCAGCCGCGCCTGCACAGCAGCAATTCCACCGAGCGGCGCCAGGTGCTGCTCGAACTGGCCAAAACCCACTTTGCCGGTGCCGCCGACGCGATTGCACCATTGGTAGAAGATAGTGATCCCAGCGTAACACTGGATGCCCTGCTCGCCCTGCGCGCCACCGGCAACGAAAGCCATATCCGCTATTTGGAAAAGCTGCTTGGGCACCCGGACCAGTCAGTCAGTTGGCTCGCCAATGATGCGCACAACCAATTGCAAAACCTCAGCACCAGGGCGCGTACGCGGCTCAATATGGCCGATATAGTCGCTGAGTTGCCGCCGATACAAGGGTATTAACGCAGTGTTGGTGTGCCGTTGAAAATTGCCCAAGGGGCAAGATTTCTGCCCCTTTTTCTATCGGCTCTACGCCTGGCTTAATGCGCTTTTATCAGCGCCAAACGCGCCAATAATTTCTCACCTACACCCACGGCCGATGCGGGATTTTGGCCGGTAATCAACTCGCGGTCTTCCACTATATTGGCTTGCCATAAATCTTTTGCGTGAAATTTTGCACCGGCTTGTTGCAAGGCGGTCTGCGGATAAAATTTCATTTCACCGCCATTAAGCTGGCCTTTGGATGCCTCTTCTTCCGCATTGCTGAATACAGTCATCCGATAACCCGCGTAAATCCACTGCTGCGCGGGAACTTTGTTGGCGCGCGCCAGTGACTCAGTAAACTCAGCAGCTCTTGATAAGGTCGAAATCAAGGCGATGGGACCGTGGCAGACAAGTGCGGTGGGTTTGCCGCTGCGATGAAATTCCTGCAGCAACTTGCCCAGATCTTTATTGATCGATAAATCCTGCATTGGCGCATGGCCGCCCGGTACATAAAGCGCATCAAATTTTTCATAGCCGATCTGCTCAATACGGGCGAGGCTGAGTACTGGCGATTGTGTCGGGGAAGTGATCGCTAAGGTGTCCAGCAAATCGATATGGTGTTGCATGGCTTGGGCATCGCCGCCAAAAAACATCGCGTTGATAGAGCCTTTATCCAATGTGGGCGCGCGGCCGGTCGGAGTGGTGAAGGTAATCTTGTGTCCGGCGTCGAGCAGCATTTTTACCGGTTGCATGGCCTCATTGAGATAAAAACCGGCGCTGAAAGTTTTGCCCGCCTTGAGTTCCAGGGTGTCGGTATCCGACAGTACCACCAACACATTGGCGGCTTGGACAAAGCCTGTCGTGGTCAGTAGCAATAGGGTGGCCGCCATTGTGTTAGCGATAAGTCGATAAAGCGTTTTCATAAGCTATTCCTCTGTTAACAAGATGATGAAACCTGTCGGGATGGGTTGGGCAACAGGTATGGGCACAGTTTATTCATGCCTAATTGGTGGATAAACTAGCCTAAAACCAAATCATTTTTTCTTTTAAGGCAATAATCATGCGCCGATTTGATCATCTCACCGATCTGGAAACCTTTGTCACAGTAGTGGAAACCGGCTCCATGACTGCCGGTGCGGTCGCTTTGGGCACAACACCCTCAGTGGTGAGCCGCGCGATTGTGCGGCTGGAAACTCGCCTGGGTTGCCAGTTGCTGCGTCGCACCACAAGGCGTTTGGGGCTGACCGATGCGGGGCGGTTGTATCTGCAGCAGGCCAAGGGTGCTTTTGGTTTGATCGATGATGCCGAGCGCGCAATTCAGCAGTCGGGGGCAGACATTGTCGGGCGCATCCGCTTAAGCGTGCCGACTACTTACGGCCACTATCGCCTGCCCGCCCGCCTCGCGCGGTTTATGGCGCAGCATCCGGGCGTGAAGGTGGATGTGAATATCACCAACCGCAACGTGGATTTGATCGCCGAGGGCTACGATTTTGCGATCCGCCTCGGCGCCTTGAAAGACAGCGGTTTAATCGCGCGCAAATTGGAAGAAGCACCGCTCGGGTTGTTTGCCGCACCGGATTATCTCGCCCGCATGGGCAAACCTTCCACACTGGCGGAATTACACAGTCACCGCGCGATTTTATTTTTGATCCCCAGCACCGGCCGCGCGCTTCCCTGGCATGTGCGTGATGGGGGAGTGGATGTCGATTGGATGCCGGAGGCGGCGGTGGAAGTGACTGATGATCCGCTCGGTGTTGTGTCCTTGGCCGAGGGCGGTATTGGTATTTGCCAAGCCTATGATTTTATTGTTGCCGAGCGGATTGCGCGCGGCACCCTGGTAGAAATTTTGCCGGAACTGCGCGGGCGCACACGTAACTTTTCGCTGATCTACGCGCCGCATAAAACCCTAACGGCGGCGGCTAAAGCGTTTATTGAGGTGATGCTTGCGGAGGGGTAAGCGCAAAAAATACGTGTCGTTTTTTTCTGTAAAAATGATTGAAGTGCCATGGTGAATATTCACTAAAAAGTATTATTGACAAGCTTTAAAAACTGCTCATAAACTAATCAACGCAATAAGTTAAATAATTGCTCCTCTCTTCACAGTCGCCGTAAATTTTATTCTGTCGCCTAGTTCATCCGAAAAAAGTTATTCGCTTTTTTTTCACGTTTGTCGTTCGTTGCTATTTATCGTTTTAGGTAAAAGTGTTCAGGGATGTGTGAAATCGCTGTAGCGATTGCTTGCCTTCAGATGAATAATTTTTCTAATGGCATCTTGCACGTCCGTTTGGTTTATCCATTTCATAAACGAGTCTGAATCAGAAGGAAGTCTGCCAGGCGCAACATCACGGCCCGTCTCTGCTTCTTTCCGGTTTCGCAAAAAACGGAGAAAGCGCTCATGCCAAGTTACCTGCACCCCGGTGTTTACATCGAAGAAATCCCCAGCGGTTCCAAACCTATCGAAGGTGTGTCTACTTCGACTACAGCGTTTGTGGGCACGACCTTTCGCGGCCCGGTCAATACGCCAACACTGATTGGCACCTGGGATGAATACGTCGCGCAATTTGGCGATTTTAACCAGCGCACCGGAATCCAGAATGAAAGCGATGCAACTGCATTGGCCGTGCGCGCGTTTTATCAAAACGGTGGCAAAGCGGCGTACATTTGCCGTCTGTTGGGCGGCACTCCTACAGCAGCAAGCCTTACCATCAATAAAGATGCAACTCCCGTATTAAAAGTGTCGGCGTCAAGCCCGGGAAGTTGGGCCGATAATCTGGATGTTGCTGTTTATGCAAACGGAGCCGGTTTTGATTTCGTCGTAGGCACACACAGCGGTACTACTTTCACGCCCATCGCCGGAGAATATTTTAAGGGTTTATCGCTAATAGAAACGGCTGATAATTTTGCAGAAAAAGTAGTGAATGCTTCGTCGCGCCTGGTAACTGTTGAAGTGCTTTCAACTACGTTACCCACTATGAATAATGAAGGTGAATTTACCGCGATGGCCAATGGTGCTGCGGGCTCAACTGCGGCAGTTGGTGAATATCAATCGCTTTACGATAATGTGTTGCGCAAAGTTCCCGATGTTTCGATCATCGTCCTACCGGGAAAATCTTATCCGGCCAATCAAGATATTATCGATGCCACCATCAGCCATTGTGAAGCGACCATGAGCCGCGTGGTGATCGTCGATATTGAAAATGAAGAGCTCGATAGTGCCGCTGATGTCGATGCCTTAGGGTTGCCCACCTCCACCTATTCCGTTTTATTTTATCCCTGGGTAACAATTAATAATCCGTTATTCAATGCGGATACCAATCCTACTGCCTCGCCCACTATTCAAATTGCGCCCTCGTCAATTGCCGCCGGTATGTGGACAAAAATTGATGGCAAACGCGGTGTGTGGAAAGCACCGGCCGGTGTGGAAACACGCATCAATGTCGCCGGTGTTGCATTTGATGTAGAAGATTTGGAACAGGATTTCCTCAATCCCCTCGGCGTGAATTGCATTCGCAAACGCCCCGGTTATGGCCCGGTATTTTGGGGCAGCCGCACACTCGCTACCAAAGCCGATCCTGAATGGCGTTACGTGCCGGTGCGCCGTACTGCAATCTATATCGAGCAAAGTATTTTCAATGGCATTCAGTGGGCGGTGTTTGAACCTAATGATCATCCACTGTGGAGTTCACTGCGCGCCAATATAGGTTCATTTATGAATGGCATGTTCCGCGCGGGCGCCTTCCAGGGCAAAACGGCTGATGAAGCTTATTTCGTCCGTTGCGCACTGGGCGACACTATGACGCAAGGCGATATCGACCGAGGCCAAGTCATTATTGTGGTGGGTTTTGCTCCGCTCAAACCGGCGGAATTTGTGATCCTGCGCTTGCAACAAAAAGTGGGTCAACAATAGTTGATCCGCAATAGCAGCAGGATTTTTTATTTTAATTCCGCACTTTATTTATTTTCAGGAGAGACAAAATGGCCGCACCCATGTTCTCGGTCAATGCACATCGCTACGATCCTTATCGCACCTTTATGTTTCAAGTGATTATTGATGGCAAAGTTGTTGCCGGTTTAAAAAAAATGAGTGTGTTGAAAAAAACCACTGAAGCGGTGAAGTGGCGCACGGCAGGTGATCCATCGCACGAGCGCGTTTTACCCGGTGGCACCAGTTATGAAGCGATTACGTTAGAACAGGGTTTGACCCATGATCCGATTTTTGAAAACTGGGCGAATCTGGTAAACAACATTCAGGGCAGTTCGGGTATGTCGCTCAAGGATTTTCGCAAAGACATAGTGTTGAACGTATTAAATCTGCAAGGCACTGTGGCGATTTCTTACAAAGTGTATCGCGCCTGGGTTTCTGAATACCAAGCGCTGCCGGAATTTGATGCGGGCACAATGAATGCGGTGGGTATCCAGAGCATTGTGTTGCAGCACGAGGGTTGGGAGCGCGACAACTCCGTGAACGAACCGGCGGAGACCTGATCCGTGAACTTACCCGGTGGTTTGATCATTGAAATCGATGGCGAGGCAAGACGCGCGCGCGATTTCAGTTTTCGCCCGATAACGGGTGCGCTGGAAATGCAGCTGCAAGAGTTATTGCATGAATGCAGCGTTAATGATGAAGCGCACCCCATTTGGATAAGCCGTTTTTTAACCGTAATACTCGCGCGTCTTGCTACGCAAAAAATTGAACATGACGATGAAAAAGGTCTGGCAAAGGGATTGGAGTTGGTGCGCGAACTCTGTGTGGGCGATCGCCATTTCTTATTATTGCAATGGCGCTTGATGCTAGCGGGCGGCAGCGATTACGAATGGTTGAGTGCGCACTGTCCGGCGTGCGAAGCGCGTTACGATTTTCCATTGGAGTGGGCGCAATTACCGGTTAAACCTGCCGGTGAAAGTTTTCCGCTGATTTCATTTTTATTAAATGACTCATCGATTAATAACGGCGAAGCAATTCAGGTGCGCGTACCGCGCGGCAGCGATCAGGAATTTATCGCGCAACTACATACTCAACTACATACCCAAAATGAAACGGATTTGCGTACCCAATTATTGCAGCGTTTGGTTATTACTGATAATCCGCGCGCATTAGTACAAGCGCTGGATGAGCATGAGATTGCGAAGATTGAAACGGCGCTCGAACAGGCCGCACCGGAATTAGCGCAGCAGTTACAACTGGCTTGCCCCGAATGCGGCAAGCAACATCAGGTGCAACTGGATTGGTATCGCGGCATCCACAAGCCGGTGGATGAATTACTCGACCAGGTACATCGTCTCGCCGCCAATTATCATTGGAGTGAACGGGAAATCCTCGCCTTGCCCAAACAGCGGCGCACGGCTTATTTGCGGCGGCTGGATCGCGACCGCGGTGTCAGCAACTGGGCCGATGCAACAGGAGCTGCGCTGTGAGTAGCGAATCAAATAATTTTCAAAGTGGATTTTTCGCACGCATTATTCGCGATGCGCTTTGCAACTTGCCGGATGCAAGCGGCGAGCGGCAACCATTTGCGCTTGAGCAGCAAGTGCAGGCAGTGGTCGAGTATGCTGAAACCGGTGCACCGATTACCGCGCAGTCGAATACCGCCGCTAAACCATCCACATCAACTCCGGATACATTCACCACCGCGCCCCAGGATTCTTTTTTACCTGATGCATCGCTGCGAGCTTCCCGCGCGGATACAAAAGCCAAGCCACCGTCCGTTGCTGCGCAACAGCTGGCAGTTAGCGAAACATCTGTAGTGCAATCAGCGGATAAAATCGCCGCCGATTTTCCGCGCAACCATTTTCCGCGCAATCATCGCGCAATGGTGCAGCAGCAATCGGTAAAAAAAATTCCGCTCGCGATTACAGCGCGCGATGCACGCACGTCAAAAGATCATCAACCTGCGCCGATTGTGCAGCGCGCAGAATCAGCACCAGCGCCGGTACAACGCGTTGATGCAACAGCACCTGCGGATGGAGCCGTTGCGGAGGCAATCATTAGCCACCCTGAATTAACCAGCGTTGCAATAGCCGGGGCAGATTCCAATCGCTTGCGCGTGCAGGATGCGCCAGTGGTAAAGGCCGAATCGGCACCGGTGCTCCCCGTGCATCTGCCCGGGCGTCTTGTACCAGAGCGAGCAGTGCCGCCTGCGCTGCGGATTGGGTCAGTCACCCTCCGTGTTCTGGATGCCGCACCTGAACCGGCGGTACCCAGCCGCGCCGGCAAACCGGTCGCAGGTTCAAGCGCCGTCGATCCTATCGCCAATGCGGAAAGCCGCCATTTTTTGAGGACGCTCTGAGATGGCACTGCCGGATTCTTCACTCTATCTCGCCTGCAAATCCCTGCTTGATGCGCTCAATGAAGGCGTCCAGGCCAATACCAATGACATCAAGATTTACATGGGGGCGCCCGCTGATATCGCCAGCAAAACCGACGAGATCCGCTTGAACCTGTTTTTCTATCGCTTTGAACCTTCGGGCTTTCAGGCCGGTGCCCACCCCAATGAACCCTGGCGCATCCGTATGTTTGTGCTGGTGACCTGCATGACGGCTTTGGCCGACGACCAGGGTATTGAAGACCTGCGCCTGCTGGGGCTGGTGATGTCGTACTTCAACGAAAACCGCATCATGCCGCTGGTGACCATTGGCAGTGAAACCCTGCGCCTGCAGGTGGTATTTGTGCCCGCGAGCGATGAGCAGATCAACCAGATCTGGTCCACCCAGGGCGATACCACCTATCGCCCCTCCGTTATTTACGAGGTGTCCCTCGCCCCGGTTATGCCCAGCACCCTGCGCGGCGAACCGCCAAGGGTGGGCTTTACCGGCTTGGAAACCCGCAGCGATATGCGCCGCCGCTTTGATCCGTTTAATCCGGCCGAGGGTAGCTTCCGTCCATTATCGGTGGCTAGCCTAGCCGTCAATAGCGCGAATCCGGCCTGGACACCGGTGATTTGCTGGGTCGATGGCGATACCTGCAGCAGCGTGTTTAGTATCGATGTGGATGTGGTTGATCCCGCCGATGTTTCACCGCGCCTGTGGGTCGCTGGCTTGGCGGGCGCTTCCGTCAGTCTGGAATGGCGCATCTGGCAGGACGATACCTGGAGCGAAGCGGACGGTGGCAACCTGGTGATCAGCTCCAGCGCGATCGAACCGGATTCGATTCCCGTTGGGCTACCCACTATCGCCCTGCCTGCCCTGACGGTTGTCGGCCAGGCGCGCTGGCAATTACTGCTGTACGCCACCCGCAGCTATCAGGCCTATACCGGCGGGCCGAGCATCACCCTGCGCAGTAATCCGCTGCTGATTAGCCTCTATCGGGGCAGCACACCATGACCCAATCACTCGCCCTGAATGCAGAGGTGCTGGTCGAGCAACCGACAGCCGAGGTGCAGCCACTGTTGAGCAATCTGGTGGAATGGCAGCGGATCGAGCTGTTGTGCCTGTGCCTGCTCAATGCTAAAGAGGGGCCGGGCGATGCGCTGCTCGGCGATCTCAAACAGTGCCAGCAAGCGGTGCTGCACTGGCGCACGGGGGATTTTTGGGGTGTGTTGGGGCTGGCCGATGACTTGCTCGCGCAGGACTTACTCGCCTGCATTATTGCCCCACAAGTCCTGCCGCGCGTGGGCTGGCTCTACCAAAACCTGCAAAACAGCTCCCAGCCAGCGCCGAGCGAAGCGCTGATTATCTCGCTGCTGGGGTTGCCCGATGAGCTGCTGGAGCAGGCGCGCAAAGCCCTGTGGCAACTGGAACAGCGCGGCTTGGTAAAGCGCGATAGCAGTGATCCTTTTTCTCCCCTGACGCCGGATCGCCTGTCGCTCTCGCGCCTGATGCGCTGGTCATTGGAAGACTGCGCTCCGCCCGGCGCCTATGCGGTAAAACGGCGCGCCAGTTGGGAGGAGTTGATCCTGCCACCGGCGCAAAAGAATCTGCTGCGCGAGTTTTTGTATTGGATCGAACACAAGAAGCAAGTAGTGGATGACTGGGGCGGGCAGCTGGTGGGCGGCCCGGTCGCGCTCTTTGCCGGGCCATCGGGTACCGGCAAAACCCTCGCGGCGAGTGTGATCGCGCAGGAGCTGGGTTGGCCTTTGTTCCGCGTGGATTTGGCGGCGCTGGTGAGCAAATACGTCGGCGAGACCGAGAAAAATATCGGCCGATTGTTTGATGCCACCCACGGACGGCAAGTGATTTTGCAGTTCGATGAAGTGGATGCGCTCATGGGCAAACGCGGCGAACTGCGCGAGGCGCGCGACCGCTACGCCAATATGGAAGTCAGCTACCTGCTCACGCGCATTGAGGATCACGATGGCCCCTGCGTACTCACCACCAACCTGCGCAGCCAAATCGATAAAGCCTTCTGTCGCCGGTTCCAGATAGTGGTGGAGTTTTCCCGTCCTGACACTGAGCAGCGTTTGGCGCTCTGGCGTACCTTGTTGCCACCGCGCGCACCGCTGGCGCCGGATCTGGATCTACCACTGGTTGCAGCGGCAGTGAATTTCAGCGGCGGGCAAATCCGCAACGCTGCCCTGCACGCAGCCTATCTCGCAGCCGCACAGCAAAAGCCGATTGATAATGCCTGCATCGCGCTCGCCGCCCACCGTGAACTGGCCAAAGAGCAGAGCCGCGTGCCCGCCAATCAACTGGGCGCCTTGTCGGCCTACGTGCCCGATACCCTGGAGGCGAGTTGAGATGAAAGCGACTTCCACTGGGCTCCACATCGCTTCACTGACCCTGGAATTACCGGCCAGCCTCGGTGCGCGCAAGCACAGCATCCTGCGGTTATTGCGCGCGGAATTGAGCCGCCTTGAGTGGCCGGGGGGCGATCTCCAGCAGGTTGCCGTGCCGCCCTTAGCACTCACTTGCCAGCAGACCAATCTGGCGATAGCCCGTGCACTGGCACAGGCGTTATTGAAGAGTGTGAAACTGGCCAGTGTGAATAGCCATTTGCATCGTCGCTTAACAGAAGGAGGCAGGCTGTGATCCCCAATGTCACTAAAGGCGCGCTGGTGGAATACGGCTTGACCCTGCCGCCGCTGGTGTTGGAGTTTGAATTCAACCCCGAAACCCTCAGCCGCACCCGCTCGGTGACTATCACCACCGGCAACGCGCCCGGCACCAAAGGCGGCTACGACTTCGCCTTCCCCTGGGAGACCAACCGGGTCGCGCAGGGGGTGAGTGTGGAGCCGGAGCAATTCAGCATCGACATCCTCGTCGATGCCACCGACCGCATGGGCGATGTGAACCATCCCGTCCATGCCATTGCCAATGAGTTCGGGGTGGAGCCGGACCTGGATACCCTGCGCGCCATGGTCGAGCCCAAAACCCAGGGGCCGGGCGGGGTGCAGATGCTCGCCGGCCTGGGGCTGGGCAGCCCGCGTGCCTTTGCGCGCGACGAATATCCTTCGGTGTTATTGCTGGTGTGGGGCAGCCATGTGTTGCCAGTGTTCCTCACCAGCGTGCAAGTCGAAGAGGTGGCGCACCTGCCCAACCTCAAACCCTACCGCGCCAACGTCAACCTGAGTTTCCAGGTGATTGAAGGCAACAACCCCTTCTTCAAGGTAGAAAAAGTGCGCATGGCGGCAGGTGCGGCGCTGAATTTTGCCTCGGGTGCGGCGACGGTATTGAGCCGGATTTTTTAATAGCGGGTTAACAACAGCAGTTAGTTGGGGGTGATAAATCCCCGTATGGCAAGGATCAGGGAGGCAAATATGTTAGTCAAAAAATCCCGTTATAACAGCGCCCGGTTCTTTGAACCCCAGGGGCAGCCCGGTGTTTTTCGCGGTCTGCGCGCCCGCGCGGTCACTACCTTGGAAGGGGTGATCGAACACTCGATTACGGATACCGACCGGCTCGACCACCTCGCGCAGCACTACTACGGTGACGACCGGCTCTGGTGGCGCATCATCGACGCCAACCCGCAATTGCTCTTTGCCGACAAGCTGCTGGGGGCGGATTACGTCGGCCGCGTGATCCTGATCCCGCAGGGCAAGGCTTGATATGTTGGACTGGCTGAACGACCTCATCCGCGCCCCGGCGAGCTGCGTTATCCGCGTCAGCGGGCAAGAGCTGTCTGATCTCTATTACTGTCTGGTTGAAGTCAGCGCCCAGCTCAACCGCGCTGAAGCGAGTGAGGCGACGCTGGTGTTTGAAACCCGCCGTATCAATGGCGACCAGTGGAGCGTGCACGACGACGAGCGCATCCGCCCCTGGCAGAGCATCCAGATTTCGGCGACGTTTGGCACGCGCGAAGACGAGGTGTTCCGCGGCTATATCCGTCAGGTGCGGGTGGAATTCCCCGAGCAAAAAGGCGCTGCCAAGGTGACCGTCACTTGCCAGGACACTTCCCTGTTGCTCGACCGCAACCAGCGTGACAAACGCTGGGGCGATGAGGCGCCAGTGACCGATGCGGTCATCGTCCAACAAATTTTGAGCGAGGCGGGTCTGGCACCGCTGGATGTGCCCGGTCAGGGCATGAGCGATCTGGTGGTGCAACAGAACGAAAGCGACATCCGTTTCCTCGCCAAACGCGCGCAGGAAAATGCCTACGACCTGTTTTTCCGCGCTGGCCAATTGTATTTCGGTCTGCCGAGGCTGGATCGCAAACCCCAACCCAGCATCCTGGTGTACGCGGGCAATTCTACCTCCTGCATCCGTTTTGATCTGGACGACGACGGCCATCACCCGGACGCGGTGATCTATGAAATCGCCAGTGATTCCGGCGCGACCACCAGCCCCACGCGCGTCACTCCCAATTTACCGCTGCTGGGCACCACACCGGTCAGCAGCGCCAACCCCGGTTCCGGCACGGACGAGTTTGCCTGGCGCCTGAGCCGCGAAGGAGTGAGTAGCCCGACCCAAGCCGAGCAGCGGGCGCAGGCCCAAGCCAATACCGAGTCACTCAAGATCAAGGCGACCGGCGAGTTGGACGGAGTAATTTATGGCCACGTGCTGCTGCCCGGCGATCCGGTGGGAATCGACGGTATCGGCGGTCGCTACGGTGGCCGCTGGTATGTCGATAAGGTCGAGCACAAGTTTGATATCAACGGTTATCGCCAGAGTTTTGAAGTGGTACGCAACGCCTACGGGGATGACTTGCTCACTATGAGCAACCCCCTCGCAGCTATTTTTTGATTCAACCATAAGCCGGAACAGCACCTATGCCCAACGCCCTTGAACAAGTTGTCCGCCAGAGCCAGCAGCGCTATTACGGCAAATACCGGGGCTTTGTGAGCGACAACCAGGATCCGGAGAAGCTCGGTCGCGTCAAGGTGACTGTGCCCTCGGTGTTCAGCGGTGAAGAGACCTTTTGGGCGCTGCCCTGCTCGCCCTTTGGTGGTCTGGCGGAACAGGGCGTGTTTATGGTGCCGGAAGTCGGCGCGCAAGTCTGGGTGGAATTTGAAGAGGGCAATAAAGACCGGCCCATCTGGGTGGGAGTGTTCTGGCAGCCGACGGAAGCGATCCCCAGTGAGGCGCAAAAATCGCCGCCGACTACACGTGTCATCAAAACGCCGTCCGGCCATGTGCTGCAGTTTGACGATGAATCAGGCAAGGAAAAACTGCGCCTCGCGCACCCGACGGGGGCGGAATTGAATGTGGATGAAAACGGCACAGTGATTCTGACCGATGCCAAGGGCGCGACCCTGACGCTGGATGCCCAAGCCAACAGCGTCACCCTGGAGGATGCCAACGGCAACAGCATGGTGATGGATTCCAGCGGCACAGTGGTGAAAGACGCCAACGGCAATGAGATCACCATGGCGGCGGGGCAGTTAACGGTAAAAGGCACCATGATTACCATTGAAGGCAGCCAAGTCGCGCTAGGCGGTGCAGGTGGTGAGCCGCTGATCAAGGGCACCAGTTTCCTGACCTTGTTTGCGACCCATATGCACACCTGTGCGGTCGGGCCGACTTCGCCGCCGATCCCGCAGGGGGAAATGTCCACCCTCACGACCAAGACCACCGCAAGCTAAACCAGATTTATAAAAGACGATAGATCCAAGATCGCAGCAATTAGCCCATAAATCCAGGAAGAAAAGGCCATGAGCAAACTCAATCAACCGGTGTATATGGATTTCCCTTTGCGCTTGGGGCGCGAGGGCGCAGTGACTTTGCAGCGCATTCCCCATATCCGCGACCAGATCGAGATGGTGCTGTTTACCGACCCCGGTGAGCGTTGGTTCCGGCCGGAATTCGGGGCGGGTATACGTGCACTGGTATTTGAACCCAACGGCTCGCCGCTCTGGCAAATCACCAAGCAGCGCTTGCAGGCGAGTTTGTCCGAGGCCCTGGCGGGCGAGGTGGCACCACGCGATCTGGAAATCACTGTGCGCGCCGATGAGGATTTCCCCGAGCGCTTGATTGTCGGCATCGCCTATCGCCTGACTGCGCTCAACCACACCGAACTGGTGGAATTTGAAGTGGCGGGAGGTGCGTGATGGCGCAGATTCCCCAACCCCTGCTCACCTTTGGCAAAAGCTGCGGCGACTGCGGCCAGCGGCAGGTGGAATTGCCGCGCCCATTGCCGGAGATCGGTGACGATTTTGACTGGTTGCAGCGCGATTACGACGGTTTCCGCCTGTTTATGTTGGAGGAACTGGCTGGCCGCTTTCCCGAGCGCAGCCGCTGGACACCGGCGGATATTGAGGTCGTATTGGTGGAAGCACTGGCGGTAGTGCTCGACCAAATTTCCGATACCCTCGACCGCAGCCAGAGTGAAGCCTACCTGGATTCCGCCCGCCGCCCGGATAGCCTGCGCCGGTTGTTGTCGCTGATCGGCTATGACGCGGTGCGCGAACACTATGTAGCGCAGTGGAGTGATGTGGAGTTGGTGAAACACCTGCTCGCCTTCAAAGGCCTGCCGGTAGCAACCCTGAATTTCATACCAGACCTGACCCGCACCGAGAACCTGATCCGCCTGCTGGTCTGGCTGGGTGAACCGGATAATGCACTGGGTACATCGCCCAACCTCGCGAACCGCACCACCGAGCGCGCATTCCTGCAGTTGCTGGGTTATGACGCGGACAGTTTGCGCGAGGCGCTGGATCTGGAAATCCCCGCCCACCGCTTGTTTGCCACCGCCCAATTGGACCAGCGCTGGTACAACAACGCGCACCTGATGGATGCGGCGCGCACCGCTGGCCCCGCCGCCCTGCATACCAACCGGCGCATGGTCACCTTGAATGACTATCGCGAGCGCAGTGAAGACCACCCGCTGGTATTGCGCGCCGCCGCCAACAGCCGCTGGACCGGCTCCTGGTCAACCATCGAAATCGTGGCTGTGCTCAGTGAAAACGGCGAGTTGGATGAGGCCGTCGATGCGGTTGTTCCGGCAGAAGAATTGGCCGCCGTGCAACAGGCGGTCGATGATTTCCACTGGGACGAGCAGCTGCCCTCGGTGGATTGGCATTTGCACCCGAGTTTCCGCACAGTCATCAACGCCTACATTGACCGCTACCGCATGGCCGGGCAACAAGTCTGGCTGCGCGATGCCACACCCGTCGGCCTTTACTTGAACCTGTCAGTGCGGGTGGATGCCAACTACTTCCAATCCGAAGTGCGGCAAGCCATCGCCCAAGCCTTGGGTACTGATCCGGGCGGCTTCTTTGAGCCGGGAAAACTGGCGTTCGGGCAGGACGTCTATGCCAGTGACCTGATTGAAACCCTGATGGGGCTCGATGGTGTGACCGCCGTGTGCCTGAACCGCTTCAAGCGCGTGGGCGACCGTTACGCCGATGAATCCGGCTCGGGAATCATCAAACTCAACGGCACTGAAATCGCCCGCTGCGACAACCTGATCGGCAAGCCCTCGCTCGGCTATTGGCGCCTGACCCTGCACGGAGGCCAACGCGGATGAGCATCTCCACTGAACCAACCAGCGATCTGACCCGCTGGAACCGCGCTGGCCTAAGCCGCCTGCATTACACCGACGGCAACGCGGCGACCTATCTGGAAGACCTGCGCCTCGCGCTGCGCACCCAATTTGGCAGCGATGAGGATGTGCTCGTTTGGCTAGGTGCCTCTCTCAACAATGACCTGACCGACAAAAACCTGCGCGAATGGCAGGCGCGGCTGCTCGACCAATACGGTGCCCCAAGACGCGACTATGCCTGGGAAATTTTGCGCAGCTTTGCCCGCTCCAGCCATGTGCTGGCGCAAACCGTCAATGCTTACAGCAATGAGCGCTATATCCGCACCGCGACCCAGTGGGACAACCTGCGGCGCCTGGTGAAAATGCTCGACTATCATCCGGCGCCACCGGCATCGGCGGAAACCTGGGTTGCGCTGCTCGCCAAACTGCCGGATGCAACCAAAGGCATCACCGGCATAGGCACAGTTGATAAAGGCCTCGCCCTGCAAAACCAGCCCAAAGACGGCAGTAGCCCGCTGGTATTTGAGACCTTGCAAGAGCTGGACGTGGATTATCGCCTCAACGAGCTGCGCGCACCGGACTACGATCGCTCGGTCGAATCGCTGGCGATTCCCGCCCAACACGCACAATTTAATTATCCCCTCAGCCTCATACCCGAAGGCATCAGCGTGGGCGACCGGGGAGTGGTTTCTTGCCTGAACCAAGCGGCGGCGGTGGAAGTGAAATCCATCCATGCTGGTTCCATAGCTCTCAAGGTGATCGAGCAAGGGTTTACCGCGCACAGCTGGGCATTGGCCGATGTACGTTTGCAACTCGCGCCTGCCTGGCAGAATGCGCCGCGTTTGAATGGCTCAAATGTGGTGGAGGTCTCCAGCGTCAATAACAGTGTGCGCGCCGATGATCTGTTGGCTTATGTGTCGGGTTCGAGCTGGGTGACTGCCAAAGTAGTGGCAGTCGATGGCAACCGCGTGCAATTCGGCAGTTCAGTCACCAACGGCACGGTGCTTTACCAAACCTTGCAGGCAAAACAACAGGGCGGCGAGTTTGTCCTGCCCAAACAGCGCGCATACACCCCCGTGTGGAAAGCAGATCTGGGCACTGCAAATCCGGCGTCGCATACTGAGGATGGTGAACATATTTATGACTGTCTCACCGGCAGTACCAGCACCAGTATTTATTACCTGCCAGTAAATCCACCCGCTGCTTTCAGCATCACGAACAGCTCACCTGCCAGCTTGCAGTTTTCCGGCAAACCGGGCGATTTGGCGAGTGGCGACTGGATCATCCTGCACAACACCAGCGGTCATTGTTATACCCGCACCATTGCCAGTATTGATCTGCTCGATGGCACCTATCGCCTGACAGTCAACGGTAGTTTGGCAACCGGGAGCTGGGTTCTGGCGCAGGGGCATTTCAAACAATCCCTACCCGGGTTGGCATACAACGAAAACCATGAGTTGATTTATCACGACAGTACCGATACCCACAGTCAGCTCACCTTGAGTCTCAGCGAGTTTCCATCGGCATTTACTATTGGGCGCGCACTTTGGGTGGTGGGCGCGGTGGATCGCCGTTTGGTCACAGTGCAGGAGATCCTGAGGTTCGCTAACAACACACTCGGCATTTCGGTTAAACCCAGCCTCAGTGAATTGGATCTGCCCAAATACGCCACCCGCGTCTACGCCAATGTGGCCAAGGCCGGGCACGGCGAAACCCGTGGGCAATCGGTGTTGGGCAGTGGCAACCGGATCGAATCCAACCAGGAATTCCTGTTCGCCAAAACCGGCCTCGCGTTTGAGCAGGACAACAATTTCACCAGCGGTGTGCGCGCGTCAGTCGCGGTGCAGGTGGATGACCGCGTCTGGACCCAAGTCGATAACCTGCGCGACTCTGAATCTACCGATACCCACTTTGAAACCACGCTCAATGAAGACCACCAACTGTTGGTGCGCTTTGGCGATGGCATCCACGGCCAGCGATTACCCACCGGCACCAATAATCTGGTGATTCAAGCGCGTTTTGGGGCGGGGATTGAGGGCAATTTGCCCGCTGCCAGCCTGAGTAAATTGAAAAAACCGCATCCGCTGGTGGAAGCGGTATTGCAGCCGGATGCAGCAACCGGTGGGGGTGATCTGGAAACCGGTGAATCCCTGCGCGAATTGGCGCCCGCTTCGGTGCTCACGCTGGAGCGCGCGGTATCCATCGTCGATTACGGCCATATCGCCCAGCGCCACGCCAGCATTTGGCAAGCCCGTTCCTATGCATTGCCGGATACCCCGCGCGCATCCGATCGGGTGGAAGTAGTGCTGGTGCCCGCCGGTGGGGGTGCCCTGAGTGCGGATTTCAAAACCAGCATGAAAACCTATCTGGAGGGCTTTTCGCGCCCCGGTGTGCTGGTTTATATCGAAGGCTACCAAGCCATATTGCTCGATTTGCGCATTGTGCTGCGGGTGGATATCAACGCCTACGATGGCGACAAAATCGCCGAATTTGTGCGTCTTACCATGCTCGATAGCTTCAGTTTGCAAAACGCGGTGTTGGCCGAACCGCTCTACTTATCGCGGGTTTACCAGGTAGTTGAAGCGGTCGAAGGGGTGGAAAACGTGGATGTGCTGATCAACCCGGACGGCTTCCGCGATGAAAACCTCGCAGTTACCAACCCGGCCGACGTCTTTTATGGCGACGACAATACCCTGCGCCGCCTGACGCCCGGCAACCGCCAATTGGTTTACCTCAACGCGAATCTGATCGCGCCAAGCATCAGTTGGGAGGCCGCCGATGTCTGATCGCCCCCTCAAGCTCTACGACATACTGCCTGCCTACATCCGCCAGTTGGATGAAACTGGCCATACACGGGATTATCTGGCCGCCGCCGATACCTTGCTCGACCGTCTCTACCAAACCCTGCGCCAGCACTACGCCGACAACTTCCCCGACCTGCCGCTGGACGCGAGTGAGCCAGCTGCGCAGGAATGGCTGCTGCCCTACTTTGCCGACCTGCTCGATGTGCGCCTGGTATCGCCACTGGCCGACGGCAAACGCGCGGAAATCGCCAAGGCCGTCGCCTGGCGCCAGCGCAAAGGCACTTTGCGCGTGGTGGATGAAGTGGCCGAAGCCGTTGGCCAATGGGAAGTGGTGGTACAGGAGGCTTGGCGCCGCTTGGCGATGACACCGCGGTTGGATGAACCTCTGTTACCCGAAGCCTATTTCGGTGTGGAGACCGGATTGGATAGCGCGATCCCCAGTGAAATGGCCAAACACCCCGGCCTGCCCGCTGCAACTATTGATTTCCGCATCGGCTCACGTGCAGTGGCGAGTGAAGACAATTATCCCAACAGCCAGGTGAGTAGCGTCGGCGGTGTCTCCTATCGCTGGCGCCAGCAATATCCTCACGGTGTGCCCTGTCATCACCAACACATAGACGCGAGTGGAAAATTCCATAGCGCCGCGTTTGACGATGTCTCCAAACGCACGCCGGATTTGCGCAGCAGCGACTGGCGCGTTGGACACTTCCATCCGCGCAAAATCCTATTGCACATAGTGCAGCCGGAAGGATTTTTTCCGCGCGCTATTATCAAGGTGCAATGGCAACAAAGCTGGCTGGATAATTTCCAAATTCCCAGCAGCGCCTTTCTCGAACAGGTTGCACTTTACAGTCGGCTCGACGGCATTTTGGTGTTTGAAAATCGCCAACTGTCTGCGCGTACTTTTACGCCGGTGCAAATCAACGGCGTATTTAAACTTGGCCAGATTAATCCCTCGGGCGTAGGCCCTGCCGATCCTGAACCCGAACCCGCTGTTAATGGATATCACTTTGCAGGACTGGTGCTTAACAGCAGTGTGGAAATTGATTCTGGTGTGGCAAGTTTTGATCGCTGCGCGGTAAAAATCCTCGAAGTGCACAGCCGCTTTGACGGCAGCGATCCGCGTCATCTCACCGTGCCCGTTATCAATGCGCGCAATTGTTTGTTCCGCGACCTGCAATCCGCCACCAGTTTAACGCGCCTTGAATATTGCACGGTGTTGAAAAAATGTTTAGTCGAAGCACTGCAGGCGAGCGATTGTATTTTCACCTGTTTGATCCGCAAGGATCACCTGATCCCCGCTGACCCGGCTAATGCACCGCCCACCAAAATGTGTGTGCGTTATAGCCATATTCTGCCTAAACAATTGCCCGCAAACCTCGAACAACATTTTCACAATACCCGTGCACCGGTACATTTTTTTAGCAATGAATTTGGCAAAGGCAGTTGTGGTGTGCTCCATCCTGCGACCGATGAAAGTATTCGCCAGGGTGCGGAAGATGGAACCGAAATGGGCGCCTATCACTTTTTATATTTATGTGTGCGTTTTGCAGCAGTGAAAGAAAAACTGAAAGATTATTTGCCGATTGGTTTTGAAGCTGTAGTGATACCGGATGAACACTTAACGCGTTTTCCGGAATTGATGGCTTAGTTTTAAAGAGATCTGTCTGGTTGGATTTCGATACTGAGTGCGGGACCGTCTGAGACATGGATGTCGAAGATGAGCCTACAAGGATGTATTTACGGCGTGTCCCGCACTCAGTATCGAAGTCCGACCTCGCGTGTACTCGATGTAAGAACCAAGGATCAACGGATTTTCAACGAAGTGAACCAGTGATTGAGACGATGCTATGAAAACACAAATATCCCGCGCCAGTTTTGATGCAGCAAATAATTACTCCGGCGTATTCCAACAAATGGGGCGCATGATCACCGATGCTGATTGGAATGAATTATCGGAGTTAGTGCAATTCCAGATTATGGATGCATTGCAGGATGTGATCGGCAGCGGTACACCGCGCGAACGCGGCATGGTAAAAACCATCGCACCCAACACCTATCAATTGCACTGGGGCCATCTCTACGTTGACGGAATCCACGCGCGCGCATTGCCCAACGAAAAATCAGCCAACCCGCAATTTATTTTTTCCAAACAAGCGGATTTTCCCGCCACACCGGCATTGGCCGCCGGTGAATATCGCTTCTACGCCGATGTATGGGAACGCAGCGTCACCGCACTGGAAGATGAAACATTATTAGACCCGGGTTTAAAAGGTGCCGACACCTGCACGCGCACGCAAACCATGGCGCAAATCAAAGCCTGTGCAACCAGCATCAGCATTAATGATATTCAAAACAACACCGCGATTAACCCTGCCATAGGCACTATTCCGGTTTCACTTGCATTGCGCGCCGGTAAAACCGTTAAAGATCCCTGCGACCCCTGCGCCGACGAACTGGCATTGCAAGATGAAGTGGGCAATTATTTATTTCGCATTGAAGTGCACAATGTGGAATGGAATTCGGATGCTGTACCAAAAATTATATCGATCACGTTTAAATGGTCGAGCGAAAACGGCGCTGAACAATATGTCGATGGCGAAACACCACCGGGCTTTGCATCCAGCCAATGGTGCTACGAATTTTTTTCCGGTCCTAATGCCAATCCCGCTTTGCATATGACCAGCGAAAAACATTTGGGGCACAATCTAACAAGCGGTTTCGCTCCCACACGCGGCCAATTATTTTCCGGTTATCCCAATAGCAAACCGGCAAACCTACCATTGGTAAGACGCTGGGATGGTTTTGTGCAATTGCAAAATGCCGCCGGTGTTTGGTCGGTAGCAGCCGGTGCTGATCGCGGCCGCGACCTGAGCAATAGTTATAGCGATACCGATCACGCGTTTATTGATTTAACCGGCCCGGTGACAATTAATTTAAATGAAACGGTTTTATCATTTGATCTCGCAAACGCCATTGCATTAGCCGGTGACTATTGGCAAGCACCGGTGCGCCAGGTGATCCACACCGCCGGTTCAGTATTGTTGGATGAGGCACTGCCGAACGGAATCCTGCATCACTATTTTGTCCTGGGGCGCGCGCAAATTGCCGCCGACGGCAGCCTGAGTAATTTTATTCCCGAGCGCAGCGATTGCACCTCCTTTGATTTCCCCCCAATCACCGACATCACCGCAAAAGACGTGTGCTACGACAACACCGATTGCGACGGGCCGAATGTACGCACGGTGCAAGAGGCGCTGGATTATTTGTGCAGGCAGCGCAATTTAAAATGGCACAACAAACATTTGCACGGCATGGGTGTGGTGTGTGGATTAAAAGTGCAATGCGCACCTGCGGTCATTGAAGATGACGGCACGGTCCTGCCGCAACACCGGGTCACTGTCACACCCGGCTATGCACTCGGTTGTGAAGGCGATGACCTGGTACTGGATCTGCCCGAAAATGTCGATGTGATTGAGGCGATCAAAAAACTCGAACAGGAAAACGGCACTGCCTTGTTTGACGCCGAAGGTAATGCAACAGTGTGCCTCTATATTGATCTGGGCGAGGCTGGTGGTGACCCGGTGTTAAAAATAGAGCCATACGATGCAAAGGTAAATAAGGACAATATTTTTGATGGCACCATTTGGATGGATTTTTACCAGACCTGTATCAAGGATTTGATCGATGATATCAAGGACGAACTCGATGACCTGAATATTAATGAGATCAGCGAAGAAGAAAAAAACAACGGCGAACTTATCTCTATTCGCCGCAAAAAATTCACCACGCTGTTAAATTTAATTGTGTACTTCTTCTATAAACCCCACGGCGCTTATGTATTTACCTCGCACAAAGAACACATCATCCTGCGCGATTTTTATTTGCGCTTGCGCGAAATCCTGCAGAGCAAGACCTTTTGCGGCATGTTGAAAGGCCAGGATTTTCCAGACTATCCCTTCCCTGAAACACGCATAACCACCTATTTCGGGCGCGACCATCACCAGCAAGTCCTTGTCCATCCCAAAGAGCAATTTGTGCTGACCTATGGCGGCACCGATACCAGTATCAATATATTTGATATTAATTCAGAAACTTTGGTTGCTGCGAGCACTGTGCCTTCAGGGCAAGGCGGTGAAACTACGGCAGTGGCTTTTTCCAATGATGGTGAATTGATTTACACGGCGGTGGATATCAACGGCATGGATTCCATTTTGAGCCGCGGCCGTTTTGAAGGTGGAAAAATTGTCTGGGAAGCCAGCGCCGTCCTCTGCAGCGTGCGCGTGGCCGATTTACGTTTTATGCCCACGCAGGAAAATTTTCTATTTATTGTCGGCATAGGCGATGGTTTGTATGTAGTGGATACCAGCAAATTATTCACCGAAGAAAAAATTATTCCTGCACCCAGCTATGCGTTTAATGCTGTTGGACATGTTGCCTATGATGTTGAACGCGAACGTTTGTTTGCGACAGCGGCGAATCCGAGCACAGGAGAAACCACCAGCTATGACCGGATTGTCATTATTCCACTCGCAGAAGCCGTAGCGAACATGGGTAAAACCCCCATCGTTATTGCGGGGCATCCGTTATCCGCTGCCGCTGTGGTCACCGGTAAAGATGGCATCGCCCTTAGTCCATCCAGCCAAAATAACACCAATGAACTTTATGTAGTGGTCAACGGTACCAACAATAATAAAGAACTGCGGCTCTATACGATTAACAACGGCAATTTCCCCACGGCCGCTCCGCAAATTTATGCGCAATTGCCGAACACAGAAATAACCTTGGCCTATCACCCAAAATTAAACCGTCTGGTTGTGGCACTGCTGGATGAATTCCGCTTGCAATTATTTGAACAGACCCGCTTGGTAGTGGAGCGCATTCCGGTGCAAATTATGCCCACCGCACTGGCCATCAGCCGCGAGCAAGGTAATGTCTATGCGTTGAATTTTGCGAGCAATACGCTCAGTGCCATTCCGCCAGATGAATTAAATGTAAGCCAGTCATTCAACGATGCATTGGCAAAATATCGCTGGGAAGTGTTACTCGCCTTTGTGGCTTTGGTGGGTAACCTGTTGCAAAACCTGAAAGATTGTTTCTGCCATTTGTTATTGATGAACTGCCCGGATTGCGATGAAAAAGATAAGGTGTGGCTCGCTACCATCACCGTGAAAGACAACGAAGTTTACAAAATTTGCAATATCGGCAAACGCAAGGATGTATGGACTTTCCCCAAATTTGAATATTGGTTGTCGCTGGTGCCCATATTGCCGGTGTTGAAGTTGGGTGTATCCAAAATTTGTTGCGCCATCTTCCCGAATATCTTCAACAGCTATGCGGATAAATACCAAAGCAATACTACTGAATATTCGGCGGTGAAAGGTGAAACCTATAAACAATCGGTGCAGCAAGTCAAACGCACCGATGTAAAAGTCCTCTGGCGGGAAAATACCAAAAGCCTCGCTACGCCGTTGACGTTAGTGCGCGATAAATTATTGTTTAGCCAACGCAAAACCACAGTGGATGGCTTGGACAAACAACAGCTGCGCAATATGGAAACCCAGGCAGCCGTACAGCAGATGGAACAAAAAGGGTTGCAGGTTGAAGTGAAGGAATATCAAAGTGAACAAGCCGGTGTGGTACTGGAGCAGTATCAGCAAACACCAAAAGTCATCCCGCAAAATAGCAAAGTCACTGTGTACCAAAAAAATGGCCGCGTACTTTTTTATGCGGCAGAGGTTAAACAGGAAGGCATTTTGCAAATTGATGATAGCAAGCTGGCCGAATTTGAAACGCGCAAACAGTCGCTGGAAAATATGCAAGCAGTGGAGGAATCCATCGCCCGCGTAGAAGCGCGCAAACAATCGCTCAATGAAACCAGCGAGTTGCAAAACCAGTTGAAATCCCTGCAGGAAGAAAAATCCAAAGCCTTGGAAGATGTTGCCGCGTTAAGCTCGCAATTAAACCTGTTGCGCAGTGAACGCACCAAAGCGCAACAGGAATTGGTGGCCATGCAATCGGGGATGGCGGAAATCAGCACCAATTTGAAATCGTTGCAGTTGGAAGTCACCAAGGTGCGGCCGGTAAAAGAATTGACCAGTGTGGATGATAAAACCCAGGAAATTTTGCGTGCTGAAGGTGTGCTAACCGTAAATGATTTGGCCAGTGTGGACAGCGCCAAATTAGTTGAGCGCGGTGTGGATGCGCAAAAAGTATTGGTGATGGTGCAAGAGGCGCAAAATAAACTGAAACTTTTGCGTTGATGATGTTGAATAAAATTGATGATGTTGGATAAATAAATATCGCGGTAGTTTTTCCTCACGGAGGAAATCATATGGCCGTTAAATATTGTACGGGTAAACATAATTCCGCCGCACCCGTGCGGCGTACACAACCCACTCGCCCGGTGTTGTACCAGCAGCAGGCCACCGCCGTGCAGGATGTTATGCAGGGTTCAGCGGTAGGCACTGTTTCGCGCCGCTCATCACTGCCAGCGAATTTGCATTCAGCGCCAGCAGATCCAACGGCGGTAGTCACCGCTGCAGACACGGCTGCAACAGGGTATGTCACCTCGGCGTCAATTTTTAGTTTTCTCGATAGCATGATGTTGGATATGGCGATGAATAATAGTTCATCCAATTCTTTTCAGGCGTACCTCAATCGATTTGATACACCGGAACAGGTCGGTGGGCGGTTTCGCAATCGTTTTAGCGGCCAAACTTATGCGACTGAAGCACAGGCACAAGCGCGTGAATTGGAATCACTTTCTACCCGCTTTGAAAATATCCAGGCGTATCTTGATGCTGGAATTCGCTATATCAGCAATGATCGCACGCGCGTCACGATTGGTTCCTGTCGCGACCGTTGCAGTGCACATCCGGGTTGGGGTGCATGGACTTGTCCGGAGCGAAGTGCGCGCGCCATTGCACTCTGCCCGCTGTTCTGGCCTGCAACTACCGGTGAGCAGGCGACTATGATCGTGCACGAATTGGCGCATATGCGTTATGGATTGGACGCGCACAATGCGGGCAACCAGCGGCAGCGCGGGCGCAACCCGGAGTGTTACGCCAGTTACGTGGCCGATCTTTTTGGGTTTTCATCGGCCAGCAACCAATGCCCCACCGTATAAATCCGGCTGCCTTTTATGGAACGCACTCAGGTAAACATTGCACGTAAACAGCTTGCTGCTACTCGCAGCAATGGTGCACGTGCGACTGTGCATCGCCAAAGCGCCAAAGTTATGCGCGTATTGCAACCGGATTCTGCAGATAGTGCGATACATTTAGCTAAAAATGTTGCTCCACCTTTTTCTAACAATAATGAATCGCTGTTGTCGCGCCAGTGCGATGAGTGTGCAGAAGAAGTCCAAAAAAAACCGGCGAGCCAATTACCGGCCATCAGCCAGCCAAGCGATCCCCTGGAAGTACAAGCCGAGCGCGTCGCTGATCGCGTAATGGCAAAAACAGATGCTGCGCTCGCGCCAGTTACCGACGAAAAAAATGCCGATGATTTCCTGCAACGTGCTTGTTCCGTTTGCGAAGAAGAAAGTGGAACATTGCAGCGGCAAGCCAGTATGCCTGCCAGCAGCCAACCGGAAGATCCATTGGAGCGCGAAGCAGATCGCGTCGCCGACCAAACACTGCAAGCAAAAATTGAACAGAATCATTTTCACAATAGTATTGCGCGCGATTTAGCTGCAACCAGTGAACCTGAAGATGAATTGCAGCGCTTGTGCAGCGAGTGCGAAGAAGAACAGGTGCAGCGTTATGTGCAAAGCGATAACCAGCAAGATGCACGCCCCGGTTTATGGCAGCGGATAAAAAATGCCTTCCGCACCAGCCGTCGTTTACCGGAAAAAGTGGTGGAATTTTTTAAAGCGCGCATGGGTTACGATTTTTCGCGCGTCAATATCCACACCCATCAACAAGCGGCCAGCAGTGCGCAGGAAATTCATGCGCGTGCATTTACTTGGCGCGACCATGTCGCCTTTGCCCCTGGCGAATATCAACCGGAAACATCCAGCGGCTTGCATCTGCTAGCGCACGAACTTACCCACGTAGTGCAACAAGGTGCTGCGCTTGCAGTTACGCCATCTGCGCAAATAACTGAAACACCCAACTCGAATTTCCGTAATGAATTTACGCCGTCGAATGCCGCAGCGGTTGCTGGGCCGGTAGTTGCAGAATCCAGCACACCTGTTATTGCTAATGCTCCCGTCATTTCCAATACCTCTCCTATTTCAAACACAAATGGACAAGTACAACGCAATATTTTTGGCGATGCCTGGGACGCGGCGGGCAATGCGGTGGGTGCTGTGGGTGATGCCGCTGTTGCAGTCGGTGGTGCTGTAGTAGATGTAGGCGGTGCAATAGTTGAGGCGGGTGCAGATTTTGTGTGGTCTTTCGTGGAAGACAATGCGCCCGAACTCGCGCGCTTGATTACCGAAGTGCGCGAGAAAGGTTTTTTTGGTTACCTGCGCGAAAAAATTGAGGCGGTAACCCAATCTATTTTTGATGGCCTTGAAGACCAAAGTGGATTTGTTGCAACACTCTTAACAACCTTCTCGCGGTTGGCGGTGAGTGCCACCACAATTCTTGCAGGGCTTGCGCAGGGCGATTGTGAACCACTGTTTGCCGCGCTGCGCAGTATGCGCGACGCAGTGACAGAGTTAGCCAATGATGCATGGACCGCGATCAGCGATTTCTTTCGACCTATCGGTGAATTTTTTACCGATTTATGGGCGCGTTTTGGTGCACCGGTCATTGAATGGTTACAAGAAGTCGCGGGCGATACCTGGCAATTTATTCAGGACTTGGGACAGGATATTTGGGATTGGGCGAGTCCGGTCGTCAGAGCCGTGCAGAATGTGATGAGCGATGCATGGAATTGGATCAAAGCGCAATTGGGTCTGCCGGATGACGAAGGTAATGACCAAAACGGTTTGATCCAATGGGTGCAAGGTAAAGCGCAAGAGGCCTGGACGGCGATTAAAACCGAACTCGCACCGGTGATCGAACCGATCCAATCCGTTATCACCAAAGTGCAGGAAATATTACCGCTGGAAGCGATTTTAAATTTCCGCGAAACCGTCAACGGCTGGTTGCAACAGGTCGCTGAAACTGCACGCAATATGGACACCGCCGAAGGCGGCGACGTAGCGGAAAACCAAACCACCCTGCGCGAATTATTGCCGGCGATTTTGCTCGGCATCCAAAATTTCCGCACCACCTTGGTCGGCACCGGCGCCTGGGTGGCAGAAAAAATTGGCGGTGCGGTGGATACCGGCAAACAATTTATTAATGCGATTACCACCGCGCCGCTGCTCAGCGGGTTAAGTAGTGTCTTCAGTTGGCTTAGTACCGGCTTGGATAGCATCGGCACCTGGGCGCGCGAAACCGTGCAGGGACTATTTACCGCGCTCGGCGATGGCCTGGTATTTTTATCGCAATTTATCCAACCGATTTTAAATGCGCTGCAACGCATTGTTGAAGTGATTGGCGATTTGCTCGGGCGCCTACCGGATTTTTTACTCGGCCCATTGTGGATGCTCTTGCCCGACTGCATTAAAAATCCGATCAAGGATTTTTTCATCGAGCAAATTCTCGGACGCATCCCCCTGTTCCAACAATTAATCGATGCGGGCGATATCTGGCAGCGCGTGCAAGCGAGCGCGCTGGCGATTCTGCGCCAGATTTTTGTAGACGGCGATTTGTTCGGCGCCGCCTGGCGCTTCTTCCGCGAAATGCTTGGGTTGATCGGCATACCCGCGCAATTATTGGTACAGATTGTCGCCAATGCCGCGCAAGCGTTTTCCGATATTTTGATGGACCCGATTGGTTTCCTTGGCAATTTATTGCGCGCCATGTGGCAGGGCGTAACGCAATTTTTTGGCAATATCCTCACCCATTTATTTGGCGGCGTAACCGGTTGGCTGTTTGGCCAAATTAGCGAGGCGGGCTTAACACCGCCCGACATCACCAGCTTCCGTTCGATCATCGGTTTTGTGTTTGAGCTGCTCGGTTTGACGCTGGAAAATATTTGGCGCTTGCTCGCAGTGCATGTCGGCCAGCCGATGGTGGATCGCATCCGCGGCGCAGTGGAATTGGCGAGCGGCGCCTGGGAATTTATTCAAGTCGCGATTGCAGAAGGCCTGCCGGGATTGTGGCGGATGATCCAGGAGCGCATTTCTGACCTGTGGAATATGGTGCTGACCAGCGCCGTGGGTTGGATCAATACCGCCATTATCGCCACCGCCTCGCGCTGGTTAATGTCGCTGTTGGATGTGACCGGCATTATGCCGGTGATCAATTCGCTGATTGCGATTTATCGCGCGATTGAATCCTTTGCGCAATACATGGTGCAAATGTTGGAAATTATTAATTCAGTCGTAGCGGGCATTGCTGATATTGCGCGCGGCATGATCGATAGCGCGGCGAATTATTTGGAAAATACCATGGCCGATGCAGTGCCGATTGTGGTTGGGTTTCTCGCCAACCAATTTGGTTTGGGGCGTTTGGGTGAACGAATCCGCGAGTTGGTAGAGGATATTCGCGAGCGCGTAAATGGCGCGCTCGATAATATTATCGGCGCCGCCGTGCGCGCCGGCCGCGCGTTCCTGGATATGTTGCGCTCCGGTGCAGCAGCGGTGCGCAATTGGTGGGAGAGCCGCAAAGAATTCCGCGATAGCGAAGGCCGTGGCCACGAATTGTATTTCCAAAGCGAACGCGGTGAATTGATTGTGGAATCCACACCCACGCCGGTCAGTAGTTTTCTGGAAAATTTGGTGATTGCAGAAACGGATCCGCAGCGCGCGCAAAAACAAACCCATAAAACCCAAGCGCTCAGCACCTATCGCGAAGTACAAGCCGTCAAACAACGGTTGGCGAGTGCCGCTGAAGGTGCCGACACCACGGCAATGCGCGCTGAACTCACCCAAAAAATCGATCTCCTCGCTACGCATCTCACCCCGCTACTCGGTGGCGCGGGTGATTCCGGAGGCCGGCTACCCAATCCACTAACACTCGCCACCTTGAATGACCCGCCGGTCACCACACCCAGAAATGCGGATGAAGAGCGCATCGATTTAAACGGTGCGCGGCAAATTGTCTTGCTCGCCGTGGAGGCGACAGATGGTACCGATACGCTTGCGGAATATTTCCTGCGTATCAAAAACCGTTTTGCGTTGACGGAAGTGGTTTATCAAACCGCTGGTGGTATCACGCGCGTGAAATTGCGCGCAACTCAGGAAGCTTTGGTCGATATCAATTCAGCGCTCAAGGGAACCACACCCGGCCTGACGTTGGCATCGAACCTGAATTACAGTCGTGGCACTGCAGCGGGTGATACCGTGGGCACGGGTATGGTGGCTGATCCGGTTGGCCAGGACAAAATTGGTGCGGGCAGCACCCCTAGCCGATCTGCACTCTCCGGTGTGATGGGCAAGTTGGTCACTAATCCCCGCCGCCCCAATCCATCGCGTTATATCAAAGGCCATTTGCTTAACCATCATATCGGCGGGCCTGGCGACAACAGCAACATGTATCCCATCACCGCTGCCGCTAACAGTGCGCATTTACACAATATTGAAACCCAAGTAAAAAACTGGGTGGAGACCAATCACTATTGGGTGTATTACAACGTGCAGGTGCGCAATATTTTGGAATCTATTACCAAGCCTGATAGCGCCAAAGATCCGGATAATTTTATTAACGCAACTTTCCACTGCAATGCTTACATTAAAAATGCCGACGGCACCAAGCGCGATGAGGTCACCTACGATGCTGTTTCGGCCTACACCAAATATACAACCCCGATCGCTGAAAGCGCGGCAGATGTGGTGCCCGAAGAATAACTGGATTCGGCACCGTAGCTAATCACGAATCCCCCAAGCACCCGCCGTGAGCGATGCTATAGTAATCACTAACTTTCCCCTTATCGCCGGATGCTTCCCACCTATGCCCGAGGCTATTCCCTTTTTATTGCGCAGACCCAAGGCCATGGCGTTAGCGGTGTTGGTAGTTTGCCTCAGCCTCTCGGCGTTGATTATCTGGCAGCTTGAGCAAAACCAGCGCCATGCGGCGCGCGCGGATGTGGAAAATATTGCGCAGAACCACGCGTTTTTGGTACGCGACAGTTTGAACCAGGCGCTCACGCTCAATTATTCCCTCGCCGCTATGATCCGCTTGGGGCACGGCTCTACGCGGCGGTTTGAAGATGCCGCGCGCGAACTCCTACCCTACTTTGATAGCGTCTCCCATATCAGTCTCTCGCCTAACGGGATTATCACCCAGGTTTATCCGCTGGAAGGCAATGAAAAGTCGATTGGTTTTAACCAGCTTGAAGATTCAGTGCAGAATAAAGAAGCAATACGCGCGCGCGATACCGGCAAATTAACCCTCGCCGGGCCAGTGCAATTGGTGCAGGGTGGCTTGGGCGCTGTGGCGCGCCTGCCAGTGTTTTTGGTGGACCAGGGCGGGCCGCAATTCTGGGGTTTTACCAATGTGATTATCCGCATCAACCGCCTGCTGGAGACCGCCAACCTCAACCAATTGGATGAGCAGGGCATGGCCTACAAACTCTGGCGAACCAATCCGGAAACCGGTGCACAAGATGTCATTGCGGTGAATGCACCTGAGTACTTAATCAATCCCGTCCATAAATCCTTTGAGGTACCCAACGGCAGTTGGACGCTCAGCGTGGAGCCCATCGCGGGCTGGACCAATCCCAAGCGCCTGGC
>Ga0307408_100000455_pt1 | contig 35737 bp, 37 predicted proteins | sample 322Cmetagenome_FD_202116 | JGI IMG/M metagenome (GOLD analysis project Ga0307408, IMG submission 202116) | Maize rhizosphere microbial communities from greenhouse at UC Davis, California, United States - 322HYB-C-3 | ecosystem: Host-associated > Plants > Roots > Rhizosphere > Soil | place...
TCAGCGCGGGAGTCCCCGAAGCTTACGTAGCCATTATGGAACCGATTCGGCGGCGGGGATAGGGCAAAATGTGGCCATCGGTGTTTCGGCTCAGGGGGTCTTGGCGTGGATAAATCGGTGCCGCTCGAACGCATGGTTTTCTTCAGCGACGCGGTGTTCGCCATCGCCCTTACGCTCCTGGCGCTGGACCTCAAACTGCCCCTGGGCATCCCTCCCGAGCGCCTGACGGCCGAGCTGGCGGGCGCCGTTCCGGAGCTGCTGGCGTTCGCCCTTTCGTTCCTGATCATCGCGCGGGTGTGGATGTCCCACCACAACGACTTCTTCCGCATCCGGGACTTCAACCCCCAGCTCGCGTGGCTGAATATGCTGCTGCTCTTCTTCATCGTGATGCTCCCCGCGCCCACGGCCATCCTCAGTGACTACGGCGGAAACCCGAGCCCGTGGCCCAGCGTGCTGTATGCGGCCACCATCTCCGGCGTCTACCTGACGCTTGCCGGCATGTGGACCTACGCCTGGCGCAGGGGGCTGACCGATGACACGGTAAACGAGGCCGAGCACCGTCGCGTGTTCCTGGCCAGGCTCACGGCCCCCGCGGTGTTCCTGCTCAGCATTCCGGCCGCGTTCGTGCTGGGCAGCAACACCCCGTTCCTGTGGTTCCTGATCATCCCCGTTGCCCTCCTGGCCCGGCGGCTCACGGCACGCCCCTCACCGGCGGCCACCCAGTAACGGCGCAGTAACGCCTGCCGCGGCATAATGCCGCAGTGAACGAGGGCCTGCGCCGCGCGGCCGCCCCAGCATGGGCGGCGGTCCTCGCGCTGCTTCTGTCCGGGTGCTTCGCCGGCAGCAATGACGACGGCGGTGGCCCGGCCTCCGGGGGCTCCGCACGTTCCGCAGGCGCACCGGCATCCGCGGGCGCACCCGCCGCTCCGGCCCCGGACCTGCCACCCCCGCAGCCACCCGGTCCGCCCGCACCCAACCAGCCGCCCGCACCGGAGGCCGTGGTCCTCGACTGGCTTCCGATCGGCCCGGTGGGACGCGGCGACCCCGTCTGGTACGTGGACCTGAAAGGCCTGAACTGCACCAGCCAGGAAGATCCCGGCACCGCCACCACCATGCTGGAACTGGCGCCGACGTTGTGCCTGGGCCTCAACGGCGACCAGGCCGCATGGGAGAGCGGCGCGGCCGCCCTCACCACGATCCCCCCACCAACCTTGGCCACATCCGACTGCTGGTCCGTGGCTGCCTTCGACGTGCTGCAGGACATTGCCGGCTTCCGGTGGCAAAACCCGGCCGTCCCGTTCACCCTGGCCCCGAGACCGGGCACCGCCTGCCAGCCGGACCTCAAATTCCTTGAGGACGATGCGCGGAACTCCCCGCCCGCTCCCGTGTGCGCCGGCGCCCCGGTGGTCCTGGTGGGAACCCTTGAAGGCCTGCCGGCAGGTTCGGTCCGATCCGTCAGCGTGGGAACGGCCATCGTAGCCGTGGGATTCCGGAACAGCCCGGACGATTTCAACTATCCGCCGGGCGACCTCTACTTCCTGGCCCCGCCCATCGAAGCGGTGGGCCCCGTCACGGTCAGCGTCGCCGTGGCCGACGCCGGCTATCCGGTGCAGGGGACCGTCACCTTGGACTACGCGGACCCGCAGGCGTGCCTGCCGCCGTCGGGCACGGCATCATGACCGAGGCCAAGGGCGACGAACGGTCCACCTGGTCGCGCGCCTTCGGCGTGATCTCCGCCGTCGGTCCGCCCCTGACGGTGGCAACGGCGCTGCTCTTCTACTTCGGCTGGGCCCGCGCGGATGCCCAGGCCGCGTATATGGGCCTGAACGTGAGCCTGTTCGGGTACTCGGTGCAGGACTACCTCCTGATCAGCATCAACGCGCTCTTCGTGCCGCTGGTGTCCATCCTGGTCCTGGCCGTGGTGTGGCTCGCCCTCGACCGCTGGCTGCGGCGGTGCATCGCCGAGGACCGCGGCCGGTCGGTGATTGTCAGGGCCGCCGGCATCGCCGCCCTGCTGAGCGGGCTGCTGGTGGGCATCAGCCTGCTGCTGGCCATAGTGGAGCGCGCCCGGGCTGCGCTTTACACCCCGTACCTGATGGCCTTGGGCGTCCTGGTGGCCACCTGGTGCGTCCACCTCCGCCGCCTGGGCCGGGACGGCACACGTCCGGCCCTCACCACCGAGCAGCGCGCTGTGGAAACCACCCTGGTCCTGAGCATCGTGACGCTGCTGCTCTTCTGGGGCACGGCCGACTTCGCCCAGGCACTGGGCCGGCGGCTGGCGGTGGACTACGAACAGGGGGTGCAGTTCATGCCCCGCGCCGAAGTGTACTCACCCACGCCGTTGGGCATCGGTTCGGCCGCGGTCACGGAGGTGAACGTCGGCACAACGGACGCGGCTCTCTACCGGTACGACGGGCTGCGCCTGCTGGTGCTCAGCGGCGGGCGCTTCTTCTTCCTCCATGACGGCTGGACGCCGCAGAATGGAACGGTGATCGTCCTTCCGGACGACAACTCCGTCCGCATCGAATTCAGGAGATGATCCTGGCCATGGACTACGCCAAGGACCCGCGCGTTGACCAGTACATTGACGCCCTCCCCGAGTGGCAGCAGGCGGTCTGCCGAAAGGTCCGCGACCTGGTGCATGCCGCGGATCCGGAGGTGGAGGAGACCATCAAGCGCACCGTGCAGCCCTACTTCGTGCTGAACGGCAATATCTGCGCGCTCCTTGCGGCGAAGGACCACGTCAACGTGTTCCTGTACGACGGCGGCCTGGCCCCGGACCCGCAGCACATCATCACAGGCGGGCACGGCAACCAAACGGGGCGGACCATTGCCTTCCACCAGGGCGATCCCGTGAACGAGGAAGCCCTGCTGGACATTTTCCGGGCCGTGATCGCGGACAACCGGGCCGGGGGCTGGCGGAAGATCAAAGGCGGCGCGTAGCGTCAGCCCCGGTTCAGGTACCGCAGCAGGACCACCCCGTTGCCGAAACGGCGGCTTTCTGCCAGGTCCAGGTCCGCGGTGAAGTCGGGCGACTGGAACACCCGCCGGCCCTGGCCCACCACCACCGGATTGACGTAGATCCGGAACTCGTCCACCAGGCCGTGGCGCATGAACGTTCCGGCAAGGTCGGCGCCGCTCATGATGAGGTCGCCGCCGGCTTCCGCCTTCAGTGCCCGGATTTCCTCGGGAACGACGCCGGCAAACACCTTCGCGTTCGGGCCCGCCGTGGTGAGGGTGCGGGAGAAGACGAACTTGGGCAGGCGCCGCCAGATGCCCGCGAACTCGGCCATGGCCGGCGTGCTGTCCGGATCCTGGTCCGCCGTCGGCCAGAATTCCTCCATCAGCTGGTACGTGACCCTGCCCTCGATGATCCCGCCCATCGCACCAATCTCGTCATTGAAGTGCCGGTGCAGTTCCTCGTCCACACGGTGCCAGCTGATGTCCCGGTCCGGGCCTTCGAAGAACCCGTCCACGGACACGGCGTTGGACAGGATGATCTTCCCCATCGGGTTCCTACTTCCTGATCTCTGCCTGCCGCAGTCGGACAATGTCCTCCACCACGTCATCCGGGACGGGATGCCCGGCGGTGAAGCGGATGGTGCCCTTGGACAGCGAAAAGCCCGCCAGCCGGCCGGCCACTGCTTCCACCACCTCGGGCGAGAACGGAAACACCGAGAGGTGCTTCGCGGCGGCCACCACTCCCAGCAGGGGTTTTCCGTCCAGTTTGAGGGCGGGCATGCCGTAGCTCATGCCTTCGGCGGCCTCCGGCACCAGCTGCCGGGCAATGCCAATGACGTGCTGCAGGCACTCGCGGTCCGCCTCCGGCAGTTCCGCCAGTGCATCGTCGACGACGCCCACGGCCCTAGCCCTTCTTCTTCGCGGCGACGGCGGAGGCCAGCGATGCCAACCCGCGTTGGAAGTCGGATCCCACCATCTTGTCCATATTGACGAAGAGGGCGAACAGCTTGGCCGGGAGTCCCTTGTTTTCCCCGGTCATCACCCAGCTGACCTCGGTGCCGCCCGGCGCCGGAGTGAACGTGAAGGAGGTGGGGTTCAGCGCCTTGAAGGGCTTGGTGAATTCCAGTCTCACATTGATGCGGCTGGACGGCACCGACTCGACGATTTCCATGCTCCCGCTGCCGGCCTTGCGGTTGCCGCTCCACTCGTAGCCTGCTCCCACCCCCGAGTCCGGGCCGAAGTAGCGCCGGCTCATGCCGGGGTCCACCGTCTCCCACGGTGACCAGGCGGTCCATTCATGGAAGTTGTTGACCAGCGGGAAGATCTCTTCGGGGGCGGCAGGAATGACGGCGCTGCGCCGGACTTCATATGAGGACATGGCCCCAGCTTAGGAGCCGGGGCCACGCCTGGATAGATCAGCGGAGAACTACGTTGACGGGTTCCTTGCCGTCCAGCAGCAGCCCGATCTGCTTCCTGATCAGCCGGACCATCCGGGGGAACATTGCCGAGCTGGCGCCGCCCACGTGCGGTGTGATCAGCACGCCGGGCGTGGTCCACAGCGCGTGGCCGGCCGGCAGCGGTTCGGGGTCCGTGACGTCCAGCGCCGCGCGCAGCCGCCCGGATGAGGTCTCCGCCAGCAGCGCGTCGGTATCGGCCACCGGGCCACGGGCCACGTTCACCAGCAGCGCGCCGTCCGGCATGGCCGCCAGGAACTTCGCATCCACCAGCTGTGCGGTCTGCTCGCTCAACGGGACGCTGACCACCACGATCTCGTGCAGCGGCAACTGCTCGTACAGCGAGTCGATGCCGTACACCGTCCCGCGATCGTCCTCCCGGGCACGGCTTCCCATCCGGGTGACCTCGGCCTCCAACGGCAGCAGCCGGGCCTCAATGGCCTTGCCCACTCCCCCGTAGCCCACCAGCAGCACGCGCCGGTCCGCGAGGCTGGCGCGCTGCGTGTTGTCCCAGGTGCCGGACGCCTGGTTCCGCACGAAGTCCGGGATCCCGCGCTGGCTGGCGATCATCATGCCCACGGCGAGCTCCGCCGTCGACGTCTCATGGACGCCGGCTGCGTTGGCGAAAACGCAACCGGCCGGCAGGACGTCCGCCACGCCGTCGTACCCGATGGACTGGCTCTGCACCAGCCCGACGTCCACGCCCTCCAGCGCGGCCAGCGCCGCCGGCTTGCCCATGTAGCCGGGGACCAGCAGGTCCAGCCGGCCCTCCGGGGCAGGACCGGTCAGGTCCCAGAGGACAAAGTCGACGCCGTGCGTCGGCTCGAGCGCGTCCAGCAGCTTCTGGTCGGGCAGGCAAACCCGCAGCCGCGCGCTCACGCGGCAACCATCAGCTTCACGCCGGCAGCGCTCAGCGCCGTTTCGATTTCCCGCGGCGGCGGCGCATCCGTCACCAGCACGTCCACCGCGTCGAAACCCGCCAGCCGGGCCAGCGCGTACCGGAGCATCTTCTGGTGGGTAGCCACCACCACCACCTGTTCTGCCGAATCCATAAGGGCGATCTTAGTGGCGCGTTCCACATCACGTTCGATGTAGAACGCCTCGTCGTGGATGCCGCTGACGCCGATGAAGGCCGTCTTGGCTCGCAGCCCGGCGGCGGCTGTGACCGTCATGGGGCCGTTGAACGCCTGGCTGTCCAGCAGCAGCTCCCCGCCAAGGCAGATGGTCCGGGCGGAGGTGAGCTGCAGGCAGCGCTGGATGGCCGGTGCCGAGTGGGTGATGATGGTGCCGGTGAAGGACGCGGGCAGCTCGTGGGCGATCTGGTACGTGGTGGTGCCGGCGTCCAGGATGATGGCGTCACGCTCACCAATCATGGACATGCACACCCTGGCCACCCGGAGCTTGGCGTCGGCGTCCTCCCGGACCCGGGCTGCGAAGTCAGCGTTCTGCCCGTGCCCCTGGACGGCGCTGACACCGCCGTGCACCACCCGGACCAGCCCCAGCTTGGACAGCACCCGGGTGTCCCGGCGCACCGTCATGTCCGAGACGGCAAACCTCTCCGCAAGGTCAGTGGTGGAAATGAACCCCCGCCGGCCGAGCTCGTCCAAGATGCTGCGCTGACGGGATGTCAGCGGCGCCTCTTCGCGTGCGATGCTCATGGCCCCTTCTTTCCTGCCTAGATCCCGGACACCAGCCTGGCCGGGTGTTGCAATTCCAACACCAAATCTACTTAATGACGTACCCCGGCACCGGCATTCGTAAGCTCAACGGGGCGGCCTTCCGCGATGGAGCGCTCGGCTGCCAGGCCCATCCGGACCGACTGCAGGCCGTCGGCAACCGTGACTTCCACCGGGCCTTCGCCCAGGATGGCCTTCCGGAACCCCAGGTGCTCGTAGTACGTGGAACCGTGGTGCGCGCCGGCGGCCAGGACCGCCTCGTCCACCGGAACCTCGTGCTTTTCCGGGCCCAGCGGCGAGCGCGGGCTGAACTCCACGGTGGCTTCGGCTTCGTCACCGGGGATCCAGTGGTTGGCCGCCACTGGAATCAGGGTCTCGATCTTGGCCGCGTCACCCACGATCGAGATGCGCTCCTGGAACTTGGACCCTTCGGCGAACATGGACAGTTCCAGCATGGCCCGTTTGCCGCCCTTGAAGTCGACGATCACGTAGGCGTTGTCCACCATGTCCGAGACCCGGCCGTCGTACACCTCGTCCATGTGGTTCACGTCGTGCCCGCCGCTGGCGTAGACGCGGGTGGGTTCGTCCTGCAGGATCAGGCGCATCAGGTCGAAGAAGTGGCAGCACTTTTCCACCAGGGTGCCGCCGGTCCTTTCGGCGAAGCGGTTCCAGGCGTCCACCTTGTGCAGGAACGGGAAGCGGTGCTCCACGATGGACAGCATGTAGATGTTACCGAGCTTGCCGTTGTGCGCGGCCTGGATGACCTCCTGCACCGGCGGCATGTAGCGGTATTCCATGGCCACCCACACCGGCGCGGTGTAGTCGGCAGCCAGCCGTTCGAGTTCGTCCGCCTGCGCGGCGCTGGTGCACACGGGCTTTTCCACCAGGACGGGCAGGTTGGTGCCGCTGGCGAAGATGTCCTTGAGGATGTCCAGATGGGTGTCATTGGGGCTGGCGATCACCAGCGCATCCACGAGTCCCGAGGCGAGCAGGTCCTGGTGGGAGGCGAAGGTCTGCACCTCATATCCGATCTCCTTCGCGGTCTCTTCCAGGGAGGCCGGCGTGGGGTCGGAAACTGCGGTGATCCGGCTTCCCGGGATCAGTGCGAGGTTCCGGACATGTTCGCGGGCCATGTGGCCGGCCCCGATGAGGCCATAACGGATGGTCCGGACCGTTTCCGCAGAAGGCAATGACATGAGCTGCTCCGTTTCTCTACGTTGAGTGGGCGGGACCGCGGCGTTGCATCCCAAACAGAACTATACAGAAAGTGTTGTTATTCCAACATAGCGTGTGTATATTTCTTCAGTATCAGCCGGAACTACAACGAGGTGGAACGTGCCCCAACCGTCAACTGGAACCCTGCTCTTCGTAGGCTGTGCCACTCTTGACTCCATCGCCCTGGTGCAGGACTACCCCGCGGCGGACAGCCGCACCGTCGCCACAGACTTCGCGACGGCGGGCGGCGGCCCGGCGGCCACGGCCGCCGTTGCGGCGGCGCGGGCCGGAGCCCGGACAGCCTTCGCGGGCGTCCTGGGCACCGACGAGGAAGGCGACCGGATCGTGGCGGGCCTCGAGGCCGAGGGCGTGGACACGTCCGCCGTCATCCGCGAACCCGGCGTCAAGACCGGCGCCAGCGTGATCGTGGTCAGCCGGGCCACCGAGAGCCGCGCCATCGTCACCCGGCCGGTCCCGCCCGTCAGCTTCCCCGCCGGCAGCCGCTTCGCCGAACTGCTGCCGTCCGCAGCGTGGGTCCACGTGGACCACCTGGGCTGGAACGCCGTGGCCGGCGCCGGCGCGGATGGACTGAAGATCAGCGTTGACGCCGGAAACCCCATCCCGTCCTTCAGCCCGCGGGGCGTCGCACTGTATGTCCCCACCATCGAAAGGCTCCGCGCCGAGTACGGCGAGGACCTCTCCCCCGGGGACCTCCTGGGGAAGGCGGTGGACGACGGCGCTTCCGCCGTCGTCGCCACCGCCGGCTCCGAGGGTGCCTGGGTCCTGGAACGCGGCGGCGAGCCGGTCCACGTTCCCGCCACCCCGGCCACCATCGTGTCAACCCTGGGCGCCGGCGACGTGTACCACGGAGCACTCCTCGCCGCCGTCGCGGCGGGCCTGCCACTGGTGGATGCCGCCGCCTTCGCCGGCCGCACCGCCGCCGCCTCCTGCGCGGGGCTGGACGGGCGCTCCATGATCCCCCGCCAAGCCATCAGCCCTGTCCCTGCCTAACCATCGTTCCCACCACAACGCCTAGCTGAAAGAAGCAGCCCATGAGCCCCACAGACCTTTCCCCGCTGCAACGCCCGTCCGGCGCGTTCGCCATGCTCGCCGTGGACCAGCGCGAAGCCATGCGCAACATGTTCGCCGAGCACACGGACCAGCCCGTCACGGACGAGGACCTCCGGAACTTCAAGCTCGAAGCCGCCCGCATCCTCACCCCCTATGCCTCCGGCATCCTGATCGACCGGCAGTTCGCCCTGGACCAGGCCATCGAGGCCGGCGTGGTGGACCCGAACTGCGGCCTCATCGCCTCCGCCGACCACTTCGAATCCGCACACGGCGAACTCGTGGGCGAGGTGACCATCGACCGACTGGTGGATCCGCACAAGTACGCGGCCCTGGGCGTGAAGGCGCTGAAGCTGCTGGTGCTGTACCGTCCCGACGAGCCCGCCGAGGGCCGGGTGGAGATGGTGCGCGAGTTCGTGGAGCGCTGCAAGTCCGCCGGGCTGATCAGCATCATCGAACCGGTCTCCCGCAAGCCCCTGGCCGGCGGCGACTTCGACTGGAACGCCGGTATCCTGGCCGCCGCCAAGGAACTGGGCAGCCTGGGAGCGGACCTCTACAAGGCCGAGGTCCCCTACAAGGGCCAGGCCTCCGAGGCCGAGGTCCGCGCCGCCTGCGCCGAGCTCACCAAAGCCATCGACGGCCCCTGGGTGGTCCTGTCCTCCGGGGTCCCGGAGGACGTGTTCCCGGACGCCGTGCGGTGGGCCTGCCTGGAAGGCGCCAGCGGCTTCCTGTCCGGACGCGCCGTCTGGGCGTCCTGCATCGGCGCCCCCGACGTCGTCGAGTCCCTGTCCACCGACGCCGTCCGCCGGCTGCAGCGCCTCTGCGCGGTGGTTGACGACGTCGTCTCTACCCAGCGGACGAATGCATGACCCCAGCCCTCAACCTCCCGGGGATTCCCGTCACCGTCCGGTGACCCCCCATCCAGCCAGCAAATAAGGCACAGCAACACTCAACGAGGAGATTATTGTGAGTCAGATTTCACGCAGGCAGGCCATGGCCGTCCTTGGAGCCCTGGGCCTCGGCGCCACCGCGGCAGCGTGCGCCGGACCCGGCGGTTCCACCACCCCCGGCGGGGCCACCGGCCCTGCCGCCCCGGCCACCGGCGACATCACCGGCAAAGTGTCCTTCGCCCACTGGCGCGGCGAGGACAAGGCCGTGTTCGACGAACTGATCAAGCGGTTCGCGGCAATGCACGACGGCGTGGAGGTGGCCCAGGACATTTCCACCTCCAACGACTACAACGCCCAGGCGCTGCAGAAGCTGCGCGGCGGCTCCATCGGCGACGCGTTCGCCACCTTCCGCGGCGCACAGTTCAAGAACTTCACCGAAGCCGGCATCTACACCGACCTCAAGGGCAGCAAGGCCGTCTCCAACTATGAGGACAGCCTGCTCTCCGCCGGCAAGTCGGGCGACAACGTGCTGGGCCTGCCCTACCAGGTGGTGTTCCCGATGCCCATGGCCAACGTGGACCTGTTCGACAAGGCCGGCGCCGACCTCGCCCCCAAGGACTGGGACTCCTTCCTGGCCATGTGCGAGAAGCTGGCGTCCTCCGGCGTGGTGCCCATCTCCTGGCCCGGCGGCGACGTGGGCAACGGCGGTCAGCTGTTCAACTGCATGATCGCCAACAACGGCCCGGTGGATGACATGTGCGCCCAGATCGAGCAGGGCAAGCTGAAGGTCACCGACGACTGGTTCATCAAGATGCTCAACCAGTACAAGGACCTGGTCCCGTTCCTGCAGCCCAACGCCACCGGCACCGCGGTGGAGCCGGCGCAGAACCTGTTCTCGCAGGGCAAGGCCGCCATGCTGGCCACCGGTTCCTACCACATCGCCGCGGTCCGCGGCCTGGGCGCCCAGTTCCCCATCGAGCTGGTGTTCCCCAACACGTCGGACGGCAACGCCAAGTACGAAGGCGTCTACAACGCCACCTTCATCCTGGGCGTCAACTCCGCGAGCAAGAACCAGGCCGCCGCGGCGGCGTGGATCGACTTCCTGTCGGAGCCGGAGAACGCCGCCTACTACGCCAACGAGACGGCGCAGCACGTGTCCGTGAAGGACGTGGAGTACACCAACCCGGACCTGAAGCGCCTGAGCCCGTGGCTGGAGAAGAAGACCGCCCTGGCCGCCCGGTTCCAGTTCCTGAACCTGGATGTCCGCAACGCGGTGGAGGCCAGCGCCACTGCCGTCATCTCCGGCACCAGCCCGGAGCAGGCAGCCGAAGCCGCCCAGAAGATTGTTGACGAGCGGCTATGAGCACCCCCACCGGAACGGCGGCCAAGCGGAAGACGCCGCACCGCCATACCGGCGCCGACGAGGCCAAGGTGCGCCGCCGCTCCCCCACCCGGGTGAATCCGGCGCTGTACCTCTTCCCGCTGCCCGCCGTCGCCGTCATTGCCTTCTTCCTGGTGATGCCCACGCTGCAGGCCTTCCAGTACGCCATCACGGACTGGAACGGCTTCTCCGCGGCCTTCAACTACGTGGGGCTGGACAACTTCGTCCGGGCGTTCACCAGCGACTCGCTGTTCATCAACGCAATGACCAACAACCTGAAGTTCATGCTGCTGGTGGTCATCGCGCAGACGGCGTTCTCGCTGATCCTCGCCCTGCTCCTGACGAAGAACTCCCGCGGCAGCATCCTGCTCCGCGCCCTGTTCTTCTTCCCCACCATCCTGTCCTCCGTGTCCGTGGCCTTCATCTGGAAGTTCATCTACGACCCCAACTTCGGCCTGGCCAACTCGGTCCTGGGCTCAGTGGGCCTGGAGGCCCTGCAGGGCTCCTACCTGGGCAACAACGCGCAGGCCCTGTACTGGGTGGCCGTCACCCAGGTGTGGTTCCACGCCGGGCAGATGATGGTGGTGTACATCGCCGGCCTGCAGTCCATCCCGCGCGAGCTCTACGAGGCCGCCGAAATGGACGGCGCCGGCCGGTGGCAGCAGTTCAAGTCCATCACCTGGCCGTTCGTGGCCCCGGCAACGGCCATCGTGGTGGCCTACACCACGGTCCAGTCGTTCAAGGCCTTCGACCTGATCCTGGGCATCGCGGGCAACCCGCCCAAACAGTCCCTGGACATCCTCTCCACGCGTATCTACAGCACCTTTGCCAACTCGGAGTTCGGCTACGCCGCGGCCCAGTCGATCATCTTCATGGCGATGATCGCCCTGGTCACCTGGCTCCAGCGCCGGCTGCTCCGGCTGACCCCGAAGGGGGAATGACAGCATGCTCGCCTCAATCAGCCGCCGTGCCATCCTGGGCATCTACGCCATCATCATCATCGTTCCGCTGACGGTGGTCGGCTTCGGCAGCTTCAAGTCCACCCAGGAACTGTTCGCCGGACCCTTCAGCCTGCCGCAGTCCCTGTCCCCCGCCAACTACGCAGAGGTCATCGGCGGCCAGGACCTCGGCACGTCGTTTTGGAACAGCGTCATCGTCACCGCCATCTCCGTGCCGCTCACCCTGTTCCTGGCCAGCCTGGCCGGCTACGCCGTGTCCCGCCTGAAGGGGTTCGTGTCCTGGGCCATCTTCGGCTTCCTGGTCCTCGGCATGGCCATCCCGGCGCAGGCCAACATGGTGCCCCTCTATGTGCTGTTCGGCCGGCTGGGCCTGCTGGACAACCTGGCGGGCCTGGTCCTGGCCAACGTGGTGTCCACCCTGCCCATCGCCGTCTTCATCCTGGGCGGGTTCATGAGGACCCTGCCCAAGGAGCTCTATGAAGCATCCTCGATTGACGGGAGCGGGCCCTGGAAGACCTACGCCTCCATCGCCCTGCCGCTGTCCGCACCGTCCATCGCCGCCGCCGCGATCTTCCTGTTCGTCATCCACTGGAACGAGCTGCTCTACCCTCTGCTGTTCATCCAGTCCCCCGGCAACCGCACCCTGCCGCTGGCACTGCTGAGCTTCCAGGGCGAGTTCCAGACCAACTACCCGCTGCTCTTCGCCGGCGTCATCCTGGCCTCCCTGCCCGTGGTGGTGGCGTACGTCTTCCTGCAGCGGTACTTCGTTGCAGGCATCACCGCCGGCGCCAGCAAGGGCTGAGCACCCCGGCCCCCTGCCCGCCCAACGAAAGGCACCATCCGTGAATTTGAAATCAGCCGGCCACCTGGTGAACGGCACCTGGCACTCCGCCGGCAGCACCAAGGACGTGACGGACCCCGGCAACGGCAACACCGTGGGCGAGGTGGCCTGGGGCACCGGCGAGGACGCAACCCGGGCCGCGGACGCCGCGGCGCAGGCGTTCGGGTCCTGGTCCCGCACCACGGCCCGGACCCGGGCCGACCTGCTGCGCAACGCCGCAGACCTCCTGGCCGAACGCCGCGACGAACTCGCGCACACCCTGGCGCTGGAGGCAGGCAAACGGCTCCCTGAAGCCCAGGGCGAAGTGGACTTCTCCGTGGAATACTTCCGCTGGTTCGCCGAGGAAGTCCGCCGCGCCACGGGCACCATCAGCCCGCCCGAACTGCAGGGCCGCCGCCATCTCAGCAGCCGCAAACCCATCGGGGTGGCCCTCAGCCTGACACCGTGGAACTTCCCGGTGTCCATCCAGGCCCGCAAGCTCGCCGCCATGCTCGCCGCCGGCTGCACCGTGGTGGGCCGGGTGTCCGAGAAGGCGCCGCTTGCCGCCACCGGCCTGTTCGAGGTCCTGCACGACGCCGGGTTCCCGGCCGGCGTGGTCAACCTGGTCCACGGTCCCTCCCGCGAGATCACCGCCGCCCTGCTGTCCCACCCCGCCGTGCGGGCCGTCAGCTTCACCGGTTCCACCGGCGTGGGCCGGCAAATCATGGCCTCCGCCGCCGAACGCGTGGTCCGGCCGCTGCTGGAACTGGGCGGCAATGCCCCGTTCCTCGTCTTCGAGGACGCGGACCTGGACGCCGCCGTCGAGGGCGCCGTGCTGGGCCGGCTCCGCAACACCGGCCAGTCCTGCGTCGCGGCCAACCGCTTCCTGGTCCAGGACAGCATCGCCGACGAGTTCGCCGCAAAGCTGGGTGCGCGCTTTGATGCCATGAGCATCGGGCACGGCGTTCCCGACGGCGGCGCACCGGTCCCGGACCTGGGCCCCGTCATCGACGCGGACCGGGTGTCCGCCGTGCAGGCGCTGGTGGACGACGCCCTGAACCGCGGCGCGCGCCGCGTCACGCAGCGAACCGACGTGCCCGGCACGGGGTCCTTCCTGGCGCCCACGCTGCTGGCGGACGTTCCCGACGACGCCCCGCTGGTTGGCGAGGAAGTGTTCGGCCCGGCCGCCGGCGTCGTCACCTTCGCCACGGAGGACGAGGCAATCCGGAAGGCCAACGCCACCGAAATGGGCCTCGCCGCCTACGTGTGGAGCGGCAGCCCGAAGCGCGGCTGGGAAATCCCGGAACGGCTCGAGGCCGGCATCGTGGGCGTCAACGACCCCCTGCCGTCCGTGGCATTCGCGCCCATGGGCGGCGCCAAGCAGTCCGGCCTGGGCCGGGAAGGATCAAGCCTGGGCCTGGAGGAATTCGAGGAGGTCCAGTACGTGGCCTGGAGGCCGTAAGGTGCTGACGACCGGGCTGGTGCTGGGCGCCGTGGTGGTGGGGGCCGGGATGCAGCGGATCACCGGCATGGGCTTTGCCCTGGTGGCCGCCCCGTTCCTGGTCCTGCTGCTGGGCCCGGTGGAAGGGGTGGTGCTGGTGAACGTGTGCGGGGCCGTGACGGCCGGCGCCATCATCTTCCGTGTGGTCCGGGACGTCGACTGGCACCGGTACCTGTGGCTGGCGGCCTCGGCCCTGCTCGGCATCATCCCGGCGGCGTTCCTGATCCGGCTCATCCCGGCAGCGGTCCTGGAGATCTCTATCGGGGTGATCCTCGCCGTCGGGCTGACCGTCCTGCTGGTCCTCAAGTCCGCCACCCTTCCGCCGCGGCGGCGCTACCTGCTCACCGCCGGCGGCCTGAGCGGCTTCATGAACACGGCCGCCGGCGTGGGCGGCCCGGCGGTCAGCATGTACTCCATCGCCACCCGCTGGCAGCATAAGTCCTTCGCTGCCACCATGCAGCCCTACTTCTTCACCATCGGCGCGCTGTCCCTGATCTCCAAGGCGGTCACCGCCCCGGCCACCTTCCCCGTCCTGCCCTGGGGCATGTGGGTGGCCGTCGCCGCCGCCTGCCTGGCCGGGCTGGTCCTAGGTGACGTGGCCGCAAAGTTCGTCCCCGCCCGCGCAGCGCAGATCCTGCTGATCATCCTGGCCTACCTGGGCGCGGCCGCCACCATCATCCGCGGCGTGCTCGACGCCATCGGGTAGCCCCTCCAACCGACACAACCACTTCGCACCTGCACCAGAGAGAGGAAACAACATGACGTGGCTGAACAGCGCCGCTCACGCACGATGGCTCGAGGCCGAGACGGACCGGCTGATCAATTTCGCCGCGGCATCCAAGGTGCCCACGGGATTCGGCTGGCTCGACAACTACGGCAAGGTGTTTGCCGACAAGCCGACCCATCTCTGGATTACCGCGCGGATGGTCCACAGTTTTTCCGTCGCCGCACTGCTGGGACGGCCCGGGGCCGGGACCCTCGTGGACCACGGCATCGCGGCGCTCAACGATGTCTTCCATGATGACGAGTTCGGCGGCTGGTATGCCGAGGTCAACGACAACGGACCGGTGAACAACACCAAATCCGGCTACCAGCACTCCTTCGTGCTCCTCGCCGCCGCCAGCGCCGTTGCCGCAGGGCGCCCCGGCGCGCAGGAACTGCTGGACAAGGCGCTGCACATCGCCGACACGAAGTTCTGGGACCACGAGGCCAACATGTGCTTCGACTCCTGGAACCGGGACTTCACCGAAACCGAGGCGTACCGCGGCGGGAACGCGAGCATGCATTCGGTGGAGGCGTACCTGATCGTCGCCGACGTGACCGGGGAGAACCGCTGGCTGGAACGCGCGCTGCACATCGCCGAGGTACTCATCCACCAGTTCGCGCGCAACAACAACTACCGGGTGTTCGAGCACTTCGACCCGGAGTGGAACCCGATGCCGGAGTACAACACCGATGACCGGGCCAGCCAGTTCCGTGCGTACGGCGGCACCCCCGGCCACTGGGTTGAGTGGGCGCGGCTGCTGCTCCACCTCCGTGCCGGGCTCGAAGCCCGCGGACTGGCGGTCCCGGAGTGGCTGCTGGAAGACGCCCGCGGCCTGTTCGACGCCGCCATCCGTGACGCCTGGCAGCCGGACGGGAACCCCGGCTTCGTCTACACGGTGGACTGGGAAGGCAAGCCGGTGGTCACGACCCGCATCCGCTGGGTGCCCGCCGAGGCAATCGGCGGAGCGGCAGCCCTCTACATCGCCACCGGCGAACAGCAGTATGCGGACTGGTATGAGCGGATCTGGGACCACGCCCGCGACTGGTTCATCGACTACGAGCACGGATCCTGGAAGCAGGAACTGGACGAGAAGGGCAACGTCACCTCCACCGTCTGGTCCGGAAAGGCGGACATCTACCACCTCTGGCACTGCCTGGTGGTCCCGCGCCTTCCGCTGGCGCCCGGGCTCGCCCCGGCCGTGGCGGCAGGCCTGCTGGACGCCCGGATCAGTGCACCGGGGGCGGGCAGGTAACCGGCTGGCAGGCACAGCCGGGACATAACCGGGAAGGCGCGTGAAGGGGCCGTTGTCATGTACGTGACAACGGCCCCGATCCTGTAAATTTAAGGGAGGAATTTGTCCGGCCAATAACGCCGCGTTCCGCCCCTCCCCCTTGAATGGATCCCTTTCGCATGCCTTCCGCGATGCCCGCGCCCGCCCCTGCCCGATTCCCCTATGCCGCGATGGCGGTCCTGGCCACCATCGCCTTCACCGCCATCACCACAGAGCTGCTGCCGTCCGGCCTGCTGCCGCAGATCAGCAGCGGGTTGAACGTGTCCGAGCCCGTGGCCGGCTACCTTGCCGCCGCGTACGCCGCCGTCATCGTGGTCACGGTAGTTCCGGCCGCGCGGCTGCTGGCGGGGATCCCCCGGCATGCCCTGCTGGTGGGCCTGGTGGTCACGTTCGCGGCCAGCAACGCCTGGGTGGGCCTTGCCCCGGACTTTACGACGGCGATGATCGCCAGGATGGTGGGCGGCCTGGCGCACGGCCTGCTCTGGACCACCATGGCGCCGTTCGTCACCCGGGTGGTTCCGGCGGACAAGGTGGGCAAGGCCCTGGCCATCGTCTTCAGCGGCAACAGCCTGGGGCTGGCCATCGGCGCGCCGCTGGGCACCGCGCTGGGCGGGTTCCTCGGCTGGCGGGCCGCATTCCTGGTGCTGGCGGGCTTCGGCCTGGTCCTGGCGGTCCTGGCCTTCTTCCTCCTGCCCCGGGTCCGGCGGATCTCCGACGCCGCCCGGCCCTCCATGCGCCGTGCCGTCGCCCAGCCCGGGGTGAAGGCGGTGGCCACCGCCTGGCCGCTGCTGGTCCTGGCGCACTTTGCGCTGTTCACCTACATCGCCCCGTTCGTCCGCGAAGCCGGCCTGCCGGACTACGCCATCAGCCTTTCCCTGACCGTCCTGGGCGCCTCGGGCCTGCTGGGAATCTGGGTGGCGGGCCTCACCGTGGACTCGCATCCGCGGCGTTCGCTGATCATCACGACGGCGGCAATCGCCGCGTCGATGTTCCTGTTGCCGCTGGCTTCGGGGAACCTTCCGCTGGCCCTGGCGCTGATGACGGTCTGGGGTGCGGGGCTGGGGGCCATCGGCATTTACAACCAGGCGGCCATCCTACGCGCCGGCGGCGAGTACCAGGAGGCGGCGAACGGCCTCACCGTGCTTACCATCCAGCTGGGCATCACAGTCGGCGCCCTGTATGGCTCCGGCGCGTTGGTTGCCGGCGGTCCGCTGCTGGTTCCGATTGCGGCAGCGCTGCCGGTGGTGGCCGCGCTGGCCATCACCCTTGGGGGTAAGCGGCATGCCTACCCGCCGGGCCCCCGGGAACAGGTGTGGCTGGAGCCGCGGCCGGTGACGGAGCACGTGCGCACACCGCTGCGTGACTGACTCCTCTATGACTCGGGAAATGACAAGTTAGTCAAAAAATTCATGTTGACCCGTAACCTCTGTGACCGGGATTTCGATTCATACAGTAGCGGGGGGAAAACCGCAGTTGATCGCAATCCATAAAAATTTCGACAACGGAGGGTCTCATGTCTTTCTTCACGTATTCCGGCAACAAGCTGGCCGCCACCGTGCTCGCCGCGGGTGTACTGGTGGTCGGCGGGACGGGGGTGGCGGCCATCGCCGACTCGCTCCCGGACGCCCCCTCGGTGACGGCTGAGTCGCCGTCGCCCACACCCACTGCCACGGAAACGGAGTCCCCGGAGCCCAGCCCCACGGCAACGGAAACCGAATCTCCGGAACCGAGCCCCACGGCAACGGAAACCGAATCCCCTGAACCAACCCCAACCGAAACAGAGACGGCCTCGCCAAGCCCGTCGCCCACCGAAACGGAGGAGCCGGACCCGGAACCCACCTCTGATGGCCGCGGACCTGACGCCACCGGCCCGGCTGCGTACGGGCTGTGCAACGCATTCAGCAACGGCGGCCTGAACGAGACCTCCACCGCCTTCGCGGCACTGGCGGAGGCTGCGGGTGGCGAAAGCGGCATTGAGTCCTACTGCGCCACCGTCATTGCTCCCGAGGACGACGCGGATGAGACCGTCGACGCTCCGGAGGAACAGGAACCGGCCGAACAGCAGGTCCAGGAGCAGCAGGTCCAGGACCAGCGCCAGGGCGCCGGGCAGGGCCAGGGCGCGAACAACGGATCCAAGTCCGATAACGCCGGCGGCAACTCCGGTGGCCAGGGCGGCCGCGGCCAGCGGTAGCCTGTCAGCAGGGACGGTGCCGCTCCGGGATTTGCTCCCGGGGCGGCACCACCGGCAGGTGCCCGCCCGGGCAGCCGCCGCAGGGGGATGGATGCACAAGCTCAAGGATGAGGCAGCGACGCCCGGTCACGCCGACGAGGGCACCTTTTGTGCTGTCTACCAGGAGTTTTCGCCCGCGGTCCTGAGCTATCTCCGCTCGCGTGACGTTGAGGATCCGGAAGCAATGACGCAGGAGGTCTTCCTGGCTGTCTATACCAGGCTTGGCGACCTGCACGGCGGGACGAAGGGACTCAAGTCCCTGGTCTTTTCCATCGCCCACGCCCGCTATGTGGATGAACACCGGCGCCGGGTGAAAGCGCCCTGGACCACCGGGTACGACCCCGAATCCGACCCCCGCTGCAGCACCTCAGCGGAGGACCAGCTGCTGGCGGCGGAAGGCTCAGACACCGTGAAGGCAATGCTCGGAACGCTGGAGCACGACCAGCAGGAAGTCATTGCGCTCCGCGTGGTGGCGGACCTCTCCGTGGAAACCACGGCGGAAATCATGGGGAAGACGCCGGGAGCAATTAAGCAGCTGCAGCGGCGGGCACTGTGCCGGCTGAGGAAACTTCCTCCCACCTTGAGAGAAGGCACGCCATGACCAGCCAGGACCACCGCCACCAGCGCGGGCTCGACGACGAGCACAGCGTGGACGCGCTGCTGGCCGAAACCGGATTCCAGGACGACGCGGAACTGCGGGACGTGTTGCTGCAGATCCGTGGTCTCCGGACACTCGACGTTCCGCCGCCGTCGGCCGGACTTGCTGCGCTTATGGATCAGGACGCATCACCCGGGGACGTGGTCCGGCCGCTTGCTACCGCTGCCAGGAAACGGAACCGGGCTGTCTTCACGTCGCTGGCGGTAGCCGCTTCGCTCGGCATCGCCGGCGGTGCAGCGGCGGGAAATGAATCGCTGCGGCACGGCGCGGAGGGAACCATCAGCAGCATCGTGGGGTGGCTCCTGGCCCCGGCCCCCACGGAGCCGCCACCCGCAGTGCCCCCGGAGGCACCCGGCACAGGCGCCGCCGTCGTACCCGCTCCTGTTCCGTCGCCTCCGCCGGGAAGCTTTCCTGCCGGTCTTGTCCCCGACGCCGGCCCTGTCCAGTCCGGGGAGCTGCCCGCCGCGGGACCGGACGTGGTGCCCGCCCATCCCGGTCCGGCCGGCCCGCCGGAGTCCCGCGCGGAGCCACCCGCTGTCCTTCCCGATCCTGCAGGCAACCGGCCGGAGGTTCCCGGCCAGCACCCTGAACCCGGAAACCCGGGGTCAGCCGCCAAACACGAAGGGCAGCCGCCGGCGGCCACGGAGGCACCGGGCCAGAATGGCGGGGCCGCGGCGGGCACGCAGGATCCCAATAAGCCGGGCCCTGCCGTCCAGCCGCCCCCACCACGCAACCCGGACCCGGCGCGGTAGCGCGGACGCCGGTCATCCGCCGCGCCCGGGGGCTCGTGCGTTCCTGACACACGCTATTGACCGCCCTTGTAGCCCGCCAGATACTTGGAGTGCCGTTGCCAATCGTGCCTGTTGAAGGCGTGCTCTCCACATCCAATCCCAGCCGGATCAACGAGGACCCGGCACCCTATCTGGCGAGGTCAGACCATGGAACAAGGCCATTCAGAAGACCGGATCAACGCGGCGCTGTCGGAGTTGCGCGGCCAGCTCAGCGGCAGCCTGCTTCAACCGGGCGATGCAGGATACGAGGACGCGCGCCGGGTCTGGAACGGCATGCATGACCTGCATCCCCGGGCCATCGCACTGGCAGGTTCTGTGGCGGACATCGACCCCGTCCTGGCAGCAGCCCGCAGCACAGGACTGGTCCTGGCGGTGCGGGGAGGCGGACACAATGTGGCCGGCCACGGGAGCGTGGAAGGCGGCCTGGTCCTGGATCTGAGCAGGCTGCGCGAGGTTGCCGTGGATCCGGTCACCCGCCTGGTCACCGTGGAACCGGGTGCAACCCTGGCGGACGTGGACAGGGCGACCGTGGAGCACGGCCTGGCGGTCCCCATCGGCGTCATCAGCGCCACGGGCATCGCCGGGCTGACGCTCGGCGGCGGCGTCGGCTGGCTCACCCGAAGCGATGGGCTGGCGCTCGACAACCTGAACTCGGTACACATCGTCACCGCAGCGGGCGACCACCTGCGCGCCAGCGAGCATGAGAACGCGGACCTGTTCTGGGGAGTGCGGGGCGGCGGCGGCAATTTCGGCGTGGTTTCGGCGTTCACGTTCCGGGCACGGCCGCTCCCCCAGCCTGTCCTGGGCGGGAACCTCTTCTACGCTCCGGAGCACTGGAAGGACGCGCTGGCGGGTTTCGAGACCTGGAGCCGGGACCTGCCGGACGAGATGAACCCGATTGTCAGCTTCATCGCTTTTCCTGCGGAATTCGGACTGGGCAACGCCGTGTGGATGGTCATCGGGTGCGCCTGGGCGGGGGCCGACCAGGAGCCCGGCCTGGACCTGATCGGCAGGCTGCGGAAGCTCGCGCCGCCGGACCAGGAGGAGGTGGGCCCGGTTTCCTGGCTCGAGTGGCAAAGCGCCATGGACAGCCTCTTCCCTCCGGGTGCGCGGGGCTATTGGAAGAACGTCTCCTTCTCCCGGCTGGACGGGGAGGTCATCGACGTGGTGGCAGGCATTGCCTCCGAAGTGCAGTGGCAGGGCACCGGAATCGACATCCACCTCCTGGGCGGGGCCTTCAGCCGGGTCCCGGAGGAGTCCACCGCCTACCCCAACAGGTCCTCAAGGTTCCTGATGAACGTCTACGGTTTCTGGTCCGACGCGGACGACGACGAGCGCCTCACCGAGTTTGCGCGGCAGGCACACGCACGGATGCAGCCCTTCGCCGAACAGGGTGAATACCTGAACTTCCTCGGCGGCGAGACCCGCCAGGACCCGCACGCCGCACGCCTGACCTACGGGGCGGACAAGTACGAGAACCTTATTGACCTCAAGCAGCGGTACGACCCCGGCAACCTCTTCAGCCGGAACCACAACATCCAGCCGCGCCAGCCGTCCGCTGCCCCCTAGCATCCGCTGGGCAGCGCGGAGAAGGTAAGCGCACCGGGCAGAGCTCACCTCGCCCGGCTCGCTGATGTACACCTAGTGCCCACGACGGCGGCCCTCCCCTTTGCAGGGACGGCCGCCGTCGCGGAGGTAATCATCTGTCCGAGGCTATCCCCGGGGGATGCGGACGATGACCGGTCCGAGTCGGTCCGCGGTCAGCGTCACCTTCAGTACCTGGCCGTCGAAATCCACGGATCCGCCGGGCCCTGCCAGTGAGGCCTTCGCCAGGGCGAACCGGTCCGGCCCCAGTTCGAGTGCGGCCTCAGCTCCCTCGCCTTGTGAGTCAACAAAAGCCACAACCTCCGTCCCCCGGTCCACCCAGCGGATCCAGGGATCACTCTGGCTTTCTGCCGGAGCGTCCTCGAGCGGCCGTCCGCCCACCAGGTACTGTTTGGCGTTTGCCATCCAGCGTCCAAGGTCGGTGAGCGCCTGGCGCTGGATCTCGGGGATGGTGCCGTCGGCCCGTGGGCCCACGTTCAGGAGGAAGTGACCACCGCGGGAGACGACATCCGTCAGGTGGCGTGCCAGCTGCTTTCCCGTGAGTGACTGCTCCGGGCCTTCCACCTGGTTGTAGCCGAACGAGAAGCCGATGCCACGGCAGTTTTCCCACTGGGATTCGGACTCCGACTGGGAGGAATGCTCATACTCACTTGTTGCGTAGTCCTTGTGGGTGGCGCCCCAGCGGTCGTTGACCACGCCCTCCGGGTTGGTGGAGTAGAAGTGCTGGAAAAGCGTGCCAAGCCCATGCCGGCCAAAGTGCTTGCCGGCGTCGGGCCATTCGATGTCGTTCCACAGGACATGGGGACGGTATTTGTCCACCAGGTCCACGACGTGGTTGTATGCGTACTCGGCATAGCCGGCGTCTTTGGGCCTGGCGGTGTCATGGACGCTTTCGCTGGTGATGTGCGGCGGGAAGGGCCGCACGTGCCAGTCCAGCCCGCCCGAGTAGTACAGGCCCAGCTTCAGGCCCTTGGCCTCGACAGCGCTGGCGATCTCGCCGATCAGGTCCTTCCGGGGACCGCGCCGGACGGTGTTCCGCTCCCCCGTTCCGGGAGCATCCCAGAGGGCGATGCCGTCGTGGTGCTTGGTGGTGGGCACCACGTAGTCCGCGCCCGCAAACTTGAACAGCTCCACCCAGTCCGCGGGATCGAACTGTTCCGCTTTCCACTGGTCCAGGAAGTCGTCATAGTCCCCGCCGCCGTAGGTCTCCTTGTGGTACTGCTGGGCAGGACTGCCGTCAATGCGGATGGTGTTGTAGTACCACTCCGCGTAAGGATTATGGGTGAACCATTTCCTGTCATCGTCGATGGTGCCCAAGGCTCCGATGGGTTCCGCCCAAGCCGGGACTGAATAGGCACCCCAGTGGATGAAGATGCCGAACGGAGAGTTCTGGAACCACTCCGGCGTGGGGCGGGACAGCTGCTGCCATTCTTCAGGGCTGGCCGATTCATTGGTCATTCTGAACTCCATTCTTGAGGTGGAAAAGTCGTGGAAACGGGAAGCAGGGTTCGTGGACGGGGCGGGTCAGCGTCCGCCGAAACCGCCCATACTGACGCCTTTGACAAGCTGACGCTGCAGGAGGATGACCACCAGCAGGCTGGGAAGCACTGCCAATGTTGCTGCGGCCATAAGGGGTCCCCAGTCGGTCCCCCTCTCACCCGAAAACATGGACAGGCCCAGCGGGATGGTCGCCTGCGAGACGTCGTTGATCACAATCAACGGCCAGAGGAAGCTGCTCCAGTAGTCGATGAAGCTGAAGACTGCCACCACTGCAAGTGGCGCGCGAACGAGCGGCAGGATGACGCTCCACAGGATGCGGATGGAGCCTGCCCCGTCAATCCGGGCTGCTTCCTCAAATTCCTCCGGCAGGGAAAGCAGGAACTGGCGGATCAGGAATGCCCCGAAGGCCCCAAACGCGAAGGGGACAATGAGGGCCGTCGGCGAATTCACCAGCTCCAGCTTGTTCATCATGATGTACAAGGGGATAACCAGGACTTCCTGGGGCAGCACCAGTGTTCCCAGGAAAACCAGGAACAGCTTGTCCCGGTGCTTGAACTGCATCCTTGCGAAAGCGTATGCGGACAGCAGGGACACCACCGTGGTCAGGGCTGCGCCGGCAATAGCCACCAGGAAGCTGTTGATGATGACCCGGCCAAAGGGGATGGCCGTCCAGGCGGTGACATAGTTGGACCATTCCACCCTTGAGGCCAGGAAGCTTGCCCCGGTGGAGAAAATTTCCGAGGTGGGCTTGAGGGACGTGGCAAGCATCCAGAGGAACGGGAAGAAGAAGACCAGCCCCACGAGGATGGCGCCGGCACGGCTGATGTAGTGCCCCGGGTGCTTCTTTTTCCGCATGCCTGGGCTGTGCCGACGATGGGTGGTGGGCTTGTCCGTGGCCGGCTTGGCCAGCGTTTCAGTTGTCATAGTTGACCAGCCTCTTCTGCTGGGAGAACTGCAGGGCGGTGATGAGCATGACGATCACGAACAGCGCCCAGGCGAGCGCCGAGGCGTATCCGAGTTTGTCGAAGGAAAAACCGTTGCGGTACAGGTAGAGCACGATCGTGTTGGTGGATTCGCCCGGTCCACCGAGTGTGAGCAGGTAGGGCTGGGTGAACACCTTGAACGACCCGATGATCGTCATCACCGTGCAGAAAAAGAGCGACGGCGAGAGCATGGGAAGCACCACCCGGAAGAACCGCTGCCACGCACCTGCGCCGTCGATGCGTGCCGCTTCCAGCAGGTTGGGCGAGATGCCGTTCAGCCCGGCGCCCAGGACGATGATGTTGTACCCGATGCCCTGCCATACGGACATGGCGATCAGGGATCCCATGGCCAGTTGGCTGTCACTCAGCCAGGACGGGCCGTCGATGCCGAAGTTGGCGAGGAAGCTGTTCACCACGCCGTCATCGGTCAGCATCAGGCGCCACACCAGTGCGTTGGCCACCATGGGGGTCACCACCGGGATGAAGAACAGGACCCGGAAGAAGGGTCCCCAGCTGCCGAGGTGGTGCAGCCAGGTGGAGACGGCCAGCGCCAGGACGAGGTTGAGTACGGTGTAGCTGACGGCAAAGAACAAGGTGTTGCCCAGGACTGTCCAGAACACCGGGTCCCCGGTGAGCATGCGGGCGTAATTGTCCAGCCCCACGAATTCAGGCGCGCCGAACAGCGGCCAGTCGAACAGGCTGATCACCAGGGAGGCGACGAGCGGCAGCACGATAAAGACCAGGAAACCGAGCATCCCGGGGGCGAGGTAGGCCGCGGCCAGCCGTCCATGCCCGGGAGTACCGGCCAGCTTCCTTCCGTTTTTGACAGCAAGCGTCGGTAGAGCAGTCATCATTGACCTTTTCCGTGAAGGGGGCAGACTCCCGGCGGGAGCCCGCCCCCGGGGAAATTTACTTGGCGGAGTTCATGATCGTGGCGAGAAGTTCCTCTGCGGTCTTGCTGCCGCGGAAGCCCTCCCCGGAGTATTGCGTGAAGGTTGTTTCCACCTGGTTCCAGTTGGGCGTGGTGACCAGCGGGCGGCCGCTCTCCAGCAGGGCTTCCACCACCGCCACATCAGCTTCCGGCTTGTTGCCGGCCCAGTCCTTGACCGCCGATTCCACGGACGGCACTGTTCCGCGGGCTGCACCCACGGCGCCGACCACCTCAGGCGTGGTGATCTTCATGATGTTCTGGAAGGCTGCTTCCTTGTCCTTGCAGGATGCGGCAATGGCGAACGCGGAGCCCTGGATCATGCCGATGCTTTTACCCGACTCGGAAGGGACCACGGCGATCCCTACCTTGCCCTGGGTCTTGGTCGTGAGCATGTCATACATCCAGGGTCCATCAATGATCATGGCCGCCTTGCCACTCATGAACTGCTGCTCCGGGACGTCGGTGCCGTCGGATGCCTGCGGAGCGTTGGCTACCTTCTCCTTGGCGGCAAGGTCGAAGGCGAATTGCTGGTCCTTCACCAGGCCTTCATTGGTCAGCTCCAGCTGCCCGTCCTTGACAGGCTCGTTGCCGTTCGCGAACGCAATTGGCAGTCCCGGCCCGGAGCCGAAGCCGGGCGGAACGGCGAGACCCGCCACACCGTCCTTGGTCAGCGCCTTCAGGTCTGCGACGAACTGGCTGGTGGTGTAATTCAGTGTGGGTTCCTTGACGCCCGCCGCGGCCAGGAGGTCCTTGTTGTAATAAAGGACCACGGGCTCCGCGTCGTAGGGGATGCCCCGGAGGGTCCCCTCTACCGTCAGGCCGTCAATCATCGCCTTGTTGTACATGGAAACGTCAATGTTGTTGCTCTTGACCAGGTCGTCCAGAGGAACGGTCAGGTCCTTGAGTTCCTGGGCCCGGGCTGCCTGCGTGGTGATAATGCATGGGGCGCCGGAACTCGACAGCCGGGTCTTGACCTTCGTCCAGTAGTCGTTGAAGCTCGGCCCCTCGAGGGTCAGATTGAAGTCGGGATCCTTCTCCTTGGCGGCGTCGATAAACGCCTGCCACTGCGCCCGGTCGTTTTCGTTGGTGATCCAGGTGTACATCGAGGAGGCTTCCTTGCTCTCCCCCGATGACCCTGCACTTGAAGAACCACAGGCAGTGAGCGCGGTGGCAGCAACCGCGGCCGCCGCTGCTGCACCGAGAAGACGGCCGGTAACGCGTTTGTTCAACACGGTGAATGTCCTTTCGTAGCTGGGGACAAAGGCTGCCCGGCGACGTCCTCGTTGCCTGGCTGATGTGATCCCCGCAACCTTTGTATAACCAACAGAATGACCCGCACCCGCAACGGAAGTCAAGGAATCATCTGATCTTTCTTTGCATCAAAACCAATTGCCGCGTCGAATAGTCGCAGTTTGATCCGCATTTGGTAAACAAGGTCAGACGAATAGCGGGTTATCGAACAGCCTCACTGTCAGCCAAAGCCCCCAGCGGATCCGCCTCGCGCCCTTCAAGCCCGGACTCCGGAATGGCGGTCACGTAGTCCTCGACGGCGTACAGGTGGTTTGCCATCCGCGTCCTGGCCCGGTCCACGTCGTGCCGGCGCAGCGCCTCCAGAATGCCAAGGTGCTCACGGTGCGTGGCGAGCAACCCCTCATTGTCATGGATGGAACGCCACATGCGTCCCCGGATGGTGTTGGTGGACACGGTTTCGATCAGCGCGGAGAGCACATGGTTGGCCGACGCCTCCGCAACCAGCCGGTGGAACTCCATGTCGCATTGCATGGCAGCGGCATGGTCGATCGGTGCGGCGTGGATTGCGGCATGGGCCCGCTCCAGGATGCGTTCAGCTGCATCGAGCTGCTCCTCGCCGATCCGAATGGCAGCCGCCGCCGCGGCCTCGGTCTCCAGCGCCCGCCGGACGGTGTGCACCTGGTTGGCCCGCTCGCCATCCTGCAGTCCCACCCAGAACTCCATCGCCGAAAGCAGTGCAGCGGGCTCAAGCCGGGTCACGAAGGTGCCTGCCCCCTGCCGGGTTTCCAGGATGCCCATGGTGGACAGTGCACGGACACCTTCCCGAAGCGAGCCGCGGGAGACCTGCAGTTCGGCAGCCAGGTCTTTCTCGATGGGCAGCCTGTCTCCGGGCCGGAGCCGGCGGGAGGACAACATCCGCTTGACGCCGGAGATCACAACGTCTGTCTGCGACATCGAACCGTTGGATGTACCACTGGTCATGGCAGCCGCCTTTCTGGGTGCACTTTCAGGGGGCTTCGCCCCATTTCGTCTTTCATCAGATGTATTGCTTGGAAAAAGGATGATGGTCCTATATTCTCATCAAATACTTCCAAATACATCAGATGATGCTCGCAACGTTGCTGGACCATCTTCTTCATAGCCTGAACCTGGAGGGCTCACCTTGCCACACATCACCGGATATGACGTGTTCGACGTGCGTTTTCCGACTTCGCTGACTGCCGACGGCTCGGACGCCATGAACCACGACGCCGACTACTCTGCAGCCTATATAGTCCTCACCACGGATGATCCTGCCGTTTACGGCTGTGGTTTCACCTTCACCATCGGACGAGGCAACGAAGTCTGCGCTGCGGCCATGGAGCTTCGGGCCCGCCCCCTCCTGGGACGGGATATCGACGCAGTCTGTGGAAGCCTTGGAGGGACCTACCGCAGCCTGAAACAGGATTCGCAGCTCCGCTGGCTCGGTCCGGACAAAGGCGTGGAACACCTTGCCCTGGGCGCCGTAATGAACGCGGTATGGGACCTGGCGGCACGGCGGGCAGGAAAACCGCTGTGGCGACTCCTGGCGGATATGCCGGCCGAGGACATCGTCGACGCCGCAGACCTTACGTACCTCTCGGATGCGCTGACCCGGGAGGAGGCCTTGGAGATCCTGGCCCGGCTGGCTCCCACCCGGGGTGAACGCATCCAGCAGCTGACCGAAAGCGGCTACCCGTGCTACACAACGTCTGCAGGCTGGCTCGGCTACTCGGACGAAAAGCTCCGGCGGCTTTGCCAGGAGGCCGTGGACCAGGGGTACCGGCACATCAAGCTCAAAGTTGGCGCATCACTGGAGGACGACATCCGCCGCCTCGGAATCGCGCGCGAGGTAATTGGACCGCAGGGCAACCTCATGATCGACGCCAACCAGGTATGGGACGTCCCACAGGCCATCGACTGGGTCAAGCAGCTGGCGGAATTCAATCCGCTCTGGATCGAGGAGCCCACCAGCCCAGACGATGTCCTCGGCCACGCGGAAATCCGCAGGGCCGTCCAGCCGATCGGGGTGGCCACCGGGGAGCACGGCATGAACCGCGTGCTCTTCAAGCAACTTTTCCAGGCCGGGGCAGTGGACTACTGCCAGCTGGACGCCTGCCGGCTGGCCAGTGTGAACGAAGTACTTGCCGTCCAGCTGATGGCAGCCAAGTTCGGTATCCCGGTCTGCCCGCACGCCGGCGGCGTGGGCCTGTGCGAACTTGTCCAGCACCTCTCGATCTTTGACTTCATCGCCATCTCCGGCGACCTCACAGGCCGGGTCACTGAATTCGTGGACCATCTCCACGAACATTTTGTTGATCCGTGCATCGTCCGGGACGGTGCCTACGTCATGCCGGCAAACCCCGGCTATTCGGCGGAGCTCAAGGCACAGACACTGCAGGACTATGCCTTTCCCTGGGGCGACTATTGGGCCGGAACGGACGCAGGACGTGCGGAACAGGAATGGCGGACCGGCAGCGCTGGCCGCGGCATTGCGTTCGCGGGTGCACGGGCTAAGGCTGAGGCATGATCAACTACACCCTGACCCACCCGGGCCTGCTGGCTGCACTCGCCGAATCCGGCCACGGTTCGCAGATCCTTATTGCTGATGCCAACTACCCCCACAACACAGGTGCGCCAGCGTCGGCACGACGGATAGCCTTGAACCTGCGGCCGGGCCTGCTGACGATAGACCAGATCCTTGACGTCCTGATCGACGCCGTCCCCATCGAGGCGGCAGCCGTGATGACGCCGCCCGACGGGAGCTGGACGGAGGCGGTCAAGGGTTACGGTCAGTCCCTGGGCGGCGCTGTCCCCGTCACCTCGTACCAGCGTTTCGATTTTTATGATGCAGCGCGTTCACCGAATGTGGCTGTCGTCATCGCCAGCGGCGATACCCGGCACTATGCCAACCTGCTGCTGACAATCGGTGTCCGGCCCGAAGCCACGGCATAGTGGAGGCCACTGCATGAAGGTCATAGATTCGCACGTCCACGTTTGGGACCCGGCAGTACTCGCCTACGACTGGCTGGCCAACAATCCTGCCCTGAACCGGCCCTTTCTTCCGCAGGACCTTCCGCACACTCCAGCCAACACCCTGGCGGCCGTATTTGTGCAGGCAGACTGCCGGGACGACCAGGCGCTGAAAGAAGTGGACTGGGTATCCGGCCTGGGCAGCAGCTGGCCCACTCTGGCCGCAATCGTGGCCTTTGCCCCGGTCAGCAGCGGGGACAGCGTGGCCGAGGACCTTGACCACCTGCTGCAGCGCCCTTTGGTCCGCGGAGTGCGGCAGCTCCTGCAGGACCGGGACGAATCCTTCGTGCTGCATCCGGACATGCTTGCCGGCGCGCGACGGGTGGCCGAAGCGGGCCTTGCCTTCGACGCCTGCATCCGCACCGGCCAGCTTGCCGCTCTGACCGCGTTCGCCGACCGTGCGCCCGCGCTTCAGATCGTGCTGGACCACATGGGAAAGCCACCCATCGCCAGCGGCGCCCTCACGGAGTGGAGCAGCGGGATGCGTGAACTTGCCCGCCGGCCCAACGTCGTCGTCAAGATTTCCGGAGCCGGCGCAGAATCCGACCGGACCCGGCCAACCGGGCCACAGGCCCTGCCGTACATCAGGGAAACGCTGCACCTTTTCGGTGCCGACCGCTGCATGCTTGGGAGTGACTGGCCCGTCTCACTGACAGGAGCGGCCGCCTACCAGGAGTGGATCACCACGGCAGAAACAGCGCTGGCCGGTGCGTCCGAAAGCGAGCGCGAAAGTGTCTCCTCCGGGACCGCGGCCAGGGTGTACCGGTTGGCGGAGGGAACAGAACAGGCCATTACGGAAGCCAGGAAACAGGAGAAGGACTGAGAATGCAGGCAGAAACCCGCACCATCCCCGGTACCGGCATTTCCCTGCCGGTGCTCGGCTTCGGGGCAGCGCCCATTGGCAACCTGTACCGGCAGGTGCCGGAACAGGAGGCGGCCGACGCCGTTGCCGCCGCCTGGGAAGGCGGCATCCGCTACTTCGACACCGCACCGCACTACGGGCTCGGCCTTTCGGAGCGCCGCATTGGGGCGGTCCTGGCCGGCCAGGACCGCGGCACCTACGTGCTCAGCACCAAAATCGGACGCTTACTGCGGCCAAATCCCTCCCCGCACGGCAAGGACACCGAGGGCTTCGACGTCCCTGACGATCTCATCCGGGTCCGCGACTATTCCCGCGACGGTGTGCTGCGCTCCATCGAGGAAAGCCTCAAGCGGCTGCGAACCGACCGCATAGACATCGTCTACATCCACGACCCTGACGATTACTGGACCGAGGCGGTGGAAGGTGCGGCGCCGGCCCTATCAGCCCTGCGGGATGAGGGCGTGATCCGTGCCTGGGGTGCAGGCATGAACCAGGCCGGCATGCTCCACCGCTTCGTCACCGAAACAGACTTAGACGTGGTGATGCTCGCCGGCCGGTACACACTGCTTGAGCAGGGCGCGGCAGCGGACCTGCTCCCGGCCTGCCTTGAACGCCAGGTGGGCGTGGTGAATGTTGGCGTCTTCAATTCAGGCCTGCTTTCCAAGGAGCGGCCCGCCAGCGATGCCACCTACAACTACGCCCCCGCCCCGCCGGAACTCCTGGACAGGGCGAACCTGCTGGCGGACATCTGTGAATCGCACGGGACCACGCTGCCGGCCGCAGCCCTTCAGTTCCCCTACCGCCATCCCGCCGTAACGGGTGTGGTCCTGGGCATGCGGACGCCGGACCAGGTGAAGCAAAACCTGGACCTGGCGGCACAGTCCGTCCCTGAGTCCCTCTGGGACGAACTCCGGGACCGCGGCCTGATCACCTGACCGGGACACCCGGCTGACCTCGGCAGTAGCCGAACAAGCACCAAGGAAAGAAGTACCAATGCAATTTGCGCGCATAGGTGAGCCGGGCAAGGAAGTCCCCGCCCTGCTGCACCAGAACAAGTACTATTCGCTGGAACCGGTGGCGAAGGACATCGACACCGACTTCTGGGAATCGGACGGACCGGGGCGTGCCGCCGCTGCCCTGGCCGCCGGGGAGCTGGATGAGCTCAGCGTTGACGGCGCCAGGATCGGGGCACCCATCGCCCGGCCCTCGTCCGTCATCTGCGTAGGCATGAACTATGCAGCGCACGCCGCCGAATCAGGGTCCGCACCCCCGACGGTGCCCATCATTTTCCACAAAGCACCCAACACCGTGGCGGGGCCCTACGACGCCGTGGCCATCCCCCGCGGCTCCACCAAGACCGACTGGGAAGTCGAGCTGGGCGTCGTCATCGGCCGCCGGGCCTCCTACCTGGAGTCACCACGGCAGGCACGGGACCACGTTGCCGGCTACGTCACCGTCAACGACCTCTCCGAACGCACCTTCCAGCTCGAAGTCTCGGGCGGCCAGTGGTCCAAAGGCAAGAGCTGCGCCGGCTTCTGCCCCACCGGCCCCGTCCTGGTGACCCCCGACGAAGTCGATCCCTCCGACCTAACGCTGCGCAGCTGGGTGAACGGCGAAATCCGCCAGGACTCCTCCACCCGGGACCTCATTTTCGGCGTGGAGCAGATCATCTACGACCTCAGCCAGTTCCTGGTCCTTGAACCCGGCGACCTCATCTGCACAGGCACCCCCGAAGGCGTCGCCCTGTCCGGCAGGTTCCCCTACCTCAAACCGGGGGACGTCGTCGAAATCGAAGTCGCCGGGCTCGGACGCCAGCGGCAGGAATTCTTCCAGGGCTAGCCGCCAGGGACACGAAAGGAACAAACAATGGAGTTTGCGGGACTTAAGGCAATCGTCACCGGAGGGGCATCCGGCATTGGCGCCGCCACCGCCGCGCTGCTCAAGGAGCGCGGCGCCGCTGTAGCGGTACTGGACCTGCAACCGGAGCAGGCGGGCCACGGCCTTATCGCCATTCACTGCGATGTTTCCGACGACGGCTCTGTCCGCCGCGCCGTCAAGGAGGCGGCGGACAGGATGGGCGGCATCGACATTGTGGCCAACAACGCCGGTGTGGGTGCCCAGGGCACCATTGAATCGAACGACGACGACGAATGGCACCGGGTCTTCGACATCAACGTGATGGGGATGGTCCGCGTTTCACGGGCCGCCCTCCCGTACCTGCGCGAGTCCAGCCATGCTGCCATCGTCAACACCTGTTCGGTGGCCGCGACGGCCGGACTCCCCCAGCGTGCCCTCTACAGTGCCACCAAGGGGGCGGTGCTTTCGCTTACATTGAGCATGGCAGCGGACCACCTGCCCGAAGGCATCAGGGTCAATTGCGTGAACCCGGGCACCGCGGACACACCGTGGATCGGCCGGCTCCTGTCCACAGCCCCGGACCCGGCAGCGGAGCGTGCGGCGCTGGAGGCGCGGCAACCCCATGGCCGGCTGGTCACGCCGGAGGAGATTGCGGCCGCGATCGTCTATCTGGCCAGTCCCCTGGCGGGTTCCACCACCGGCGTCGATCTCGCAGTGGACGGCGGCATGCAGGCATTGCGCTTGCGGCCCCGTCCCGCCGCATCCTAGGCAGACGTCAGCAGGAGCACTTATGGCCCTGCTGCATTCATGAGGCAGCCCACCTGCAGGGAGCCGTTCCCGTCTAGGTCCGCCGCGTGCCGTCCCACCTGCGCTGGCGCAGCTTCCGGCTGGCAACCAGGGAGCCGCCCATGAACAGCACGCCCAGGACCACCGCGGCCACGCCCACGTAGAACCAGCCGCCCCGGGTGAAGACCATCAGCGCAACACCGATGATGCCCAGTCCCTTGGCGGCGATATCCAGGTACAGCTGAACATTCGGGGAGTCCATACGTCCACGATAATCCCGGCGGGCTAGTCCCTGAGGCTTCTGTCCAGGAACGCGAGGGTCCGGGTCCACGCGTCCGTCGCGGCATGAGCGTTGTACCTGGCGGGGGTGCTGTCATTGAAGAAAGCGTGCCCGGTCCGGGGATAGACTACTGCTTCGAAATCCACGCCCGCGGCGGACATTTTCTTCTTGAGCTCCGGCAGTTTGTCCACCAGCGCCCTGTCCTGTTCGCCGTAGAAAGCGAGGACGGGACAGGTGATCCGGCGCAGCTCTTCCCCGGTGAAGTCGGCGCTGCCGTAAAACGGCACCGCCGCACGCAGCCGGGGCTCGCGGGTGGCCAGCGCAAAACTGTAGCCGCCGCCGAAGCAGAACCCGGTGACTGCCACCCGGCCGGCCAGTCCCGGTATTCCTTCCAGGTGGTTGAAGCACACCTGCAACGCCTCGAGGGTCCGTTCGGCGAATTCCGGCGAGTCCAGCGGGGACGTCAGCTTCCGGAGCCTCGGCTGGACCTTGCTGCGCTGTTCGGGGTCAGGATCTGCGAGGGCCCGCAGCACCTCCCCGGCCACCTCGGGCGTCATGCCGATGTCCGTCATGACATCGGGCACCAACACCAGGTAGCCCTCGGCGGCGTACCGGTCCGCGACGTCCTTGATGTGGTCCACCAGGCCCCAGATTTCGTGGATCAGCAGCAGGCCGGCCTTGGGCTGGCCTGGGGGTTCGCTGATGTAGGCATGCACCGACGTTGCTGCGTTTCCCAGAGTCATCATGTTTCCCATGGGGCCAGCATGGCACGCCGTCCAACCGCTTCCTAGGGGTTCCTACGCTTCCCGCTGCCGCCACAGCAGGCTCACGCCGAACGTCACCACGCACAGGACCAGCATGGCCAGCACCATCCGCGCCCAGCTTTCCTGGTCCACACCGCCGGCTGCGAAGACGCCGATCATCACGGTGGCGGTAATGGCCCCCACGTATCGGCACGTCTGGTAAATGCCTGCGGCCACCCCGCGCTCCTGCGGCCGGACGGACACGAACATGCCCTGGTTGGAGGCAATCCCCACCGTTCCGTATGGCACGCCCATCAGGGCGGTCATCACCACCACCAGCGGGATCGCCAAGGTGCCCGTCAGCAGCCACATCAGGCCTGCCACAGCGGTTAGCAGGACGACGCCGGCCAGCAGCACGCGCCGTACCCCGAACCTTCCCATCGCCTTGACCGCCCACGGCGTGGCAGCCACGGACATCGCGGCGAGCGGCAGCATCAGCAAACCCACGACGCCGGGATCATAGCCGCCGGCTTCCTGCAGCAGCTGCGGCAGGCCAAAGAAGACGAAGTAGTAGACGCTGCTGAACACCGCGAAGGCCAGATACACCAGCATCAGCGGCCGGTTCCGGCCGAGCAGGCGGAGGTCCAGGAACGGCCGGTTGAAGCGGAGCTCGCGCCAGGCGAAGAGGGCGCCGATCGCTGTTCCCGCGGCCAGCATCCACCAGCGGTACCCGGGCAGCACATTGAGCGCGGCCATCATCACCAGCATCAGCGCGGCCACGAACGTCAGGATCCCGGGAATGTCCGAGTCCCGCAGCAGTTCCGCCACGCTCCCCCGTTCCCGGGCCTCGTCCGGCGGCGCCGCCCGCCGCACGATGAGCAGCGCGGCCAGCGCGAGCGGAACGTTGACCAGGAACAGTGCTTCCCACCCCACCAGGCTGACCAGCAGTCCGCCGACGACGGGCCCGACGGCGGCAGCGGACGTGTTTGCCATCTGCAGCCGTCCCAGCGGGCGGGCCGGCTCCATCCCGGCGCGGTGCGCGATGGCACCCACCATCACCACCGCGCTTGGGTAGGCGGTGGCCGTGCCGAGCGCCATCACCGCCCGGGCAACGCAGAGGAGGGCGAAGTTCGGGGCGAACGGCGCCAGCGCACAGGTGACGGCCACCAGGGCCATGCCCAGCATGAACATCCGGCGCGGCCCGAACCGGTCCGCCAGCCTCCCCATCACCGGCTGGCCCGCCGCGGAGGCCAGGTAGAAGGAGGTGACCACCCAGGTGACGGCGGCGACGTCGAGCCCGAAATCGGCGCGGAGCACCACCAGGGCCACGGCGATCATGGAGGAGTTGAGGGGGTTCAGTGCCGTGCCCAGGCTGAGGCCGGCGACGGCCAGGGCAGTCCGGGGGTTGTTGCTCACGGTGACAGTCTGGTGCAAGGTGCGGCCGGGACGCGACTTTCGCGGTCCGGAGCGTCACCCGGCCGCTGGGCTGTTACTTCCCGGCCGGGGTCAGCGGGAACAGAGCGTCCTCAACCGTGCCGGTCAGCTCCCGGATGAGCTCCGCCTGTTCCGGTTCCTCGAAGCCCTCGGGGTTTTCGGTGTAGATCACCAGCGCGAAGGTGGAGCCGCGGTAGGTCAGGAGCGCGGCGTCGTGGAGGTCCCCGTCCATCTCCCCGTATTTGTGCTGCACCTCGATGCCGGCGCGGGACCCGGCGGGGATGAGGTCATCGTTGTTGGTGTCCTGCATGTAGCCCAGGAGCTCGGCCGTGTTGGCTTCGTTGAGCAGGTCCCCCGCATGCAGTTTCTTGAGGACCAATGCCATGTCTGCGGCGGTCAGCAGGTTCTGTTCCGGATCGTAGGTGACGCCCATCGAGGCCGCATAATCAATCAGCCGGGGATAGCCCACGGCGTCCATCAGCAGCAGCCACGAATCATTGTTGCTCTGGTTCACCATGGCTTCCATCTGGAAGGCGGCGTCGTAGTCCCCCATCGGGTCATCGAGGCTGGCTTCCCCGGTTTCGACCAGGTGGTAGAAGGCTGCCGCGGTGATCAGCTTGGCGGTGCTGGCGGCCGTGAACACGTCTGTGTCACCGAACGTCAGAGCGGCGTCGCCCGAGACGTCCGCCAGCGCGACGCCGATCCGGTAGTCGCCGGCTTCGTCGAGGATGGACTCAACCTTGTCCTGCAGCGAGTCGGGCGCGGCAGCCACCGGCTCGGCCGGGACCGGGGC
>Ga0307408_100000456_pt1 | contig 35728 bp, 35 predicted proteins | sample 322Cmetagenome_FD_202116 | JGI IMG/M metagenome (GOLD analysis project Ga0307408, IMG submission 202116) | Maize rhizosphere microbial communities from greenhouse at UC Davis, California, United States - 322HYB-C-3 | ecosystem: Host-associated > Plants > Roots > Rhizosphere > Soil | place...
CCTGGTGCTTGACGCCGAGGCGCTGTACCGCGAACTGCTGCGCGGCGTGCGCAGCATGCTCACCCCCACCACGCGCCTGGCAGGCATTGCCTCCGGCGGCGCCTGGCTGGCCGAGCGCCTGCAAAAAGACCTGGGCCTGGAAGGCCCGGCCGGCGTGCTCTCGTCGGTGATGCACCGCGACGACTTTGCCCAGCGCGGCCTGTCTGCCAGCGCGCAGACCGCATTGCCTTTCGATGTGAACGGCGCCGATGTGCTGGTGCTCGACGACGTGCTCTACACCGGACGCACCATCCGCGCCGTGCTCAATGAGCTGTTCGACTATGGTCGCCCTGCCAGCGTGCGCTTGGCCGTGCTGGTGGACCGGGGAGGCCGCGAATTGCCCGTGCAGGCCGACTTTGCCGCCGCCCGCGTGGCCCTGCCGGCTGCCCAGTCGCTGGCCCTAGCGCGTGACGACAGCGGCAATTTCCAATTCCAAGTCAAAGAGGCCTGACCGTGCTGCACAAGCGCAACCCCCAACTCAACAAGAACGGCGAGCTGATCCACCTGCTGTCCATCGAAGGGCTGCCGCGCGACATCGTCACGCACATCCTGGACACGGCGGCCAACTTCGTGAGCGTGAACGACCGCGAGGTGAAGAAGGTCCCGCTCTTGCGCGGCAAGAGCGTGTTCAACCTGTTCTTCGAGAACAGCACGCGCACACGCACCACGTTCGAGATCGCGGCCAAGCGCCTGTCGGCCGACGTGCTCAACCTCGACATCGCGCGCAGCTCGGCCAGCAAGGGCGAGTCGCTGCTCGACACCATCGCCAACCTGAGCGCGATGGCGGCCGACCTGTTCGTGGTGCGGCACAGCGAATCCGGTGCGCCCTACCTGATTGCGCAGCATGTGGCGCCCCATGTGCATGTGATCAATGCGGGCGATGGCCGGCATGCCCACCCCACGCAGGGGCTGCTGGACATGTACACCATCCGCCACTACAAGAAGGACTTCAGCAACCTCACCGTGGCCATCGTGGGCGACGTGCTGCATTCGCGCGTGGCGCGCTCGGACATCCACGGACTCACCACCCTGGGCTGCGCCGAGGTGCGCGTAGTGGGGCCCCGCACGCTGGTGCCCGGCGACATGGCGCAGATGGGTGTGCGCGTGTGCCACACGCTCGAAGAGGGCATCAAGGACGCCGACGTGGTCATCATGCTGCGCCTGCAGAACGAGCGCATGAGCGGCGCACTGCTGCCGTCCAGCCAGGAGTATTTCAAGAGCTTCGGCCTCACGCAGGAGAAGCTGCAGTTGGCCAAGCCCGACGCCATCGTGATGCACCCCGGCCCCATCAACCGCGGCGTGGAGATCGACTCCGCCGTGGTCGATGGCAAGCAGAGCGTGATCCTGCCGCAGGTGACCTTTGGCATTGCGGTACGCATGGCCGTCATGTCCATCGTTGCTGGAAATGAGGCTTAACCCCCTAAAGCAATGCCCCCCTGTGCCGCTTCGCGTCATCCCCCGAGGGGGACGCCACCAGTGGCCCGGCAAAGCCGGTTCCACGGTGGCTCTCGCATGGGGTCTGCAGCGGTGCGAACGGCGGGTTAAAAGTTGAGTGAAGTATTTGCTATGGTATTTATGGCTGCTAGCGCTTATCCATAAGCGCTAGCGGTCAATTAGGCTTGAAATCATGAAAATCCTGATCCAGAACGGCCGTGTGATCGACCCGGCCTCGGGCCTTGACCAGACCTGCGACATCGCCATCGCGGCCGGACGCATCGTGGGCGTGAACCGCGTGCCGCCCGACTTCGCGCCCAAGCGGGTGGTGGACGCCTCCGGCTGCATCGTGCTGCCCGGCCTGGTGGATCTGGCCGCGCGCCTGCGCGAGCCCGGCCACGAACACGAAGGCATGCTCGAGTCCGAGATGGCCGCCGCCGTGGCCGGCGGCGTGACCAGCCTGGTCTGCCCGCCCGACACCGACCCCGTGCTCGACGAGCCCGGCCTGGTGGAGATGCTCAAGTTCCGCGCCGAGAAGCTGCACCAGTCGCGCCTGTTTCCCCTGGGCGCGCTCACCCGCGGTCTCGCGGGTGAGGTGCTGACAGAGATGGCCGAGCTCACCGAGTCCGGCTGCGTCGGCTTCAGCCAGGCCGATGTGCCGCTGGCCAGCACGCAGGTGCTGCAGCGCGCGCTGCAATACGCCGCCACCTTTGGCTACACCGTGTGGCTGCGCCCGCAGGAGATGCACCTGGGCAAGGGTGTCGCGGCCAGCGGCCCGCTGGCCACGCGCCTGGGCCTCTCGGGCGTGCCCGTGGCGGCCGAGACCATTGCGCTGCACACCATCTTCGAGCTGCTCAAGACCACCGGCGCCCGCGTGCACCTGTGCCGCCTCTCCAGCGCTGCGGGCGTGGAGCTGGTGCGCCGCGCCAAGGCCGAGGGCCTGAAGGTCACGGCAGATGTGAGCATCAACTCGCTGCACCTCACCGATGTGGACATCGGCTTCTTCGACAGCCGTGCCCGCCTGTCGCCCCCGCTGCGCCAGCAGCGCGACCGCGATGCGCTCAACGCTGCGCTGGCCGACGGCACTATCGACGCGCTGGTTTCCGACCACACCCCGGTGGACGAAGACGCCAAGACGCTGCCTTTTGCCGAGGCCGAACCCGGCGCCACGGGGCTGGAGCTGCTGCTGTCGCTGTCGCTCAAGTGGTCGCAGGACAGCGGCGTGCCGCTGCACCGCGCCCTGGCCACGGTCACGTCCGAACCCGCGCGCGTGCTGGGCAATGCCCTGGGCACCCTGCAGGCCAGCGTGGGCCAGATCGTGGAAGGCGGCGTGGGTGACCTTTGCATCTTCGACCCGCAAGCCGCGTGGACCGTGCAGGACGATGCGCTGCGCAGCCAGGGCAAACACACACCCTTCTCGGGCTACGAACTGCCCGGCCGCGTGCGCATGACTCTCGTGGGCGGCCAAGTCGCCTACGACCAGGGCTGACCCGGCGCAGCGGAAAGAAAAAGTCTGCCGTGATGCGATCCCTGCGCGCCTGCTGGCGCTTGCTGCGCATGTTGGCGCACATCGCCAAGGGTCTGGGGATCGTGGCGCTGCGCTTTCCGGCGCTTTCGCCTGACCGGCAGCATGCGCACGTGCAGGCCTGGTCGCTGCAGCTGCTGGCGCATGCGGGCATCCGCCTGCGCATCCTCGGCACGCCGCCAGTGACCGGCCCGGTGATGCTGGTGGCCAACCACCTGTCGTGGCTCGACATCCCGGTGATGCATGCGGCGCGGCACTGCCGCTTTGTCTCCAAGTCCGACGTGCAGGGCTGGCCCATCATCGGTGCCCTCGCCACGGCCGCCGGCACGCTCTACATCGAGCGCAGCTCGCGCCGTGATGCATTGCGCATGGTGCGCACCATGCAGGAGGCGCTGGAACGCGGCGAAGTGCTGGCCGTGTTTCCGGAAGGCACCACGGGCGACGGCCGTGCCATGCTGCCCTTCCATGCCAATCTGCTGCAGGCCGCTGTACTGGCCCGGGCGCCTGTGCAGCCTGTGGGCCTGCGTTTTGCTGACCAGGCCACGGGCGCCACCAGTTTTGCCCCCAGCTACATCGGCGACGAAACGCTGGTGGGCTCCATCTGGCGCACGCTATGTGCTCCGCCCATCGAGGCCATCGTCCACTACGGCGAGCCCGAACGGGCGGGCGATCGGGACCGCCGCGCCTGGACGCAGCACTTGCACGCCACGGTCGACCAATTGCGCAAGGCTTGAGATCCGCCGAGATGGCGCGGCAGAAAGCGTGCATATTCCACGCTTTTGCATGCGCCGTGGGGCACTCTGCCCTGCAATTCGCGGCAGCTGCACGTATCGTCCCTGGCTTCGGTCTGCGGTTGCAGCGCAGGCTTCACATTTGCCGGGAGGATTCCATGAACCTGATCGAGCGCGCCAAGCGCATTCTTCTTCAACCCAAGGACGCCTGGATCGCTATCGATGCTGAACGCACCGATGCGGCCACCTTGTTCACCCGCTACGCGATGATCCTCGCGGCCATTCCTGCGGTCTGCGGGTTCATCGGCATGTCGCTGATCGGCTTTGGAGGATTCGGCGTCACCATTCGCGTGCCCTTCGTCGCGGGGCTGGTGAACATGGTCGTGTCGTACGTGCTCAGCCTGGCCGGGATCTTCGTACTGGGCCTTCTCATCGATGCGCTGGCACCCACGTTCGGCGGCCAGAAGAATGCCATCCAGGCGCTGAAGGTGGCCGTGTACGCGAGCACCGCGGCCTTGCTGGGCGGCATTTTCAGTTTGCTGCCCGCGCTGGCCATGTTGGGGCTGCTGGCAGCGGTGTATTCCATCTACCTGCTGTACACCGGGCTGCCCGTGCTCATGAAGAGTGCGCCAGAAAAATCGGTGGCCTACACGGCGGTCGTCATCGTGGCGGCCATCGTGCTGGGCGTGGTCATCGGTGCGGTCAGCACCCTTTTCCTGCCGCGTGGCGGCGCGATGTTTGGCGGGGCCGCCGCGCCCGCTGTCACGTTGAACACGCCCGGCGGCAAGGTGTCCATCGACACCGCCGGGCTGGAAGCCGCGGGCAAGCGGATGGAAGAGGCCGCCCGCAAGATGGAAGAAGCCCAGAAAAGCCAGGACCCCACCGCGATCGCTGCCGCTGCCGGCAACGCAGCCAAGGCGGCCGCTGGCGCACTGGGCGGAGGCGAGGTCGTGGCTGCGCAATCGCTCAAGGCGGCGCTGCCCGAAAAGCTCGGGGGAATGCCGCGCACAGGGTTGGAAGTGCAGGACGGCGCCGCCTTGGGCCTGCCCACCAGCCAGGCCAGCGCGCAGTACGGCAGCGATGGCAAGGAAGTGCGCCTGGAGATCGTCGACATCGGCGGCCTGGGCCAGATGGCGGTGATGGCCATGGGCATGGGGCAGGGCGAAAAGGAAGATTCCACGAGCGCCGAGAAAACCTGGCAGGAAGGCGGCCGCACGCTGCACCAGCGCTACGAGAAGGACGGCAGCCACGCCGAGTTCAAGACGATTCTGAAGAACGGCCTGGTGGTCAGCATCGAAGGCGACCAGATCGGCGTGAAGGAGCTGCGGGGAATGATGTCGCAGGTGGACCTGGGTGGGCTGGAGAGCCTGCAGCGCAAGGGCAAGTCCTGAGAGGCTGAGCGTCTTTTGTCCGTGTCCGCCTTGCACGCTACAACACCCCCGGCTTGTCGTTGCGGATGCGCGTCATAGCCTGAGCTATGACTGTGCTTTGCGCGGGGAACCGGGGCGTTTTTGCGCACCTTTCGGGCTCGGCCAAAAAAGTCTGTGGGCACCGCCGGTTGCCAAGGCGGGCGGCAGCGCCTTTGAGGTGGACACAGGTGTTATCAAAAAAGATAGCTATTGCCGCTTGCTGGATCAGCGCTGGCGGCCAATTCAGCCCCAAATACTGACCAGCGCAGCCTATTCGCGCGCAAAAGTCACCACATGGTCTACCTGGGCGCGGATGCCGATCCACTCGCCCACCGCGTGGTCGTGGTGGCTGGGCACGTGGGCGAGCACGGTGTGGCCGCTGGCCAGGCGCAGCGTGTAAAGAAACTCCGAGCCCCGGAAGGACTTGCGCACGATCTGCGCCTGCACGGCGGCATGGTCATCGTGCACGATGTCGTCGGCCCGCAGCAGCACATCGCACTCGCCGGCCGGGTAGCTGCTGGGCAGCGGGCATTCGTCCAGGTCGGTCAGGTCGCCCAGCGGCGTCTGAGCGACCACGTTGGTGCCCCGCTGCACCAGCGTGGCCGGGGCGAAGACGCCGTGCCCGATGAAGTCGGCCACAAAGCGCGTGGCGGGCCGGTGGTAGAGGGTGTACGCGTCGTCCCACTGGTGCAGGCGTCCTTCGTGCATCACCCCGATCACGTCGCCGATGGCAAAGGCCTCGAACTGGTCGTGTGTCACGAACAAGGCCGTGGCACCCGCCGCCTTGAGGATGCCGCGCACCTCGTGCGCCAGGCGCTCGCGCAGGTCCACGTCCAGGTTGGAAAAAGGCTCGTCCAGCAGCATGAGCTGCGGGCGCGGCGCCAGTGCGCGGGCCAGGGCCACGCGCTGCTGCTGGCCGCCGGACAACTCATGCGGAAAACGGTGTTCGCTGCCCTCCAGCCCCACTAGGCGCAGCACCTCGGCCACGCGCGCAGCCTGCTCGGCCCGGGGCAACTGGTGGATGCCAAACGCCACGTTGCGGCCCACCGTGAGGTGCGGAAACAGCGCGTAGTCCTGGAACACCATGCCGATGCGCCGCAGCTCGGGCGGCAGGCTCAGCGTGGCGCTGCTGACCACGCTCTTGGTCAGGCGGATCTCGCCGCCCGTGACCGGCTCCAGCCCTGCGACGGCGCGCAGCAGGGTGGTCTTGCCGCAGCCCGAGGGGCCAATCAGCACTCCGATGTCGCCCGCCTGCAGGCTGAGCGTGACGCCTTGCACGGCGGCCTGTGCGCGGCCCGCATAGCGCACGTCGAGTTGTGAGACCTCAAGAAACATGGCGCAGATTCTAGGTGCCCCGAGCAGGGGAAGGGTGATGCAGGTCATCCCTGGCATCTGCGCAAATGCTTAAAATTCGCATTTGCATTGCTGATCGTTGCCCGGCCTTTCCTGCCGGGCAGGTGTGCGTCCTTTCTCTCCAACCTCCGAGCCTTCTGCCTTGAGCCGCACGCCTTTTGGTCTTCGGGCCCTGCCCCTGATCCTGTTCGCGGGTTTCCTCTCACTGCCGGTGCTGGCGGTGCTGGCATCGTGGCTGCCGATGGCGCCCACGGGCGGTGCCGAAGCGCAGGCCGGCGCCATCTTGCGCGAAATGGCGGCGACGGTGCTGCCCAACTACGTGTGGACCAGCCTGTGGCTGAGCGTGCTGGTGGCGTTGGGCGCGGCCGTCGTCGGTACGGGCACGGCGGCGGCGGTCACGCTGTTCGAGTTTCCGGGGCGCCGTGTTTTTGAATGGCTGCTGCTGCTGCCCCTGGCAATGCCCGCGTACGTCACGGCATATGCCTACACCGATTTCCTGCAGTTCAGCGGACCGCTGCAGGTGGGCTTGCGCAACGCCTTTGGCCTGGAGGGCCGCCTGCTGCCTGAAGTGCGCAGCCTGGGCGGGGCGGTGTGGGTGTTCATCTTCTCGCTCTACCCCTACGTGTACCTGCTGGCACGCACCGCGCTGGGCGAGCGTGCCGCGCACCTCATGGAAGCTGCCCGGCTGCTCGGCGCGCCGCTGCCGCGCCGCATCCGCGCAGTGGCCCTGCCGCTGGCACGCCCGGCGGTGGCGGCGGGCGTGGCCCTGGTGCTGATGGAAACCCTGGCCGACTTCGGGGTGGCCAGCTACTTCGGCATCCAGACCTTCACCACCGGCATCTACAAGGCCTGGCTGTCCATGGACAACCGCCTCGCCGCGGCGCAGCTGGCCACCATGCTGCTGGTGGTGGTGATGGCGCTGCTGCACCTGGAGCAGCGCGCACAAAAGCGCATGCGCTTTTCGACCGGCAGCGGGCGTGCAGGCTCTGCCGAAGCCCAGCCGCTGGCGCTGCGGGGCGCAAGGCGCTGGGTGGCATGGACTGTCTGCACGGTCCCGGTGGTGATGGGGTTCGTGGCCCCCGTGGCGTTCATGTTGCGGCCGCTGGCCGCCGACTGGTCGGTGCTGCCTTGGGAGCGGTTCATGGAATGGGCCTGGCACAGTGTCCGACTGGGGGGTATCACCGCCGCGCTGGCGGTGGCCGTTGCCCTGGCGCTGGCCTTTGCCGTGCGGCGCCATGCGGACGTGGTCACGCGCGGCGTGGTGCAACTGGCGAGCGTGGGCTACGCAGTGCCGGGCGCCGTGATCGTGGTGGGGCTGCTGCTGCCCGTGGGCTGGCTGCAGGCAGCCAGGCCGCAATGGGGCGTGGGTGCCCTGGTGACGGCCACGGCATTCGGCATTGTGTGGGCTTACCTGGTGCGTTTCTGCGCGGTGGCGCTGCAGTCCGTGCAAAGCGGCTACGCGCGCATTCCACTCAGCCTGGATGACTCGGCGCGCATGCTGGGCCTGGGCAGCGCCGGGCTATTGGCCCGCGTGCACTGGCCGCTGCTCAAGCGCTCCACCGCTGCGGCCGCGCTGCTGGTGTTTGTGGATGTGATGAAGGAGCTCCCAGCCACCATGGTGCTGCGCCCCTTCAACAGCGACACGCTCGCGGTGGTGGCCTACCAGCTCGCGCGCGATGAGCGACTGGGTGAGGCAGCGCTGCCGTCCCTGGCGCTGGTGGCGGTGGGGCTGGTGCCGGTGATTTTGCTGAGCCGCACGCTGCGCAGCAAGGGTTGAGCGGCCGGCTTGCGGTACAGAATGGGTGGGCGCGCCCGCCCAAGGGCATGGCTCCTCCAACGTAGAAAACAAGCTGCCATGTAGTAGCTTGTTTACAGCCCAGGGAGAAGGCGCAGCGGCAGGCGCCTCTGGCACCCTACCGAGGGTGTCCCGCAGACTCCGGCACAGCCACCATGGAAGCGCACGCAGTTGCCGCAATGCCTGCATGAACGCGTCAAGGAACAGTCGGCGATTTCTCTCCACTTTCTGGAGCAGAGGCAGCCAGCAGATGTACCTGGTGCGGGGTCACCCCGAGCAGATATTCTCGGTCCCCGTGCCGGACCAGGGCCACACTCTCTCGCCCGCCAAGAGATATTTGCTGCACGACCTGCAGCACGGCTTTGCCACTTCGATTCCGCGCGATGCCGGTGCGCTGCAGCACCTTCAGAAGTATCCAGGCCAGGGCCAGCACGAATGCCAGTGCCAGCACGGCGCCCAGCACTCCGGCCAGTGGGGCTGCGGGCGCGTCAGCTACGCCATATGGCGCAGTATTCGGGAGCACCACGCTGGCAGTGGCCTGGGGGCTCGTCCTCTCGACCGGTTGGGCAGAGGCAGTGCCTTCATAAGGCTGTGCGGCGTCTGTATGGGAGTGCTTGTTCATGATGGGGTGCCAGTGGCCGCTCCGGATCGCCAGCGTCTGGGAACATAGCGGGCAAAGCGGTTGGATCTCCATCCCCTGGGGGTGGCGGCTGCCCCCGCTGCGTCATGGGCCGTAGATGGCGGGTACCGGGTCAGGTCTTCACCAGGGGCGGGGCGTCGAGGACGGCGCGGTTCTGACCCTGTGGAAGACTTCGCATACGAGGTCTGCGAGGTATGTTCGAGTTCATAACGCACATCTTGCGCCCACAGGATCACGGTCGCGATGATGTCGAACAGTTCCGCTGGAACGACGTCGCCGGGCTCTGTGTCGGCCAGCAATTGACGGGCGATTTCGATGTTGCGCAGTACGGGAACACCGGCCTCCTGTGCGGCGGTTCTCATGGCTAGAGCATCATCATCCTGTGCCTTGGCAATGACCGTGGGCACCGGGCATCGGTCACGGTGGTAGTCGATGGCAATCGCGACATGGGTGGGATTGACCACCAGCACATGGGCGCTAGCCGCCGCCTTATTGGCGCCTTGCTGCGCCCACTCCTGCTGCAGCTGCTTGCGATGGCCCTTGAGATGCGGGTCGCCTTCGGCGTCCTTCATTTCCTGGCGTATGTCGCGCATGCTCATGCGCATCTTCTTCATGAAGCTGTAGCGTTGCCATGCCAAGTCCAACGCCGAAACCAGGAGAAACGCGCCCGTGATCCATGCCAGCAGCGTCCAACTGGCGTGCCAGAGAGCCGATCCCACGGCCTCAGGCTTCGCGCGCGCAAGCAGTGGCAGATCGGGCAGCAAGTCCTTCAGCGCAATCCAGGCAATGACGGCCACGAGCACGGTCTTGAGCAGTGACTTGAGCAGCTCGACCAAGTTGTCCAGTGAGAACATGCGTTTGAGGCCTCTGGCGGGGTTCAGGTGTTCTGCCTTAGGCCAGATTTTCTCCATCGTCAGCACAGGGCCGGTCTGCAGAAACTCCACCAGGACGCCGACCACCGCAACGGGTACCACCACCACTCCTACCAGCAACAGCAACGTGAGCAGCGCTTGCCGCCCCAGTTGGGCGAGTGCCTCAGGAAAAGGGATCTGCAATCCCCACAGGCTCAGTTCAATCAGCGACGTCATCTGCTGCCCCACCATCGGCAACGCCACAGTGGCTAGCAGCAGCACGGTCAGCAATGTTGCTGTCGCTGTCAGGTCCTTGCTCTTGGAAACCTCACCCTTTTTTCGGGCGTCCTGAAGCTTCTTGGGTGTCGGCTTTTCTGTCTTGTCGCCACTGTCGTCTTGACCGGCCATCTTGGGAGAGTCCTGTTGGAAATGGGGCGGGATTGCGGGACGTGCTGGCCCTATGGCGCTGCAGCATTACAGAGAAGCTGGCAGCGGTGCACGAACTGAAGTGTCGGGCAGTGGACACATGAATGTTGAAACAGGAAGCAAACGAAAGCGCGTTCGCACAATAGGCGCTCCGTACATTTGTGTTTCGTTACTGACAAATGGATACGTGAGGCAGCACTTTTTGCAACAAATTCGAAAGGCTGTACGCAAACACTTCCTTTTCCTTGTTGCGTCTGAGTATGAGTTTGCGTCTGAAAGTGAAACCCTGTTCGTGCGTTCCCCATCGCTTCATTGTTCTCACCCGCGTGCCCGACGCTTATTGGGGCTGTCCATGGTGACGGACTCAAGGATGTGGCCACTCGTAGCTCTGTGCGGACTGGGCCTTGCCGGTGTGACCCATGCCGCAACTGGGTTCACCATCGCGGCGCCAGCGTCCGCCTCGGTCTGTGCCGCCGGGTGGGACCAGTTGCTGACCCCCCCGCAACGAGATGCCGAAGCGCTGCTGCGCGATTGCCAAGCTTCTGCCCCCAAAGCCGGCCGGCCAGTCCTTGCCGCGCAGATGGGGGTGTACCGCCACACGTCATCGCGCCTGCTGCCTGTCGGTGCAGGAGCGTTTACAGCGCGGACGACCGTGGTTGGCAAGCCTCAACCCCGAACAGCCCCGCTTGCGCGCGGCCCCGAGGCGCAGCCCCTGCGCACCAGCAGCCCGGTCGGGCTGGCCCCCCTGGTAGACCGTACTGCGCAGGAGCACGACATCGACCCTTTGCTCCTGCACTCCATTGCCCGTGTGGAGTCACGCCACCAGCCGGACGCCGTTTCGCATGCGGGAGCCCGAGGCTTGATGCAGGTGATTCCCCCGACCGCGCGCCGCTTTGGTGTAGACGGCGCAGAGCAACTGCATGATCCTCAGACCAATCTCCGCGTCAGTGCCCGGTATCTCAAAAACTTGCAGAAGCGTTTTGGCAATGATCTCGAATTGGTGCTTGCAGCCTACAACGCGGGTGAAGGTGCCGTAGAAAAGCACGGCCGCAAGATCCCCCCCTACCGAGAGACCCAAGACTACGTCCGCAAAGTGCTCTCCGAATACGCGCTGCTGCGCGGAGTCAGTGCCCGGCAGGCAGTGCAGCCCCCCACAGGGAAGGACCTCCTGTGAACCTGGCCAGCTACTTCCGGTCGGCCGCGCGCGCCGACCATCGTGGTGGTGGGCTCGCCCGATACACCGACATCGTCTTGGTGGCGGGCATCGTGGCCATCATCGCCCTCATGATCGTGCCGCTGCCGACCTGGGCTCTCGACGCCCTGGTGGCCGTGAATATCTCGGGCGGTGTGTTGCTGCTCCTGCTGGCTATCTATGTCGCCAACCCGCTCGAGTTTTCAGTGTTCCCCAGCGTGCTGCTGATCAGCACGCTCTTTCGTCTGGCATTGTCGATTGCCACGACCCGCATGATTCTTCTGCACGGCGAGGCGGGCCACATCATCGACACATTCGGTCACATGGTGGCGGGTGGCAATCTCGTAGTGGGACTGGTGGTGTTTCTCATCATCACCGTGGTGCAGTTCATCGTCATTGCCAAAGGCTCCGAGCGAGTAGCCGAAGTGGCCGCGCGGTTCTCGCTCGATGCCATGCCCGGCAAGCAGATGTCCATCGACTCGGACCTTCGTTCCGGCCTGATCGACAAGGATGAGGCCCGGCGTCGCCGTCGTCAGCTGGAGAGCGAAAGCAAGCTCAACGGCAGCCTTGACGGCGCCATGAAGTTTGTTAAGGGCGATGCCATCGCGGGCATCATCATCATCATCATCAATTTGCTTGGCGGACTGGCTGTGGGCGTGCTGCAGCAGGGCATGCCCATGTCGGCAGCCGCCATCAAGTACTGCATCCTTGCCATTGGTGACGGCATGGTGACGCAGATCCCCGCTTTGCTGGGAGCCATGTCCGCCGGCCTGCTGGTGACGCGCACTACCGACGACGAACATGACAAGCACCTGGGCGACGCCATTGGCCGACAGCTGACCGCCAAGCCGCGCGTGTTGCTGGTAGCCGGCGGCCTGTGTTTTCTCTTTGCGGCAGTGCCTGGCTTTCCGGCTCTGGTCTTTGGCCTGCTGGGATTGGTGTTTTTTGGCGCTGGGGCCATGTTGACGCCCGCATGGCGGGAGCGCTGGGAGCGCTGGATCGGGCCGAAGCTCGTGGCCGTGCGCCGCAAGCCCGCGTACGCCCCCGAGCTGATGTTCACCGACGCCATTCCAGTTCGCCCCAACGTGCCCCTGCTGCTGGAGTTGCCTGCCGGACACTTGCGCGGCGATGACAGTCGCGACCTTCTGCACGGTCTGGAGGGCGTGCTCGATCACTTCCAACTGCACCTGGGACTGCGCTTGCCGCGCATCGATGTGCACATGGTGCCGGTGCCACCTGCACCGACGCCGCCGCCAGCGGTGCCGGGGTCCAGTGCCTTGGCCCTGGAGTCGGCTGCAACTGCGCCGACTTGGCGACTGATGGTGCACGAGGTGCCGGTGGCGCAGGGCGACATGGTGAATGAAGGTGTGGCTAGCGCACTGCCAACGGCAGTGAGGGAGGCGCTCCGTCGCAACGCCGCGCTGTTCCTGGGCACGCAGGAAACCAATCTCCTGCTGACCCGCGCCAGTGCGGACCTGCCCGATGTGGTCAAGGAAACCCTCCGTGCGCTGCCACTGGCACGCGTCGCCGAAATCCTGCGTCGCTTGGTCGAGGAAGAAGTGGCCATTCGCAATCTCCGCGACATCTTGGAGACCCTCTCCGACGCTGCCCAGCGCGAGAAAGACGTGTTCGCCTTGACGGAGCTTGTCCGGATCGGACTCAAGCGCCAGTTGTGCTACCGCTACGCACCCTCAGGCCGCCTGGGTGCGCTGCTCATTGATCCGTCGGTCGAAGAGCTGCTGCGCTCCTCGGTGCGTGTCAATGGTGGTGTTCAGCAACTGGCGCTAGATCCCGCGCAAACCACGCAGCTCATTCAGAAATTCACGCAGGCCATTGCGCATCACCGCCCTGCGGCCATCGTGACTGCTGTGGACATTCGCCGTCACGTGCGCAAGTTGATTGAGACCGAGTGCTTCGACACCCCGGTACTCAGTTACCACGAGTTAGTCCCGACTTTGCACCTGGGCGTTTTGGCCCATGTCGGGAAAGACGATGCACCCCTGCTGCAGGGAGCACCGTCATAAGAGAGCCGGCGGTTGCCGGCTGTGGTCAGGCAGGGCTGCCTACACAAGGGCCTTGCCAATAGAAATATGGATTGAAACAACAATGAATGCCAAAAAGGGAGTGGAAATGGGAGTAGATGCGACAGGGCGTTGCACCCCGGTGCCGGCAGGCCGACGGACTGGTGCTTGGCGCGTATGGGCGGCGGGCTGTGCATTGGGATGGGCGTTGTGTGTCACGGCGGTGCAGGCATCGCCGATTCCTTTCGAGGACAGGCAAGTCGACATGACCGTTCGGGAACAGCCTATTGCGGCATTCTTGCAAGACTTCTTCGGCACCATGGACGTCCCGGTCTCGGTGAGCTCTGGCGTCAAAGGGGCCGTCAACGGCGTGTTCCGGGGAACGGCTGAGAAAGTCTTCTCTAGCATCCAGCGTTCGTTCGGGCTCATGGCTTATTACGACGGTGCGGTCGTGCATGTGTACACCCCCGCTGAAGTCACCACACGTACTTTTGCCATGCGCCAGGGTGACGCCCGGCAAGTCATCAATACTGCGCGCGACATGCAGATTCTGGACCCGCGCAACACGCTGCGTGTGAGCCAGAGTGGAGGGCTCATTGCCAGCGGCAACCGCCGGTTCGTCGAGCTTGTGGGTGAGCTGGCCTCGGGTCAGCAGAGCCAATCCACCACCCTCGCGCCTGTTGGCTTCAAGGTGTACTACCTGAAGTACGCCTGGGCCCAGGACGTCAGTGCGCAGTACGGCGGCACCGTCACCGTCATTCCCGGCGTGGCGAGCATTCTGCGTTCGCTGTTGACCGCACAGCGGGGTAATGCATCCCCGGCACTTACACAGTACGGGAGGGCTTCCGAGCCGGGCCTGCGTGGGCAGGGGCTGGCGCGACAAGGCACGCTGGGCGCGGCCGGAGCCAACCCCATGCTGGCTTCCGCCGAGACCGTGCAGCAGGCATGGGGCGGCCGGCCCGGCGGGGTGCAGGTGGCCAGTGTGGATGCCTCGTTGCTGGAGGGGCTGGGCTCCAGCTCCGCGGCCAACCAGGCCCGCGTCGAGGCCGACACCCGTCTCAATGCCGTGATCGTGCGCGATTTGCCAGAGCGCCTGCCTTACTACGACGAGCTCATCAAGTCGCTGGACATTGAGCCGCAGGCCCTGGAGATCGAAGCCACCATCATCGATCTGAGCACCGACAAGCTGCGAGAGTTGGGCATCAACTGGCGCCTGAGCGGAGACCGCTATTCCTTCTTGTTTGGCAACGGAACCAGCAGCGATACCAGCCTGTTGGGCAGCACGCCCGTCCAGAGCATTACGCCGGCGGGCGAGGGCGGATTCATGTCTCTGGTGCTGGGCGGGCGCAACAACTTTGTGGCCCGGATCAACGCATTGCAGAACAAGGGCGTGGCCCGCGTTGTCTCCAGCCCTCAGGTCATGACACTGTCTAACGTCGAGGCGCTCTTTGACATCAACAAGAGCTTCTACGTGCGGGTCGCGGGGCGAGAGCAGGTCGACCTCTACAAGGTATCGGCAGGCACATCCCTGCGCGTGACGCCCCATGTGTTCCAGGAAGGCTCTGATGTGCGCATCAAGCTGCTCGTGCAGATTGAAGACGGCGGTATCAACGGAGCCAGCCAGGTCGACTCCATACCGATTGTCGAGCGCTCTTCCATCAATACCCAGGCCCTGATTGGCGCTGGCGAGAGTCTGCTGATCGGCGGCATGGTCAAGGAGTCCAGCGGAGAGGGTGTTTCCAAGGTTCCGTTCCTGGGGGATATTCCCGTGGCTGGCGCTCTGTTCCGCTCGCACAACGACCAGCAAGAACGGGTTGAACGTCTCTTCCTCATCTCACCACGCCTCATCCCTGCCCGTCGTGCAACGACTGCCTCAGTGCCGACTGGCCCGCTGCGCCCCGGCGGAGCGGTGGCAGCGCCACCCATGCCCGCGCTCGAAGAGCCTGTAACGCCTACCCGCAGCTCCACGGTTGTTGAGTCCGGACCTGCAATTGCTCAGGGCTTGGGTGAGCAAGCACCGTGAAAGCAAGCAGTGAACAGGCCTGCTTGGTGGGGCCGAGGAGTACCGTCGAATGACTACAGAAACTTTGTACGAGCTTCGCGTTCTCAGCGGTGAGCAGCGCGGCGCGTCTTCTGTCATCCAGCCTGGCCAGACGCTGCGTATCGGCCAGGACTGGACCAATGAAGTGGTGCTTCAGCAGGCTGAGGGCATGGCCATGCTGTCGTTCTCGCCCACAGGCACGCTACTGCTGCAGGTAGGGCCGGGCGGTGGTGCGGTGGCCGAGACAGCGCTGGAGTCAGGTTCGCGCGCGGAGCTGGGTTTGTACGAACCCTTCACTGTCGGGGGGGTCAGGCTTGCCGTTGGGCGGCTTGGCGCGTCGCAATGGGCTCCTTTGTTCGCCAGTGCGCCACAAGGGGAGCGTGCCGCATCGGCCGCACCCGTGGAGTCGGAGTCGGCTTCACAGGGTGCGCGCGACGCCAGTCCTCACACAGGCACCGGTCATGGGGCGTCGCATGCCTCAGGTGCTGCGGCGCAGTCCGTTCCGGAGTCTGTCGCTGCGGCCCCGGCCAATCCGTTGAAGCGCTGGCGCTCGCGTTTGCTGCTGGGTGGCACCGCACTCATTGGTATATCGGTGTGCACCCTCACTCTGGCCTGGGCCATGGGGCCTTCCACCCTGAGCCCGCAAGAGCAGGCTGTGAACATCCGCCAGACACTCTCTCACATGGGCATGGCTGCACTCAATGTCGAGTCGCGCAACGGGCAGTTGTTCGTGACTGGGCACCTTGAATCCCAGGCAGAAAGAACGCGGCTGGAGAAAGCGCTCGCAGACCGTTCGCCCGCCCGGCTCTCGGTGTGGGTCAACGAGCAGGTTGCTGCCAGCGTGGCGGAGGTGTATCGCCTGAACGGCATTGCTGCCCAGGTGCAGGCCACGGGTGCAGGCGTGGTGCGCGTGCAGACCGCCGTGTCCGATGTGCGGCAGCTTGAGCATGTGCAAGCCCTGGCCCGCCGTGATGTGCCGGGCTTGCAGCAGCTGGTCGCCGTCAACGAGGCCCCCCCTGCGCCGCCCCCAGCTGCATCGGCTATCCACGACCCGGGCAAGCGCGTGGCGGCCATCGTGCCCGGAGAACCCGCCTACCTCGTCACTGCGGATGGAACCCGCTACTTCGAGGGGGCCATGCTGCCAAGCGGACACCGCATCGTGGCCATCCTGCCCGACAAGGTGCAAATGGAGCGCGAGGGCGTGGCCAGCGTACTTTCGTTCTAAGGCCCCCGCATAGCCATCCGCTCAGCCTGTGCGTAGCAACCGCACCAGTCTCTTTCAAAAATCTGAACCGGCGCTGCGCCACACCGGTCCACGGACCGGCCCCGCAATCAACCACCCCGCTGGCGATCACCGCCAGCACCACCTGCAAAAGGAGTCAGAGCATGAGCAATTCCATCAACCCGCTGGCCATGATGGCCACTACTGGACTGAGCAGCTCCCAAAGCCGTGGCGGCAAAGGCGCCAGTTGGTACGAGGTCATGGCCGATGCCTGGGGCAAAACACTGGATGCCAAAGCCAGCGAAATCGAGGCAGCAGGGGATGCCCTGGCCGACGGCAACGACAAGCCTGCCCACATCACACACATGACCATGCTGGCCCAGCAGATGGGCTTCATGTCCAACAGCGCGCACACTTCCCTGCAGTCGGTCGGGACCGCGCTGGAAACCATGGCCCGCAAACAGTGATGTGGCGTTGACTCCATGAACTCCACCACCACCATGGGGCTGACGTTTTCGGGCGCAGACCTTGCCGGCGCCCCTGCGGGGCAGGGCCCCGTCCAGGCCGGCTACGGCATCTCCCTGACCGACATGTCTGGCTTCCATGAAGCCATGGCGCGAGCAGAAGCTGGCGCAGGCAGCACGCTACAGGCCCAGCCTGTGCAGGCATCGGGCGAGGGCATGCAAGCCCTCTTCAAACCGCTTGAACATATCAACGCCGAGGCCGCTTCGCTGGAGGAACATGCGCAGGCGGCCATGGCTGCGGGCAACGACATGACACCGGGTGAGATGGTCATGTTGACCGTTCGGGCGCACGAGTTCCTGTTCCACAGCCAGCTCACCGCCAATATCGCCAACCGCACCTCTGACGGGCTGCAACAACTGTTCCGCCAGCAGGCCTGACCGCCCGCCTTGACCGCTATATCGCATGAGACCGCTACTTTCTGCCAGAACGCACCTGCGCACCTGCCCCATTCCCGGGGCCAACGCCCGCAAGGCCAGGACACCCTCTTGGCCCGCGTGCGTCCTTGTCACGGTCACGCTGGCACTCCTGGCCGCATGCTCCCAGCAGGAGTTGTACGGCCAGTTGACCGAGCGCCAGGCCAACGAGATGGTGGCCGTGTTGCGCAATGCGGGCCTGCATGCAGAAAAAGCGGCCTCGCGCGACGGCAAGGCCTTCGTCGTCAGCACCCGGCCTGACGACTTTTCTCGCGCTGTAGAGGTCTTGCACGCCGGAGGGTTCCCACGGGACTCCTTCGACACCCTGGGCCAGGTATTCAAGAAAGAGGGCTTCGTGTCATCGGCACTCGAAGAGCGGGCCCGCTTCACCCATGCCCTGTCGCAAGAGCTCTCGGCCACGCTTTCCAGCATTGACGGTGTGGTGCAGGCACGGGTGCATGTCTCCGTGCCCGAGAAAAATCCCCTGTCCGACAAGCCCCAGCACTCGACGGCCTCGGTGTTCATCAAGCACCGCCCCGGGGTCGACCTGAGCCAGCAGACGGGCAAGATCAAAGCCCTTGTGGTCAACGCCATGGAGGGGCTGCCCTACGACAACGTCACCGTTGCCATGTTCCCTGCCGAACCTATTCCACCGGCGGCCCCGCCGTCATTTCTGGGCGGTTTGTGGGCGCAGTATGGCGGTGTGGTCATGCTGGTGGCGGGGCTGCTTAGCCTCATGGCGGCCGTCGTGGCGGCCATGGCCTGGTGGCAGCGCCGCCCTGCGGCCGCAGCAGCCTTCGCCGAGACCGGGCTGGCCTCCATGGTCGGCGCCGCAGTGGCACCGCTGCGCCGGGGCGCCGCCGTTGCGGTCGAATCCCCCGCGCAGCCCCGTGTCGGCAGCGAGTCCTGAGATGCAGCCCGTGGACCTGGGTGAAGACTCGGCGTGGACCCATGTGGCCACGCAGCGGCGCGCGCGGGCAGCGCTTGCGCGGCAGTTGCAGGCCGAGCCATTGAGCTGGCAGCAGCTCATGCTGTGTCCTCTGTGGGTGGCCGATCCCGCGCCGGCCCGCGACGCACTCAGCGCCTTGTCTGGCATCTACTGGCTCAAGGCGTCGCTGCGTGCCTGCATCGACGGACGGCAACTCGCACCCCTGTCGCGCAGCGTCGGGGTCGGGCCTTTCCGTGCTGCCCTTAACGCTCCGGACGCGCCGGAATTGTTGGCGCGGGCACCTCGGCCCCTGCTGCCGCCTGCCCACACGATCGTGTCGTACGTTCGCGCCTGGGGCCAGGCGATGCTGCTGTGGGGTTGCGTGCACGAACTCCAGGCGCGCCTAGCCCACCACCTTGGCTGGAGCGCCTCGCTGGCTTTGCTCCCCACAGTGGGCTCTCACCCGGCCTGGGCCCAGGCTGCGCTGCAGCAGACACATGCGGCAGCACCAGCGCTGGCAGCACCCGCCAGTGTTACCCCGCAGACCGAGCCCGTAACCCCGTTGCCCACACCGTCATGAGTTACCTGCTCACCCTGCACCAAGACGCCACCCTGACCCTGGCCACCACGGAACGTACTGTGCCGGCGCAGCACGTTCAGGCGCTGGAGACCGCGCTGGACCTGGCCGCTGCGCTGCAAACGCTTACCAGCAGCGCCCGTGACGCGGCTGCGCAGGCGCAACAGGCGGCCTGCGAGCAAGGCCACCGCGACGGCTATGCCGCTGGGCTGGCACAGGCCCGCCAGGAAGCGGCGGGACAGATTGCAGCAGCGCTGCAATCGCTGGCGCACCAGCACCAGCACCAGCGCGAAGAACTGCGCAGCGCCCTCGTCACGCTGGCCACTGCCATGGTGCGCTGCATGGCTTCGGCATTGGCGCCCGATCAAGTGTTAACCGCACTGGCGCTGCAGGCTTTCGAGCATGTGGTACCTCCTCAGCCCGTGCGCCTGCGCCTGCCCGCAGAGCTGGTCGAGCCCGTGCGCGCACAACTCGCCACGCGCGAATTGCCCATGCCCGTGCAATGTCTGGCCGACACAGAACTCCACGGGCTGGACTGTGTGGTGGAGTCCCAGGCTGGTGCGTTGCTGGCCGGGCTCGACACCGTCCTGGCAAGTGCTGCGCAGCGGATTGAAACCTCCCAGCGCCAGATGGCGGCCCCCGAAGCCAGGGCCGCCTGAGCGCGCCACCGATTTGCGACATGCACGCCGACGCTTCCCCCCGCCCTCTGCTCGATCCTGCCATCCTGGCCTCATTGCGCTCCATGCAGCCGGTGGCTGCCCGGGGGCGGGTTGTGCAAGCCTTTGGCACCACATTGCGCGTGAGTGGATTGCGTGCCGTCATCGGCCAGCAATGCCTGATTCGTGACCCCGCGCAACCGCATGGCAACGTGCTGCGCGCAGAAGTCGTCGGGCTTCGCGAGCATGACGCCATTCTTGTGCCACTGGGGCACCTGCACGGCGTCTCGATGGGTGCCGAGGTGGAGCCTTTGGATAGCGGAGAACTCATTCCCGTGGGCGAAGCCCTGCTGGGCCGCGTGCTCGATGCCTTCGGCACACCCCTGGATGGTCACGCCCTCCCGGCCCACCTGCCGCTCCGCGCCTTCCACGCCGAGCCACCCAACCCGCTGACCCGGCGGCCCATTGATACCCCATTCATCACCGGGGTGCGTGCGCTCGACGGATTGCTCACCATCGGTGAAGGTCAGCGACTGGGCGTGTTCGCCATGGCCGGGGGTGGCAAGTCCACCTTGCTGGGCATGCTTGCCAAGCTCGCACACAGCGATGTCAATGTCATTGCCCTGATTGGCGAACGTGGGCGTGAGGTCAGCGAGTTTCTGGAGGACAGCCTTGGCCCCCAGGGCCTGGCCCGCTCGGTGATCGTTGTCTCCACCTCCGACCGGCCCGCCATGGAGCGGCTGCGTGCCGCCCAGACCGCCACCGCCATTGCCGAACACTTCCGCGCGAAAGGGCGGCGGGTCCTGCTGATGATGGACTCCGTGACCCGATATGCCCGTGCGTTGCGCGAGATCGGCCTGTCGGTGGGGGAGCCGGCCGTGCGCCGGGGTTTCCCCCCCAGTGTGTTTGCAGAGCTGCCGCGCCTGTTCGAGCGGGCCGGTAACGATGCCACCGGCTCCATCACCGCTTTTTACACGGTTCTGGCTGAAGATGAAGACGGCTCCGATCCTGTGGCCGAGGAGACCCGCTCCATCCTGGACGGCCACATTGTGCTTTCGCGCCAGCTTGGGCAAGCGGGGCACTACCCGGCCATTGACGTACTGGCCAGCGCCAGCCGCGTGTTCAACCGCGTCACCGATCGCGCCCACCAAGACGCGGCCCTGCGCGTGCGCGCCCTGATGGCCAAACACGACGAAATCCGCTTCCTGCTTCAGGTCGGTGAATATGCGCCTGGCAGCGACGCCCTGGCCGACGACGCCATCGCCGCCCAACCTGCGTTGCGGGCCCTGTTGCGACAGCGGCCCGATGAGGGGACACCCTTCGAACAAACCCTCGCTGCGCTGCAGCAGTTCCAGCGGTGACTGTGACCAGCCTGCATACACCTTGGGGGGCTCACCCATGACCGCCTCCGCCATGGCCCAGCAACTGGCCGCTGCCAGTCAGCTGCAGCGACTGCGTGCGTTGCGCGAACGCAAAGCCTTGCAAGCCAGCCAGCAGGCCGAGCGCGAGTTGCAAGCTGCCCAGCAAGTGGTGCGCGACCGCGAAGCCCAAATTCGCAAGCTGCAGGCCCGCAGGCTGGGGCTGCAGCACAGCCTGATCGGCCCCTACGCCGCCCGCATGGGGGTCGTGGCCAGCTACGCCAGTGCTGCACAGGAGGCGCTGGACGACCAGCTCGAACGCGCCGAATACGCATTGATCGATGAGGAAGAAGAGTTGATCAACGCGCGCACCCGCGCCGCCTCAGCCCGCACCGCGTGGCTCCAGGCCGTGGCCCAGCACCAGGCCAGCGCCACGCTACGCGATGACGCCCGCCAGAGCCTGCGGCGCGAACGTGAAACCACGCTGGAGCGGGAAGACCCCCCGCTGCGGTCAGCCCCCTGAGGAATGCCCCGTGAGTGACATCCGTCCATCGACCCCTGAACGAAAAAACCATACCTCCGACACTACCGCCCGGGCCTCACAGGCCGGCGGCTGGGTGCCCCCGCAGGCGCGGCGGGACTTTGATGCCGCCATCCGGCGGGCCGGCGAACGCAGTGACAGTCGGCTCAAGGACCAGGACGACCCCGAACCCAACGACCTCTCTCACACCGAGGCTCCGCCCCCAGGCCTTTGGGGGCAGTTGCCGCCACTGACCGGGCACGCCGGGTCGGCAGGGGAGAGCAGTACCCTTATGGGGGGCAGTGCAGCCCTCACCGCACCCGCCCAACCCACCGGCCTCCTGCCAGATTCTCTGCCCATGGCCCCACATGCGGCCGCGCCCGGGGTGGGCACTCCGTTGCGTTTGCAAGTGCCGCTGGGCGGTGCCGAGGCCGCCACCCTGGCCCTGCGCTTAGCCCAAAGCGGCAACGGCCAGTGGCAGCTGCGCATGGGCACCGATGCCACCACCCGCCAGCAACTGAACCCGCACCTGGAGCGACTGCGCGACCGCCTGCGCGAACACAGCCACGGTCGCATGGACGACCTCGGATTTGACGATGACACCGTGGCCTGATACCGCCAACCCAGCCGCAGTGGCGGTACCTGCCCCGCACGCCCCACCAGTGCCCACGCCGGCGTGGCTCGTTTTTTGTGGCCCGGTGGGCGCACACCGGGCCGAGCTCTGGCTGCCGCTGCTGCCAGAGCCAGACCCTTGCCTGTGTGAACCTCAGCCCCCAGCCCTAAACCCGGATGCACCAACAGCCTCCTCAGGCACCACTGGTCGGGATGCCACCCCGCCTGCGCGCACCTCTGGGGACACCGCAGCGGAGTGGACCGGACCGCGCCTGATGCTGCAGCTGGCCAAGGCAGAACCGCTCATCAGTGCTGTCGAGCAATGGCTGCGCCACCCATGGCTGTTGCAGCCCGGTGAAGCCGCGCCAGCAGTCGCCCTGGAATCCGGCACGTGCGAAGCGGTGGTGCAGACCGCTGCACTGGCCCCTGTGGGCACGCGCCTGCGCCTGCCTTGGACGGCACTGTCGGGTCCGCCAGCCGACTGGCTGCAGTCCCCGCATGTCGCCTGGCCCAGCGTGCACACGGAACTGTGCCTGGATGCAGTGCCTGCCGCCGCAGTCGCGGAACTCGCTGAAGGCTCCCTGGTCTGGCTCACGCCCTCTCTGGGGTGCGAATGGCCCGTCACCGTGCGGCCCATCGGCGGCCACCTTCCGGTGCGCGCGGGGGTGCTGGTACGCAGCCCCGATGTTCGCACTGGTGCCCCGCCCATGGCCGAGCCCCTGGGGCTGGACCTGCACGCGCCGCTGCCCACGGCCACAGAGCCGCCTGCCACAGACACCCATGCCAACACGGATGCCGATGCCGAGATCGTCTGGCACGGCATGCCCGCCATGGGGCTGGAGCAATGGCTGTGCTGGCAGGCTCGCCCTGCGGTGCTCTCGGTACCAGCCGCACCTCCCGCATCGACAGCACCGGTTCGCCTTCGGCTACCACCCATGCTGCCGGGGGAGCTGCACTTGCAGCAGGGTGGTGCGTTGCGCGCCCACGGTGATCTGGTCCCCCTGGCCGGTGGCTACGCCCTTCGAATCCGCAGCGCCCTCGGTGCCACACCAGCCTTTGGGCCTGAAGCCCCCTTGTTTTCCGCTGAACCACCCACCGGGCGCGCGTGCGGCGCAGCCTATTCGCAGACACCATGGACCTGAATCAATTTACCCCTTCCTCGGCACTGGTCACCGTGATCGTTGTCTCCCTGGCGCCGTTTGTGGGCGTCATGGTCACTTCCTTCACCAAGATCATTGTGGTGCTCAGCCTGCTGCGCAACGCTTTAGGCCTGCAGCAGGTGCCACCCAACGTGGTGCTCAACGGCATGGCCCTGGTACTCACCATCTACGTCATGCTGCCCGTGGGGTTGGACATGGCCGAACGTGCCCGCAGCGTCTCCAACGTCGGCAGCACCTCTGGCATGCTGGCGGTGGCCGATGCGGCCAAAGAGCCCCTGCGCGACTTTCTGGTTCGCCACTCATCCGCCCACGAGCGCGCTTTCTTCCTCAAGACCGCCCAGAAAACCCTCAGTCCCGAACGTGCTGCCCAGATCAGCGAACGCGACTTTGTGGTGGTTGTGCCCGCCTTCACCGTCAGCGAGCTGTCCGCAGCGTTCCAGATCGGGTTCCTCATCTTTCTGCCCTTTCTCATCATCGACCTGGTCATCGCCAATATCCTCACTGCCATGGGCATGATGATGCTCTCGCCCACCACCATCTCGCTGCCGTTCAAGCTGCTGCTTTTCGTGCTGGTCGATGGGTGGGTCAAGCTCACCCACGGCCTAGTGCTCTCCTACGGCCACTGACCTCGCCGCCGTGCATCGCCCTCCCACTCTGACCATGCCCTCCGTACGCCATGTTTGAAAGCCAGACCATCCAACTGCTGTACCAGGCCCTGTGGCTGGTGTTGCTCCTGTCCGCGCCACCGGTCATCGTGGCCGCGCTGGTCGGGCTACTGGTTGCCCTGGTGCAGGCCGCCACCCAGATTCAGGAGCAGACCCTCCAGTACGCGCTCAAGTTCTTCGCTATCGTGCTCACCATCTTCATCACCGCATCGCTGCTGGGCGGCACGCTGTACCGCTACACCGACCGGGTCATGACCGACTTCCCCGCCCTCGTCAAACGCTGAGGCCACCCACAGATGGAAACCTTTGCCGCGGTGAACAACGTCAGCGAACTGGCGTTGCTGGCTGCGCTTGCCAGCGTGCGCTTTGCTACCGCCTTCGTGCTGTTGCCCCTGCTGGCCCAGGAAACCGTGCCCCAGCTCGTGCGAGGCGCCATTTTTCTTGCGTTCGGAGTAATCACACTGGCCCTGCAGCCTGCGGTCAACGTCACCGGCTGGAGCGTTTCCCAATGGATCGGGTTGTTCTCCAAAGAAGCCTTCATCGGCCTGGCTCTGGGCATGCTGCTGGCCGCTCTACTCTGGGCGTTCGATGCCGCCGGCGAGATCATTGACGGCGCGATCGGACTGTCGCAGGCGCAGGTCACAGACCCGCTCTCCGGGCGTCAGACCTCGCTTTCAGGGGCCTTCCTGGGTCGCTTGGCTGTGTACCTGTTTATGGCCTCGGGTGGCCTCATGCTCTGGATAGGCGTCCTCATGGAAAGCTTTGTGCTGTGGCCCCTGGCCCAGCCCGGCCTTGCTCCGCGCCCAGCCGGTGTCACCTTGTTTGAGAGCGCCTTCGCGCAGTTTGCGGGCCTGAGCTTCCTGCTCGCTGCGCCCACCCTGGTAGTCATGTACGCCATTGACCTGGCGCTGGGCCTCATGAATCGTTTCGCGCCCCAACTCAATCTGTACTCGTTGTCCAGCTCCCTCAAAAGCGTGGCTGCCATCCTGCTGTGGTTGGTCATGCTCACCACCTTGGCCAAAACACTGCTGAACTACCTGGCTGCCCTTTTCCCGACACTGCTGCACAAGATGCAGACCCTGCTGCCCACCTGAACACCCAGCGAGCGCCGGCCTCGGGCTTGGGGTTTGAAGCGTTTTGTTGCAAATGCACCCCCCTCCACTAGGAGGCTTCCCAATAGCGCAAGCGGGCGCAAGTTTTTACGATGGAGACATCCCATCTTTCATCCGCGTCCACACATGGTGACCTCGTCCTCTCTCTCGTCGCTGACAGGCCTCGCTGGCCTAGCGCCCCGGACTGACGCGCTCCGGCCATCCTTGGAGAACGGCGACACCGCGCGCCTGTTTGGCTATACCGGCAGCGACGCCGTCGCCCGCACCTTTTCCGTCCCCCCCTTCAGCGGCGACACCCCGGCCCAGTTGCAATCCCGGTTCATTGACTGCCTCTTTACCCGGGGTTGATCTCCGCCCCCCGCGCGCCGCTCCTTTGCGACAGCACCCCATGGCCCAACCCATCCCCGATCTGACCCTGCGCGATCAGCCCAACTGGGCCGGCGCGGCAGAGGTCCTCATCGAAGGCTGCGCCCATCTGCCCTCACGTGAAGACCGCGTGCGCTGGATGGAGCGCCTGTGCCTCTCGCTCGGCGATGCGCTGTACCCCGCCTTCCTGCAGGTGCTTTGCCGCATTGGCGAGCATGGCAACCCCCAGGCCCAGGCTGCGGTCGCCGATACCCTGGTGCTTGCTCTGCAAAGCGGCCGCCTGCCCTCGGGGCGGCACGCCGCATGGGGGGCGCAATGGGACGCGGCCGTGCGCGCCACCCGCACCATGGGCCCCATTGAGTACCTGTGCGCCTGGTTCGCGCAGCCCGACGGGCGCGGCACCCTCGGGGCCGTGGCTTTTGACCAGGCCGCACGCGCACTGGTGGGCTTGGTATCGCACAGTGAAGCGGCCCGGCGCCTCTATTGCGCCAAGCTCCACAGCGTGGCCGACGACCCCCTCGACGGGGCTTGGACCCGCAGCAGCCGCCACGCACTGCAAGCCATGGCCCTGAGCTGGTCTCAGGCGGACCCCGAACCCTACCGTGCGGCCACCCAGGCGGTAGAAGCCTTCATGGCTGCGTCCCGCCACGGTGAACAATCCGCGCCTGATGCAACGGTTGGCGCGCTGGCTCAGGGCTGGATTCCTCCGGCCTCCTGGCGTTGAGGCCCCGGTACGCCGCCCCCATGCGGCCCGTTGCACCCTGCTATCCCACCCTCACCATCTGGCATGTCTGAGCCATGGGCCGCGCTGGCCCCCATTCGGGCCGTTGCTCCTGGTGGCCGCGTTGCAGCCTTGGGGGGGTACCCGGGCGGCGGCCAGGGCTTCAGCGGTAACGAGCCATGGCCCGGTGACGACCCCGAAGCCCCCCAGTCCTCCACCCACTTGCTGGATGCTCTGCTGCGGCTGGAGGACGCCGACCTGCAGGCCTGGGTACACAGCTTGGCGCAGTCCCCCAGTCGCCGGGCCCGACCCTGGTACCACCAGCTCGACTACGCCGACACAGACACACTGTTGCAGCACCTCGCAACGCGCCTTGATGCTGCGCACCTGGCACGCTTCACCCGGATTGCCGTTCAGGAGCAAGATCTGGCGCGCTGGGGTGAACACTTGGCGCGCAGCGCCAGCGATCGTGACAGGCTCGACCTGCTGATCGCTCTGGTTAGCCACCGCACCACCGCAGGCCCCGTCCTGCCCAGCCATCCCCGGCCAGACGCACTGCGCGCTCCTTTGATCGGCCGGTTGCTCGGTAGTTTGCACGGCCGTACCCATGCCCTCGACACCGCCTTGCAAGCCATGCTGCCGCGCCCCTCGGCGTCGGCACAGTCTGTGGCAATGGTCAGGGCCATGCTCACCGCCCTGTTACCACCCTACGCCCCGGTGCGCACGCGGGCCGACCCCGTAGCCCTGCGGCAGGTGCTGGAGGCCTGCGCCACCGCCAGCGACGCCCCGGCCAAAGCCACCCTGTGGACCGTGGCCATACCTGTCGCTGCCCAAGGGGCAGTCCTGCCGGGAGTCGCCCCTGCCCTTACGCGGCTGCTTACCAGCCAGACCTGTGCCATTGTCAATGCCCTGGCCCAGCAGCACCCTGACGGCCAGGCACTGGCTTGCTACCTGCACACCCTGTGTTCCCAGCAGCGCAACCACGAAATCCGGCTCATTCACCTCCAGCTATGCCAGGGCCAAGATGGTATGCACCCCCCTACGGAGTACCTGCATCACTGCGATCGGCGCGGGGCATATCCCCACGCCATGGCTCTGGGGCACTACTTGGGGGCTTGGGCCATGGTCACCAGCAACACCCCCGGCGGCCCTCCCGCAGGCGCAACTGCGCCAGTGCAGCTCTCTCCCCATACCCAGCCCATCGGGCGCGCACCGCAGGCCGCTCACCAAGGAGACCTCTGGCTGGCAGGCACAGCATATGCCGCCTTCGGGCCTGCCCAGAGTGCAGAGGCGAGCAAGTTCCTCACGGCGCCTGTCTGGCAACAGAGCGGTCCGCAAACCGCCTTTTGGGCGGCTTATCAGCGCGTGCTGCAAGCCCATAGCGGCGGGCTATCGCCACTCCTCATGGCAGCCTCCGCACCCACCCACTGCGGCACAGCGTCCACCGTCGGCACACCCTATGTCCCCTGAACTTGTCATCCTCTATCAAGGTCCACGCTTGCGCATTCGCCAGTTCCACAGCCGCGACGCCCAGGCCCTGGTCACCATGCACCGCGACCCTCGCGTACGCGCGCACCTGGCCGACGATGCACCGCTGGATGAGCCCCGTGTCGCACACCGCTTCATCGCGCACATGCAACAGTTCTATCTGCAATACCCTGGCACTGGTATCTGGTGTGCAGAGCGAGCCCAGCCGCCTGACTCTGACACCATTGCCGACGCACTGCGTGCACACGCCGAAGGCGACATCGACGCTGTGCTGTTAGCCAAGGTTGTGCGACCCCGATGGGTTTTTTGTGGCTGGTTCAGTCTGGTGCATTTGGAGGAGGATCCGAAAATCCTGGAGATCGGCGCGCGACTGGCGGCACAGACCTGGGGCGGTACGCTTGCACTTGATGGCGGGGAGTGGCTGCTGCAGCACGCCTTTGGCGCTTTGCTGCAAACGCATGTGCTGGGCCACTGCGCACCCACCAACCGCTCTGCCGCGCACTGTCTGCAAGTGCTGGGCTTCGGCTGCCAAGGTATGGCCACTTACAACGGCACGCAGGCCCGGCGCTACCGCCTGGACCAGGCCCAGTGGCAGGCGTGGCACACCCAGTCCCGCCGCCAGCGCCAGCGGGCGGTGCTCAGCGTTTCTCCGACATAAACCTGCAGCGGGTGAGGGGAGGTGAGGGGGGTGTGAAGAGGGATGGCACGGGGCGTGTTGCCCCCGAGAGGCTCGCCCCAAACGATGAACGATGCATCTATCTCAAACGATGTGCATGCCCGATGACGTGATGCGCAGGCGGCTGGCGTCCACCTTCAAGAAGCCCTCGATCATCTCCTTGCCAAGCTGCCGCATCTGCGCCTCCAGCATCGGATCAGGCTGCCGCTGCAACTGCACCTGCGTCGTTGCCATCAGCATGCCCAGCATCACCGTGGCGTCATACATGCGCTGCTTCTCCGCGTCGGTCACCTGGGCGAAATCTCGCTCCGCCGCCAGCGCCCTACGCAACTGATTGGCCAGCGGCTTCACATGGCTGTTACTCACATTCTGGTTGTTGTAGGCCATATAGGCTCCCGCCAGAAAAGATGCCAGCCCCGTGGCCACATCGTTGGTCGGCACACCCAGCTGGCGCGCCACCTGCGGGTACTGCCGGTGCAGTTCGAGAAACCCCTGGCGTATTTGTGGCCGCTGCGCCGGCGGGTAGTAGCCCACCAACATATTCAGTGCTGCCATGCTGCCATTGCGATGAAAGCCGGTCCGCGCTAACTGCGCCGTGGATACGCCGCCCGACGCCCCCTTGCGGCTGGCGCGCGCTGCCCGTTGGATTTCGTTGTTCAGCAAGTAGCTGCCTGCGCCTACGGACAGGCTCATTCCCGTGTCCGAGCTCATCCACCAGGCGCTGGCCGGAGTCAGGGTTGCGAAAGTGATGACTACAGTAGCGCAAAGGTTCTTCAGGGATTTCATCGTCAGTATTCAATCAAAAACGCAAGCAGCTTCGTCACCCAGCCCAGGGTGGAAAGACGCGCGTCTCAGTAGCATGCACACCGGCCCTGGGGTTCCGGCGTTGCCGACGGGCACGGGAGGGCGGCACATCCTATCGGTCGTGGAGTAAAAAACGGACCGAAGAACGGTCCGTTTCGTTTGTTGCAAATCGCGAAATCCACCCGCGTGTCGGACAGAACTTACTGTTTGCGCGCCATGCTGCTCATGCCTTCGCCTAGTGACTTTAGAGCTGTGTTGAACGCATCGGTCAGCAGCTTGAACTCCTGGCTCACGGCCTGGAACTCGGCGTTCACGGCCTGCATCTCCTTGGCTGCATCTTCGCCGTCGCCACCAGCGGCCTCCTTGAGCTTGCCCGACAACTCCACCATCTTGCCGGCTTTGTCGCCCATGGCTTCGCCCATGGCTTGGGCGATCGCCTGCAGCCAGCTCTTGGCACCGGCCTTGCCGCAGCACCTGCCGCCTTCGCCCGTGCTCTCGGCCATTTGATGGCGCACGCTGTCTACGATCTGTTGAGCAATGTCGTCAATCGACTTCTGGATATCGGACGACGCCACATCGGCAATTGCCTCGCCCGCACCGTCGGTGGGCTTGCAGTATTCCTGCATCACCTCGTCGATCGCTTGGCTGATCGCGTCTTGCAGAAACTTCGGCATGCCATCTTCGCGCTGCAGTGTTTGCGCCGCTTGTTGTGCGCCGCCGCCCATGATGGTGCTGACCAGGTTGGTCGTCGCATTCAGGATGTTGACTGGCGAGAAGCCTTCCAGCGTCTTGCTCATGTCATTGCCACCCAGCAGGCCGCTGACCATGCCACTCAGAAACTGCGAACCGATGCCACCGAGCAGACCGCCCATGCCCATTCCGCCGCCGCCGATCAATGTGGAACCCACGACGCCAACTGCTGCACCCATAACAAACTCCTTGAAACTGGCCCATCTTCGGGCCGTGATTGGTTGGAACGACTCCTTCGCCTGCACAGATTGCCCTGGCAAGGACCCCATCGGGCTGTGGCTTTGTGGCACTGGCTCCGTCGGGACAGCCGTGATTGAACCGGCTTTGGGCCTGCCGCGCTATATGTGCGATTCCCAGCTAGGAACGTCCCTAGCTAGGGACGACACCTATCCATGCAGCTCTTCGGGCCCGCATCCACTCATTCGGAGGGGACGTCCGCCACGTTATCAAGCTCTTGTTTGCTAGTAATTGGTCGCTAATCACGCTTTGCGAAAAATGGAGGACCAAGTCAAGTGCAACATTTGTTTGGGTTCGTGCGTCGACTCAGGCTGCTGCGTCGGGCGATGCAGGTGCCGGGCGTAGACTTTCAGCGGAGTGGTGTGGTCCAAGGTCATCATGGGACGCCATGGAACTCATCGGCTATCGCATCAGGCTGCGCTGGCTGTAGCCGCTCAGGTCAGTGCCTCTGGGGAAGTGCTGGCGCCGCAACCCAATGGTGTTCTCGTTGCAGCCCGGCAGCCAGGGGCCGTAAGGGTCGCAGAAGGGCACTTTCATGCCAGTGTTCTTTGTCAGTTGGGCAGGCTCGGCCATCTCCGCTCTCTGACAGGTCAGTCTCTGGCGCATGGGGCTGGCTATTGCCTAAAGCTTGTGCTGAACGCGTGCAGTACGATGTCCCAATTCCGAAGGGGCGTTGCACTTCAGATTTGAGGCGACCAAGCGCAAAAGGCCGTTGCTCCTCGTAGCGCGTCAGAGCAGCCCCCCCTGTTTCCTAACTGCGTCTCTGCTTCTCTGCTTCTCATTTGGCGGCAGGGGCTGGCAAGCTCTCGCCCTTGGCTTCAGCGGTCAAGGCGCCATCTCCCGCAGGCGTTCCCAGCCGCGACACCATCACCTGGTCGATGCGGTAGCTGTCCACGTCCAGCACCTCGAACTTGTAGCCGCCCCAGCTCACGCTGTCGGTGCGGCGGGGCACACGGCGCAGCATCACCATCAGGAAGCCCGCCAGCGTTTCGTATTCTTCGCCATGGGGCAGCTCGTCCAGGGATAAGGCGCGCAGCACGTCCTCGATGGGGGTGACCCCGTCAATGAGCCAGGAGTTCTCGTCGCGCCGCACGATCTGCTCTTCATCCGCCGGGCCCACCAGGTCGCCCATCACCGTGCTCATCACATCGTTGAGCGTGACCACGCCCACCACCAGGCTGTACTCGTTCACGATCACGGCAAAGTCCTCGTGCACTTGCCGGAACTGCTCCAGCACCTCGGACAAGGTGAGCCGGTCGGGCACGATGAGCACCTTGCGCACCAGGCTGTCGTCGGCCAGCGAGATGGGCTGGTTGTTGAGCACGCGCTGGAACAGGTCCTTGGCGTCCACGTAGCCGACCACGTGGTCGATGTCGCCCTCGCACACCGGGTAGGTCGAGAACGGCTCTGCCGCGATGCGCAGGCGGATGACGGAATCGGGCTCGTCGCGCAGGAAGAAGGCCACGCGGTCGCGGGGCGACATGGCGCTGGAGATGGTGCGCGTGTCCAGCTCGAAAACGTTGGTGATCACCTGCTGCTCGCGGGCCGCCAGCACACCGGCGCGGGCGCCGGCCTCCATCATGGCCAGGATGTCGTCCGACGTGATGCGGTCGTCCCGCAGCGACGACAGGCCGAGCCCGCGGAACAGCGCGTCTGCGCCACGGCTGTAGAACCACACCAGTGGCTGCAGCAGCGTCATGCACCAGGCCATGGGGGCGGCCAGGCGCACTACCAGACGTTCAGGGTTGGCCATGCTCAGCCGCTTGGGGAACAGGTCGGCGAACAGGATGAACAGCGACGTGATGACCAGGAACGAGGCGAGAAACCCTGCCTTCTCAGCGATGGGTTCGGAGAACCACAGCGCGAACAGCGCACCAAAGTGCGGGCTCAGGGCCCCTTCGCCCACGATGCCGCCGAGGATGGCCACCGCGTTCTGCCCGACCTGCACCACGGTGAAATAGTCGCCGGGCTGCTCCTGCATGCGCAGCACGCGGTCGGCACGCGGGTCGCCTTCGTCGGCCATCTGCCGCAGGCGCAGCCTGCGCGCGGCCGCGAGCGAAATCTCGGCCATCGAAAAGAAAGCGCTGGCTGCAATGAGCAGCCCGATCACGAAAAGGCTTTGGGACAGGGTCATGAAGGGCGACAGAGCGGGCGCTGTGGCACCGGTCGGACAAGTGTATCTGGGTGCTCCAGCGGTAACCATGGGCTCTGGGCACGCTGCACTGCCTCTGCGGCGGCGGCGCGGCGGCCGCGCCCGTGCGGGCTTGCGGCCCCTGGAGGGCAGGTGACTTTTACCGACCGGGGCGCCGCCGGGGCGGAGCCCCGCAACGGTGGCCTGTTCTTACTGCAGAAAGCCGATGCGGCTGCGCCCCTGGGCGGATTTGGGCAGGTCCGTGATTTCCACTGTGGAACGGCGGTCCAGGCGCGCATTGCCAAAGCCCGTCATCAGCGCCCGCCGCATCTCGCGCGGGGGCATCTGTGCAAGCTGGTCCAGCACATCGCTCTGCGGTTCGGGGTCGAGCAGGCGGCCCCAGTCGTGCCCCGCCCGGATGCCCTGGTACAGGTTGCGGGCGATGGTGCGGGCCTGCTCCAGCGTGGGCGCTTCTACCTCGAACACGTTCATGCGGTTGAGGATGGGGTCGGGAATGCCGCGCGTGTCGTTGGCGGTGGTGATCCAGATCACCTGGCTCGCGTCGATGGCGACCTCGGCGAACTCGTCGGTGAAGCTTTGTGCGGTGTCGTGCTCCAGCAGGCTGTAAAACGCGCCCAGCGGGTCGTATTGCGCATCGCTGCTGGCCTTGTCGATCTCGTCCACCACGATGACGGGGTTGGCGTATTCGCCCTCCACCAGGGCCTCGAACACCTTGCCCGGGCGTGCGCCCTTCCATTGAGCCGACGATCCGGACAGCAGCCAGCCAGCGGTCATGGAGCTCATGGGCAGCAGGTTCATGCCCGTGCCCAGCAGTTCGGCCAGGTGGCGTGCAAAGTGTGTCTTGCCGATGCCGGGCGGGCCCAGCAGCAGCATGGGGGTGACTTCCAGGCCGTCGCTGCTGTCCTGCGCGAGCGCCACATGGCGCTTCACGTCGTCCAGCACCTCGGTGAAGTTGGGGAGCTGCTCGTACAGGCTGGCCATGTCGGGCACGCCCGAGGGCTTGACCTGAAAGCGCTCCGGCCCGCGTTCCAGCATGCGTTCGTACACGGTGCGCAAGGTTTCGTATTCGCGCTGGTTGCCCGACTCCTGCAGCCGCGAGAGCTTGCGCTCGACGTCGCCGGGGTGGAACACGCTGCGCATCTGGGCCACCGGCAGGCGCAGTGCGGGAGGCTGGGGAACAAGGCTCTGGCGGGTCATTGCATGCTCCTTTGTGAACGGTGTCACGGATTCATTCAAGCACACAACATGCCCGCGTCAATATCGGAAAAGCCCCCGATTGGTGCCTTTGTTGGGGCTTCTGTTGCGGGCAGGCCATACCCCAGGCAAAAAGCAGGAAAGCAAAACAACAAAGCCGCCCGGAGGCGGCTTGTGTGGGTGCGTTGCGGGGCGGATCAGCCTTCGGTGCCCAGCACCTGCTTGAGCTCGCCGGACTCGTACATCTCCATCATGATGTCCGAGCCGCCAATGAATTCGCCCTTGACGTACAGCTGCGGGATGGTGGGCCAGTTGCTGTACTCCTTGATGCCCTGGCGGATGGCGTCGTCTTCCAGCACGTTGACGGTGACCACGCTCTTGGGGTCCACGCCGCAGGCCTTCAGGATCTGGATGGCACGGCCCGAGAAGCCGCACATGGGGAAGCTGGCGCTGCCCTTCATGAACAGCAGGATGTCGTTGGATTTGACGAGGGCGTCGATGCGTTGCTGGGTGTTGTCGCTCATGGGGATGCTCCTGAAAAAGGTCGGGCGGCCGGGCCCGGTGGATGTGCGCTTGGAACGGATTATTTCACTGTCTGGTAAGAAGGCGGCGCCCCTCATGCGGTGCACGCGCGCTGGCGCGGCCGTGCGACTGCGGAAGTGCCTGCAGGGCAGCTCTACGCCGGGGCGGCGGCGCTCCACTGTCCCCCGCTGCAACGTGCAATGCCCGCAAGGTCATTGTGGCTTTGTACCTGCGAAAACCCGCGCTGGGACAGTAGCGCGCGCACCGCCTCGGCCTGGTCGTAGCCGTGCTCCAGCAGCAGCCAGCCCCCCCGTGCCAAGCGGGCGGGCGCCTGCGCCACGATGGTGCGGATGTCGTCCAGGCCGTCGGCGCCGCTGGCCAGGGCCTGCAGGGGTTCGTGGGTGAGGGCGGCCAGGTGCGGGTCGGCCTTGGGAATGTAGGGCGGGTTGGAGACGATGGCGTCAAAAGTGCCTTCCACGGCGGCCAGCCAATTGGATAGCGCGAAGCGCACGGGCAGCTGCAGCCGGCGGGCATTGGCTTCGGCCACAGCCAGGGCATCGCTGCTGGCGTCCACGGCCAAGACCTGGGCCGTGCGGCGCTGGTTTTGCAGCGCCAGGGCGATGGCGCCGCTGCCGGTGCCCAGGTCCGCCACGCGCGGGGATGGCAGCGGGGCGATCACTTCCAGCGCCCAGTCCACCAGGGTTTCGGTGTCGGGGCGAGGGTCCAGCACACGCGCGTCCACCTGCAGCGCCAGGCCGTAAAACTCTTTGTGCCCGGTGAGGTAAGCCACCGGCTCGCCTGCCATGCGGCGCTGGCACAGGGCCAGGAAATGGGCGTGCTCGACGGGCGCCAGCGCATCGGTGTCGTGTGCCAGCAGCCAGGCGCGGTCGCTGCCCGCGCGGCCCACGGTGTGCAGCAGCAGCAGTTGGGCGTCGATGCGCGCCAGGCCCAGGGTGTGGGCCTGCGCCAGGGCTTGGGCCAGGGTGGGAGTGTTCACTATGATTTTGATAGCTGGAAGCGCTTTGTGGAAAAGCGCTGGAAGCCAATTTGATTCAGATGAGGGTCAGACTGCGCTCAACTCCAGCTCTTCCAGCTGTTCGGCCTCGCGCGCATGCTGCAGCGCTTGCAGCACATCGCCCAGGTCGCCTTCCATCACCTGCAGCAGCTTGTACAGCGTGAGGTTGATGCGGTGGTCCGTGAGGCGCCCCTGCGGGAAGTTGTAGGTGCGGATGCGGTCGCTGCGGTCGCCGCTGCCGATCAGGCCTTTGCGCAGCGCGGCCTCCTTGGCGGCGCGTTCGCTGCGCTCTTTCTCTTGAATGCGCGCCTGCAGCACCTGCAGCGCCTTGGCCTTGTTGCTGTGCTGGCTGCGGCCGTCCTGGCATTCGGCCACGATGCCGGTGGGCAAGTGCACCACGCGCACGGCGGAGTCGGTCTTGTTGATGTGCTGGCCGCCCGCGCCGCTGGCGCGGAAGGTGTCGATCCGCAGATCGGCTGGGTTGAGGGTGATGGCCTGGTGCTCGTCGGGCTCGGGCATCACGGCCACGGTGCAGGCGCTGGTGTGGATGCGGCCCTGCGTCTCGGTGGCGGGCACGCGCTGCACGCGGTGGCCGCCG
>Ga0307408_100000457_pt1 | contig 35687 bp, 15 predicted proteins | sample 322Cmetagenome_FD_202116 | JGI IMG/M metagenome (GOLD analysis project Ga0307408, IMG submission 202116) | Maize rhizosphere microbial communities from greenhouse at UC Davis, California, United States - 322HYB-C-3 | ecosystem: Host-associated > Plants > Roots > Rhizosphere > Soil | place...
CAACTTCTTAAGCATACGGCTTCCCTACAGCCAATTCCGCGATTGGCCGACCAATAATTCTGCTAAATAATCTACGGAAATTTTATACCTTAAACAGAAACAAGTGCCCCACTAGAAACCCTAACATTCAGGAGCGCTGGTAAAACCGACTGTTTAACATTGATAATTCGTTCGTTCTGGTTAATTTGACCGATAAGGATACTTATTAAAGATGCACTCATCTCTTCTAAGGGCTGCTTTATCCCCGTGATTGATGGACTTAGTGCTGAATAAAATGGTTGGTCATCATAAGATAAAAAAGCAACATCATCAGGCACTTTGAGGTTCAATTGAGCCGTTGCCTTCAAACCTCCCATAGCCAAGTAGTTGGTGGCAAAAAATAAAGCGTCGAGATTTTTCTTTGGTTTTAAAAATTTCAGAATGTCTTTCTCCGTTTGAATTTGGCTCGAAGAAAAGTTTGCTTCCATTACATACGGCGTCAGGTTGTTTTCCTGGATTGCTTTATGGTAACCGGCAAGGCGTGCGGCCATTTGGGTTTGTTGAGAATTGATCGTAATAAAGGCAATCTCCGACCTGTTACATTCATGAATTAAATGACAAGTGGCATTATATGTGCTTTCGAAATTATTTAAAACGACGTGCGAACATTCAACATCGGGATAGTAACGGTCGAATAACACAACCGGAATATTGTCGTTGATGAGGCTTTTGATCTCCTTTTTAATTCCTGGAGTAGGTACGATAATGTATGCATCAACATGCCTTTCCCGAAACATGTTGATAATCCCGCGAGCAGTTTTATCATCGTTGTCAGTACTGCAATACATTATTTTGTAGCCATATTCAGCTGCATATTTTTCAACGTAATAGGCAAGTTCAGCAAAAAAATTGTCGGATATTTTTTCCACCAGCAGCCCTATTATTTTGGTTTTCCCTGTTGCCAGGCATTTTGCCAGATGGTTTGTTTTATACCCTCTTTCATTTACATACTTAAATACCCTTTCAATCGAGGCCGAACTTATTTTCATTTCCGGCCCTTTTCCGTTTAATATAAATGAAACGGTGGTAGCGGATAAGCCCAGCTCCTTAGCAATATCTTTTAATAATACCTTCTCTGACATTCTATCACAATAAATTGGTTGCTCCTGCGAAACAGGAAAAAAGAAAAGCGACGTTCTCTTTAGCTAAATTGGAGAAAAATTGAACCAGAGAACGGGGAGAAAGCAACCAAGTATAAGCGGTAGATATTGCAGGTATACAATTTAATTGCTGTATAACAGAGATTTCTGGATTTATTCTAATAAACCTAGTTGCGTTCTTTTATTTAAGCGCAATATTAAGCAAGGGCCTGCGTTCTGCCAGATTTAGGGCTGCGCTTGATTGGCTAAGCTAGCTTAAGAATAGAATATGAGGATATTGTTATGCTGGGCTAAGCTTGGAGCATGAGGCATAGCAATGCTAACACTCCATACTATGCAAGATTTAAAGCTGTGATTTAATCAATCTACTTATCTGTCAGAATGCTTGCATTATAACAGTACAAGTATGAACCAGCTTATCAACTTCCCGGAGCACGTAAAAAAGTCCGGCGGTATTTTTTAATATAATCAGAAGGGTTTAAGCCGAAAATCTTACTAAACTGTTCCCGGAAATAGCGAGCATCTTGTATACCTACATTGTAAGCAACTTCTTTAACCTGGATATCGGTCTGGATCATGAGTTCGGCAGCTTTCTTTAAACGGATATAGCGTATAAATTCACTAATAGACAATCCAGAAATTGCTTTAACTTTTCGAAACACATTCGAATGGCTCATACCCATCTCCTTAACAAAGACCTTAACATTAAACTGCTCATCCTGAAGATGTTTATCCACAATATCTATGCATTTTTTCAGGAAAGCACTGTATTCTTCAGAGACTTTTTCATTATTACTCTGCAGCGTTACTTCGTTAAAGAAATAACGTTTCAAAGAATCACGGCCCTTTAAGATACTTCTTATCCGTGCTATTAAAAGGTCCTTTTCAAACGGCTTGGTAATATAATCGTCCGCCCCGCATTCGATGCCCTTCAATTTTACTTCCGGAGAGGATGTTCCAGTTAGCAGAATTACCGGTATATGGCTAAATTCTTTTGATTCTTTAATTTTAGCACAAAGCTCAACACCACTCATGCCTTCCATCACAATATCCGATACAATAATATCCGGCTCCACTTTTTTCAAGAGTTCGGAAGCCCGTTCGGCACTTTCTGATTCAAAAACATTATAAGAAGGCTGCAGAATTTGTCTTACATAAGCCCTTATTTCCGCGTCATCATCAACAAGGAGCACATTCGGCTTTTGTTCTACTACCCCCTCGTATACCCGGTTCATACTTTCTGACACCGTCTCTTTCGAGTTGATTTCATTGTCTGTTGGGCCTGCATATAATTCTTCTAACAGGTTAGTATTGGAAGGATTGGTTCCTTTTGAGGTAGTTATATCAATATTTTCAGTATTTAATGGCAAGCGGTATTCAAAAATTGTCCCTTTCTCTGAAGTACTGCTGTAAGAAAGCTTACCACCCTGAATTTCACTTATTTGCTTGGAAATGAATAAGCCAATGCCGAAGCCACTTTTCTTTGTTGGCGCCTGGTTTTGACCCAGCCTGAAAAACTTTTCGAAAAGCTTTTCCCCAATCTCCGCAGGAATAACCGGGCCCGTATTTTTAACCGACATCAGCGCATTTACGCCATCTTGTTTTAGAGTTAAAATAACAGTTCCCTGCTCGCCGCCATATTTAATTGCATTAGATAACAGATTAAACAATACAATTTCGATTTTTTCCCTGTCTCCAAATATTTTTAAATCATGTACCTGATTATCAAAAGTGTATTCAATTCCTTTTGCTTTCACCTGGTTAATAAAACATAAAAACACCTCGTTACATACTTCACCTAAACCCAGAACTTCTGGCTTAAGGTTTGATACTTCGTTTTCTGCGCTTTTAAATAGCAAGAGCTGGTCAACGAGGCTTAGCAGCCTACGCGTATTCCTATGCACGGCACTAACATCTACCAGGTTGATGTTTTTGCCGTCATTATTCAGCAAATCTTTTACCGGGTTAACAATGAGTGTAAGCGGAGTCCTTAACTCGTGGGCAATATTGGTAAAAAATGATATCCGCTTTTCATTCAACTCCGCCTCTTGCGCCGCCTTTAGGGAAGTTAACTCGACTTCAAACTTTAGCCGGGCTTTTTCTTTTTGATAATATACATAACCATAGATCGCGGAAGCTCCCATTGCTATATAAAGGCAGTAGGCCCACCAACTACGATACCAGGGAGGTAAAACAGTAACCTCAATCAACTTGCTGGAATTATTCCAGATGCCTGATGCGTTGGTTGACCTGATTTCAAGTGTATATTTTCCTTCGTTTAACCGCGAATAACTTACAGTGCGCAAGTTGTTGGTATAATTCCAGGCTTTGTCCCATCCTTTGAGGTGGTACGCATATTTAATCTTATCAGGGAGCGAGTATTCAAGCGCCACAAAGTTGAGCGAAAACATCGACTTTTCGTAAGGCAATTCAATATGTTTTATATCGTAAATGGACGATGCATTATCCAAAAACTCACTGTCGGCGGATACAGGATTATTCAAAACGCTCATTCCCGTAATAACGATTTGAGGAAAGCCCTTATACGCTTTAATGTCCTTTGGATTGAAAATATTAAACCCATTGATGCCGCCAAAGAGCAATTCGCCGGTACTTAGCTTTGCCGAAGAATTGTAGTAAAACTGGTTAGCCTGGAGCCCGTCTGCGGCATAAAAATTTTCGAATTTGAGTGTCTTAGGATTTAGCCTCGACAAGCCATTAAATGTTGCCAGCCAGATAAAACCATTTGCATCCTCCTCAATATTAACAACAGTATTATTTGCCAGCCCATTCGTTTCATTAAAGGTTTTAAGTTCATTAAGCTTCGCATTATAAACTACAAGCCCTCTTCCGTAGGCCCCCATCCATACGTTTTCTTCTTTATCCACATACACTGCCCTTACATAGGTATCGAGGTCAAATAGTTTAACTTTTCCACTTTTTTTATTTACCTGCAAGGCATTACTAATAGTGCCGAGCCATAAGTTGCCAGATTTGTCTTCTGCTATTGAGATAACTTCCGCATTTATTGGGAATGGGGCTGGAACAAATCTGTTTGAAGCTCTGTCGAATTTAAAAAGTCCTTTCTCTAAATTCCCGGCATAGCGGCCTTTTATACAGCCTGCCCATATATTATTTTCGGAGTCGCGGAATAATTTAAAAACATATTTGGCTCCATTATCCCGCTGCAAAAAAGGCACATTTTCAAAGTCCTGGGTTGCTTTATTAAACCGCTTTACCCCTGCACCATAAGTTGCTGCCCAGATGTTTCCATTCTGATCTCTTATTATAGAAGTGATTTGATTTGCACCTGGTTGATTCTTAAAAACATAAGGTTTAAATAGATTCTTATTTCGATTCCAAAGGCTTATGCCTCCCCCATCAGTCCCAATCCAAATATTTTCTCCATCCTCACAAAAAGAAAGTACCGTATTATGGATCAAACTATTAGGATTATACGGCTCGTGCCTGATCGTTTTAAAGATATTTTTATGGCTGTCCAGAATATTTATTCCTCCCCGCATGGTTCCAATCCATTTACGGCCGTCCTTATCTATATAAACTGTATATAAGGAGTTGCTTGTTAAAAGCTTGTCCTCATTATGCTTAAAGGTTTGAACAACTTTGTTTGATTGGATGTCTATTACAGGCAGGCCATCACCATCGGTAGATATCCACAAATAGCGCCCCTTTTCGAATTCGATATCCATTATTCGGCTCGAAGAAAGGTTTAAGCCGGGCAACTCATAAGGTTTACAGGAGGCAGTACCTTTGTCAATTCTGAATAAACCAGCATTAGTACCCAACCATAAATTCCCTGCTAAATCATACTTTATACAATTGGCATTTTTTAAATTGGGAGCATAGTTACTAATTGCACCAGTTTGGCTATTATAAAGACACAAACCTTCTTGACTACATTCAAACCAAACATTTGGTCCGATGCCCACACATACGGCACTAATACCGGAACTTTGCTTTATTTGACGCGCAACAGTTTCTCCTTTTTTAAGAACCAACAAGCCCAGATTTGCCGTGATAATATAAATATTGCCTCTCCCATCTTCCTGAATAGCATTCACGTACTTATCAATAGGAAACGATTTCTTTGGGTTGGCTAAGGGGCGGTATTTTAGGCCGGAAAATTTAAATGTTTTATAATTTAAAATCCCAATTCCTTTTTTAGTTCCAACGTATAACTTCTTATCTTTTGCCTCCAGGATTGCGTTTACATAATTATCGGGCAGGCTGGTGGAATCACCTATCAAGTTTCTGTACTTTGTAAAGGTATATCCATCATAACGGTTTAAGCCATCAAAAGTGCCAAACCACATAAAGCCATAGCTATCCTTAAAAATACTGGTTACTGTACTGTTTGATAGGCCTTGGTCCATGCCAAGGTATGTAACACTCTGGCTATATCCATCAATCACAGAAAAAGCCAGAAAACATATAATTCCGGCACAAAATCTAAACTGCATCACAATAGTATTTAAACCATTAAATCCTCATTGGCCATCATAACAGCTTCAGAAATAGCTTTTTTATTTAAAAATTTGAGCCGTTGGCTTAATTGGTCTTATTTATAACAGGACTACTAAGGTAATAAATTGCAACATTAATTTTACATTAATTCTCCGTCCAGCACAAAAAAAGGCATCCGAAAAATCGAATGCCCTAACCAATTGTACTAGCCACGCAATAGCTTATTAACCAAGAGAAACAGTGGATAATAATATATTTTAGGTATTTGTAAACTCGATATTTTATTTTTTAAAGTTTGAAATCTATTTAGGCTACATTAAGTTCCTGTTCGAACCTGTAATCTTCCCTTAAGGATTGAACCGCCCTGTGAATATGATTAACTACAGATTGGTATTTAATTCCGGTAACTTCTACTATTTGTGTATAGTCGAGGCTCTCATAGAAGCGGAGGTAAATTATTTCTCGCTGACGTGAAGGCAACTTATTTAATGCAGCTGTTATGGCCTTTTTTAGTTTCAGGGAAGTTTCCTTTTCGGTTATGATATCTTCTGCCGAAAATTGTATATCTATAGATGCTAAATCATCAAGCTTACTCTCCCGAAGTTTAACCTGCCTGATGTAATTCAATGCAATTGAACGGATGGCGGTATAGAAGTACGACTTAACGTTATCTATTTTCCCTATCGATTCCTTTTTTAGCCATAGCTTTACAAACATATCTTGTAACAGGTCATTGGCCTCCTCTTCGTTCTTCAAAATACTTTTCACATAGGAAAACAGCCCCGGATATAATTGAGTGTGCAATGTTGCATAGGCCTCCTGATTGCCCAAACATACAGCATCCCAAAGCTTCGAAAGTTCTATTGTGTTGTTTAACATTACTGGATATAATCAATGCGTTAACCCTGATAATACCCGAGTATAATTGGCTTTATTTGTCAGAGGAAAGACTATCTTCCATGCTTTTTATAGCTTTTTGGATTAAATCCCAGTGTTTTTTTACCTGCTCTTCAGGAATTTGAATGGGATTAAAATCAAATGGCAAAGCATCCTCCTCGTTAAGTCCTTCTGGTTTCTGTGCTTGCATATACAACTAAGACAGTCGAAACCATTTTTTATACTCAGAATACTTCTCTTTTCTAAAAATTATTTGCGGCCGAAGGCCTTAAATACCCACGCTGCAAAAACAGTTGCGGTATAAACTACGGGAAAGCTCAATCGGAATACCCCTGAGGTATTTGGATAGATTTGGTGGAAAAATCTGGAAATTCATATTTATTGGTTTTCTTATAATTGGTATCAACTCGTTTCAAACACCCAAGCTTAGACTCTATTATGCTGCAGTACTATGGGAGCAGACAAAAAGTAAATCGCTTTAGTAACAGAGCTAATGTCGCCAAATAAGCGGCCTATCCGGGAGAGGCAAAACGGTCAAACAGAAGGGGGAAATATTGCAAAAAAGCTCTTAATAAGTCAAAATCCGCATTTTTCAATAAAGCCAGCTTTCATTCGGGTGGAATTACATAACAGTTACTTTCAAGCCGTACATCGAAAAAGGGGCTGGCTTTCGGTCAATGTCATTTAGTTAAGCGGTTTGTGAGGACACAAACCACGGAACCTGGGCCGTGGCTGGTGTCCCACCAGCCACTTATGACATTGGGCTTCCGGTATCAGGAAACTCAAAAGAGCACAAAGACTTCTTGAGGGGTGCACACGTCTACTCAACAAACACAACTTCGAGCCGCAAACGGCTACAGCCCTTGCATCAACAAAAAAAGGAGCCAGTGAGCTCCCCTATTTAACTAACCAAAAAATTTTGAATGCTATTTTTCGAACTTAATATCTGATGCAAAATTCCCAATGCGGATATTTGCATCGGATGCAGATTGAATCAACTTGCCGTTTATGCGGAGGTTTTGGAAACGGACATCCTTAATGGCATGGCTTTCGTCAAGTCCTTCAATTATTGAAGGCATAAGGTTAAGTCCGTTGTAACTGATATTTTTAAACACAATATTTTCAATTCCTTTACCTGGGCCGGTATTGTATTTTTCATTGTTTACTACCCTAAGGTTGAGCAATTGCCCTTCTTCAAAATCTTCGATCCTAATGTCCTCAAACTTGACGTTTCGTATCAGATTAAAGTCTCCATCGGTTAAGGCTATACATCCCTGGTAATTCGGGTCATCTTCATCTTGTTCCAGAATATCAATATTTTTGAAATCCAGATTTTCAATTACCTCGCCCGAGTTCTCAGTGTTGCCATGCAAACCGATATTTATCGGATGCGCTACGTCTGCCCATAAAACTGAATTGGTAACTTTATAATTTTTCACATCGCCATAGAAGTCCCAGCGATGGCCATATATAGCAATGCAATCGTCAGAGTTACGCATAAATACATCATCGATGGTTACATCCGAGCAACTCATCAGGTCAATGCCGTCACTCCATCCGTTAGCGCTAAATGATTTGAGGTTTTTAATGGTGAGCTTTTTGGAACCGCCTCCATAAATTGTATAATGTTTAGGGTTTAATACAATAATTCCGTCTATCGTTATATCCTTTGAGTGCCGGATTTCGACCCCTCTCATAGGCTGGTCTATAATTCCCCTTCCAATTATGCGTACATTCTTAGCCCTGTCGCAAACGAACTTTGCACGCACTACAGCTCCGCCTGCAATGTAAACTGTTTTGTCTGAAGGGATATTAAACTCATCACCTGGCAAGTCCTTTGGCTGGTGCACTCCCGGCCCAAAATAAATAACATTGGGATCTTTAGGATCAGGCTTCTCCGTCTCTATGGGATTGGCAAAAATATGAAGATTATGTAGCTTATCTCCATCAAACTCAAGCGATAATTTGCGTGGCTTATCCAAGCTAAAAAATACGGTCTTACCCCGCACCTCCGGCATAATACCATAGGACGTTGGCCTTATGGCTGCAGACTGAAATTGGTTGTTATTTTTTGTTACAGCCAGCTCGACAGTCCCAGAAAAATCAAAATAAACCATCGAAGCATCCTGAGGCTTATCTAAATCTACCTTTACGTTGTACTCGAATAAATCCTGCCACACTCCCCCAGGTTTACGTACCCGAACAGTATAGTCGTCGTTATGCCCACTATATACTACTCCGTTCGGAGCAGGATATGTAACTAATTCCTGGGCATTGCTATTAAAAACTAGTGCACTGATTATAATGCCTAATAGTTGTATCTTTTTTCTCACGCTTCCTGAAAATGTCTATCAATATTTCGTTTTTGCCCTTTTAACAACTCTCTCACTCGTTTACCTGCCTGGCAATCTGCAAATTCTAAACCGGTTTAGCAAAATTTAAAACAAATTGCGTTTAATATTTGTCTTTAGCGGGAGCGATAAAATGCTACAACAGAACTTTGTTAAAAAAAGCTTCATGTAAATAAGTGCAGTTATTTAACAATGACACTTTAAATGCGAATCTCATACTCATGTTTTTTTACATTTTTTAACTTTTTTTATTTTAGTCATGCTACAAAGTTGCCCTATCTTTGGACATGCCTGAAACCGTACCCCATTACCAGAACTATTCATTAGCCGATATTGAAGGCGAGAGCTGGAAAGATATTCCGGGATTAGAAAATATTTACCAAATTTCTTGTTTCGGGCGGGTAAAACGCCTGGGCTCTAAGGGCTTCAACAAGCAAGGATATTCATTTTCGAAGCCGGAGAAAATCATGTCGCAAATTCTGATTAAGTCGTGGAATGAGTTTACGAAGGATTACCGCTATTACCTGAGAGTATCGCTTACTTTACCAAACGCTAATAAGGCTAAGCAATTTACTATTGCCAGGCTGGTATATAACTGTTTTGTACAGGAGTTTTCCCTTGAGGATAAAAACCTTTTCATTTTTTATAAAGATGGGAACACTCTAAATGCGTGCTTTGAGAACCTTGAATTAGGCAATCAGGCAGATAAGCAAGCGCGAATGGAAGCTTCGGGCCGGCGGGGAAACCCTTTTGCTGACATTGCGCCCGAGAGAAGGAAAGAGATACAGGTTAAAATCAATCAAATAAAGGCAGAAAAAGGTGCGCACACAATTAGCCGTTATTCGCTTAGCGGCCAAAGGATTGCTACGTACGCCAATGCTGCTGAAGCTGCCAGGCGCATGAAAACCTCAGCCGAATATTTATCAAACGCCGCACGTGGCAAATCAGGAGTATTTACAGCATGCGGTTATTTATGGAGAAGAGGCAATGCTCCTGCCATCGACTTGGCGCCTTTACTTGAAAGTAAGCGTTTCAGGCGGTCGCCTTTGGCAAAAAAACAAAGCAATATTGGGCAGTACGACCTTGACGGCAATCTTATAAAAACTTATAGTACGATCAAAGAGGCATCTCTTGTATCAAAAATCCATTACAACAGCATTCAGGAAGTTATCAGTGGAAGGGCATTAACAAGCGGCGGCTTTCTATGGCGTGAAGGGGTTAAGCCTAAAATCAACGTGAAAAGCTTAAGCAAACACGATGGATACCGTAATTCAATATTATCGGTGGATAGCCGCAGGGTTTCGCAATATACACTGGATGGTATCTGGGTAAAAACATTCAATACAATTACGGAAGCCAGTAAAGCTACTTCGATTGACAATAAAAGCATTACTCAGGTGGTAAAAGGTGAACGCATGACGGCTGGCGGTTTTTTATGGCAACAAGGTTCGGCTTTAAGAATTAATATTAATTTATTACGCAAAAGCCCATGCTTTAGTAATTCTGCACTGGAAAAGTACCTGAAGGAAAAGAGGAAAAAGAAACTTGAAAAGCAATGATTATACTGATAGGGCCGGCACATACACCGGCCCTATTCTATTTATGGGTTAATTAACCATAACATTTAGTAGTAAAAAATAAATTTCACTAGCCATTTAACTAATTTTAAAAGGTTAGTACTTGCTATTATCATGTGCCAGATATAATTTTGCGCCTAGATGATAAAGGGCTTAATAAGATATTTTCTATTCCTTTGTATTTTCCTGTTAAGTGGACTCGGCTCCTCGCCTGCTTACGCATATGAGGGTGCTTGTCAGGCTTCCGCCCAAAGTTCAAAAAACTCAGTAAAAGCCAGTAGCGACATCTTATATTCAAGGACCATTGTTGTCGAATCATCTTTCTCACACCAGCCTAGAAAACGAAATAATAAAGCAATTGTCGAAGAAAACGAGGTAGAGGACGAAGAATGCTTTTCTTCTGAGAAATACTGCAGGAGCATTAATTTCTTTGCTGCTCTTTTTTGCTCTCGCTTTTTAGACGCCATTTTCAAGTCCCTTAAAAACTTTTTTGGGTTCTGGAAGCATTTTACACATATCTCATCTTATAAATTTTATCTCATGTTCCGGGTGTTCCGGCTATGATTTAAAATTCCATCTCTGGCAATTAAACATTGCCTGGCTCAACTATTATTAGCGATTTTTATACTGCCATGCTCTTATAAGCTGTGTTAATTGACTCAACAGTCTTATAGATTTTTAGCACCAGGCAGCGCTGAAATATTCCAATTTCATCAGACTTAAAAATCAGGCCAGGCAAATCGAATTACCAGCCCTCCACAACAAATTTCAATTTTTTATTACCCTAAAGCACAATGCAAATGCGTGTGCCAATATAATCTGCTACAAACTTAAATCGTTTTTTAATCCATTAATCATGAAGAGAATTCTGGTACTCTTGAGCCTGTGCGACTTGTTATGTCAAACAAGCTGTCAATCCCAAAAAGAAGTAAAAGAAGAGAAAAGTAAGTATCTGGTCACCAGCCCTTTGGTAAAAGACACCCTGATCACCAAAAAATATGTCGGACAGATACATGCCATAAGCCATATTGAAATCAGAGCCCTGGAAAAAGGCTACCTACATAAAATATTTGTAGACGAAGGGCAGTCGGTAAAAAAGGGACAACTCATGTTTCAAATTATGCCAACCATGTATCAGGCTGAACTACAAAAAGCCCAGGCCGAAGCCAATTTTGCCGAAATAGAGTTTCAAAACACTAAAACACTGGCCCAAAGCAAGGTAGTATCGCCCAATGAACTGGCTATGGCTAAAGCCAAATTAAATAAGGCAAAAGCTGAAGTATCATTAGCCCAGGTGCATTTAGGGTTTACACAAATAAAAGCCCCTTTTAATGGTATTATGGACCACTTCCAGGTAAGGCTGGGAAGTTTGGTAGACGAGGGCGATTTACTTACTACCCTATCGGACAATAGTGAAATGTGGGTTTATTTTAATGTCCCGGAAGCCGAATACCTGGAATATAAAACCAATCAGCAAAAAAACAACATTTCTAAAGTGAAGCTTCAAATGGCGAACCAACAGGTGTTTGAATATCCTGGACTTGTAAAAACTATTGAAGCTGATTTTAACAACGAAACCGGAAATATCGCCTTCAGAGCAACCTTTCCGAACCCCAAAGGATTATTACGACATGGCGAAACAGGGAATATCTTAATGGATGTACCTATGAAAAACGCTCTGATTATCCCGCAGAAAGCCACCTTCGAAGTTTTAGATAAGAAATATGTTTATGTGCTGGATAAAGACAATGTGTTAAGGTCGAGGGAGATTACCATAGCAGCGGAAATGCCACACATTTATATTGTTCAGGAAGGGCTGTCGAAAAATGACAAAATCCTACTCGAAGGCCTACGCCTGGTACGGGAAAACGAAAAAATAGAATCCAAATTCGTGAATCCAGGTGCCGTGATGTCTCAGCTAGACCTTTATGCGGAATAATAATATCCTAAAAAACAGAAAACATGTTTAGTAAATTCATACGCAGGCCCGTATTCGCTATCGTAATATCGGTCATGATTGTTTTTGTGGGTATATTATCTATCAAGAAGTTGCCAATTTCCCAATTTCCGGAGATTGCGCCCACAACTGTAAATATTTTTATTGCTTATCCCGGAGCCAGTGCCGATGTACTGGTTAAGTCGACCTTGATAACGCTAGAGCAAGCTATCAACGGTGTTCAGGATATGAGGTACATCGCAACTGATGCAACCAGTGCTGGCGAAGCTACCCTGAGGATTATTTTCGAACCGGGTACAGATCCCAATGACGCCGTTATCCGGGTAAAAACCAGGGTGGATCAGGTAATGCCCCTTCTGCCTGAATTAGTGCAACGGGAAGGTGTTGTTATTACTCCCATCCAGCCAAGTATGTTGATGTATGTCAACTTGTACTCCAAGAATAAGAGCATGGACGAAAAGTTCTTATTCAACTACGCCACCGTTAAAATGATCCCTGAAATACAAAGGATTAAGGGCGTAGCCAGAGCGCAGATATTAGGTAGCCGGAGATACGCCATGCGTGTTTGGCTTAACCCGGACCGCATGCGGGCTTACAACATTTCCGTAGAGGAAGTAATGAAAGCTTTAGGTGAGCAAAGTATCATCGGGCGCCCAGGACGTATTGGACAAAGTTCGGGTATAGCAGCCCAATCGTTGGAATATGTACTCACTTACAAAGGCAGGTATAATAAACCTGATGAATATGAAAGTATCATCATTCGGGCCAATGCCCAGGGAGAAAGTATCCACCTGAAAGATATAGCCAAAGTAGAGTTAGGAAGTGAATTCTTTGACATCTACTCAAACCTGGATGGGCATCCATCGGCAGCTATAGTATTGAAGCAGAACTATGGCAGTAATGCCAGTGATGTAATTGCAGATGTAAAAGCCCAGCTCGATAAAATGAAAGCTAATTTCCCTCCGGGAATGGATTATAAAATCAGCTACGACGTCTCTCAGTTCCTGGATGCATCTATAGAGCAAGTACTTCATACACTGCGAGATGCATTTATACTTGTTGCGATAGTTGTTTTCATTTTCCTTGGCGATTGGCGCTCTACCTTAATACCGATCCTGGCAGTTCCGGTGTCATTGGTTGGTGCCTTTTTCGTGATTCAATTTTTTGGATTGTCCATCAATTTAGTTACACTCTTTGCCCTGGTGCTGGCAATTGGTATTGTAGTGGATGATGCCATTGTAGTGGTAGAGGCGGTCCATGCCAAAATGGAGGAAGAGCCACATCTTTCGCCCTTTAGTGCAGTAAAAAAAGTACTTGGTGAAATCAGTGGAGCTATTATCGCCATAACGGCTGTAATGGTATCGGTATTTCTGCCAATTTCGTTTATGTCGGGGCCTGTGGGTACGTTTTACCGCCAGTTCTCCATCACTATGGCCAGTTCCATTGTAATTTCGGCTTTGATAGCACTTACACTTACTCCGGTACTGTGCGCTATGCTATTGAAAAACCATCATGGAAAACCAAAGAAACAAAATCTGCTAACCAGGTCTTTGGACAGTTTTAATCGTGGGTTTGATAAACTTACCGGCAAATACGTAGGCTTATTAAAATCAATAGCCAGCAGAAGATGGCTTACTTTCGGAATATTAGTGGCATTCTGCGTAGGGATATTCTATGAAAATCAAATTTTACCTGCAGGATTTATTCCTAATGAAGACCAGGGTACTATCTATGCCATTATCCAAACCCCTCCGGGTTCTACGCTGGAAAAAACCAACCAGGTATCGCAAAAACTACAGAAGATCTGTGAGGAAATTGATGGTGTGGAATCGGTATCATCTTTGGCCGGTTACGAAATCATGACCGAAGGAAGGGGTTCTAACGCGGGTACATGTTTGATCAACTTGAAAAAATGGTCGGACCGCAAACATACCGTTAAAGAAATAATGGAAGAATTGGAGGAGCATTCCAAAGGGCTTGGAGCGATTATCGAGTTTTTTGAACCACCAGCTATACCAGGATTTGGTTCCTCTGGAGGTTTTTCCATGCGTTTGTTAGATAAAAACTCCGAGACTGATTATCACGAGTTTGATAAAATAAACCAGGAATTTATGGACAACTTACGCAAGCGCAAAGAACTTTCCGGACTGTTTACCTTCTTTGCGGCCAACTACCCTCAATATGAATTGGAGATAGACAATAATCTGGCTATGCAAAAGGGGGTCTCGATTGGCGCGGCGATGGAAAACCTCAATATCCTAATTGGAAGTACCTATGAACAAGGCTTTATCAAGTTTGGGCAGTTCTTTAAAGTTTATGTCCAGTCTGACCCGAAATTCAGGCGCCTTCCATCGGATCTTTTAAAGCTTTATGTTAAAAACGACCGGGGAGATATGGTCCCTTATTCAGCCTTCATGAAGCTTAAAAAAGAGCAGGGGCCTAATGAAGTTACGCGCTTCAACATGTACAATTCAGCAGCAATTCAAGGCCTTCCGGCTAAAGGCTATACCACCGCTGATGCCATACACGCCATACAGGAAGTTGCTGCTAAAACATTGCCAAAAAGCTATGATATTGCCTGGGAAGGGCTCTCTTACGACGAATCGACCAGAGGGAACGAGTCGCTTTATGTATTTATAATTGTATTGGTGTTTGTCTACTTTGTATTGGCAGCCCAGTACGAAAGTTTTATAATTCCATTAGCAGTGGTATTCTCCTTGCCGGTTGGGGTATTTGGTTCGTTTCTATTGCTTAAGTTAATGGGGCTGGAGAACAATATCTATGCTCAGGTAGGACTGATCATGCTGATTGGTTTGTTGGGTAAAAATGCCGTACTGATCGTAGAATTTGCTGTAATGAAGCGCCAGCAGGGAGCCTCTATTCTGGATGCTGCCATAGAAGGTGCCAAAGTCCGTTTCCGCCCTATCCTGATGACTTCATTTGCCTTTATTGCTGGTTTGATACCACTGATTATTGCACACGGCGCAGGTGCCATTGGTAACCGCACAATTGGTGCTTCTGCCCTTGGTGGCATGTTATTCGGAACGATTTTCGGTGTCATTATCGTCCCTGGGCTGTATTACATATTTGCCCGCTTTGCAGACGGCCGCCATCTGATTAAAGACGAAGATGAGACTACCTTAACCGAAGATTATGTCCATGCCATTGATACTTTTCCCCAAATTGAAGAAAGTGAAACCCATGCGTAATAAAACAATAGTAAAATGGATGGGGGCTGCACTGGTTTCCCTCAGCTATACGGCTTGTAGTTTGCCTGCTTTAGTTCAGAAAACAGCCAACACAACGGTGCCTGCGAGTTATAATAACTCGCAGGATACCACCAATACTGCAAAAATTAGATGGAAGGATTTTTTCACTGATACTAATCTGGCTGCGTTGATTGATTCGGCCTTGCAAAACAATCAGGAACTGAATATTACTGCCCAGGAAATTCAGATTGCAAAAAATGAAATAAGAGCCAGAAAGGGAGAGTATTTACCCTTTGTAGGTTTAAGAGGTGGTGCCGGGCTTGAAAAAGTGCCGCGATATACCAACATTGGTGCCATGGAAGCCAACACCGAAATTAAGCCAGGAAAAGAAATGCCCGAGCCTTTAACAGATTTTATGGGCGGGGCTTATGCTACCTGGGAAGTGGATATCTGGCGCAAACTGCGCAATGCTAAAAAAGCGGCCGTTAACCGATATCTTGCAAGTGTTGAAGGGCGAAACTTCATGGTTACCAATCTGATAGCGGAAATTGCTAATTCATATTATGAATTGCTGGCCCTTGACAACCAGTTGGCAATTGTGCATCAGAACATCAAAATTCAAAGCGATGCTCTTGAAATTGTAAAGCTACAGAAAGAAGCCGCCCGGGTTACAGAACTGCCGGTAAGCAGATTTCAGGCGCAGGTTCTTAATACTCAAAGCCTGCAATATGAAATCCAGCAAAAGATTACGGAAACGGAGAACAGGATTAACTTCCTGGTGGGAAGATATCCGCAGCCCGTAAAGAGAAATAACCAGACTTTTCAGGATCTGGTACCGAAGGCCATACAAGCTGGCATTCCGGCTCAATTACTGGCTAACCGCCCAGATATTAAGCAAGCTGAACAAAGTCTGGCATCAGCCAAGCTTGACGTTCAAGTAGCTAAGGCCAGGTTTTATCCTTCTTTAGGAATTTCCGCTGGCATTGGTTACCAGGCTTTTAACCCAAGCTATCTGCTAAAACCCGAATCGTTGCTGTATACCCTTACGGGAGACATAGCTGCGCCGCTGATCAATAAGAATGCTATAAAAGCTTTGTACTCTAGCGCTAATGCGCAGCAAATACAGGCCGTTTACAATTACGAGCGTACTATTTTAAACGCTAACATTGAGGTTGTTAATCAGCTGGCTAAAATCAGTAACCTGGAAAAAAGCTATGATTTTAAAGCAAAAGAAGTACAAGCCCTTGCCCAGTCTATTGATATTTCCAATAACCTTTTTAAGTCTGCCCGAGCGGATTACATGGAAGTATTAATGACCCAACGGGATGCATTGGAATCAAGGTTTGATTTGATTGAAACCAAAATGCAGCAACTAAAAGCTACAGTTAATATTTACCGTGCCTTGGGCGGTGGATGGAATTAGAAACATGTTGAAAGTAAAAAGAGCTGGCGAATTAGCCGGCTTTTTTGCTTTAACAGATTGTTGCTTTCTGAAAGAGCTGCTTACGGTTGACTTATTAAACAGGTTTATAGGGTTAAAGCATTTTCAGGCTTTCCCCTTCGATTGGCCATAACCAGGGGTTGCACCCCGTGGTTGCTTATAGTCAAGCCTTTCAGGCTTGCTAATAGCAGAAGTTGCTATGAGGAGTCCTTTGGACAAGGGGCATTTTGCACTATTGTCGTAAACCTCCAGAAGCTATAGTCCTTGACCTAAGACCCTGGCCCTCAAAATGTGCAGAAACGAAGGGTAGCTCTACCTCGCCGAAGGTGGAAAGACTCGTTTTTACCATTTTTTTAACCATTTTGACCATTTTTTCCCATATCCTTCCTTAGTACTTTCCTTAGTTTTGAACAAATCCCTGATTGTAAGTTAATGTTCTACCGCATTAAGCATCTCGAAAAAGCAATTAGGATTAATAGCCCTGGATTGAAATATAGCCCCCTTTGCGGAAACGGATAGAGGGTATACGAAATATTGTTTAACCGACGATACTTTCAATTTTAAGATTATAAGCTAATTATTAACCCAATTATATACCTAATTAAAACAATCTATGCGTAAAAAATTTTTACTCCTACAGGGGATTTTTTTAGCCTTTTGGCTTTTTTGCAGCACAATTGTCCATGCTCAGCTGCCCGCCTTCCCCGGGGCAGAGGGAGCCGGCATGTACAGCACAGGTGGAAGGGGGACGCCTAATTCATTCACCACAGTTTTTGAAGTAACCAATTTAAGTGACGATGGACAGCCCGGCAGCCTCCGCTATGCTTTAACGGCTGCAGCAACTTACCGGACCGTTGTTTTTCGGGTCTCGGGTACTATTCATCTCAATTCAGGATTAAGTATTAAGGCCAATACTACTATTGCCGGCCAAACTGCTCCTGGCGATGGCATTTGCGTGGCCGACCATCAGGTTTCTATTGGTGGTGATAATATTATTGTTCGTTATATGCGTTTTCGCGTAGGCGACCGGTATCAAAAATTAGTAGATGCCAATGGTAACCCGGTGAATGGTAGCGGCGGAGCGGATGCTTTGAGCGGTACCGGCCCCAGCAATATTATCATTGATCACGTAACCGCTAGTTGGAGCAACGATGAAGCGCTCACCATTTACAGGGGGGACAATCTCACCATTCAATGGAGTATAATGTCAGAACCTCTTAACTACTCTTACCATTGGGAAACAGGTGATACCGACTATGAGCGGCATGGTTATGGAGGAATCTGGGGGGCTAAACGAGGCACCATGCACCACAACCTGTTTGCCCATTGCCGCAACCGTAATCCTCGTTTTGCGGGGATTTCTACCTATACCCCCAATACCGTTGGTGTAGAAAACGTGGATTTTCGCAATAATGTTATTTACAACTGGGGCATCAATACAGTATATGGGGGTGATGGAGGTAACTACAATGTGGTGAATAACTATTACAAATACGGTCCGAATACAAGCAGTGGTGTAAAATACCGGATCTGTAATCCCGGCAATACTCCTTATGGGAAATGGTACGTAAGCGGAAACTATGTAGATGGCTCTTCCACCAATACAGCCGACAACTGGTTGGGTGTGGCACCCGCGGGTGGAGCTGCCGACCAACCACAGGTAAAGGCAAATTCTCCATTAGAACTGGGCTATCCCTTAGGCACCCAGTCAGCTATCGATGCCTATGAAGCCGTATTACAGGGAGCGGGTTGTTCCTTACCTAACAGGGATACCCTGGATCAGAGAATTATGAATGATGTACGAAACAGAACCGGGCGGATTATTGATGTACAGGGCGGTTATCCGCATGGTACGGCTTATGAGCAGACTGTAAACGCATGGCCTGTGCTAAATTCCAGTACTGCTTCCACTGATACAGACCACGATGGCATGCCCGATACATGGGAAACAGCAAAGGGATTAAACCCTAATAATGCCAGCGATAGAGGCGGTATAGCTTCTAACGGATATACCAACCTGGAAAATTATTTGAACAGCCTTTCAAATCTCACTGCTACCACAAACCCTGTAGTTCATGCCAATCCTACCTTCAGCGTTTTTGAACAGATGGCAGGAACACCGTCGGCAGCACAAACTTTTTCGGTATCTGGTTCTAACCTTACAGAAGGCATTTCCATTACGGCTCCTGCTAATTTCCAGATTTCAAGTGGAGGCACAATTTGGAGTAGTTCTCTAACACTGCCGGCTTCCTCCGGAACAGTATCTGCTACTACAATTAGTGTTCGATTGAATGCCTCTGTAGTTGGTAATTACGACGGCAGCCTGGTTCTGGCCAGTGCGGGGGCTAATACTGTTAAAACAACATTGAGCGGAACGACATCACCAGCCACATATGTGCCTTCCAACCAAAAACAGATACTAGGGGCTTTTCCGGTAATGGAAGGTGGCTTTGAAAACCAAGCGGCTGGGGCTGTTTCGACCACTGCTCCGGCATCAGGAACTAACCTTGTGCAAAGCGTATGGACCACTTCCGGCTCGGCAAATGTTGTAAATAATGGTACAGCAAGAACGGGTAGCAATTACTTCACTTATACCAGCACCAGTACCAGTACAAAGAACGTTTATTCGCCTACGGTAAACACTCCTTTAAAAAATAACACCAAGTATATTGTTCAATTTTATTACCGGGCACCGGCAACGGCCACGGGCAATCAAATGAGCGGGTATTTGGCAACAGCCGATAATGCAGCCTTTGTCCAGTCTTACTCTACTGCCGCATGGACGGCTACCGGAGGTACCTGGTCAAAGTATACCAATTCTTATTCGGTGAATCTGGCTTCTGCTACCATGAGCTTCGGCGGTTTTCGGTTTAATGGAGGTGGTTCGGCCATTGCCAAGCCATTCGACGTGGATGATTTTGTAATATATCCTGCGGACAACCAGGCTAGCCCTATACCGGATGTAACAGCCCCGGCATCGGTTAGCGCTCCTTCCACAACAGCCGACTCGGCTAGCATCAATGTTAACTGGACCGCTCCTGAAACCGGAATTGACGGAGGAGGCTATATAGTGGTTCGAAGTACTTCGGCAACAGCGCCTGTACCGAATGCTAACGGAATCTATTCGTATGGCAGCTCTATGGGAACAGGTAACCCCATAATTTATGTGGGTACGGCTACTTCCTTTAGCGACAACGGTACGGTAGCCGCGATTAGCCCTGGCACCACTTATTACTATTATATTTTTACCGTTGATAAGGCTTTCAACTATTCACCGGCTATAAGTGCATCAGGTGCAGTTGCCGCCGCTTCTCCAACCCTTTCAGTGTCAGCTTCCTTTAATCCCTTTAATCAGAATGAGGGTACGCCTTCCGATTCCCAGGTGTTTTCTGTACAGGGCAATAACCTCACAAGCAATGTAAATATTACAGCTGCCAATGGTTTCGAACTATCGGACAATAATACAGACTGGAGTACCGCTGTAAGTTTAGCGCCTGCAAGCACCAAGGTGAATGCAACGGCTTACGTACGTTTGAATGCGGCTGTTGCTGGCACATATAGCACTAGCATTACGGTTGCAAGTACGGGCGCTACAGCCACCAACCTTCCTGTAAGTGGTGCCACTTCAACCGTTATGTCACCGCCGGCAGGTTATGATGTAGTGGTGGCTGCGGACGGAAGCGGTGATTATATCAATATTCAGGCGGCCATTGATGCCGCGCCAGGTGGAAGAACCGTGCCTTACAGGATATTCATTAAAAAAGGCCGGTATTGGGGTAAACTTGTTATCCCTTCAAACAAACCTTTTCTTCAATTAATTGGTGAAGACGTTGCCAATACCAAAATTATTTATGGAGATGGAGGTGGTGGCACGGTGGTGGTCCTGATCCAGGCCAACGATGTGATGCTGGTGAATCTTACCCTTGAAAATTCTCAGGGCGCCATTTCTGATGGGCCGCAGTCTCTCGCGGTAAGATCGGATGGAGACAGAGTTGTGTTTAAAAATTGCCGTTTTATCAGTGGCCAGGATACGGTGATGGTAAATGGCGCAGGTAAGCGGGTTTACTTCAAAACCTGTTATATTGATGGAAATGTGGACTTTATTTATGGTTCGGCCATTACCGCCCTCGACTCCTGCGTTATTTATGGCAGAGATCGTTTAGATAACCAGGCAGGCGGGGTAATTACAGCGGACAACTGCCCTAAGGGACAGCCTTACGGACTCGTCTTCCGGGATTGTATTCTGCCAGCCAATAGAGGTATTACCAATTATTCTTTGGGAAGGCCATGGCATAACTCATCCCGCGAGACCTCTACAGGCACTAACGCCCACAATAACTCTGTGTTCCTGAATACCATCATGACTTCTTCAATCTTTCCTACGGGTTGGAGTGTTTGGGATGCGGGTACCAATACATCTGTTATTACTTATGCCGAATACAAAAGCAAAAAGTTTGATGGCAGCCTGGTAGATGTAAGCAAGCGTCTATCCTGGACAAAGCAACTGACCGATGCACAAGCTGCGGCTTATTATGTTAATTCTAATCTTTATGGAAGCTGGGATCCCTATGCTGTTTGGCCCGAATTGACAGGGAATACCGCCAAGCCTATTGCCCTTTCCAACTTTAGAGGAATACGCAGCAATGCAGCATCAACCATTCCTTTTAACATATGCTGGCCTATTGCAAACGTGACCTACGAACTGCACAGAAGTACAGATAGTTTAAACTATTTGAAGATCAAGGAATTTACGATAAGCAATGATACCACAGTGGCATATGCCTTCACCGATTCGCTACCACCTGTAGGTTCCAGGTATTTCTATAAAATTGTAGCAAGTAAAGCAGGTTATGCCAGCTATACAACCGATAATGTGGTAACCATCGATCCTTCTGTTCCGCTCAATGGCGATTACCGCAGCAGGGCTTCCGGCGGCTGGACAAACAACACTACGGCCGTTTCCAGCATTACCAGTGGAAAAGTGAGCTCCGTGACTATTACTTCCAGTCTAACCGGTTATACCAGTGTTCCTGCTGTAACTTTTGGTGCAGCGCCTTCAGGTGGTGTTACAGCAAGTGGTACAGCCGTAGTTACGGATGGCGTGGTGACAGGGGTTACCATCAGCAATCCGGGGTCGGGTTATTCAACAGCACCTTCTGTAACGTTTTCTACAGCAGGCATAAGCGCTAATTCTGTTTGGGAGAAATATAACGCATCCAGTAAAGCATGGGAAACTGTTGCCTTAGGCACGGGAGCTTCCGGAAATGTAACCATAGCCTCGGGCCATACTGTTTCGATAAATGCCCTGGTCGGCGCCAACAATATCATTATTGAGAACGGTGCTGTGCTGCAGGCTGATAATCAAAGCCGTAACCTGCGAATAAAAGGAGACATTAACAATGCCGGTGTATTTGGAAGCACAAATGCTACTTATAATAAACTGGCTTTGGAGTTAGACGGCACCAATGGTGTTTATAGCCTGAATGGCACTGGCACCTATTCCTTTGGCACCGTACGCACTTTGACTGCAGTTCAAAAAATAACCCTGAATATTAACTCCAACTTAACGCTCACCAACGGTTTACAAGCCTGGTATGGTTCAAACAACAACACCTTTGACTATGGCACTAATGACGTAACCATCAACATTAAGCCAGGTGTAACCGTTACAGCAGGCTTTTTACATAGTTCCAGCACAAGCGACTTCATTGTTAAAACGGTGGGTAAATACACCTATAACATCAATGGAACATTGGATATGAGCAATAGTACTGCCACTTCTGCCTTAATTCCGCACAAGACGATTGCACAGCCCATCAACTTAAATGTGAATGGAATACTGAAATTAGGAAAACAGTTTTCTACGAATCAAAGCCCTGTTGCCGGTACGGTTTCGTTGAACATTGGTGATGGCGGCCTGGTTGATGCAAGCAAAACAAGTACGTTTGCTATAACACCCAATTATTTCGTGGTCAGTGGAAAGGGCAAATTAAAAAGGCCGGTTGGTACTACAGCAGTTGTTTTTCCGATCGGAACATCTTTAACTACTTATAATCCTGTTACATTAATCAATACAGGCACAGCCGATAATTTCTCTGTAGGTGTTAAAAATACATTCGATTACGCGGTTGTAGATAGCAGTAAAGTAGTGAATAAGCAGTGGATCATTAATGAAGATGTTTCGGGCGGAAGCAATTTAACAACTAAGTTTGGCTGGACGGCTGCTGACCAAGCTAGTGGATTTGATCTGACTCAACCCACTGCGGTTATGCAGTATACCGGTAGTACTTGGTCAAACACTCCTACAGCTATTGCTGGAAATGGAACAGTTGCTGATCCGTATACCGTCTCCACGTCAGGGATTACTACCTTGTCTGCCTTCGGTGTCACCAATTATACCAAAGCAACAGCAAATATAAAACTTGAAGAAGCTAGCTTTAGCTATGATGGCAATCTACACCCAGTGTCAGGCTTTGCCTATGGTACAGGCGGGGTAGAGGATAAGTTAAGCCCGGCTTTAAACATTGTTTATAAGGATACAAACGGCAATGTGTTAAACGGAGCTCCGGTAAATGCTGGTACTTACCATGTAGTAGCCTCGTATGGCGGTAATGCTTATTACAATTCCTCTAGCGATACGGCAATAGTTACGATCAATCCTAAAACATTAACCATCACGGCGAACGGCCAGACAAAGGAATGTGGCACTTCTTTAAACCTTGGCACAATAGCCTTTAATGTAGAAGGATTAGTAACCGCCGATACTTTAAGTAGTGTTTCTTTGTCAAGTGATGGCGCTGCTGGAAATGCAGGCAAAGGAAGCTATTCTATAATTGCCGCCAATGCACATGGCACAGGACTTTCTAACTACATTATCAATTATGTAAATGGTAGCCTGTTGGTAAGCGATGTTACTAAGCCTGTGCCTGATATGGCTCAACTGCCGGAACTTACCGGGGAGTGTTCTGTAACTGTTACAGCAGTGCCCACAGCAACAGATGGTTGCGCCGGTACATTGACCGCTTCCACTAACGATCCCCTAAGCTATAGTAATCAGGGAAGCTATACCATTACCTGGACTTACGATGATGGCAATGGCAATATCACAACGCAAAACCAAAGCGTAGTAGTTAAGGATCTTAGCGTACCTATAATTACCTATCGTCCTGAAGCGCCAGCACAGTGCTATAGTGCGAGTGGAAACTACGCCATTCCCGCACTGCTGGCAACAGATAATTGCGGAACCACAAATATCACTTACTCGATTAGTGGCGCTACAAACAGAAACGGAAGCGGCGCCAATGCCAGCGGTAGCTTTAATATTGGCAGCAGCACCATTCATTGGGTGGTTGATGATGGACATGGCAACTTGGCTACCACTGAGACAACTGTGGTAATCAACGGTCCTCTTGCCCTAAGTATTCCTGATGTTTACGCGATAAATCCCGAAGTCGATGCAAAGAATACTCTGTATTTAGGTTATGGCCCTTCTTACTTAACCATTAATGTGTTGCCATCGGGAGGAGCCGCTCCTTATACCTACTTATGGAATAATGTACAAGGTTCGTCTTCTCTTTCAGTAAATTCAGCAGGAGTTTATACAGTCGAAGTTGTCGATGCCCTCGGCTGTTCCAGTTCAGCTTCTGTAACAATTAACGAAATAGACGTGCGTTGCGGAAATAATAATGACAAGGTGATGATCTGCCATAATGGTAAGGTAATTTGCGTTGCGTCATCTGCAGTGCAGGAGCATTTAAATCATGGCGACAAATTGGGTTCTTGTAACTCTGGTATTTCAGTAATACCTGCAAGTTTTGAGTTAGAGGAGCCTGCATCATCCTACACGGTTGAGCTTTATCCAAATCCGGTATCCGATATCCTGAATATTAAGGTGAGTAAGCTAGAAGCAGGCGCCAGAGTGCGGGTGTTCAGTTTGGGTGGAGTGGAAGTCCTTTCGCAAGGCTTAACAAAAGTATCTCAAGCTGTTTCTGTTTCCAAATTACAGCCGGGTATGTATGTGATTACTATTGAGAATGGTAATCAGTTTACACGGGAAAAATTTATTAAGGAATAGGGTGGGTAGTTAGTTATGCAGAAAGGGAGGGCATTCATTTGGATGCCCTCCCTTTCTGCTTTTAATGCGGTGGAAAGTCTGCCGCTGCCCGAAAGCTTCTTTTCAAAGACAAGTCAAGAGGGAGTGTAAATTGAACTGGGAAAAGTGTGGCTATGTTTCCCGAGTCATTTATTAGATGTATTATCATTATAATAAGGTATATATAATAAAATAAACAAAATAGTTGAAACGACCAATTATTGAAACCGGTTTGCAATAAAACGAAGGTTTAGGGTTCAATAAACGACCGTTTATTTTGAGCCGACTTTTATTTTCGCCAGCTCCATAGCCTTTTTCATGTCTGCGATGCCATAACCAAAAGGCAACTCTGGGTAGCTTGCCCGATCGGCAGATTTACGGATTATTTCCATTAAATCATTATTTGTCAGTGCGGGATAGGCTTGCCATAAGCAGGCGACTAATCCGCACATGATCGGACTGGCATACGATGTGCCGCTTCTATTTTCGGCGACGCCGGAAGTATCGATTACGCTCGCACCTCCACCCAGGGCCATTACATCAGGTTTGATCCGGCCATCAGCTGTCATTCCCCAAGATGTAAAGTTGTCTTGGTTGCTTTTGCTATTGACCGAGCCCAGCGTTAGCACGCTCGGAGAATCGGCGGGCGTACCTACCCATTTCCGTTCGTTCCCTGCACAGTTTACAATAAAGATCCCCTTCTTAAAGGCCATATTTGCTGCCCTGCTGGCGAGAGCGGTTTTACCGTCCATATCATCAGCAGTATATCGTTTGGTAAAATACGAACTATAGCCATCGCTATAATATAGAGAAGAGTTAACCAAATCTACGCCTGCACTGTCTGCAAATTCTATAGCACTTGTCCAGTAATCTTCCTCTATCGGAAATTCAGTGGCACTATCTTCTGTCCGAAGTAGCCAGTAATTTGCTTCCGGTGCAGTGCCCACATAGCTTCCGGGTTTGTTCACCGCCATACACGATGTTACCCAAACCCCATGTGTATCGATACTGTAAGGATCATCATTTTCGTACACAAAAGATTTTGCCCCTTTTATGCATATGTTACTAAAGGTTGGATTGTTTTTCAACTTTAAGAAACCCGCATCAATAACAGCGATGTCCATTCCCGCACCTTTGAAGCCTTGCTGATGTAGCGCTTCTCCCTTTACCACACTGATATTCAGTGCGGCCGATCCATAATCAATTGATGTGCCTAAATCGCCGGAACTTCCTGGCTGTGGGATATCAACATATTTGGGCGCATCTGAACGCTGTTTCCTTTTGCCCACATATACCAATATGACGTCTTTTACGAAGGGCAAAGCTTTGAACTTATCAATCAGAAACTCATCCCGGACGTTCACACTTACTGTATTCAACCACTTACTCTTGGCAACAATTGTACCTCCAATTGCGGTTATCGCGTTAAGATATTGCTTAGATATGGGCAAGTCGCTTCCGTCAATGGGAATATTTCGTTTACGACGCCTTTCTATGGCTTTTGTAGAAAGAAACGCTTCTGGGTTACTAATTGAAAACTCAGATGTTCCCTTATCGGTTAATATAAGCCTGTATTTATAGTCATTCCCGTCGGTAACGATGATCTTGCATTTCGCTTCACCCTTTCCGTTCAGTAGTTTTGCAAAGACGTAGGTAATTCCAGCCCCCCTAGGCCACACAATGCCTTCGGTTGTTACTTCGGCAATCCGGGGATCTTCCACACGCCACTCTACACTATCTGAAGTTCCTTGCGGAAAGTTTTCAAGGGTGACCCAAAGACGGGTACCCAAAAAGGCGTCATTTGCCAAAATGGTACTGTCCAAATTCATGCGAACGGAAGGAATTGGCGCTTCTGGTATTTCGTTCTTTTTACATGCAGACAGATAAAGAAGGGATACGAAGAAGCCAATTAGTAAGTGTCGGGCGTATAATTTCATTTTACGATGTAGTTGTAACCACTTTTTTCGAACAAAAGTGTTGGATGCAAAGGTAAGATTATACCCTAATGAGAGCGAAATCCTATGCGAATACGGCGCCTTTTTTTCCAACGATTTCCTAGGTCTAGGAAACGACGGTATTTTGAGAATTTGAATTCTCACTGATTTATGTCTACCGCAATTAAAATAAGTGTCTTATAAAGCCGTCTTATAAATCTAGGTTTCACTATCTTTCATCTGAAACCTTTTTTTGCAAAATAAAATGAAGATTGCATACGCTAGGGTAAGTACGCAAGATCAGAACTTGTCACTTCAGATAGATGTGGTTGTATGGAAACTCGACCGTCTTGGACGATCACTTCACGATCTTATTGATTTAGTCTCCGGGTTTAAAGAACAGGATGTAGAGTAGTATCCAGGATAGTATTAATACCGCTACAGCAACCGGTCGCTTTACTTTCAATATTTTTGCTTCCCTTGCAGAGTTTCAACGGGAAATTATTAGTGAGCGAACAAAGACAGGTTTGACAGCAGCTCGATCTAGAGGGCAAGTGGTGCCTTTTAACCCAGGCACATCAACAGTTACGTTTACCGTTACAGATGTTCACGGCAATATAAACAGCGCTACAACCAGTGTTAATATCAATTTCTTATTGAGTTCATCTATACCGGATGTATATGCTATGAATCCATCTACGGATGATAAAAACACGATTTATTTAGGTTATGGCCCTTCTTCGCTTAGCGTTAATGCTTTAGCCAATGGCGGTAAGCTCCATACAGTTATGCATGGAGTACTGGTGCTACGTCACAATCAATAAGTATTAATGCAGAAGGAACCTATACGGTAACCATAACAGACGCCAAGGGTTGTCAAACTACCTCATCCATTGTGATGAGTGGATGTGCGTTGCGGAAATATAAACTTCTCAAACTGTCTCTGTTTCTAAATTACAGCCGGGTATGTATGTGATTACTATTGAGAATGGTAATCAGATTACACGGGAGAAATTTATTAAGGAATAGGGAGGTAGTTAGTTATGCAGAAAGAGGCTGTCTCAAAAGTGAGTTCAGCCTCTTTTTTGTTGTTAAAGTTTCGATAAAAATTATTTACGGTGATGAATTAATATGTACAAACTACTTTCGTTGCGAATATTTCATCGTTTTTCTGTTCAAAAATCCTTTTGAGACAGCCTCTTTCTGCTTTTAGAGTATATACCCCGCGCTGGGCGTGAGAATAATAATATGTTGTTGAGCAATGGGGACACCGAAACCCTGCTTGGACGAAATTTTAAAACGCTACTGTTTAATAAATTGCTTAACCGTATGCTGGTCCTTTCCAGTTAACCGGATCATATAGATTCCCGAAGCCAGGTTCTCGATCGTAAATACCACTAGACTTTCATCTTTAGCCAAGGATTTTACTTGCAAAGTTTCTCCTTTTATATTTATCAGCTCAGCTTTCATAAACACCCCTTCCTGAATCTGCAATTTTATCTCACGTTCTGCTGGGTTTGGAAATAGCTTAACTTCCTTGTTTCCATTAAGCTTAAACTCTACCGTACGAATGCCTAATTCTTCTGTTTTACCATTGTTGTCGGTTTGAGAAAGCCGGTAGTAGTTGGTGCCGCTTAAAGGTTGTTCGTCATAGAAGACATAGCTGTGTGTTTCTGTCGTTGTGCCTTTGCCTTTCTTGTTGCCTAAATCGGTAAAACTCACGCCGTCTGAAGAACGGCTAATTGTAAAATGGCTGTTGTTTTGTTCGGATGCAGTTTTCCATTGAAGTTTGCTGCGGTTGGTTTCGGGTTTGGCAGTATAGGAGGTAAGGTTTACAGGTAAAGTGGAGAGGTCGAATTTTTTAACGAAGGCCCCGCCGCTACTATACGCTGCATAAAGAATATTGCCGTTAAAAGCGATGGAAGTATAATTTGCCGTTCCCGCAGAAAACCCGGCGGTGCCTACTGTTTCCCATGCCGTTCCGGCAGTGTTCAGTTTCATTACCGTTGCTTTATTGCTGTTCCCGCCATCACGGTACATCACATAGGGGGTAGTGCCATTAAAGGCGATGAAGGTATATCCTGCCGTTCCCGCAGAAAATCCGGCGTTGCCTACGGTTTCCCAAGCGGTTCCGCCCATGTTTAGTTTCATTACGCTTGCTTTATAACCGTTCCCAGCATCAGAGTACACCACGTATGGAGTAGTTCCGTTAAAAGCGATGGAGGTATAAGTTACCTCTCCGGCAGAAAATCCAGCGTTGCCTACGGTTTCCCAAGCGGTTCCGGCCGTGTTCAGTTTCATTACGCTTGCTTTACCGTTGTTCCCGTAATCCTTGTACACTACGTATGGGGTGGTTCCGTTAAATGCGATGGAGGTATAATCTACCAGTCCGGCGGAAAATCCAGCGTTGCCTACGGTTTCCCATGCGGTTCCGGCCGTGTTCAGTTTCATTACACTGGCTTTACTGCCGTTCCCCCCATCCCTGTACACTAGGTATAAGGTAGTTCCGTTAAAGGCGATGGATGTAAAAGATGCCATTGTCGCCGAAGCCCCAGTGTTACCTACGGTTTCCCAAGCGGTTCCTCCCGAGTTCAGTTTCTTCACACTTGCACGATAGTTGTTTCCAGCATCCATGAACACTACGTATGGGGTAGTTCCGTTAAAAGCGATGGATGTATAAGTTGCCTCTCCTGCAGAAAACCCAAGGTTACCTACGGTTTCCCATGCGGTTCCGGCCGTGTTCAGTTTCTTCACGCTTGCTTTATTACCGTTTCCGCCATCTTGGTACACCACGTGTGGAGTAGTTCCGTTGAATGCGATGGATGTATAAACTGCCTCTCCTGCAGAAAGTCCGACGTCGCCTACGGTTTCCCAAGCGGTTCCGGCGGTGTTCAGTTTCTTTACGATTACTTTATCAAAGCTGTACACCACGTAAGGGGTGGTTCCGCTAAAAGCGATGGAAGGAGAAAATGCCTCTATGTCTGAAAAGCCAGGGTGGACTACGGCTTCCCAGGCGGTTCCGGCGGTGTTTAGTTTCATTACGGTTGCTTTATATCCGTTCCAGACATCGGTGTACACTACGTATGGGGTAGTCCCGTTAATTGCGATGGAAGCATTCCATGTTGTTCCCGCAGAAAACCCGGCGTTGCCAACAGTTTCCCAAGCGGTTCCGGCGGTGTTCAGTTTCTTTACGTTTGCTTTACCATTACTCCCGCCATCCTTGTAGAGTACGTATGGTGTAGTTCCGTTAAAAGCGATGGAGGTCTGCTCTGCCCATCCTGCAGAAACCTGGGCGTTGCCTACAATTTCCCAAGCGGTTCCGGCGGTGTTCAGTTTCATTACGGTTGCTTTACTGTTATTTGCGTAGTCAATGTACACTACGTATGGGGTAGTCCCGTTAAAAGCGATGGATGTATTCCATGTCTCTCCCGCAGAAAATCCGGCGTTACCTGCTGCCTCCCAATTGGTTCCGGAGGTGTTTAGTTTCATCACCGTTGCTTTATTGCCGTTCCCGCCATCTGGATAAACCACGTATGGGGTAGTCCCGTTAAAAGCGATGGAGATATATTCTATCGGTCCCGCAGAAAATCCGGCGTTGCCTACGGTTTCCCAAGCTGTTCCGGCGGTGTTCAGTTTCATTACCGTTGCTTTATTGCCGTTCCCGCCATCCTTGTACACTACATATGGAGTAGTTCCGTTGAAAGCGATGGAGATGTAAGTTGCCCTTCCTGCAGAAAAGCCGGCGGTACCAACGGTTTCCCACGCGGTTCCTGTGGCGTTCAGTTTCCTCACAGTTGCTTTATAGCTGTTCGCGACATCCTGGTACACCACATATGGGGTAGTTTCACTAATTGCAATGGAAGATCCGCTCCCATACAATAACTGATCAAAATCATTAGGCCCAACGGCTTGCCAGTTTTGAGAATAAGCATTTTTAGCAGACAGGCTTATAAAAGCAACAAATAAGAATAAAAGTAAATTTTTCTTCATGTGATTTAAGGTTAAGATTTATAAACAGGCTATCTGAAAATGGTATTTAGGATAGTCTAAACTCAGCTGCAAATGTAATCTTAATCATGATTATTTTCAGTGTTTCAAAAATAGACGGCTGGAAGTAAAATCGTCATGAGAATTAAAGGATAGTACATCTTGCTTTTGTAAAACTTTCCCAAAGTCATTATCTACAAATACTTTCATTTCGACAGGCAAACAAGTTAAAAACTGTTTGAAGAGATCAAATTCATTAAAAATAACTACAAAAAAATTTAAGGGTCCAATTGCGTTCTCGTAGTCTTGCAATTCACTATTTTCATAGTAAGCTCTGTTTTCAGGCGATTCATAAACTGCAAATAGGTCCCTGTTAAAAAAAAGAATTCTTTATTATCTTCACCTCCTAATCCACCTATTTTCCCTAATGGAAATAACAATTTCAGATCATAATAAACATGTTTTTGCTGAATTAGAATCGGATGTTATCATAATTAATACCGTAGACGATGCTCTTGATCTTTTGGCCAATTGCGCTTATCAGGGAGCACAGCGGATTATCATTTATGAAAGAAATCTTAACCCGGAGTTTTTTAACCTTAAAACTAAACTTGCCGGAGAGATTCTACAGAAATTTTCTAACTACAACGTATTCCTGGGTATAGTAGGCAACTTTGAAAAGTTTGGAAGCAGTAGCTTAAAAGCTTTTATTTACGAGAGTAATAAACGCGGAAGAATCGTGTTTGCAGAGACTAAGGAGCAAGTAAAGCAGATGTTAAGCCGAAATTAGCACATACTTTTTGCCAAGAAAACCAACCATAAGGGAGCTCATTGAGGCCTTTAAACCTCAATAACGACTGTGCCAAGCCCGGCAATGAGGTGAAAACGAGTTAATAGGTTCTACATTGATATTGAGATCCACACTTTGCAAATCGCTTAAGTATCACTATAAGCAGGGTGAGATCCTGGACAATACGCATAATAAGGGGCTTTAAGCTCTCTCCTATCGTCAAGATGCCAGGGTTTGGCCAACACGTACTGCTTCCGATGTTATTTCTGTATTTGCCAAAGTTCATTGCTCGGGATGAATGTTTTTGGAACTGAACCCGCTCTGCTTGCAACCATCGCTGTCCGGATTATGTTAATTTTTGCTTATTTTGCTAAAGCGCGTAATGGAAATTCTAGAACTTTTATCAGAATATAAACAACTTCGGCTAAAGGAAGTAATTGATCACGAAAAGTTCAATCTAATTTCTATTGACCATCACTCTACCCGAATTGAAGGTTCTACCTTAACAGAAGTTGAAGCTCAGGTGCTGATTAACGAAGGCAAGACTCCAAAGGGAAAACCGCTGGAAGAGAGCCTGATGGTTACAGATCATCACGCCGCTTTACTTTTTGTGTTAGAGAGTGCATTGAAAAAGAAAAGCATAAGCGTATTGTTAATTCAAGCCATCAATGCACTTGTAATGCGCGGCACTGGTAAAATATATAACACTATGCTGGGCTCTGTCGATTCCAGGACAGGCGCCTTCCGAAAAGGAAATGTGACAGCAGGGATTTCTTACTTTCCGAACTTTGATAAGGTAGAACGATTAACTATAGAGCTGGCGGCAAAACTTAATGAAAGCCTAAAAAAGCCGTTAACACCAGAAGAACAGTTAAAACTATCCTTTGACGCTCATTTTAACCTTGTAAGTATTCATCCTTTTTATGACGGTAATGGAAGAACCTCCAGATTGCTTATGAACTATATACAGGCTTACTTTGAATTGCCTTTAGCCATTGTTCACAGCGAAAATAAAGTAGAGTATATTCAGGCACTGATCGATACCCGCGAAAAAGAAGACATTAAAATATTCAGAGATTTCATGTTCGGGGAATATACGGCTCTTCTAAAAGGAGAAATTGAGCGATTTAAGGAAATGGAGAGGCCTTCCCAGGGAAAAGGGTTTCGATTTCTTTTTTAGGCTGATGTCGTAGCTAGCGACTAAAAAGCAAAAAAAGCCTAATCCCAAAGATTAAGCTTTTGAACCACTGCGCTCAGTAGGAAGTCAGAAAGAAAGCCTGCTAGCTGTCCTTGATAATTACTTTACTTTTCCAAAACGATATTCAAGAAATATCTGGTGACTTGTTTTACTCACTCCATTTCTTGTGGAGTTGCCACTATCAAAACCGTAGGCCAGGTTTATGTTTTTTAGATTAAAACCAGCTCTCATACGCACACTCTGCTCAGATGTATAAGAACCTTCAAGTGAGAGTTGCTTCTCAATTAGCCCATAAAGACCGATTTCATACCAATTGCCGAGATATTTAACATCTTCATAATAAAAATTAGGTCGCAGGTCGAAACCCTCTAATGGTATGGTATAGCCTAAATATGCATTGAAATTCTTGCTGATTACCGTATTGCTCTCCATTGGAAGAAACTCCGGCGAGGTAATTCCTACCTGCAAACCTTTCCATTCATAAAGAACACCTGCATGCAGCATTAAGTCGCCTTCGTTATAAGAATCGCCATACAAAACCGGGTCAGAAACATTTGCATTTTGCACCTGCCCTCTATTAATGCTTTGCTTATAATAAGTAGCGCGTGTGCCTACTGAAAGGCTTTGATTATCAGTCAATCTTACCCGATACCCATAACCTGCTGTCAATCCATTGCCAGAGAATATTCCCGATTTGTGGCTTTGGAGTGAAATGCCGACACCGTGATTTTTGAAGTTACTATGCAGTTGAAACTGAGTTCCTACTTCGGTATTTACCTTATCCATGTCGTTACGGTTATACTGAACGTTACCTCTCAACCCGCCTTCCATTGTTAAAGCAGCTGGATTGATATAAGACAGGTCAAGGTTCTTGAAGAAATAATCCTGTATAACCTGGGCTTTTGACAAGTTAATAACCGAACTCCCAAGGGATAGGATTAGGAAAACCAGTAAATGTTTTTTCATAACGATAATTTGTTTTTTTATTTTACTTATTAAACTGAGTTTAATTAAACGACTTATAGTAAACGATTTACATTCCCCTCTCCTTGAGAACATCGCCGTTAACCTAGGAAGTAGTTTTAATTATTTATTTATGTTAAGCATCTCGAAATAAGCAATTTGTATTCCCCTCTCCTTGAGGAGAGGGATAGGGTGAGGTGATAAATCGCATGAAAATCATCCTGCATAGTCTCATACCCTCTCTGCCTTCGGCATCTCTCCCAAAGGGAGAGAAAAGCCCATCGCTCTCTCGCAAGCGGCATTAATTAACGAAGAATAGATAATGTACCTTTAAATGTCTTAGACTTATCTCCGGATTGAACGATGTAGATATACGTACCTACAGGCAATTCGCTGCCTTGGAAACGTCCATCCCAAAACGGATTTGTATAGCCCTTCTGGAAGAAAACCTCCTTGCCTTGCGAGCTAATCACCTTAAAGGTATAGTTCTCATAAAGGTGCCCGTCTTTAATCTCCCAAGTATCGTTTATGCCATCACCATTGGGAGTTATTACGTTTGCCGGCTGGAAATTAACCGAAGCATCTTGTATCACAGTTATTTCCTGTTCTTCTTCAGAAGTATTTACTCCGTCGTAAAGGCTGATACGCAATTTATACGTAGGGTTTGCTGAGTATGACAATGTCTTATTTAGCGTTAAAGTTCCATCAGCAGACAATACAAAAGGTGAATCTGCATTTAATAAAGTAAATGTGATTGGAGAATTATCCTTGTCGGGATCGGTTGCCTCCATCTTGGTTACTATCGTTCCAGGCGCGGTTTTCTCATTCAATTCAATTTGCTTCTTAACCAATACTGGCTTCTCGTCATTTTCATTCTGTAGCTGTACGCTGAAAGTATAGAACGCTTCGTTTGCATCATCGGCAATACCAATTCTTAAACTGTGGATTTTTGCCTTCTCGTAGTCGAGGGCAGACTTAACCAGGATTAATCCCTGAGGGCTCACTTCAAAAAGAGCATTGGTGTTTACAATACGATAGGTAAAGGTGGTAGCACCATCCGCATCTGCCGGTAGCAACTGGTGTATTAAACTTCCCACATCTGCTTTCTCGCTAATCTGGATGGTTTCTTCTTTAACCAGGGGAGCGTTATCATTCAGGTTTTGAATATTAAAGGTGATAAGCGCCCGGCTTTCATTGTTTCCGTCGTTAACCATAACCTCCAGGGTGAAACTTTTTTTATCCTTCTCGTAATCAATGGCTTTGGCAATTTTAATTTCTCCTTTTTGCTCGTGGATGCTAAACTTGCCGTCCTGGTTTCCATCTGAAATTCTGTAAGTGAAAAGTGCAGAACCGTCCGCGTCTGATAATTCCATTCGGTATACAAGAGTCTCAGATTCTTGATTTTCAGGAATTTCTATTGTTCTGGTTAATACGATGGGAGCCGTATCATTCTCATTTAAAGCGTTAACAGTTAACACCTTTTCAACCGTACCACCTTTTCCATCGTCTGCTTTAACCCGCAGAGAATACACATCTTTAACTTCATAATCCAGTTTCATTGCCAGGCTTAGTTTATTATCAACTATCTGGAAATAACTGTTATCTGTAGAGCCGCTGCCTGCTATCAGGGTATAAACAAAACTTAGGTCTCCATCTGGGTCCTTTCC
>Ga0307408_100000458_pt1 | contig 35678 bp, 39 predicted proteins | sample 322Cmetagenome_FD_202116 | JGI IMG/M metagenome (GOLD analysis project Ga0307408, IMG submission 202116) | Maize rhizosphere microbial communities from greenhouse at UC Davis, California, United States - 322HYB-C-3 | ecosystem: Host-associated > Plants > Roots > Rhizosphere > Soil | place...
CGCGAGTTGCGCATGCTCAATCCAGCCGGGCGCGGCCGGGTCAGGGGGCGTCTGCTGATGCCGGTGGAAGCGTCACGCAGGTTGCTGGCACAACCGGACATGATCGCCAAGGCGGCGCTGCCTCGGGCAAGTGGTGATGAGCAAGTCGCTGCTTCTCCGGAGGCCGGTGTGGCCGAGCCGCAGGTCGCGGAGGTGGTGCCGCCGCCGGGGGTTTGAGCGAGCTGTGCAATGAGTTGCCGATATTCAATCCGTGGCGAGGGAGCTTGCTCCCGCTTGGGTGCGCAGCGCCCATCAGACAATGGGATTGCTGCGCAATCCAGCGGGAGCAAGCTCCCTCGCCACGGATCATTCATTGCCGATCTGCCGAGTGCTACAGACACCCCATCGCCACATTCGCCAGGCCGCGTGCGCGAGGGTCCATCAAGACATAGGAACCAATGGTGTTGCAGGCAAAGCCGAACGCCACGCCGCGCTCGGGGTCGGCAAAACCGATGGTGCCGCCGGCGCCCATGTGGCCAAAGGCGTCGGGTCCCATGCCGTAACTGCCGTTCGCCACGTCCGACTGGTTAAGCATGATGCCCAGGCCGAACCGCGTCGGTGTCTGGATGGTCGGGTCATATTCGGCGCTGTGCTCGCGCAGCATTTCGTTGAGCAGTGGCGACTCCAGCAACCGCCCGTCCAGCAGGCCGGCATAGAACTCCGCCAGGCTGCGGGCGTTGCCGTGGCCGTTCGCCGCCGGCTGGGTCATGCGCTTCCAGCCCGGCTCGTTACTGCGCCCCAGCACCATCGGCGGGTTGGCGAAGGCCAGCGAGCTCATGGCTGTCGGCTCGGTGAGCACATACTGCAGGACTCGACCAAAGGCTTCATCGTCGACTTCATCTTTGGTTCGGGCCATGTAGGCGCAGCGAGCGATGGTCGCGTCGTCCAGGCCGATATGAAAATCCAGTCCGAGCGGTACCGCCACCCGCTGGTGGATGCTTTGCGCCGGGCTCACGCCATCCACTCGGCGTAGCAGCTCACCGAGAATCCAGCCGAACAGCAACGGTGAATAGGTCTGCTGTTTCCCTGCATCGGCCCATGGCTGCTCCTCGGCGATCAGGGCAATCATGGTGTCCCAGTCGTAAAGGGTTTCCGGCGCGAGGGGCGTGCGCAGCGCCGGTAGCCCGGCGCGATGGCAGAGCACTTGGCGCACGGTCGTCGTTGCTTTACCGGCCTTGGCGAACTCGGGCCAGTAACGGCAGACCGGCGCGTCCAGGTCCAGGCGTCCTTCGCCGACCAGTTGCATGATTGCCACGGCCGTGAAGGGCTTGGTGCAGGAGAACAGGTTGAGCAGGGTGTCGTGCCGCCAGTTTCTGTCCGGTTCCGGCCCGGCGATCCCGGCCCACAGGTCGATCACTGTTTCGCCGTTGATCTGGACGCACAGGGCGGCGCCGCGTTCGAAAGGGCTTTGCATCAGTCCGGTAAAGGCCGCTTTGACCGGTTCGAAGCGAGGATCGCAGTGGCCGTGGATGGCGGGTGAGTGTGTCATGTCAGTTCCACGCAGGGTTGGGGGTTTTCCTTGAGTGACGAGGGCTGGGGGAACGGTTCACTGACCTCTGGGGAGCATTCAGTCGGGATGTTGTTGATCGGGTACATATCCATTGCTGCGGTCACGGCGGCTTATGGTTCCGCCCTTACGGCGGGTCACTTTTTTCAGACGCCAAAAAAGTAACCAAAAAGGCTTGCCCCACCACTCGGTGCCTCGCCTAGGCTCGGCATGCCCGCACTCCGGCATTGCTCCGTGGGCCCGCCGCGATGGGCCATCCATGGCCCTGCGCGGCTAACCCGGCATCCATGCCGGGTTGCCCACTCCACAATGCCTGCGTTCGGCCATCGTGGTTAACGGGGCCTGGCAGATCAAAAGCCGAGCCGAGGCGGCCTTAGGGCCGACCTGGCTCTGGTGCCACACCACATTTCCCTTGTGGGAGCGAGCTTGCTCGCGAAGGCGGCCGTTCAGCTTGCATTGATAGCCACTGATCCACCGCCGTCGCGAGCAGCGTTTTTTCATAGGGATCTTTTTGGGCGCCCCCCGCCACTCAGGAGCAACGATGCCTGCCCCCGGAGAATGTCCATGCCCTACGAGCGTACCCTCGACTTGAACAGCGACGCCTTTCGCGGCGAGGCTTATCGGCATTATGCGGCGTTGCGCCAAGCGTCCCCGGTGTTCCTCAGCCAGCCCGATGGGCAGTTGCCGATGTGGTACGTCACCGGGGCCCGGGAGGTCGAGGAGGTGCTGTTGGACAGCGAGCGCTTCGCCCGCGATCCGTCACGGATCGATCCGCAGTTCGCGGCGATGCTGGGGGGCGAGCAGTCCATCGCCTTTCTCAATGACCACATGCTTAACCGTGACGGAGAGAGTCATCGTCGGCTGCGTCGGCTGGTCAACAAGGCGTTTACCCTGAAGGCGGTGACCGCCATGCGGCCGCGTATCGAGCAGATTGCCGAGTCGCTGCTGGACGCCGTTGGGCCAAGCGGGCGAATGGATGTGGTGAGCCAATATGCCTTCCCGCTGTCGATCACCGTCATCGCCGAGCTGCTCGGCGTACCTGCTCAGGACCGAGACGATTTCCGCCGCTGGTCCCACATGATCGTCCGGCAGGTGGGCCACGATCTGAGTGAACTGCAACGCTGCTACAACGAGTTCGCCGGCTACATGCTTGCCTTGATCGACCGGCGCCGGGCCTATCCGACCGATGACCTGGTGTCGGCCCTGGCCCAGGTCGAGGAAGAGGGCCGCATGCTCAGCCGAAGCGAGTTGTGCAGCATGATTGCGCTGCTGATCATCGCCGGCCACGAAACGTCGGCGTCGATGATTGGCAATGCTGTGCACACGCTCGTGCAACACCCCGATGCGCTGGTCCGGTTGCGTGATGAGCCGGCACTGATGCCCGACGCGGTCGAGGAGTTCTTGCGCTATGACTCGTCGGTGGAACGGGCAATGGTCCGCTTCGTCACGCGGGACACTGAATTGGCCGGGCAACATCTGCGACGCGGGCAATTTGTGGTGGCGGTGGTGGGCTCGGCCAATCGCGATGAGGCGATGTGCGCCAATCCTGAACGGCTGGATATCACCCGCCCGGCCTGTCCGCACATGTCGTTCGGCAAGGGCACGCATTATTGCCTGGGTGCATCGTTGGCCCGGCAGGAATTGGACATTGCGTTGAACACCTTGCTGCGGCGCTGCCCGGGTCTGCGATTGGCGGTTGATCCAAGTGCTGTGCGCTGGCGTTATGTGCCCAACTTCAGGGGACCGGATGCGTTGCCGGTGTGCTGGTCGGTGGGCTGATTCGGTGGATTGATTCGGTGGATTGATTCGGTAGTGCTGAGCCTTTGTGGCGAGGATTCGTGGTGCCCCGTGCAAAAAATGGCATGGGTTCGAATTCACGAGACGGCTCGCCCGGCAATGCCTCCGGACGAGCCGTGGACTCACGCCAGGCTGGTCTCCAGTGTTTGCACAGGCGCTGAAGCGGTAGTGGATGCCGTGTCGATGGGCATCAGGTCCAACCCATAAAGCACCACGTCCGCGCGCTTGTCAGCGAACCGGGCGATACCCGGGAAACGGCCCCATTGCGTCGCGCCCAATCCCTGCACGCCACGTTTGCTCGCCTCGTTGTGCTCGATGATCCAGGCCACCAACGTTTCGAAACCGTACCGCTTGGCCAACACCACCGCTGCCTGGCCCAGGCGAATGCCGACGCCGCTGCCAATGTGGTCGTTGCGCACGTAGATCGATACTTCGCCGGTCAGCCGGCAGGCCTGGGCGCCCCAGCAGAAGCGGTTGACGATCAACCAGGCGACCACTTCACCGCCACGTTCGAGCACGTAGATCGGATCACCTTCCTTGACGAAGCAATCGACGAAGAAGGTCATTTCCTTCAGGGAAAACGCTCTGAGCACCGGGGAACTGGTGCCGCCCAGAGCGCTTTCGTTGAAGATATCCGTCATCACCGGCAGGTCGTCGGGGGTATAGCGGCGCACGCCGCGTGGCAGGTCGGGTCGGCTGTTCAGACGATTATGGGTCATGGCCGGGCTTCTCCGTAGACGCTGCGCTTGAGTTGTTCACGGGCGCGAAACAGCCGCGAGCGTACGGTGCCGATGGGCACGCCCAGCCGTTCGGCGGCATCGCGGTAGCTGCTCTCGGTGTCCACGGCGGTCCACAGGGTTTCGCGCATGTCCTTGGGCAGCGCGTCCATGGCAGACAGCGTGCGGTCCAGCAGCCGGCGGTTATCGCACAGTTCACTCAGGTCGATGTCTTCGCTGGATTCGTTGAAATCGCTTTCGTCGAACGTGCTCAGTGGCGGTTGCGCGTAGAAGCGGCGGAAGTGATTGCGGATCAGGTTGAGGGCGATGCCGCACAGCCAGGTGTCCGGCTTGGCCAGTCCCTTGAACTTCTCCTGGTTGCGCCAGGCTTCCAGGTAAGTGAGTTGGATGATGTCGTCGGCGTCGTCCTGGTTGAGCACACGCTTTTGCACAAACAGACGGAGCTTACGTTCCTCGCCGAAACTGACGCCCGGCGTGCCTGGGCGTTTCGAGGAGGTTTGCGGGGGCAGCATGAGGTTCAGGCTGTTCATTGATAAATCCCTCTGAGTAGGTTCCATAGCGCCGATCCGTATGTCGGCGTTCCCCCTTCAGCAGGACCTGTGCCAAGCCGCTTTCATAATCTATCTAACTGATATTCAAAGTATTTTTGTTAGTGCTAAAGCTCTATTTGTGCAAGCTCGTGCACGACTTTCAAAGAATTCACTGCATGAAATTGCACCGCACGGACCGTCGAAAATCGGCATGCGGAAGGTGTCGCCGATGAGATCGAAAAAGGCCTGATCGGCCATGGAACCGAATGCGGGATCGGCGCCACCCACTGAGCGTCCGAAACCACGCTCCCGGTTTGTCATGAAAGTAGAAGCCCCGACCAATGCGCACATTGCCGTCAATCTCGCCCAGGCCGTTTCGGCAGTCGCGGGCGTTGGCAGGCCTGTGGAATCGACGCAGGTCGCGCAGTCCAATTCGATGGAGGAGGTCGGCATGACCTTCAGTCATCACGTGGAGCGCAACACCAAGGCGCTGAGCCAGCGGCGCATTCGCAACGCCCGCAGTGAGGTGGGCCGGACACGGGTCGAAACCCGCGAGCGGTTGGAAGAGTGGTACGACCAGCTTGGTCATCCAGGCAAGCAGAGCCTGAGTGCCATGGCGGCCCAGGCCGGTGTGCTGCTGATGGGCGAGCCGGTATTGGAAGAGGTGGTGCAGTCTACCGGCGGCGATCCGGCCCGGACTGACCTGATCCTCCAGCAAACGTTGCTGGACGCCGAGGCGCAAGGTCGTCTTGTCGAGGCCAAGCGCGCCCGCGACTACCTGCAACTGCTGCGCGAGCGTTACGGTGCGCAGATCCAGGCCGGCATGAACATCGCCGAGGCCCTGCGTGCCGCCGGTGGCGATCCTGAATTGCGCCAGGCGGTACGTCGCCTCTATTACGACACCGTGGTGCTCAAGCAATCGTTGCCGACCATGATGCAGGCGTTGCTTGGCCTGTTCGGCGAAACGGCATTCGTGTCCGGGCTGGACATGATGCGCCGCGCGCTGGCCGACGACATCGCCGCCCACGCGCCTTCGCGGCCTACGCCCTTGCTGCGTACGCTGCTGATCGGCCTGGCTGCCTCGACGCAACTGGGCAGCGTGCTGCAAAGCTGTCGCCGTCTGCTGGAGCAACTGGCCTACAGTTGCCCGTCCAGCCAGCTCACCGCCGTCCTGCTGCTGCAACGCATGCTCGGGTTTGTCAGCAGCGGCCTGTCTTCGGCGGAAGTGCGGCGTATCGGTCGCGAACTGGGAGGGGACGAGGAGCATGATCAACTGGTTTCCTTGAACGGCTTGTATCCCTTGCTCAAGCGCTTGCCGTTGGCGCTCTGGCGAGATGCGAAAAGCCGCCAGACCGCGCTGAAGAATCTGCTGGTGCTGCTCGATGAACGTTCCCGTGGCGAGACCCGTGGACAGACCGCCGAACCGGTCATTGGGGCGCGGTCATGATTGCCCTGCTGAACAAGGTCGCCAACGCGGCGGTGCGGCGTATCGAAGTGGCCGGGGCGTTCGTCGTGCTTGGCATCGTGTTCATGCTGATCCTGCCGTTGCCGACCTCAGTCGTCGATGCGCTGATCGCCATCAACATCTGTATTTCCTGCCTGTTGATCGTGCTCTCGTTGTACCTGCCACGACCGCTGGCGTTTTCCTCGTTTCCAGCGGTGCTGCTGCTGACCACGTTGTTCCGCTTGGCACTGTCGGTGGCGACCACGCGGTTGATCCTGCTCCAGGGCGACGCTGGCCATATCGTCCAGGCGTTCGGCAATTTCGTGGTCGGGGGCAACCTGGCCGTCGGGCTGGTGATCTTTCTCATCCTCACGGTGGTCAACTTCCTGGTGATCACCAAGGGCTCGGAGCGGGTTGCCGAAGTGGCGGCGCGGTTCACCCTGGACGCCTTGCCGGGCAAGCAGATGTCCATCGACAGCGACCTGCGGGCCAACCTGATCGACGTCAGCGAAGCGCGCCGTCGTCGCGAGGAATTGAACAAGGAAAGCCAATTGTTCGGGGCGATGGACGGGGCGATGAAGTTCGTCAAGGGCGACGCCATCGCCGGCCTGGTGATCGTGGTGATCAACCTCATCGGCGGCTTTTCGGTCGGCATGGTCCAGCACGATATGAGCGCGTCCGAGTCGATGCACTTGTATGCCGTGTTGACCATCGGCGACGGCCTCATTGCGCAAATTCCGGCACTGCTGATTTCCCTCACCGCCGGCATGATCATCACCCGCGTATCGCCGGAAGGGCAGCCGGCGGGCAGCAGCGTCGGCAAGGAAATCGCCAAGCAATTGACCGCCGAACCCAAGGCCTGGGTCATCGCTTCGGTGGGCATGCTCGGCTTCGCCGCGTTGCCCGGCATGCCGACGCTGGTGTTCATCGTCATTGCCGTGATCACCGGCACGGCGGGCATCGTCCAGCTTTATGGCCGCGCGCGACAGGCGCGCGAGGGCGAGCAGCCTCAAGCCAGCATCACACCGGAGCAGAATGGCGCCGAGGATTTGCGCAGCTTCGACCCGACCCGTGCCTATCTCTTGCAGTTCTCCAAGTCGATGCAAGGCAACCCGGCCGCCGACGAGGTCATCCAGGCGATCCGCAAGAAACGCAACGCGCTGGTCGCCGGTTTCGGCCTGACCTTGCCGCCGTTCGAGATCGAATACAGCGCGCGCCTGGAGGACGACGAATTCCGCTTCTGCGTGCACGAGGTGCCGATGCTGCGCGCCACGTTTGGAGATCGCGTAGCCGTCGCCCGCGGGCCGTTGCCGTTCGAACCGCAGGATGCCCGGGTCGGCAGCGAAGTACGCGACGAGCATCAATGGCTCTGGCTGGCGCCCGGCGACCCGTTGCTGGCGGACGAACGCGTGGAAGCGGTACCGGCGGGAGAGTTGCTGGTGGAACGCATGAGCCGCGCCATGTTTGCCACCGGGCCGCAGTTCCTCGGCTTGCAAGAGAGCAAGTCGATTCTCAGTTGGCTCGAAGCGGGCCAGCCAGAGCTGGTGCAGGAACTGCAACGAACCATGCCCCTGGCCCGTTTCGCTGCCGTGCTGCAACGCCTGGCGGGCGAGGGCGTGCCGCTGCGGGCGGTGCGGCTGATCGCCGAGTCGTTGATCGAGCACGGCCAGCACGAGCGTGACGTCGGCGCGCTGACCGACTACGCGCGCATCGCCTTGAAGTCGCAAATCTACCACCAGTACCGCGATGAAAACGGCCTGCACGTCTGGCTGCTGACGCCAGAGACCGAAGGGTTGCTGCGCGACGCGCTGCGCCAGACCCAGACCGAAACCTTCTTTGCCCTGGAGAGCGTGCACACCCGCGCCCTGGTCCTGCAACTGCGCGAAGGTTTCCCGCTGCGGGCCAAGCGGACGGCGGTGCTGTTGGTGGCGCAGGACCTGCGCGCGCCGCTGCGGGATCTGTTGCGCGACGAGTTCAACCATGTGCCGGTGCTGGCCTTCAGCGAGTTGCACAGCAATGCCCAGGTCACCGTGCTGGGGCGCTTTGATCTAGAGCAGGAAACCCTCCAGATCGAGGATGCCGCATGACGTGTTCTTGCGCTTGGCGGGCCAGCCGCGATGCCAGGCGTAGCGATGTGAAACCAGGCGCGTCCGATGGCCTGGCTGTGACAGTGGACGAGGGCCGCCCGTGCCCCGTCGTTCAAGCGGATTGTCGGCGCACTTCGGTCGCGCCTTGAGGAAATTGGCCATGTTCGAGCTACGCGTATTGAGTGGTCTGCACCGGGGGGCGGCATTGCCGCTGGTGGGTGAGCAATGGGTTGTCGGGGCGGCGGAAGACGCCGATCTCGCGCTCTACGACCCAGGCATCTGCGGGCGTCACGCTGCCGTCAGCCTAGTCCAGGGCCAGTGGCTGCTGGCGTCGCTGGAGGGCGTGGTTTGCAACGGACAAGGCCAGCCTTGGGCCGCGACCGAGCCTTTGCCAGGCAATACACCTTTTTCCATCGCCGGCGTCTGGTTGTGCCTGGCCCCGGCCGATCAGCCTTGGCCTGAAGAAGCGGCACTGGATGATGCTGCGCACTTGACGGCGGACCGCGAAACCCAAAAAACCGCGGCACGGCCGTCGTGGCCCAAGCGCCTGGGAATCGCTGCGGCGGTGATCACCGTCGCCTCCAGCGCTTGGGCCTTTACCAGCCAACCGGCACCGACGGTAGCGCCCAGTGCGGCCCAGCAGCACAAGCCGACCAAGGCTGCATTGGACACAGTGGAGGCGGTTCGCCTGGAGCTGGATCGCATGCTCCAAGAGCGCGACCTGGATGCCAATGTCCGGGTCGAGGTCCAGGACGGTCGGCTGGCGCTGGTGGGCGAGCTGCCGCGCCAGCGCCTGGCGGTGGTCGAGCGGCTGATGGAGCGTTTCCACGCTCGCTACGATACGTCAGTGGAGATCACGGCCAGCGTCAAGGAACGGCTGACGCAACTGCCGTTCCAGATCGCCCAGATCGTCGGCGGCAAGCGTGGTCACGTCGTCACCTCCGATGGTCGCCGGCTGTTCCTCGGCGATCAGATCGACGGTCTGCGACTGACCGCCATCGACAGCGGCAAAGTCACTTTCGAAGGCGAGCAGCGCTACGAGGTGACGTGGTGATGCACACAGCCATCGCCCGATTGGAGACCTGGGAAGCCGGGCAGCGGGCACGCCTGCGCCGATTCGCGCCGGTGATGGTGCGCGGACGGGTGCAGCGGGTCAGCGGGATCTTGTTGCAGTGCCGGCTGCCGGGGGCGCAGATCGGTGACCTCTGCCAGGTCGAGCGTGACGGGCGTGAGCCATTGCTCGCCGAGATCGTCGGCTTCGACCAGCACGACGCCTTGCTCAGCGCCTTGGGCGGCCTGGAAGGTGTCCGGGTCGGCGCGGCGGTGGAGCCGCTGGGCATGCCGCATCGGGTGACCGTCGGCCCGCAGCTGCTGGGGCAGGTGCTGGATGGCTTTGGCCGCCCTTTGCTTGAGGATGGCGTAGGCGCGTTCGCCGGGCCTCAAGTGCCGGAGGCCTCGCAAGTGATCGGCGAAGCCCCGCCGCCGACCGCACGGCCGCGCATCCAGCGACCGTTGATGACTGGCGTACGCGCCATCGACGGCGCGCTGACGCTTGGCGAAGGCCAGCGTGTCGGGTTGTTCGCCGGCGCCGGTTGCGGCAAGACCACGCTGTTGGCGGAGATCGCCCGCAACGTTGAATGTGATGTGATCGTTTTCGGGCTGATCGGCGAGCGCGGTCGCGAGCTGCGGGAATTCCTCGACCATGAACTGGATGATGAACTGCGGGCCCGTGCGGTCCTGGTGTGCGCCACGTCCGACCGTTCCAGCATGGAGCGCGCCCGCGCGGCATTCACCGCCACGGCCCTGGCCGAGGGCTTTCGTGCCCGGGGCCAGCGGGTCCTGCTACTCATCGATTCGCTGACCCGGTTCGCCCGCGCCCAACGGGAAATTGGCCTGGCGGCGGGCGAGCCGTTGGGGCGGGGCGGCTTGCCTCCTTCGGTGTACAGCCTGTTGCCGCGCCTGGTGGAGCGGGCGGGGTTGAGCAATGACGGGGCGATCACCGCGCTCTATACCGTGCTCATCGAGCAGGACTCCATGAACGATCCGGTGGCGGACGAAGTCCGTTCGCTGCTCGACGGCCACATCGTCCTGTCGCGCAAACTCGCGGAGCGCGGTCATTACCCGGCCATCGACGTGCTTGCCAGCCTGTCGCGAACCTTGGCCAATGTGGCCGAGGCCGAGCACCTGCGCGCGGGCATCAATCTGCGCCGCTTGCTGTCGGCCTACGATCAGATCGAGCTGATGCTGCGCCTGGGCGAATACCAGGCCGGCGCCGACCCCTTGACCGACCTGGCGGTGGAGTCGCGCGGTGCCCTGGACGCATTCCTGCGCCAGGACCTGCGCGAGCCCGAGCCGTTTGCGTCGACGCTCGCCCATCTCCAGCAGTTGACCGCTTATGTCCCGGGCTGATCTGGATGCCCTGACGCCGGTGCGTCGGCACCGCGAGGCGCAAGCCGAACGGGCCTGGCGCCAACAGCGCGACCTGTTGCGCGAGCGCGAAGCAGCGGTCGCCGCCGCGCGGGCGCGCTGGCAGGCCGCGAGCGAACAGCAGGCAGCGCAGCGCGAGGCGTTATACGGCGAGCACCGCGGCCGCGCGCTGAGCGTCTGCGAACTCAACGCCTGGAGCACCGAGGAGCGACGCTTGATCGGCGAGTTGGCCGAGCAAGCGCAGGCCTTGCAGGCGCTCGACGACGAACAGGCGCAACAGGCACGAGACACCGAAGCTGCCCTGGAGCGCCTGCAAGGGCGCAGGCGTGACCTGGAAAAGCTCAGCGCAATGATGGATTACCTGGTGGAGGTCTCCGGTGATGAATGAACGCTCTGTGCACGGTGGACCGTCACCCCATGGCAGCCCTGCGGCGGCCCCCGTTCGTCACGCGCCGAAGGCGTATGAGCAACCGCTTGCCCAGGTGAGCCGGGCCAGTCGTCCAGTGGCGCGCGAGCCTTTGCCTGCCACTGGGCGCGACCCCGAGGTGACGGCAGAACGCAGCGACGGCTACTGGTTTCGCCAGTGGGTCGATGCGCCGCGGGGCGGCTCCGAGGACGACATGGCAGGCACCGGCTCCCTATCGGGGTTGGTGAATCTGGAGGGTGGTGAAATGGAGGCATTTGTCGATCAGCTCTCGCCACGCCTCCAGGCCACCCTCGACCAGCAACTTGACCTGCTGCTGCACCTTCCTCATCTGGGCCGGATCAGGGTGACTGCCCAGCGGCTGGGCGGGACGTCCGGCTGGGACATCGGCCTGAGCGGCGAAAGCGAAGAGACGCGCGCGCGGCTGTCGAGTCGAACCGGGCGCCTCGAAGAGGCACTGGCCCAAAGCCTGGGCCAACCGGTGGTGGTGCGCGTGACCCACGAAGAAGAGGCGAGCGTGACATGAGCGTACAGGCTTTGGCGCTGCCACCGATGAGCGGCGATGACGCCGTCGCCCGGCAGCGATTGGGAACGGGCGTCAGCTTGTCTTTCGAGGTGGCGGGCGAGAAGGGCTTGCTGGAACTGACCCTGGACAGCGGCGCCTTGGGAGGCGAGTCGTGTTTGCTCGAGTGCGCCCATGGCGTCCTGGCGCTTGACGAGCCGGGCCCGCTGCTCAGCTTGTTCGGCGAATGTCCGGTGGTCCTGCCGGCCGAGCCTGGGCCGGACGATGCCTGGTTCTGGGCGCTGTTCCAGCAGACCCTGAGCGAGCCGCTGCGCCAGGCATTCGGTTTTCTCAAGCCAACCACCGGCCCCGCGGTCCGGGGCATTCCCTGCCGGCTCGAAGCACGGCTGGGCGCGGCCCATGCGACGAGTCACCTGGAACTGGCCGGGTCGACCTTGCTGGGATTGCTTCGCGCAGCGCCTTGGCAGCGGCGGACAACACCGGTGGACGATCATTTTGCGCTGCACGTTCCATTGCCGCTGGGGCACCTCGCGCTGGCGGCCGGGCAGGTGTCGGCGCTGCGCCCCGGTGACGTGCTGGTGCCGGAAACCGCCTTGTTCGACCCATCCGGCCAAGGGCTGGTTCGCCTCGGCCGGCACTGCCTGCGGGTCGGGGTGCAGAGCCGCTCCGCGCCGTTGCGCCTGACTTTGCTCGCTCTGGAGGAAACCGATATGAGCACCACCGCTGACACCGACATCCTGACCCCCGATTGGGACGATACCGCCCGCTACGAACCCGACGCAGAGGCGTCCGAGGCGACGGGTTTCGCGGCGCCTGACGATGCCGAAGCTGTAGCCGCAGAGACGCCGGTGCAGGCGCCGGTGGCCGGCGACGAGCGCTTCGGCGACTTGCCCCTGGCGCTGACGATACGCTGCGGTCACTTGAGCCTGACCCTGGGCGAACTGCGCAACCTGGCGCCCGGCGCGGTGCTCCAGGTCCAGGGCGTGGCACCGGGTGCGGCGACGTTGTTCCATGGTGAACGGGCCTTGGCCCAGGGTGAACTGGTGGACGTCGAGGGTCGGCTCGGCCTGCAAGTCACTCGCGTGGATGTGGCTGGATGAGCTTCCAGGGGGTCGACCCCTTTCTGCTGGCGCTGTTCATCGGCGGGATCTCATTGGTTCCGCTGCTGCTGATCATCTGCAGCGCCTTTCTCAAGATCGCCATCGTGCTGACCATCACCCGCAACGCCATCGGCGTGCAGCAGGTGCCGCCGAACATGGCGCTCTACGCCATCGCCCTGGCCGCAACGCTGTTCATCATGGCGCCGGTCGGTCACAACATCGCCGAGCAACTGAAGGAGCAGCCGCTGGATTTCAGCAGCACCGAGGCGCTGCAGGGCTCGGCCTTGAACGCGGTCAAGCCGTTGCAAGCGTTCATGTCGCGCAATACCAACCCGGACATCCTCACCCATCTGCTGGAAAACACCCAGCGGATGTGGCCCAAGGAGCGCGCCGAGCAAGCCAGTCGCGATGACCTGATGCTGCTTATCCCGGCTTTCATGCTGTCGGAGCTCGAAGCGGGTTTCCAGATGGGGTTCCTGATCTACATCCCGTTCATCGTCATTGACCTGATCGTGTCCAACCTGCTGCTGGCGCTCGGCATGCAGATGGTCGCGCCGATGACCATCTCGTTGCCGCTCAAGCTGCTGATCTTCGTACTCGTGCAGGGTTGGACGCAGTTGCTCGACAGTCTTTTCTATTCCTATCTTTGAGGGCCTGCGATGGACGCGCTGACGTTGTTCAAGGAAGGCATGCTGTTGGTGGTGCTGCTGTCCGCGCCGCCCTTGATCGTCGCGGTGATCGTTGGCGTGCTGACCTCCCTGGTGCAGGCGTTGATGCAGATCCAGGACCAGACCTTGCCGTTCGGGATCAAGCTGGTGGCGGTGGGACTGACCTTGCTGGTCACCGGTCGCTGGATTGGCGGCGAGCTGCTGGGGCTGTTGCGCCGGGCATTTGAAATGATGGCCAGCACCTGATGACGGCCCAGGCGTTCGTCCCGTATTTCGACTTGCTGCTGTCGATCGCCCTCGGCATGGCGCGCATTTATCCGGTGGCGTACCTGGTCCCGGTGTTCTGCTTCCAGCATCTGCGAGGCTTGCCGCGCCATGCCGTGGTGTTCGCCCTGGGCATGCTGCCCGCGCCGGGTATTCGCCAGGCGTTGATTGACGCACAGGCCGACTGGCTGACCCTCGGCGGGCTGATGTTCAAGGAGGTGCTGCTGGGCTTGCTCCTGGGTGTGCTGCTGGCGATGCCGTTCTGGCTCTACGAATCGGTAGGGGCCTTGCTCGACAACCAGCGCGGCGCGCTCATCGGCGGGCAATTGAATCCGGCCCTCGGCACGGATACGACGCCCTTGGGCCATCTGTTCAAGGAAATGACCATCCTGTTGCTGGTCGCCACCTTGGGCATCGGCACGCTGACCCAGGTGATCTGGGACAGCTACCTGGTGTGGTCGCCCACGGTCTGGTTCCCGTTGCCCGGCGCGGATGGCTTTGGGGTGTTTCTCGGGCTGCTCGGCGAAATGTTCATGCACATGATGCTCTACGCCGCGCCCTTCATCGGCTTGCTGTTGCTGGTGGAGTTCGCCCTGGCCTTGCTCAGCCTGTACAGCCCGCAGTTGCAGGTGTTCGTCCTCGCCATGCCGGCCAAGAGCCTGGTCGGCCTGGGCTTCCTGCTGTTTTACCTGCCGACGTTGTGGGACGCGATGACCGGCCGTCTCAGCCGATACGGGGAAATCCGCCATCTGCTGCATCTGTTGATACCGGCGCCCTGAAGGAGGGGCTCGTTCATGAGCGAAGACAGTGGCGAAAAGACCAAGCAGGCGACACCGAAGAAAATCCGCGACGCGCGCAAGAAGGGTCAGGTCGGCCAGAGCCAGGATTTGAGCAGCCTGCTGGTGCTCACGGCAATCACCGAAGTGGCGTTGACCCAGGCCGACAGCAGCATGCAGGCGCTGGGCGACATGGTCGCGTTCCCGCTGCACCGGTTGGACGTTGACTTCGTGCGCGCCTTCGAGGAAACCCTGGCCCACGCCGGCGGGGTGTTGCTCAACTTCACCTTGATGACCGTGGGGTTGGCCATTGCCACGCGGCTGATCGCCGGTTGGGTACAGTTTGGCTTCCTGTTCGCGCCCGAGGCCCTTCAACCTGATCCGAACCGTCTGAATCCGCTGAACCAGGCCCAGCAGATGTTCTCCGCCCAGGCGCTGATCCAATTGTTCATGGGCCTGGTCAAGGCAGTGTTCATCGCCAGCGTGCTTTACCTGGTGACGATGCCGGCCCTCGGCTCGTTGATCAGCCTGGTCAATGGCGACCTGAACGGGTATTGGCGCGGGCTGGCCGGCCTGTTCCGGCACATCATGCACATCTGCCTGGGCGTGTTGCTGGTGCTGGCGATCCTCGATTTCGGCCTGCAGAAATACTTCTTCGCCAAGCGGCTGCGCATGAGCGAAGAGGAGGTGCGCAAAGAGTTCAAGGAAATGGAAGGCGACCCCCACGTCAAGATGCACCGCCGCAGCCTGGCCCGACAGTTGATCGACCAGCCCGCCAGCCAGGAAACCAAGCCGGTGGAGGAAGCCGACATGTTGGTGGTCAACCCGACTCACTATGCCGTCGCGTTGTTCTATCGTCCCGAGCAGACGCCGTTGCCGCAGTTGATCACCAAAGGTGTCGATGCCGATGCCCGCGCACTGATCGAGCGGGCCAAGGCTGCGCGCGTCCCGGTGATCCAGTGCATCTGGCTCGCGCGAACGATCTACCGCGAAGACGTTGGCGGTTATATCCCGAGGGAAACGCTCCAGGCCGTCGCGCACATCTATCGGGTCCTGCGCGAGCTGGACGACGAGGCCAAGGGCGAGGTGATCGAAATTCCGGAATTGAACCTGCGTTGAGGCCGATGGAACCGATGCATACGCGGGCGCCACTCAGGTAGTGAGTCGGACTCGCCCGGGCGATGCCGGCTTGCCAACCGTGCGCATTGCACGCCCATCGACTCGAGGAGATTTTCCATGCCTGAACCCAATCCGCTGTCCATAAGGGGCACCGGTGCCCTGCATGGCGCCGAAGGTTTGCACTCATCGCGCTCACCCTCGTTGAGCCAGCAACCTCGCGACGCCCAGCAGCGCACCGGCACCCAAAGCCTGCATGGGCTTGGACGTTCATCATCGGTCCCCCCTGCGGTGCACCAACGTGGCCGGCCCCGCACTCGGGGCGCGAACCGCACGGCGGCGTCCGACGATCGGCCGCTGGATGACACGCAAAGGTCCAGCTCCACGCCACCGTCTCGCACGCCCGACTCGTTCATGAGCGAGATGGAGACCCGTCAGAAAGCGCTGATGGAAAAGCAGTTCCAGATGCAGATGGGAATGGAGGAGCGTCAGAGCACCATGGTGCTGGTCAAAAGCTCCGCCGACATGGCCAAGTTGATGAGCGATACGGTGACGGAGGTGACCAAGGGCTTCATGGACAGCGCCAGGAAAGTCATGCAGGAGGGCGGTGAAGCGATGAAGCTTCGGTAAGGACCGCAATCACTCAGGAGAAACCGTGGCGAGGGAGCTTGCTCCCGCTGGGCCGGTCCGACGTCTAGGGCGCAGCAGGCCCGTTTTTTTGGTGAGGGCTTCGCCCTCAAGCGGGAGCAAGCTCCCTCGCCACGTTCGTTTGTCTAGACCAGCCGGGCACGGCTCGCGTTGAGCGAGGCTGGACGTGAAGCCGTGGGTGCTGCGGATGGCATCCAGCGTGTACGCACCTCGCCGACCTGGCCGATGAAACCCACGACCCAATGGCAGAACTGCGCTTCGTCGAGCATCGACAATGGGCAGTGGGCACACAATCGAACGGTGCCCTTGTCGTCCAGGGCCAGCCAACCGCCGGCGAGCAAGTCCAATCGAAAGTTGAGCTCCAGCAAGCGCTTGTGCAGGCCGGGCATATGGGCAGGCACGTCGACTGCGCAGTGGAGGATGGCGAGATCGCCATGTTCGGGCAGCTCGATGACCACGGCTTCGCGGTTGCTCGCGTCATACAACGCACAGACGCCGCCCTCCAGCTGAAGGTCCGCATTCAAGTGTTCCGCTAGGGCCGCGATCAGGCGCTGGGCGATGGGTGGAGCGGTCATGGAAAATCTCCTCAACAAAAAATCATGAACCCTCGCCACAGGTGAGCCAGATCCGTGGCCAGGCAGCTCGTTAATAAGCCACCGAATAATCGTCGAGGTCTTCCAGGCCCAGCAGCGCCAACTGCCGGGACTGGATCTCGTCGAGCATTTGCGACGATATCGGTGATTCCGGCAGGGCCTGCCAAACCACCAATGCGCGCTGCGGATCAAGAAACAGGAACAGTTGCGCGTAGTCTCCCGGCTGGGCGAAACGTCGTTCGAGCGCGTGCTGCATCTGGTTCGCCCGCAGCGCCTGGCTGTGCACTTGCAAGGCCAGCCCCACGCTGTGAGGTTCGCGTCGCAGGCAGAACTCGATGCCCGGGGCAATTTCCCAATACGTCGCGATGCCGGCGATGATGTTTTTCTGAAAAGCCTGGCGCGTGCTTACGCTGTGTACCGAAAAAGACATACCGTTTCAGTTCTCCAGTGGAACGACCGTGTGGTCGAGCGGGTGTTCAGGTGAACCCAGGCCGCCGCGCATGCCCGGCGACCACCAGATCACCAGCCGGCCGGTATCGGGTTCGGCGCGGTCGCAGGCATCGCCCTGGCAGCCCCAGCGGCTTGCGCAGCCGGCAAACACCGGCAGGCTCAGCAATATGACGAGTAGCTTCAGCGTGCGACTCATGGCGTGGTCCTCGCACTGGTTTGCAGGAGAGAAGAGCGTCCGCCGCCTGGCGTGCGCTTGGGTTGTTTCATGACGACGAAGACTTCCGTTTCTTCGCCCGGCTCAAGCCACACCTTCGGCCAGGCGGAAGCGGCCAGCGTCCAGCGGGTGCTGCAGCTCGCCTCGTCGAAGCGCAGCCGATGACTGCCCTCGTTGCGCACCACGCCCACGGCGATTCCGTAGTCGGGGCCGGCGAACCATTGGGCTCTCGTGGCGTCCAGGGACAAGCCAGGCTGCAACGCACACAGCGTGTCGGGTGAATAGGGGATCGAGGCGGCCTGCTTGAACGTCGCCGGGATATTGCCGTCGGCCAGTTGCGCGAGGACATCGCTGACCTCGACGCGACCGACGGGCCGCGTGCCGTTGCGCCGCTCTTCCAGGCGCGCCATGGCGCTGTCCACCTGCTCCCGATCGAGTGCGGAGATGTAGCGAGCCGGGTCGACCTGATCACCGATCAGGCGGGGCGTGAGGATGAACACCCGTTCGCGGCGACTGGTCTCGCGCGTGGTCGAGGAAAACAGCAGCGGTCCGATCAGCGGGATACGCCCCAGCCACGGCACCCGCTCAAGGTTGTCCCCGGTTTCTTCGGTATGAAAGCCACCCACCACCAACGAGCGGCTTTCACCCATCACTGCCTGGGTGCTGACCACGCCCCGGCGCACGCTGGGGGTCTGTTGGCCGACTTCCGAGGGTTCGATGCGACCGTCCTCGATGTCCAGGGACATCTGGATCTGGTTGCGGCCACCGGTTTCGATGGCGTGGGGCACGACCTGCAGGCTGGTGCCGGCCGTGATGGGCTCGACGGTGGCCACGCGTTCGCCGATGGCGGAGATGTATTCGGTCTTGCTGAAGTCGATGACCGCCGGCTGGTTTTCCAGGGTCAACACCGATGGATTGGCCACCACCGAGGCCAGGCCGCGACCTTCCAGGGCGCGCAGTTGCGCGGAGAAATCGCCGTAGTCCTGGATGAACACCGTCGAGCTGGCGCCGGGACGAATCATCGAGGCGCCGCCAATCAGGTCGCCGCTTTCAACGTTCCAGTTCGACGCCAGCTCGGCCAGTTGGGTGCGGTCGATGTCGAGGATGATCGCGTCAATTTCCACGAGCTTGCGCGGCACGTCCACATCACGAATCAGCGGCGTATAGATCTCCCGCCGTTTGGGTGAGTCGTAGATGAGCACCGCGTTGTTGCGCACGTCGGCTTCGACGCGGATCCGGCCGCGGCCGCCGCTGCCCCCGTTCCCGCCGGGCTGCACGCGGTTGGTGTTCGGGCGGCCCATGCCGTTCAACGCCAACTGCTCGATGTTGCCCATGCTCATGGATTGCTGGGTCTGCATGTTCTGGAACGCCGCTTGGGGCGAGGCCGCCTGCATCCCTCCGGAAACGGCGCTGCGGCTTTCCAGCAGGCCTTTGAGGATGGTCGCGACCCCGGGAATCACCAGCGTATCGCCCCGGTACTTGACGCTGCGGTCGGCGGCGGTGGCGTAGCGCAGCGGGAAGCTGATCACTTCCTGCTTCTCTTCCGGTGTCTTGCGTGCTTCGGCAAACTGCGCCACCAGGCGCACGTAGCGTTCCGGGCCGGAGACCAGGACCACGCCTTCGTCGGGCAACTCGCCCCAACCGAAGCGCGGGTCCAGCAGGCCGATGTCGATCAAGGCTTGCTTCATGTCCGGTGCCGCGTCGGCGGACACTTCCAGGCGCTTGGAGTCCTGGTTCTGCAACGGGCTGACGTACAAGGTGTTGCCGTACATGAACCACTGGAAGCGATTTTCCAGGCCGAGCCGATCGAGGAACGCCTGGGGACTTTCAGCGCGCATCCGGCCGTCGACGGTGCCTTTCACGGTGCCGTCGAGCACCAGTTGCACGCCGAAGGTGTTGGCAAAGTCGCCGAGTACCTTGGGCAGTGGCGTGTTCTGGGCATCGTAGGCGTACGGCGTGTTCTTCCAGTCGGTCGGTACTGCCGCCTCTGTCGGCATGCCCGCGCCCAGCGCGCCGGCCAAGGCCAGGGCGAGCAACGAGGCTTTCGTCCAACGACGCGCGATCGACCGGCGAAGAACTGCCTTGCCAGCGGACAACGAAGGGTACGGTGCAAGCCACCTGTTAGGCATGGCGGATTCCTGTTCCGAGCAAGTGAAAGTGCGAGGGACGTTGCGCGACGGCGCGTGGGCTTTTATGAAGGGCCGACTGCCAGGTGTCCCGCTGGTTGAGCAAGGCTTCGAGCGTTTCGAGCAAATCGTCGAGGTGTGCGTCCTGGGCCAGGTGCGCCAGTAGCCATAACCGGTCGTCCTGGGGCGAACGGGCCAGCGCACCGGGAAACCGCGAGAGGCTTGGGTGCGCCAGCCGCAGGACGTCTTCCAGGGACGCTTCGTTGCCCTGCGCGACGTTCAACTCGACCGACACCAGCAAGCCGGCTTCGAGCGTGTTGAAAGCCGCTTCGCCATCATCGACGACAAGGGCGAAATGCTCGGGGCCATCGACGCTGGCGCGCCAGCGGGCGAGCTGTGTGCGCAGCTCATGGCATTGCATCGATGATCGCCTTGGCGAGGTTGTGGTGGGCGGTGGTCTGTTGAGTGGCCGCGTTCACCGCGACCGACATGCCGTTCATGCTGGTGAAGAACGAATGCATGTCGTCCAGTGATTGGCTCTCTGCGGCATTGATCGCCGCGTTGTTGACGTTATCGGTGGCGCGCTGGAAGTAGGTGTCGAGGCGGCGCTGCAAGGCATCGATAGAAGACATGGACGGTTCCTCCGAGATAGGCGTGTTCACCGGATGAGTGGTGGTTACGCCAGTGGCGGTTCCGCGAAAAGCGAGGAAAAGATTGGGAGGGGAGGCGTGAGACTCTTCAGGGGCGCGCAATCCCCGTGGCGAGGGAGCTTGCTCCCGCTGGCCTGCGAAGCAGGCCCCTATTTGTTCGGCGATAAATCGCATTAGCCGGTTTTACGACTGCTGCGCAGCCGAGCGGGAGCAAGCTCCCTCGCCACGGGATCGTGGTGCTACCGCTGCGGTTCAGGCAGGCGCAACGCGTTGACGGCTGTTTCCCAATCGAGCAGGAACGTCCCCCCCGGCGTTTCCAGCTTCAGTTGGTGGACCTCCAGGTTGGCGTCCGCGACGGGCGTCCAGGGACGTTCGCCTGCCGCGCCCAGGCTTTGCGCCAGGCGCGCCAGGTCATCGGGATGGCAGCGAAGGGTGGCCTCGATCGGGTCGTCTTGGCGGGTCGCAAGCTGACGCACGAGCGCATCGATCCGTGCCTGCTCCGGGACATCGTCCAGTAGCGTCCCCAGGGCCTCGTTGACTAATTGCGCGGCGCTGGTCTCGATTCGTTCCCACATGGCCTGGCGCTGGCTTTCCCAAGCGGCAAGCACGGTTTCGGCGTTCTCCCAGAATCGGACTTGAGCCTCGATCACCGCGGCGTCGGCCTGCTCGGCGGCGTGTGCGATCAATTGCGCGGCCTGTGCCTGGGCGTGTTCGAGTACGGCCTGGGCACGGCCACAATCCACCAGGGTTTCATAAGGGATGTAAGGCTGTTGCAAGCCTTGGCCTTCGGGGCGTAGTTCAAGCGAGCGCCGGGCGAGCATCGTGCATCTCCGTTTGGGTGGTCGCTGGCGCCAGGCTTTGCTCGGCTTTCCAGCAGGCGGACTGCCAGAGCGTGTTGAGCTTGGCGACGGGCGGCCGTGGGGTGGGCTGCGATTCGAGGGCGACGATCCGGCTGTGAGGAAAGGCCAGGCGCACCCGCTCCCAGGTCCGCTCCTCCAGCCAGGCGCGCAGCAGTGCGAGCGAATCCTGGCCCTGTTCGAGCCAATGGCCAGGACGCAGTGCCTTGGCGGTGCGTTCGCACCAGGCCTGATCCTGTGGGGAAAGCTCGTCGGATACTGTTAGCGGCGAGCAAGTGTTCGCCACCAGTCGACAAGCAAGATGCAGGATCCGGGGCGTGCCACAACATAGCGAAAGCACTGAAGGATCGGGCGGTGGCGGCGTGCAGGGCGTGATGCCGAAACGGCGCGCCAGTGCGGCATGATGCCCTCGCGCCAAGGTGTCCAGTTGGGGGGCGGTCAACAGGCGAAGCGCCGGCGGATACCAGTCCCGATCGGCGTCGCGCCACGTAAGACTCCACCAGCGAACCCAATCGAGCGTCGCGTTCATGCCGCCGTCCCATTGTTGTCAGGCTTGGCCCCCGGGGATTTCACTGCGAACAGGGACGGTGTCGCGCCGCTCGGTTGCGGCGCCGGCGTTCCAGCCTTGCGATCGAGAAAACGCGGCAACACCAGCACGCCGTTGCGCCACAACCGATAGACGCCGTACAAGACGCCGGCCAGGAGCCCGAGCAAGGTGACGCTGGCCGCAACGGTCACCGCTCGCCAATAACCGACGTCTTCGGCCTGCATGAGGAACGGTCCGAAATACGCCATCTTGCGCCGCTCCTGATAAGCCGCGGCGGGCACGAAGACCACCGACAGCTTGGCCGGGTTTTGGGCCGCGTCGGCCATGCCGGGGATCCCGCTGGCGACCAGGTTGCGCACGCGCGGCGTGATGCTGTCGGGATCGAGGGCGCTGGTGTGCTTGATGAACACCGAGGCCGATGCCGGTTGGACCGGTTCGCCTGGAGCGACCCGTTCCGGCAGGACCACATGGACCCGGGCGAGCACCACGCCATCGATTTGCGACAGCGTAGATTCAAGCTCCTGGGACAGTGCGTAGATGTAGCGGGCGCGCTCTTCCATCGGCGTTGAAATCACCCCTTCCTTGCGGAAGATCTCCCCCAGGCTGGAGCGCGACCGGCGTGGCAGGCCGGCCGCTTCCAGCACCTGCACGGCGCTGTTCATGTCGGCCGGCTCGACCAGCACGGTCAGCCCGTCCTTGTCGACCTGCTTGCTGGCCTCGACATTCTTGTTCGCCAGTTCGGCGATCACTTCATTGGCATCCTGCTCGGAGAGATGACTGTGCAGCGCGGTCCTTTCGTCGCAACCGGCGAGCAACAGGCACAGCACTAGAGATGAGAATGCGCGCATGAACATGACCGGATTCCCTTTACTGGAGATTGGTGAGCTTCTCGATGGCCTGGGAGCCCTTGCTGACGATCTTCGCGGTCATCAGGCTCTCCAGGTGGAAGGACGACAGCGACCGGTTCGACTGCAACATGTCTTGCGGATCGGCGGTGCGGATGGCCTTGAGCATGTCGCGGTTGGCGCGATCATCCAGCCGCTGCAATTCGCCGGAGCGGCTGGACAGCGAATCGATGATCCTCGCCGCGACGTTGTTTTCGCTATCGGGGACTGGCGGTTTTTCATGCATCTGCGCGTTGAACCAGCTGACATCGCTGGTCTCGGCTCGCGCGTGGGGGCTGCCGCCAGGCTTGGCAGCGGTGGAGGCAACGCTGGTCGTGTCGAGGGCTTGGATGGTCATGGATTTTCTCCAATTTCAGGGTGGGCTTCAGGCGTACATCAGCTTCAAGACGTTGCGAGCGCTACCGGTGACGCTCAGGTGAAACTCGACTTCTTCCCGGCTGCGTCGGCCGCGCCGCATCATCGGGGTGTGCTGGCCGGACAGGCGGGCGAGGGCGAGGTCCAATTCTTCCAGGGCAAGTTGGAACAACCGGGTTTCGCGAGCATCCAGGGACGCGCCGCAGGCAACGCGTTCGGTCCATGTCCACTGCTCTGCATCGGGGCCTGTTGGTGATGGATAGCGCGTCGGGTGCTGGTCCATGAATCGTGCGACTTCGAACAGCAGGTCCAGGTCCTCTGGTTCATAGCGCGCCTGCCGTTCCTCTTCGTCGATGTCCAGCAGCGTCAGCAGTTTCCTCCGGCCCAGGACCGCGATGATCTGCAGCAGCAGCGACAGGCTCGTGTCATGACGACTGCGCCGCGTGGCGTGGTCGCCCTCCATCTCCCAGGCGCCGAACAGCGCGCCACAGAACGGGTTATTGGCGTTGCCGAAATCGCTCTGGCTGTCGACATCGTTGTCGCCGATGGGCTGCCGGCGATGGGCGAGCATCTGCGCCAGGTCGTTGAACAAGTCTTCGTTGGAATAGGCGTCATCGATGTCCACGTCGAGCGTGGAGCCGGTGCCACCGTTGATCTCTTCAAGAATGTCTTCGAGCACCAGGTGCAGAGGCGCTTCGGTCTCTGCCGCCAGTCTGTCCTGCGGGCTGGGCAGGCCTGGCCGGGACTGGCCGCCTGTCGAGCCGTGCTCACTGCCCCATTGCACGAGCGATTCGCGCAGCCGATTGCCCGCACCCGGCTGTGCCAGATGTTCGGCGAGCAGATTCGCCAGGCCCGCCGAGGTCGAGGTGGGGCGCTGCGTCGTGTCGTCGCGGGGCAAGTCCCTGGGAGCGTGAAGGCTGTCGGGCGTATGGATCTGCATAGGGCCTCCTCTCATCGCACGTGAGGTTCCCCGCCGGAGCGGGGCTGGAGCGAGAGGGTCAGAATCGTATGTTTTTCGACGCCTCCCCCATGGCGGTGATGGCCTTGGTCGCGCTGTCCATCGACTCCGCTGAAATGGCATTCATGGTGTCGGCGACCAGTTTTTTCTGGTCGAATTGGGATTTCATGGTCGTCATCGCCGCCGACGTGGCGTCCATCTGCTGCATGGCAGCCATGGAGGCGGCGAGAGAAGCTCCACCGAAACTCATAGTCGTATCTCCGGATTGTGGAATGGCGAGACGATCGTGAACGTCTCGACGGTTAAGTGGCGACCGCTACGCAAACGGTTCCACCGATCCACTCAACTCGAGGAGATTTGCAGGCACTTCATCCGGTAATACAGCGTGCGCCGGGCGATGCCCAGCTCAGCGATGACTTTGTCGATGCAGTGATGGTGACGGCGCATGCAGTCTTCGATGAGGATCTTTTCGAACTGCTGCAAGTGTTCCTTCAGCTTGAGCGTCGAGCTGTTGTGCTCCAGCTGCTCGGCGCGGGGCAGTGCCGGGAGGCCGAGCACGTAGCGCTTGGCGGCCGATTGCAACTCGCGAATGTTTCCGGGCCAGGCGTAGCCGAGCAACTGGCGCAGCAGCGCTGGCGACGGTGCGACATAGGGTCGGTCCAGCGCCTGGGCTTCGCGCCGCACGAGGGTCTGGAACAGCGGCACGATGCGCTCCTTGCGGCTGCGCAGCGGCGGCAACTTGAGGCTGATGATGTTCAGGCGAAAATAGAGATCCCGGCGAAATTCGCCACGTTCGACCATGTCCGCCAATGGGCTTTGGGCCGAGGCGATCACTCGCATGTCCACCGGGATGTTCTGGGTCGAGCCCAGCCGCTGCACCGTCCTCGACTCCAGGACACGCAGTAGCTTGGCTTGCAGCCCCAGCGGCATGCTGTCGATTTCATCCAGGTACAGGGTGCCGTTGTGCGCGGCTTCGACGAACCCCGCGCGATTCTGGCTGGCCCCGGTGAATGCCCCGGTGTTGGCCCCGAAGAGCTGGCTCTCCGCCAGGGATTCGGGAATGGCGGCGCAGTTGATGGCGACGAATTTACCGGGACGGCCGGACATGCTGTGGATCTTTTCCGCCAGGGTGTCCTTGCCAGTGCCGGTTTCGCCGCGCAACAGCACATCGACCCCTAGCGGGGCCACGCACTGGGCAAACGCCTCAAGGTTGAGAGCATCCTCTTTGGTGGGAGTGGAAAGTGCAGCGCATAGCAACTTTTGCATCACTGACGATTCCATTTTTTGTTTGGTTTAGGAGGGTCGACAAGTAAAACGATGAAAAGGCGTGTACAACTTCCTCGATATATAGCGCCGCCGCGCAACCGAATAGGTGATCAACATCTGCTGTACGGGTTTAGAGAAGCGATTAAAGAAAAGTTCACGTAGGGGCGGCGGTTGTTAATCGATTCAGCTCGACGGTCGAAGCGCCTCGAAAACCGCTGAGCAACCCGGCTGGCCTGGGGCTTGAAGGCAAAAAAGAGGCGTATCGGGCGCGCTTGGGAAAATTGGATCCGACAAACGGTTCAGCTAAAACGGTCACTTTGAGCAAGAGCTCTAGAAAAGAGCAAGTGCTCAACTTCGCGCGGCTAGGCTGGGCATCTTGCCAATACGTATCGTAGTTTGATTAGATCAATTCGAAGTCGACCATGTGCAATAACAGCCCACCGCGAGCGTATGGGTCGCGTTAACTTCCCGGTTAACACTTAGTGCTTCGAGAATCGGTTCGATAAAGCTGTTGCTCGAGTTGCACGTCAGGCCCTCGCTGTAAGGCCCGAAATACGCCAGCTTGCCAGCGCGGTCCCAGATCGCCACCGCGGGACTGGCAGGAATCTGCCCCGAGCCGGGCAACGCGGCCAGGGGCTTGAGGTGGGTCAGGTTGGTGGGTAGGTGGCCTTGGCTGCCGGTTTTCTGAACCGCATAGAACTCGACCCCTTGGGCTGCGTATTTGTCGATCAGCTCGGAAAGGTGCTGCTGGTTGCCGACGTTGCACGGGCAGGCCGGATCCCAGAAATGCACCAGGCGGATCGCGCCGGGGCCGGCCAGGTCGGGAGGCAGGCGCAGAGGATCGCCGGAAAACACCGCGGTATGCTGGCTGAACGCCCGGAGGAAGCGCCCCTGGAACCAGTCATAGGCGAACCACAGCACGGCGGCGCACCCGAGGGCGATGAGGCTGGCAAGCAAGGTCGTGCGGTGGGACGAGCGCATGGAGTCGATCCTCTGAAGCGGCGTAGCTTGCCATGCCTGGCGCGACAGATGAATATCGCAGGCTCATAAAGCCTGTTTCGCGCGATGCGCTTTTGCCTGGACTCTTGATGCCTGCCTCTTTCGACCCCGATCAACTGCGCGCCAGCCTGCAACCGCTGGCGCAATGGCAACCTCTTTCTGCGCAAGCGCAGGCCTATCAGCGCTTCTATGGACTGGATTTCCCGACACGTACCTTGCGTCGAGGCCTGGGACGGTTCGAGCGTGTCGGGTATGAATTGGTAGGCCAGGTGTGGTGGCCGGAAAAAGCCGTGGCGACCTTGTTCCTCTTTCACGGTTATTACGACCATATGGGGTTGTATCGGCACCTGATCGAGTGGGCACTGGATCAGCAATTCGTGGTCATCAGTTGCGATCTGCCGGGCCATGGCCTGTCGGCTGGAGAGCGCGCCAGCATCGGCGATTTCGCTGACTACCAGGCAACGCTGCAAGGCCTGCTGGCTGAGGCCGGAACGCTGGATTTGCCGCAACCCTGGCACCTGTGCGGACAAAGCACCGGCGGGGCGATCGTGGTGGACCATGTGCTCAACCAGGGCGCGCAAAGTCCGGCCCAGGGCCAGGTCATCCTGTTGTCGCCCTTGGTGCGACCTCGGGCCTGGGGCTGGTCACGCCTCAGTTATTACCTGCTCAAGCCGTTCGTGACCGGCATTGCCCGGCGCTTCAGCGAGAACTCCACCGACCCGGATTTCCTGCCATTCCTGCAAGCCGACCCACTGCAACCGCTGCGCCTGCCCACCGCGTGGGTCGGCGCGCTGGCGCAATGGATCAAGCGTATCGAGGCGGCGCCGAGCAGCTCGCGCCAGCCGCTGATCGTGCAGGGGCAGGCGGACATGACCGTGGATTGGCGGTATAACCTGCAGGTGTTGCGCGGTAAGTTCGACCGGCCGCAAGTGTTGATGCTGCCCGAAGGACGGCATCACTTGGCGAACGAGGCGCTGGAGATTCGGCAGGAGATGTTTGGGTTCTTGACCAAGCGGATGAGCCGGGATCGGCGGTGACTGGGCTACCGTCAATCGCGAGCAAGCTCGCTCCCACAATGGAACTGTGCATTCAGTCCCTGTGGGAGCGAGCTTGCTCGCGATAGCGATGCTGAACTACTGCCCCAGGTTCTGCCCCACCGCCAACCCCGCCCGAATCGCCGCCAAGGCGGCTTGGTAATACGCCTGCCCCTCGGCCGACTCGGCGAAGGTGGCGAACTCTTCCAGCTCGGTGTCGCTCAGGTCGCGGTAGACGTACAGCAGCGTGTTGTTCAGGTCTGCGCCGATCTGGTCCATCAGGCGCTGGCGCTGGCCGTTCAGCATGCCTTGGGCCTGGCCGCCGCCCAGCAGGCCGGGAATCATCGAGCTCAGGCTGTCGGCGGCCACGCCGGCGATCGCCAGGCTGACTTCGGCACCCGCTTCACGGGCGGGCAGCGCCTGGGCCAGGTGGCCGATGATCAGCAGGCGGTTGTCGCTGGCTTGCATCTTCGGCAGGCCCTTGGCGTTCTTCGCCAATTGATCGCGGCGAGTGGCAAGCAGTTCGGCGGCGACGACTTTACGGCCCAGCGGCGTCTGGAAAAAGCTCAGGGCTGGGTTCGGGTCGGCCAGTTTCTTGCGCAGTTGGGCCTCGGCCCGTTGATCCATGGCCTGGGGCGCGAAACGCTGATTGCTGTTGTTCACCAGCGCCTGGAACACCGCCGGCGGCAGGCTGCTCTGGTAACGCTGCTGCGCGGCGCTCAAGGCGTCATTGAAATGCGCCCGTTGTTCCGGCCAGCCGGCGACCTTGTACAACTGGTCGTAGCTGTCTGCCCAGGCGGGCAAAACGCAGAACATCAACAGTGAAAAAAGCAAACGGCGCATAGGGACTCCTGTCAGCAGCGGACTATTCTCCGTGGGGTACGGGAACTTGTCGAGAATTCGTATCAAGTTCGTACGGCGGTGCTACCTGGCGTGGCTGATCTGCTGCGCGGCGCTGTCGGTTTTGCAGGCACAGGAATACTATGCGCGCCATGCAAATACCTTCTGATCATCCGTTGCTGTTACGTATCGTCGACGACCTGGCCGAGCGCGGCTGGTCGCAGCAGAACATCTTCCTGCCGGATGCGCTGACGCGTGCCCTGGCGGCTGAATGCCGCCAGCGCGCCGTTGAAGGCGAACTGGCCCCGGCCGCCGTCGGGCGCGGGCCGTTTTCCGAGATTCGAGAGGGTATTCGGGGTGATCGCATCCAGTGGATCGAGCCTGGCCAGGTCGACGCCTGCGATCGTTACCTGGCGCTGATGGACAGCCTGCGCGAGGCCTTGAACCGTGGGCTGTTCCTGGGCCTGGAGGATTTCGAAAGCCACTTTGCCCTGTATCCGCCGGGTGCGTTCTATCTCAAGCACGTCGACCGATTCCGGGATGATGACCGGCGCATGGTCTCGGCGGTGCTCTATCTCAACGACGCCTGGTTGCCGGAACACGGTGGTCAATTGCGCATGTACCTGGATGACGGCGTGGAGCATGACGTGGTGCCCACGGGCGGCTGCCTGGTGGTGTTTCTCTCCGGGGACATTCCCCATGAAGTCCTGCCGGCCACCCGTGATCGCCTGTCGTTGACCGGTTGGTTCCGGCGTCGCGGCAACGAGTTGTTCTGAACATGGAAAAAATCCTCGTCAGCCGCTGCTTGCTCGGTCACCGCGTACGCTACGACGGTGGCGCCAGTGGCCCGTTCGATCAGCTCCGGCAATGGCTCGACGAGGGTCGGGTCGTGCCGCTGTGCCCGGAAGTCGCCGGCGGCTTGCCCACGCCTCGGGCGGCTGCGGAGATTCCCGGTGGGCAGGGTGCGCAGGTGCTCGATGGCGACGCGGCGGTGATTACCACCGACGGCGAGGACGTGACCGTGCAGTTTCTGTCCGGTGCGCATCAGGCATTGGACCTGGTGCGTGAACACGGCATCCGGATCGCTGTGCTCAAGGCCAACAGCCCGTCTTGCGGCAACCTGCTGACCTATGACGGCACGTTCAGTGGTGTGAAAGTCAGTGGCGAAGGCGTGACGGCGGCGTTGCTCAAGCGGCATGGCGTACGGGTGTTCAATGAACTTGAATTGGCGGAAGCGGCTTCGACGCTAAAAGCGTTGGCCGCAAAATAATTGCGGCGAATCGCTTTTTTGTGGCGAGGGGATTTATCCCCGCTGGGGTGCGAAGCGCCCCCAAAAAATATCGGCCGCAGCAGCGCATCCAATGGAAAGCCGGGGCCGCTACGCGACCCAGCGGGGATAAATCCCCTCGCCACAGAGGAAGGCTTAGGCTGGTGGGCTAGAGCTGCTCGGCCAACTGCTCGATCTGTTCCTGGCGCTCGGCCTGGCTCAAGCGCGGATTGGGATTAAGCGAGGACCACTGCGGATACGCCCGCGCCTTGCCCAACGCCTCGGGCAGCTTGCCCTCGCGCCAGGTCTTGTCCTGGGGTGTGGCGATGCGGATGCTGTCCATCGCCGCATGGCCGCGCTGGTTGATCGCTTGCAGCAATTGCCGTTGGCGCAAGGCCAGCAGGCGCAGCACGCCGTCGTCCACGGTCAGTTCACGCTGGCCCTTGAGCTTGCCCATCAACCGGTTGCCATAACTGCGGGCTGTTTGCAGCGCACCGCCAGCAATCGCCCCGGCCAGGGCGGCCGCGCCAAGGGTCAGCCCGCCCACCAGCAAATCCACGCCTGCACCGGCCGCCGCGCCCGCCGCGATCCCGCCGCCGACGCGTACACCGAGTTGCTTGAGGGTATCGGGATTGAACAAGTCGTCGCCCCAGCGGCCATCCAGCAGCGGCAAGTCGCCAGTCGCGGCGTCCTCGGGGCGGAAGGCGTAGAGCTTGAGCAGGGCTTCGACGCAGCGCTGCTCGCGCTGGCGAACGGCGTCGCGCAATTGGCTGATGGCTTGGTGCTCCAGATCGGCATCGCTGGCAACGCTGCGTCGGCAGGCGGCGCAGTCGATCAGCAGTTCAGCGATCAGGCGCTTTGCACTCTGCTGGCGCGCCTGGCGCTGGGCCTGTTGATCGGCGATCAGCCGCTCCAGTTGTTCGCGCGCGCTTTCCAGCAACAGCGCCAGGCTTTCATACAGGCGTCGTTCGCCATCTTCCGGTGGGGCGACGCTGTCGAAGCGCACCAACGCATGCAGCCCCAATCGCGCCAGGGCTTCGCGCCACTCAGGCTCGCGATGCTGGGCGCTGCTGACGAAGTTGAGCACTGGCAGCAACGGTTTGCCGCAACTGGCGAGGACTTCCAATTCATCACGGTACTTGGCCAGCACGGGCTCGCGGGCATCGATGACATACAGCCCGGCATCGCTGGCGAGCAATTGCCGCAGCACCTTGGCTTCCTGTTCGAAGCGTTGCCGAGCCTCGCTGCCGTCGAGGAAGCGTGCAAGCCGCGCCGGGCCGTCCAGGCGCTCACCGGGACGTTCGAGACGTTCGAGGTAATCGAGCAGGGCGATGGCGTCTTCCAGCCCCGGTGTGTCGTACAGTTCCAACAGCGCCTGGCCATCCACCGACAGGCGAGCGCCTTCAACATGACGGGTGGTGCTCGGGTGGTGGGAGACTTCGCCGAAGCCGACGTCGCGGGTCAAGGTGCGCAGCAAGGAGGTCTTGCCGACATTGGTGTGGCCGACCACCGCGAGCTTCAGAGGTTTGAAGGATTCAGTCATGGCCGGTCTCCAGCCAGTTCATCGGGGCGCAGTCGGCAAACGGCAGTTGCAGCTGTTGCAGCGCGTTATGCCAGTCTCCCAGGCGCTCGCCGTCCAGCGCTTCGCCGGGCGGCGCCTGCAGCAGCCAGACACGGGTGGCGCTGGCGCTGCGGGCCAGCTCGGCAATCAACGCGAGGCTGCCACGGTCTGGCGAGCGCCGTGGATCACAGGCAATCGCCAGGCGCGCGGGAGGAAAGCGTGACAGTTGTTCCAGGAGTTTGTGGCGAGACTCGCGGCTGTCGAGGATGCCGGCGTTTTTAACGGAATCGGGCAGCTTCGGCGGCCAGGGCCGTTCGTCCAACTCGATCGCCACGAGCAACGCGCCGTCACTTTCCATTGCGCCGATGGTGCTGTCGATTCGGTGCAGTTGCGCGGGCGCGGCATCGTTGACCCCCAGGCGTTCGCTGCTGGGCATCAACCGCTCGCGCAACTGCGCGTAGCCAGGCAGGTTCAAGTCCAGGCGAAGGCTGGCGCGGCCACGACGCCAACGCCACAGGCACAGCAGCGCCAGGCATAGACGTGGCAGTACGCCGTAGACCAGCAGGACGCCGACCAACCAGCCGGCCCAGGCCTGGCGGGCGCTCTCGATATTCAACGCGGCGTCGCCGCTGGCGCGGATCATCTCGACGGTCGGCACGCTGAAGCCCAGCAGGGCCGGCAGTGCGCCAAGGGCCTGGGTCATGGCGACAAAGGTCTCGCCACCGAGAATCGTGGTCTCCCAGACGAAGCCATAGCGCCGGGTCGCCATCAGCAGCAAGACGATGACCAACGCGCTGAGCATCGCCAACAGCCATAAACCGTTGGCCAGCATACCGAGGGCCCAGCGATTGAGCCGGTGCCGTTGCAGCAACAGCAACAGGGCTGGCGCCAGTTGGGCGGCCTTGGCATCGCGGGCGAGTTTTTCGCTGAGCCACAGCCAAAGGCGTCCCAGCGTGGCGCCTTGTCCCCCGGCGAATATCAAGCCCAGGGCCCAGCCGATAAGCAGAATCAGATTCACCCCCAACAGACTGCCCAAGGCCCAGAAGACATTGACCGGCGCACGCCCATCGCCGAGCGCGGCAAACCCCAGGCCGGCGCCGCTGATGATGGCGAGCACCACCAATACCACCAGTGCCAGGCGCGCCCCTTGCAGCCAATGGCGCAGGGCTTGGGTAAGGCCATCGCGGTCGGCCAGCCAGCGGGCGCGGTGGCGGATGCGGGTGGTTAAATCGCCTCCTGCCGCGCGGGCCAGGCGATTGGCTTCCTGGTCCTCGAGCGGGCCGGCGTGTTCTTCACGCAGGCGTATCGTCTCGGTCAACCAGAGGTTCTGCAGTTCTGTCACGGGTGCTTCCGTTGCTCGAATGAGCAAAGAGCATAACCGCTGTGGCGCCGGTCAGGGCCTCTGGTATCCTCGCGTCATGAAAAAAACACTTCCCTTAAGCCTGATCGCAGCCCTCGGTGAAAACCGTGTGATCGGCATCGACAACAGCATGCCCTGGCACCTGCCGGGGGATTTCAAATACTTCAAGGCCACCACCCTGGGCAAGCCGATCATCATGGGGCGCAAGACCTGGGACTCCCTGGGTCGGCCGTTGCCGGGTCGCTTGAACATCGTGGTCAGCCGCCAGCCGGACTTGGTTTTGGAAGGTGCGGAAGTTTATTCCACGCTTGAGGCGGCCGTTGAGCGGGCCGAAGCCTGGGCGTTGGAACAGGGTGTGGACGAGCTGATGCTGATCGGCGGTGCCCAGCTCTATGCGCAGGCGCTGGACCAGGCTGATCGGCTGTACCTGACCCGCGTGGCGCTGAGCCCGGAAGGGGATGCGTGGTTCCCGGCGTTTGATTCGAGCCTATGGACGCTGGTGTCGAACCAGCCGAATCCGGCTGAAGGGGACAAGCCGGCCTACAGTTTCGAAGTCTGGGAAAAGCGCTAAAAGCATCGCGAGCAAGCTCGCTCCCACATTGGATTTTTGGCGAACATGAAATTTGTGTTCAGTGCTGATCCCTGTGGGAGCGAGCTTGCTCGCGAAGGCAATCTATCTGGCGCCGCCGAATCAAGCGTGCACCAACTCCCCATGCTCCTCGGCATCCAGCAGCGCCTTGTCAGTCTGCTGCATCACCTGGCTGGTGATCGCCCCCGCGGTGATCGAGCCGCTGACGTTCAACGCGGTGCGGCCCATGTCGATCAGCGGCTCCACAGAGATCAGCAGCGCCACCAGTGAAACCGGCAAGCCCATGGCCGGAAGCACGATCAGCGCGGCAAATGTCGCGCCGCCACCGACACCGGCCACCCCCGCCGAACTCAAGGTCACGATGGCGACCAGCGTTGCGATCCACACGGGGTCCAGCGGGTTGATGCCCACCGTCGGCGCGACCATCACCGCCAACATCGCTGGATAGAGCCCGGCGCAACCGTTCTGGCCGATGGTGGCGCCGAACGAGGCGCTGAAGCTGGCGATCGCACGGGGAATGCCGAGGCGGCTGGTCTGGGCTTCGATGCTCAACGGGATGGTTGCAGCGCTCGAGCGGCTGGTGAAGGCGAACGTCAGCACCGGCCAGATCTTGCGGAAGAAGCGCAACGGATTGATCCCGGCCGCCGATACAAGCAGGCCATGGACCACGAACATCAAGCCCAGCCCCAGGTACGACACCACCACGAAACTGCCGAGCTTGATGATGTCCTGCAGGTTGGAGCCGGCGACTACCTTGGTCATCAATGCCAATACGCCGTACGGCGTCAGTTTCATCACCAGGCGCACCAGGCGCGTCACCCAGCCTTGCAAGGTGTCGATGGCATTGATCACTTTCTGGCCTTTCTCGGCGTCATCCTTGAGCAACTGCAACGCCGCGACACCCAGGACCGCGGCGAAAATCACCACGCTGATAATCGACGTCGGCTTCGCTCGTGCCAGGTCGGCAAACGGGTTCTGCGGAATGAACGAAAGCAGCAGTTGCGGGATATTCAGGTCGGCGACCTTGCCGGCGTAGTCGCTCTGGATCACTTGCAGGCGCGCCAGTTCCTGGGTACCGGCCACCAGGCCCTCGGCGGTCAGGCCGAACAGGTTGGTCAGGCCGATGCCGATCAGTGCCGCGATGGCGGTGGTGAACAGCAGCGTGCCGATGGTCAGGAAGCTGATCTTGCCCAGGGACGAGGCGTTATGCAGTCGTGCCACGGCGCTGAGGATCGAGGCGAAGACCAGCGGGATCACGATCATTTGCAGCAACTGCACGTAGCCATTGCCGACCAGGTCGAACCAACCGATCGAGGCCTTGAGCACCGGGTTGCCTGCGCCGTAAATCGTATGCAGGGCGATGCCGAACACCACGCCCAGCACCAGCGCCAGCAATACCTTTTTTGCCAGGCTCCAGGTGCCGTGGCGGGTTTGCGCCAGGCCGAACAGCAGCCCGATGAACACCAACAGATTGAGTATCAGCGGCACATTCATGAAATAGCTCCGATAAGACTTTGCCAGCCGCCAAGCGCCGCGACTGTGAGCCGGAAAGCCTAACAGTCTGAAATCTAAAGAATTAATACTAAAAAAGAATGTTTACTGTCGCTTTTGGAATAAGCCGCTGGCGCCCAGGGACATGCCGCTGCCGTTATCGAGACGCAAGCGGTCGCCCACAGGCGAGATCTGTCACAGGCATTTGTTAGCGTCGAACTCTTATCAAATGGGAGTAATGCCGATGAAGCTCGTACCTCACTTGCTCGCTGTCGCTTTAGGCCTGAGCCTCGCCGGCCAAGCGCTCGCCACCGATCTCAAGCACTGGCCAGCGGAACAGGCCAAGGCCTTGGAGGCCATGATTGCGGCCAATGCCAACAAGGGTAACTACGCGGTGTTCGACATGGACAACACCAGTTACCGCTATGACCTCGAAGAGTCGTTGTTGCCATTCATGGAGAACAAGGGGCTCATTACTCGGGAAAAACTCGATCCGTCCTTGAAGTTGATGCCGTTCAAGGACACGGCGGATCACAAGGAAAGCCTGTTCAGCTATTACTATCGCCTGTGCGAAGTGGACGACATGGTCTGCTACCCGTGGGTGGCCCAGGTATTCTCCGGGTTCACGCTCGAGGAATTGAAGGGGTATGTCGACGAATTGATGGCTTCCGGCAAGCCGGTGCCGACCACCTATTACGATGGCGACAAGGTAGTCCAATACAACGTCAACCCACCGAAAGTCTTCACCGGCCAGGCCGAGCTGTACAACAAGCTGATGGAAAACGGCATCGAGGTCTATGTCATGACCGCCGCTTCCGAAGAACTGGTGCGCATGGTCGCCTCGGACCCGAAGTACGGCTACAACCTCAAGCCACAGAACGTGATCGGCGTGACCACGCTGCTCAAGGACCGCAAGACCGGTGAACTGACCACGGCACGCAAGCAGATCACTGCCGGCAAGTATGACGAAAAGGCCAACCTGGGCTTGGAATACACGCCCTATCTATGGACCCCGGCAACCTGGATGGCTGGCAAGCATGCCGCGATCCTGACCTACATCGACGAATGGAAAAAACCGGTTCTGGTGGCTGGCGATACGCCGAGCAGCGACGGCTACATGCTGTTCCACGATGTGGACGTGGCCAAGGGCGGCATTCACCTGTGGGTCAACCGCAAGGACAAGTACATGACCCAGATCAACGGCATGATGGCCAAGCACGCGGCTGCCCAAGCCAAGGAAGGACTGCCGGTGACGGCGGACAAGAACTGGGTGATCGTCAAGCCGGAAGATATCCAGTAGACCCTGTCCCCACAGTAATACCAAGGACCCCTGTGGCGAGGGAGCTCGCTGCGCAGCAGCCCCAAGGTCGTCAGCTCATACATTGAGGTGAGGGGCGAATTTTGGGGCCGCTTCGCGACCCAGCGGGAGCAAGCTCCCTCGCCACGAAGATCACTTGACTCAACGGGCCGAGCTGAAGCCCAAAAAAATGCCCCGCACTTGGCGGGGCATTTTTGTTTGCGGCTCGGGGC